>ERZ1090880.158-NODE-158-length-40587-cov-7.167053_pt1 | contig 40587 bp, 29 predicted proteins | sample MGYA00478471_ERZ1090880 | MGnify/ENA primary metagenome ERZ1090880 (study PRJEB33644, sample SAMEA5815734) | chicken gut metagenome | biome: Chicken; feature: Gastrointestinal Tract; material: Caecum | place: Ireland | collected 2019-01-01 | study: A study of the... | reverse complement strand
TATAAAATGTATTTAAAGTTCAATCCCTGTGTCTGTCTGCTACCCTTTTCGGTGTTTTACTACGCCACTTATCATTCATCATTGACATTTTCGGGAAGCTCGCCCTTTGAGCTAAAAATAAGAGGCGTTCCACCGCCTCTTATTTTTTTTGCTTCTTCGGCTCGTTCCCTCTTTTGTGAAAATGCTTTCCTCTCCGCTCAATGCCAAAAGCCGATCCGTTACGGCTACGCCTGCGTTTTCAACCGATCGAAGCAAGACCTGTCGGTCCGTATGCGCGCCGACAAAGCAAATACGGCTGCCCTGTCCGAATGTCGTGACTGCGCTTTCGGAAGTATTTTTTCAACGAATTTTTTCGTCCCCGTGTCGATTTCAGCGTTTTTCGGCGCGAAGGAAAGATTCGAGCATACTGTACCGTTTTGCGGTATAATTGTTGCGGACCATTTTTTCGAGATTGTCGGACGAACCGACGAGGACCGCCATTTCTTTGGCTCGGGTGACGGCGGTGTAAAGAAGGTTTCGGGTAAGTATCATGTAGTTGCCGCTCATCAGAGCGATGATGACGACGGGGAATTCCGAGCCCTGAGCCTTGTGTACGCTTATCGCATAGGCAAGCGTCAGGTCGTCGTAGTCGCCCTGCATATATTTGACGCGCTTGCCGTCGTCGAAAGCGACCGTCAGCGACGGCTCAGCGGTGTTTATTTCGTCTATCCTGCCGATGTCGCCGTTGAATACGCCCGTTCCCGCGGCCCCCTCGTCGTCGGTCCACTGCAATTCGTAATTGTTGACTGTATGCATGACCTTGTCGCCGACGCGGAACGTGCGAAGTCCGACTTTGAGTTCCTCCTTACCCTTCTGCGGCGGATTCAAAGCCTCCTGCAAAGTCGTGTTCATATTCTCCACGCCTATGACGCCCTTTTTCATCGGACAGAGCAACTGTATGTCCGGCGGCGCGACGCCCGCGTATGCGGGGATCCTGCGCGTGATCATGTCCACGACCGTACGAAGTATCTCGTTCGGATCGGACTTGTTGTCGAAAAAGAAATCCTGGCTGCGGTTGTTTATCACGGGCATTTTGCCGGCGTTGATGCGGTGGGCGTTCTCGACGATAAGGCTGTCCTCGCTCTGCCTGTAAATGTGGGTGAGATAACTGACCGGGACCTTGCCGCTGGCAATGAGATCCGCAAGCACGTTGCCCGCTCCGACCGAGGGAAGCTGATCCTTGTCGCCCACCATGATAAGCCTGCCGCCGAATTTGATCGCCTTGACGAGCGCGTTGAAGACGTAATCGTCGCACATACTGACCTCGTCCACGATGACGACGTCCTCGTCCAGTTTTGCGGTTTCGTTGAACAGGAATTTACCCTTCCCGTCCGAGAAATCGAGATCGAGAAGCCTGTGTATGGTCTTTGCCTCCACGCCCGTCGTTTCGGTGAGCCTTTTCGCCGCTCTGCCCGTGGGCGCGCACAGACACACGCTGTAATTGCGGCTGCGCAGAAGGTGGATTATGCATTTGACGATCGTCGTCTTGCCCGTCCCCGGACCTCCCGTAATGATCGTCACGCCTTTTTTCAGACAACTGCGCACCGCCTCCGCCTGCGACGGATGCAGTTTGATATTGTTCAGTTTTTCGTAAAGTTCTATCTCTTCATCCGCATCGAGAGGCAGACTCTCGGCGCTGCTCAGCATCGACTGAACGAACGTCGCTATCGACTTCTCGCAAATGTAATTGCGGGCGAGCATATCGACCTTTTCGCCGTCTTTTTCCAGTCTTACGATCTTGCCCGTGATCTCGCAGTCCTCCACCATTTCGGCAACGAGTTCGGCGCTGTCCGTCCTCTCCAGGCGCAAAAGCTTGTCGACCTGATCCACTACGTCGTTTTCGGGGAGATAGGTGTCCCCGTTCTTGTTCGCCGCCTCTTTGAGCACGTGCACGATCGCCGCTCCCACGCGGAAACGGCTGTCGGGAGCTATCCCTATGGCGGTCGCGATCTTGTCCGCCGTCAAAAAGCCCACTCCGTCTATGTCGTCGACGAGTTGGTAAGGATTGTTCTCGACGACGCGACGGGTACTCTTGTCGTAAGCCTTGAATATCTTGATGGCGAGATTGAGCGAAACTCCGTAATATTGCAGATACACTATCGTATCCTGCATCTCTTTGAGCCCTATCATCGCTTCCTGTATCGCGAGAGCCTTTTTGAGAGAGATACCTTTGACGGCAGCGAGCTGCTGAGGAGAATTTTCGATGACGTCGAGGGACTTTTCTCCGAATTTCTCGACGATCGAATACGCGGTGACCTCGCCCACGCCCTTAAAAAGTCCGCTGGATAAGTACTTGAATATAGCCTCTTTAGACGTGGGCGGCGACACTTTGACCGACGTCACCTGGAACTGCTCGCCGAAACGGCTGTTGTTGACCCAATTCCCCTCCATATCGAGGATCTCGCCCTCTGTGAGCGGCGGGAAAACGCCGACCGCGGTAAAAAACCGCCCTCCGCCCTCCATATAGAGCACGCAGTAACCGTTGTCGGCATTTCTGAATATAACCTCGAGCACCGTTCCTTTCATGTACTGTTAATTATACGGCATTGCCCGCGCGGTTGCAATCGATTTTCAAACCCGTCTCCGAAAACCTCTTTCTTTTATTCTCTCGGAGCCTCCTTTCCGCTCGGTAAACCCGCTGCGCGAGAGGCTCTTTCGTACGGATCCGCGTATCGCGGATAATGACCGCCGCGAAGGTACGTCCGATTGCCGTTCTCTCCGCCCGTTTGCGGTGCTTCTCCTTTTGACATCTCTTTTCTTCCGTTCTTTTCCGTATAAGTCCGACGACGTATTTTAGTCGGTGCAAACGTGTCCGCGTATTATTATTTTATGGCTTTTATCTACACAGGTACGAAAAAAACGCGGCTTGCGCCGCGTCGGTTTCTTTCGTTCGGATCATCTGCCGAAGGCTTCCGCTCTGAGTTTGTCCGCGACGTCCGTATCCTCCCACTTAAAGCCTCGGTCTTCTCTGCCGAAGTGTCCGTAGTTGGTCGTTTCGGAAAACACGGGTCTGCGCAGTCCGAGCACATCTATTATCGCCTGCGGACGGAAGTCGAAATGCTTTGCGACGAGCGCGGCGATCGTATCCTCGTCGACCTTGTTCGTGCCGAACGTTTCCACCTGGATCTGTACGGGCCTTGCGACGCCTATCGCATACGCCACGTCCAGTCTGCACGAGTCTGCAAGTCCCGCCGCGACTACGTTCTTGCACGCATAACGCGCCATATAGCACGCGCTGCGATCCACTTTCGTACCGTCCTTGCCGGAGAAAGCTCCGCCCCCGTGCGGGCAGTATCCGCCGTATGTATCCACGATTATCTTGCGCCCCGTAAGTCCGCAGTCTCCGTGAGGACCGCCGACTACGAACCTTCCGGTCGGATTTATCAAAAACCGAGTCTTGCCCGTCAGCATATGCGACGGGAGCGCGGCGCGTATCACGTGCTCTTCTATATCGCGTCTGAGCCTCTCAATATCGACGTCCGCGGCGTGCTGCGCCGATACGACGACCGTATCGATCCCTACGGGTCTGCCGTCCTCGTAAACGACCGTGACCTGCGCCTTGCCGTCGGGACGCAGGTAGCCCAGCTCTCCGCTCTTGCGAACGGCGGCGAGCCTTGCGGTCAGCGAGTGAGCGTAAGTTATCGGAGCGGGCATCAACTGCGGAGTTTCGTTGCAGGCAAATCCGAATACCATGCCCTGATCGCCCGCGCCTATGAGGTCGTAACGATCGCCTTGTCCGCTCTTGCTCTCGGCGCTCTTATCCACGCCCATCGCTATGTCGGGCGACTGACCGTCCACCCTGACCTCAACGGCGCAGGTATTGCCGTCAAAGCCCTTTTCCTCGCTGTCGTAGCCGATGTCCAGCACCGTCTTGCGCACTATCCCCTCGTAGTCTATGTCTGCCGACGAAGTGATCTCGCCCGAAAGAAGCGCAAACCCGGTATTGCAGCAGGTCTCCAAAGCCACCCTGCTGTACGGATCCTGTGCGAGCGCCGCGTCGAGCACGCTGTCGGATATCTTGTCGCAGACCTTATCGGGATGCCCCTCGGTCACGCTTTCGCTGGTAAATAAACGTCTCTTCATCTCTGTCTCCCAAAAAATTTCGCGGCGTTTTCAGACGTCGCGAAACAGTATTCTATATTTCAAGCCGTCTTGCGGAAATTAGCACCTTTCGTTGCCGAAGGTTGCTGTGCGATCGTCGAGTCCGTCTCTCCCGCACTCTTTATAGAATGGATTATTAAGTTGTTTTATCTTCTTATCCGCGCCGCGTTTGCGCACGGCGCGGATACGGGGATCATTCCTCGTCGTCGAGGATATCGTCTTCTGCCGCGAACTTGGAGGAAATGTCCTCTTCCATGATCCTGCTGTCCACGGAATTCTGCGGAACGGCGACAATGTTGCGGTACAGCTTCATACCGGTACCTGCGGGGATCAGTTTGCCCAGAATGACGTTTTCTTTGAGTCCGCGCAGATGGTCGACCTTGTTCTTGACCGCCGCCTCGGTGAGCACTCTCGCGGTCTCCTGGAAGGACGCGGCGGACAGGAACGAATCGGTGGCGAGAGCCGCTTTGGTGATACCGAGCAGCGTGCGCTTCGCGGTAGCCGGTTCGCCTCCCTCCTCGAGAGCTTTCCTGTTCTCGTCCTCGTAGGTGAAGATGTCCACGTATTCGCCGGGCAGCATATTGGTCGTGCCCTGCTTCTCGATCTTGACCTTGCGGAACATCTGTCTGACGATGACTTCGGTGTGCTTGTCGTTGATCTCGACGCCGGAGCTGCGGTAAGCGGACTGGACCTCTTTGATGAGGTATTCCTGAGCGCCCTTGATACCCTTGGTGCGCAGTATGTCCTGCGGATAGATCGAGCCCTGCGTGAGCGGATGACCAGCCTCGATGACGTCGCCCGTCTGCACGTTGAGCTTCTGTCCGAAGTTGATCTTGTATTCGGCGGCTTCGCCCTCTTTGGGAGTGACGATGATGACCCTCTTGTCATCGGATACCGCGACTTCGCCCGCGATCTCCGAAATGACCGCCTGTCCCTTGGGCTTGCGTGCTTCGAAGAGTTCTTCGACGCGCGGCAGACCTTGAGTGATGTCTTCGCTGACGGCAACGCCTCCGGTGTGGAACGTTCTCATCGTGAGCTGCGTACCGGGTTCGCCGATGGACTGCGCGGCTATGATGCCGACCGCTTCGCCCAGTTTGACGGGATTGCCGGAAGCCATGTTCTTGCCGTAGCACTTAGCGCAGACGCCGTGCTTGGTCTGGCAGGACAAAATGCTGCGGATCCTGACGGTCTTGACTCCCGCCTTGTCGATCTTCTTGGCGGTGTCGGTGTCGATGAGCGTATCCGCCTTGCATATGATCTCGCCCGTGGTCGGGTCGACGATATCGTCCATGCTGTATCTGCCGTCGATACGGTCGCTGAGCGGCTCCAATCCCTCGATCGCGGAGACTTCCATACCCTTGGTGTCGCCGCAGTCCTGTTCGTTGACGATGATATCCTGCGATACGTCGACGAGCCTTCTGGTAAGATAACCGGAGTCTGCCGTTTTGAGCGCTGTGTCGGCAAGACCTTTACGACCGCCGTGCGAAGAAATGAAGTATTCCAGAACGGACAGACCTTCGCGGTAGTTTGCCTTGATAGGCAGCTCGATGACCTTACCGGACGGGTCGCGGACAAGACCTCTCATGCCGCACAGCTGCGATATCTGAGATTTGTTACCGCGGGCTCCGGAGTTCGCCATCATCCAGATCGGGTTGAACTCGCCGAGGAAGTCGGCTCCTTTTTCGTCGAACAGCTGGCTGTCGATCTTCTCTTTGGCGTCCTGCCACGTTCTGACGGTCTGCTGATATCTGTCCTCTTCGCTGAGACGTCCTCTCCTGAACTGCTTCTCGATGTCGACGACGTCGCGTTCCGCCTGTTCCACGATGGCTTTCTTGCTCTTGGGGATGTGCATATCGAAGATACTTGCGGTGACCGCGCCTATCGTCGAATATTTGTAGCCCAAAGCCTTTATCTTGTCGAGAACGACGGACGTTTCGGTCGCTCCCTTATATTTGAAGCACGCGTCGACGATCCTGGAGAGTTCCTTCTTTCCTACGCGGAAATCGATCTCGAGGTCGAGCTGCTGCTCGGGGGTATCCCTGGGCACGAAATGCAGATCCTGCGGGATCGCCTCGTTGAAGATGACGCGGCCCACGGTCGTGTACAGCTTCTTGCTGTAACGCTGTCCGTCGATGACTTTTTCGAAGCGGATATATACCTGCGACTGCAATTCGATCTGCTTGAGCTGATACGCCATTATGGCTTCGTTCTTGTCCTTGAAGTATCTGCCTTCGCCCTTGCCGCCCGGTTTGAGCATCGTGAGATAGTAGCTTCCGATGACCATATCCTGCGTCGGCGAAACGATAGGTTTGCCGTCGCTGAGTTTGAGGATATTGTTGGTCGAAAGCATGAGGAACCTCGCCTCGGCTCTCGCCTCTATCGAAAGCGGAACGTGTACCGCCATCTGGTCGCCGTCGAAGTCCGCGTTGAACGCGCTGCATACGAGCGGATGCAGTTTGATAGCCCTGCCCTCGACCAGCACGGGTTCGAAGGCTTGGATACCGAGCCTGTGGAGCGTAGGAGCGCGGTTGAGCAGGACCGGATGATCTTTGATGACCTCTTCGAGGATATCCCATACCACGACGTCCTGAGCTTTTTCTATTATCCTCTTGGCGTTCTTGATGTTCTGGCACTTGCCGTAATCGACGAGTTTCTTCATCACGAACGGCTTGAACAGTTCCAGCGCCATCTCCTTGGGGATACCGCACTGATACATCTTCAGCTCGGGTCCGACGACGATGACCGAACGACCGGAATAGTCGACGCGCTTTCCGAGCAGGTTCTGACGGAAACGGCCCTGTTTGCCTCTGAGGAGAGCGGTAAGGGATTTGAGCTCCCTGTTGCCGGGACCGCTGACCGCTTTGCCGCGTCTGCCGTTCTCTATAAGGGCGTCGACGGCCTCCTGAAGCATTCTCTTCTCGTTGCGCACGATGATATCGGGCGCGCCGAGTTCGATGAGCTTTTTAAGACGGTTGTTGCGGTTGATGACCCTTCTGTAAAGATCGTTGAGGTCGCTGGTGGCGTATCTGCCGCCGTCGAGCGGGACCATCGGGCGCAGTTCGGGCGGAAGCACCGGCAGCACGTCGAGGATCATCCATTCGGGGCGGGTGTTGCCCACGCGGAAAGCCTCTATGACTTCCAGTCTCTTGACGGCTTTGAGCTTGCGCTGACCCGCGTTGGTCGTCGCGATTATCTTTTTGAGCTCTTCCGCCTCTTTGTCGAGATCGATCTCCATGAGGAGTTCTTTGACCGCTTCGGCGCCCATGCCGACGCGGAACGCGCCGTGACCGTATTTATCGATCGCGTCGCGGTATTCGCGCTCGTCGATGATCTGCTTCTTGACGAATTCGGTCGAGCCGGGAACGATAACGACGTATTTGAGGAAATACAGCACCTGTTCCACGTCCTTGGGGGACATATCCAGCGCAAGACTGATCCTCGACGGCACGCCCTTGAAATACCAGATGTGGGACACAGGCGAAGCGAGTTCGATATGACCCATCCTCTCGCGTCTGACCTTGGCGCGCGTTACCTCGACGCCGCACTTGTCGCAGATGACGCCCTTGTAACGGATCCTCTTGTACTTGCCGCAATGGCACTCCCAGTCCTTGGTGGGTCCGAAGATCCTTTCGCAGAAAAGACCGTCGCGTTCGGGCTTCTGCGTCCTGTAATTTATGGTTTCCGGCTTGGTCACCTCTCCGTGAGACCAGGATCTGATCTTCTCCGGAGAAGCAATGCCTATCTGTATGGAATCGAAATTGTTTACTTCAGACATTCTTTAAGCCTCCTTAATTCTCGTCGCCGTCGGACAGATCGTCGTCCTGATCGCCGAACGTGCCGAATCCGGCGTCGTCCGCATCGTCGAACAGATCGTTGTAATCGAACATATCGCCGCTGCCGCCGAGACCGTACGGATTGTCTTCCTCGTTGAGGGCGAACGCGTCGACCTCTTCGAGCTCCTGTTCCTTTTCGGGTACGTAATCGATATCGTCGTCCACGTTCTCGCGCAGTCCGATCTCCTCCTTGTTCTCGTTGAGGACCTTGACGTCCAGACCGAGAGCCTGGAATTCCTTGATGAGGACCTTGAAGGACTCGGGCGTGCCGGGTTCGGATATCGGAGCTCCTTTGACTATGCTCTCGTAGGTCTTGACTCTTCCCACGATGTCGTCCGACTTGACGGTGAGGATCTCCTGCAATACGTGCGACGCGCCGTACGCTTCGAGAGCCCAGACTTCCATTTCTCCGAAACGCTGACCGCCGAACTGCGCCTTACCGCCGAGCGGCTGCTGCGTGACGAGGCTGTACGGACCGGTCGAACGCGCGTGGATCTTGTCGTCGACGAGGTGGATAAGTTTGAGCATATACATATATCCGACCGTGACGGGATTCTCGAATTTCTCGCCCGTTCTGCCGTCGAACAGTTCCATCTTTCCGCTGGCGGGCAGATTGTTCTGCGCGAACAGCTCCTTTATGTCGGCTTCCTTGGCTCCGTCGAAGCCGGGCGTGGATATCTTCCAATCCAACATCTTCGCGACAAAACCGAGGTGCACTTCGAGGACCTGTCCGATGTTCATACGCGAAGGAACGCCCATCGGGTTGAGCACTATCTGCAGAGGCGTACCGTCCGCCATGAACGGCATGTCTTCTTTGGGAAGAACGCGCGACACGACGCCTTTGTTTCCGTGACGTCCCGCCATCTTGTCGCCGACGCCCAGTTTACGCTTCTGCGCGACGTAGACTCTGATAAGCTTGGTCACGCCGGGCTGCAGCTCGTCCTTGTTCTCTCTGGTGAAGACCTTGACGTCCACGACGATACCGCTCTGTCCGTGCGGGACGCGCAGAGACGTATCTCTAACCTCTCTCGCCTTCTCGCCGAATATCGCCCTGAGAAGTCTTTCTTCGGGAGTGAGCTCGGTCTCGCCCTTGGGCGTTACTCTGCCGACGAGGATGTCGCCGCTGTGCACTTCCGCGCCGACCATGACTATACCGTCTTCGTCGAGATATTTGAGCGCGTCGTCGCCGAGGTTGGGGATGTCGCGGGTGATCTGCTCTTCGCCCAGCCTGGTATCTCTGCTCTCTATCTCGTACTCCTCGATATGGATCGAAGTGAATACGTCGTCCTTGACCAGCTCTTCGCTGATAAGGATAGCGTCTTCGTAGTTGTAACCTTCCCAGGACATATATCCGATGAGGATGTTCCTGCCCAGCGAAAGTTCTCCGTTGTCGGTGGAGGGGCCGTCGGCGAGCACCATGCCCTTGATCACTTTCTGTCCGACCGAAACGATCGGCTTCTGGTTGATACAGGTACCGTTGTTGCTGCGCTCGAACTTCTGGAGTTTGTAGACGTCCTTATCGCCGTCCGCCTTTTCCACGACGATGTGCATGGCGTCGACCTCTTTGACCACGCCGTCGTTCTTGGCGATGACCATGACACCGCTGTCGTAAGCGATCTTATGCTCGATGCCCGTGGCGATGATAGGCGCCTGCGGTCTGAGAAGGGGCACTGCCTGACGCTGCATGTTGCTGCCCATCAGAGCGCGCGACGTATCGTCGTTTTCGAGGAAGGGAACGAGCGACGCCGCGACCGAAACGAGCTGTTTGGGCGAAACGTCCATATAGTCGACTATCTTCTTGTCTACCGCTCTTATATCCTCTTTGATACGGCAGGTGACGCGGTCGTCGGCGAAATGTCCGTCTTCGAGCAAGGGCTCGTTAGCCTGCGCGACTACGTACTTGTCCTCTTCGTCCGCCTGCAGATATTCCACTCTGTCGGACACGATGACGTCCACCACGTTGCCGTTGTCGTCGTACACCTTGTCCACCTTGCGGTAGGGCGCCTCGATGAAGCCGTATTCGTTGACTCTCGCATAAGTCGCGAGCGACGAGATCAGACCGATGTTCTGACCTTCGGGGGTCTCGATCGGGCACAGTCTGCCGTAATGCGAATGGTTGATGTCGCGGACTTCGAAGCTCGCGCGTTCTCTGTTGAGACCGCCGGGGCCGAGCGCGGAGAGCTTTCTCTTGTGGGTAAGCTCCGCTATCGGGTTGTGATGGTCCATGAACTGCGACAGCTGGGAAGAACCGAAGAACTCCTTGATGACGCTGGTCACGGGCTTTATGTTGATAAAGCTCTGGACTTTGTGTTCGGCTCCGTCCTGGGTAATGGACATTCTCTCCTTGATGACTCTGTCCAGACGCGCCATACCGATCCTGAACTGGTTCTGGAGCAGCTCGCCGACAGCTTTGACTCTTCTGTTCGCGAGGTGGTCGATATTGTCGGTCGATCCGAAGCCGTGTACGAGTCCGAGGTTGTAGTTGACGGAAGCGATAATGTCGTCCAGCGTGATGTGCTTGATGACCAGCTCGTCCCTGTGCGCCTTTATGAGGCTCTTGAATTCCTCGTCGGACAGCTTGTCCTCCGCCTTGCGGTCGAGCAGCTCTTTGAGCGAGGGATAGTAGACCTTCTCCAGGATCCCGAGATCTCTGGGATTGCAGTCGACATACGCCGCAAGATCGACGGTATTGTTGCCGATGAGCTTGAACTTGCCGCCGCTCCTGGTCTTTATGTAGGCGACGTTGACGCCCGCGTTCTGCAACTCGAAAGCTCTCTCCTCGGAGAGCACGTCGCCCGTCTGAGCCAGTATCTCGCCCGTCTCTTCGTCGACGATGTTGTCCGCAAGGACCTGTCCTGCAAGTCTGGTCGCAAAACAGAGTTTCTTGTTGACCTTGTATCTTCCGACGCGCATGAGGTCGTACTTGTGCACGTCGTAGAAAGTATTCCTGATAAGCTGATTTATGCCGTCGATGGTCGGGATCTCGCCCTGTTTCATCCTCTTGTACAGCTCGATCTTGGCGTCTTCGCTGTTCTTGATGGAATCCTTCGCCATCGTGGCTTTGAGGATCTCTTCGTCGCCGAAAAGCGCGATCAGCTCGTCGTCCGTGCCGAAACCGAGCGAACGCATGAACACCGTCGCGGTGATCTTACGCGTCCTGTCGACGCTTACCCAAAGGATATTGTTGGCGTCCTGTTTGAATTCGAGCCACGCGCCTCTGGACGGCATGACGGTCGTGTCGTAACGCGGCACGCCCGCTCTGTCCATCGTGACTCCGCTGTACACGCCGGGACTTCTGACCAACTGGCTGACGACGACTCTCTCCGCGCCGTTGATGATAAAGCTGCCGTTTTCGGTCATCAGCGGGAAATCGCCCATAAAGACGTCTTCGACGGTGGCTTCGCCGGTATCGTTGTGGACGAGCCTCACCTTGACTTTGAGCGGAAGAGCGTACGTCGCGTCCCTCTCCTTGCACTCCTTGACGTCGTATTTGGGTTTTCCTTCGAGAGAAAAGCCGAGGAATTGCAATTCCATTCTTCCGGCGTAGTCGCGTACCGGCGAGAAGTCGTCGAGAACTTCCTGGATGCCTTCCGTGACGAACTGCCTGTAAGAATCCTTTTGCAATGCAATCAAATACGGAATATCGAGAGTGTCTTTGATCCGCGAGAAACAGATCCTTTCGGTATTGCCGTACTTGACCTTATGAATATGTTGAGGCATTATCGACCCTCCTGTAGTGGTTTCGCAAATTGTCCGTAAGTGCGAAAATCTCCCTTACCCGACGCGGTTTTACCGTTTTTCCGTCGAGCGCAGGCGATAGTTTCTCATCTTACATATTTACACAATCATACATTATAGTCCAACCCTTCAACCCTGTCAACTTTTTTTGCGCACAAAAATAAAATTTTCGCGCGTGTTTTGAGTTATACTTTATATGCGCTTTATATATGCGCCGAACGCGCCTTTCGCTCCGCATTTCTCCGAGCCGCTTACGGCTCCCTTCCTTTTGCCGCGCGGCTGTTGCGCGCCGCCGCCCGTTCTGCTATAATGTGGGCATGGGCATAAGAAACGTCTTGTTCGATTTCGATATGACTCTCGGATACCGCTCGCCTATGTGGACGGAGACCGTCAAAGAACTGCTCCTGGAAAACAACGTCTGCGTTCCGGAGGAACTGATACGCCCCGTAACGCACGGCGAAGTCTATCCGTGGAAAGGCGGCGTGACGCACGACGACTTCTTCGGCGGTAAAAGCTGGTGGGACGCCGTAAGCGGAAAGATAGCGGACGGACTCGTTTCGACGGGCGCCTGCGGACGGGAGAGCGCCGAAAAAGCCGTGCGCGGACTGCGCGAGCGATTCTGCGATACGTCTTACTGGCATCTCTTTCCCGATACTCTGCCCGTATTGGAAAAACTCAGGTCCGCGGGATACCGTCTGCGGCTGCTGTCCAACCACGTGCCCGAAGCGCGCAGTATATTCGCGGCGCTCGGTCTGACTCCGTTTTTCGAAAAAATGACGATCTCGTCCGAAGAGAAGTGGGAAAAACCGTCGCCCGAGATATATGCCGCCGCGACGGAAGGATGGAACAAGTCGGAGTCGGTGATGGTCGGAGACGGGTACGAAGCCGACGTGCTCGGCGCGCTGCGTTTCGGCATGAAAGCGATCCTTGTGCGCAAACCGAACGAACACGGCTACCGCCTTTATTCGGAAAATCTGGAAGGGATCCCTTCCCTGGCAGGTGGAATACAATGAGATTGGACAAATTTCTGAAAGTATCGCGTATCATACGCCGCCGCACCGTCGCCAACGAGGCGTGCGACGCGGCTCGGGTAACGCTGAACGGCCGCCCCGCAAAAGCGGGCGCGCAGATAAAAGTCGGCGATATAGCCGAACTGCGTTTCGGCGACAGAGTTCTGCGCTTCCGCATACTGAGCGACGTCGCTCCCGTAGGAAAACAGGACTGTTCCGCAATGTACGAGGTGCTCGGCGATGAAAGTTGACGTCATAATTCCGTGCGGAGGCTCCGGCAGCCGCATGGGGCTGGGCTACAACAAACTTCTGCTGCCGATGAGGGGCAGAACTCTGATAGAAAACACCGTGAGCGCGTTTTTCCTGCCGTACGTAAATAAGATAGTGCTTCCCTGCGCCTCTGCCGAAAAAGGACTGTTCCGCTCTCTTTTCGAAGGATTCGGACTCCCCGTCGAGATATGCGACGGCGGCGGCACGCGCGGAGAGTCCGTCGCAAACGCACTGCGGCTTTGCACGTCCGAATACGTCGCGGTGCACGACGGCGCAAGACCGTTCGTGACCCGCAAAACCATCGACCTGTGCGCAAAGACGTGCAAACTTACGGGCACCGCGGTCGCTTCGGTCGCGGTTTCGGACAGCGTGAGAGTGACGCGCCCCGACGGCTCTTCCTCTCCCGTGGACCGCAATACCGTACGCCTTGTCCAGACTCCGCAGTTTTTCCGCCGCGAGGAATTGACAAAGGCTTACGCTCTTGCGGAAAAAGACGGATCTTCCGCCACCGACGACGCACAGCTGTACGAAAAATACATAGGCGCGGTATCGCTCTGCGACGGCGATCAGCACAACCGCAAAATGACCGATCCTTCCGACCTCGAACTTCTTGCGCCGAGCGGATTCCGCGTGGGCGCGGGCTGGGATATCCACCGCCTTGTCGAAGGACGGCGCTTCGTATTGGGCGGCGTCGAGATCCCTTTCGAAAAAGGTCTTCTCGGACATTCGGACGCCGACGTGCTGACCCATGCCGTCATGGACGCGGTCCTTGGCGCTCTCGGCCGCAGAGACATCGGCTGTCTTTTTCCCGATACCGACCCCGCATACGAAGGTGCGGACAGCATGGCTCTGCTGGACGAAGTGGCGGCTCTCGCAAAAAAAGACGGCTTTGCGCTGAATAATCTGTCCGCTACCGTCATATGCGAAAGGCCGAAACTGAAAAACAGTATCCCGAAAATGTGCGATCGGCTCGCGCAGGCTTTCGGTTGCGACGCTTCGCGTATAAACGTTGCGGCGACGACGTCGGAAAAGACGGGCGACATAGGCAGAGGCGAGGCGGTAGCGGCGATCGCATACTGCTCTCTTTCGTCCGAAAAAGTTCCCGCCAAGGCGGACGCCTGACGTCCGATTTTCCGTTTTCTCACGGCGCGATCTTTCCGAAAACGCTTGCGGCGCCCCGCCCGACTTGCTATAATGACGTTATGGACGAAAAAAAACCTTCCCGGTCTGACAGAATATTATCGGCGGTGCTGTATATCGCGGGGGCGGCGCTCGCCGTCTTCTCGGTGATAGCGATATTTGCCGTCGCGGGATTCGGAGCGGTCTCCGCCGTTATAGGTCTTTTCGGGGCGGAAAGCTCCGTGGGCTCCGCCGTTCTTCTCTGCGTATGCTGTCTTGTCACCGCCGCCCTCATGCTGTATTGCATGGTCCTCATATTCAAATGCGCGGTTTCCCGTTTCGGCGGCAAAAAACGGCCCTGAATCGTACGGCAAAGGCGGCGCAAGCCGCTTTTTTACGCAACTTTCGATCTCCGCCGCTTCATGATTTTGCGAAGCTACGCGCGCAGGCGCGTTTTCGGGAAATACTAACGCTAAATAAGTATCTATCAATATATATTCCTCTCTTTTCCGGCAAACCTCACGTTACGCTTCATTCGTCCGAACTCTCCGCCCGTACCGCGTTTTTGCCGTTATAAGCCTTTCTTCTCTTTCGGCGTCGTTTCGTCGAATCGTTGCGAGATCCGCGATCTTTCCGAGGCGGACGTCCCGAAGACGGCTTACAGCCCGTCACGCGCCGTTTTTCGTCGTTATTGTTTGTATTATGTCGAAAATTGTTGAAAAATGTTGTAAAAAATATTGAAAATCTGCTCTCAAATGGCGCCAAACGGGTCAAAACTGCGGTTTTCAATAATTTTTTCAGCTTTCGGGCTCAATTTTAATATTGTAAAATGTTGACAGTTCATTTGCAAATATGGTAAATTGAATACACCAAATTCATTGATCGGAAGGCTCCTAATGACAAAATTCGCGATAATAGAACAGAACCCTGCGGCAATTACGGCTGTCAAGGCTTCGATCGGCAAGCAATATCCTTTTGCCGGATTCGACTGTTTTTCCGATGTCGGAGATATCGCCGAAAAGAAGAACTACTCGGCGCTGATCGTAGACGAAGAGACTTATAAAGAACTTCTCTCCGATCCCAAATCGAAAAATTACTTTTCCACGCTGGAAGCCGGAGCTCTGCCCGTATACACAGGCAGAACGGTGACGTTTTATTTCAAACTGCCACTCGCGAACGATCCGTCCTCGATCGTCAAGAAAGTCCCCGGCATGATGAACGATCAGAAACTGTCCATGGTGATCGATCTGTATCTGTCCGAACTTCTGACCAAACAGGGGCTCAAATGCAATCTCGCGGGCTACGAATATCTCAAGGACGCGATATCGATGTGCTACTTCGATCATACGATACTGCGTAAAGGCATAACCAAAAAACTGTATCCTGCGATCGGCGAAAAATACGGCGTACGTCCCGAATGCGTGGAAAGAGCGATACGGCATCTGATATGTTCGGGTTTCGACGAATACGTAAAGACTCCGCAGGCTTCGCCGAGAGAGCTCTTCGCGGGGAGGAAATGTCCTACCAATTCCGAATTCATCGCGTCGTCCGTGGAGAAGCTGTCGCTGTATCTTCGCGTGTATATGTACGAGGACAGATAATTTTTATCCCCCTTCTATAATATCTGTCCCGCATAGAAAAATCGGAGCTCTTGCGAGCTCCGATTTTTCGTACCCGTGTATGTAAAACGCTTATCTGTATCTCGCTCTTCCTATACTTTGCGCCCAACCGAGCAGCAATTCTTTTCGGCGTTTTACCGACATTTCGGGACGAAAGACCCTGTCCGTCTTTCTGCCCGAAGCTATCTGTCCGAGATCCTTCCACACGCCTGCGGTGAGCCCTGCGAGATATGCCGCGCCGAGCGCGGTCGTTTCGGTAACGGCGGGCCTTTCGACCTCGCAGCCCAACACGTCCGCCTGAAACTGCATGAGAAAATCGTTGGCGCAGGCTCCGCCGTCGACGGCAAGTTTGGCTATATCGCATCCCGCGTCGCTCTCCATCGCGTGCATCACGTCGACGACCTGATAGGCGATCGATTCGAGCGCCGCTCTTACGAAATGCGCCCTTCCCGTCCCTCGGGTTATGCCGCACACGATCCCGCGCGCCTTAGCGTCCCAATGCGGAGCCCCGAGCCCCACGAATGCGGGAACGATGTAGACGCCTCCCGTATCCGGCACGCTTTTCGCTATCTCCTCCGTTTCGGCTGCCGTTTCGACCATCCCGAGTTCGTCCCTCAGCCATTGGATGACCGCTCCGCCTATGAACACGCTTCCTTCGAGAACGTACTGCGGAGGCTGTCCTTCCGCCGTTGCGGCAAGCGTGGTCAGAAGTCCGCGCTTGGAACGCAGCCTCTGTTCCCCCGTATTCATAAGCGTAAAACAGCCCGTGCCGTATGTATTCTTGATATCGCCCTTGCGGGTACACAGATGTCCGAACAGCGCCGCCTGTTGATCGCCCGCGACAGCGCAGATCGGTATCTCCGCGCCCGTTTCGTTTTTATCGGTGACGCCGTACGCGTGCCCCGACGGAAAGACCTGCGGAAGCATGGACGACGGTACGCCGAACATATCGCAAAGCTCCGCGTCCCAGCGCAGCGTATCTATATCGAAAAGCATCGTCCTCGCGGCGTTGGTATAATCCGTGGCGAATATCCCTCCGCGGGAAAGCCTCCACATGAGATACGTGTCCACCGTGCCGAAAAGAAGATCGCCGTTCTCGGCGCGTTCGCGCGCTCCTTTCACGTTGTCGAGGATCCATTTTATCTTGGTCGCGCTGAAATACGGATCGACCTGCAGTCCCGTGCGGTCGTATATCAGACTGTCCACTCCGGTCTCTTTCAGCTTGTCGCAATAGTCGGCAGTACGGCGGCATTGCCAGACGATCGCGTTGTACACCGCATGTCCCGACCTCTTATCCCAGACAACGGTCGTTTCACGTTGATTGGTTATCCCGATAGCCGCGACGTTGTCTGCTCCGACGGCGGCGACCGTTTCGCGCAAAGCCCTGAGCGACGTGCCGTAAATGTCCTCGGGATCGTGTTCCACCCAGCCCGCTCCGGGATATATCTGTCTGAAAGGATACTGCGCTTTGGCGGCGACGGTCCCGTCCTTTCCGAAGGCGATCGCGCGGCTGCTCGTGGTCCCCTGGTCTATCGCTATCACATACCTCGTCATTGCTTTTTCCTCACGGTCTTTGTTGCGACAAAATCGACACCCGTGCCCAAAATATCGCGTACGATCACGCTCCCTTCTTCGATCGGGGCCGTGACTTTCAGCCCTTTGAGCAATGCCAGTGCGTCGAATATTTTCGCCTTTTCTATAGCGTCGGAAGTCTTGACGCTGACCATCTCGCAGTCGCCTCCTTCCACGCGCACGACCGAGGTGACGGTGCGTTTGGGGCAGCGCGTCTCTTCGACGCCGTATCTCGCTCCGCGCGGACACGAATTGCCCTCGACGCGCAGTTCCCCGCCCTCGTCGTATACTTTGAGCCTGCACCCCAACGGACAGCATATGCAGATCATCTCTTTCATATCATACCTCCGTGAGCCGTATCTCGGCTTCGCGCGCCCCGCGCAGGACGTCCGACTGTTCCGCGGTCAGAGAAAGCGTCTCCATCTCTCCGGGAGTGACGATCCTCTTTTTCCTGAACGCGATCTCGCGGCCGTCGCAAAAAAGCGATATCTTTACGTCTTTTGCGGGTCTGCCCACTCTCATCTTGAAGCCTATCGGTCCGTTTCCGCGTCTGTTCACTTTCTGCGGCACGGCGTATCTCACGCCGCCCGACGCGGATACGGTCACGTGATCTGAGCCTCCGCTTTTCCCGCGTATATACGCCGCGGCGGACGCTCCCGCTCTCTCGCTCTCCTCGCTGACGAAATCGACCAGATCGTGTACGTGGAGCACGTTTCCGCAGGCGAAGACGCCGTCGCACGAAGTCATGAGCCCGTCGTCGACGACCGCCCCGGAGGTCACCGGGCTCAATTCCACTCCCGCTGTCTTTGCGACCTCGTTTTCGGGCAAAAGACCCACGCTGAGCAGCAACGTATCGCAAGGTATCTCCTCTTCCGTACCCGCAACGGGCCGCAGATCTTTATCGACCGCCGCCACGATCACGGAACTCACACGCTTTTTCCCCTTTATCCCTACTACGGTATGCGAAAATTTCAAAGGTATCCCGAAGTCGTCCAGACACTGTACTATGTTGCGGTTAAGTCCCGACGAATACGGCATGAGCTCGACTACGGCTTTTACTTTCGCGCCCTGAAACGTCATACGCCGCGCCATTATCAACCCGATATCTCCGCTGCCGAGGATGACCACCTCTCTGCCGGGCATCAATCCGTCTATGTTGATCAGCTTCTGCGCCGTTCCCGCCGAAAAAACTCCCGCCGCGCGACAGCCCGCGATATTGATCGCGCCTCTCGGTCTTTCACGGCAGCCGCAGGCAAGTATAACCGCCTTTGCGTCGTAGACTTTCAGTCCTTCCGCGCCGACCGCCGTGACCTGCCTGTCCTTGATCGACAGCACCGTCGTCCCCGTCTTGCATTCGATACCGCGCGCCGCGACTTCGCGCTCGTAACGCGCCGCGTATTCGGGCCCGGTCAGCTCTTCCTTGAAAGTATGCAGTCCGAATCCGTTGTGTATGCACTGGTTGAGGATCCCTCCCAGCCTTTCCTCGCGTTCGAGAACGAGGATATCCCTCTCTCCCGCGTCGTAAGCCGCCTTAGCCGCGGCAAGCCCCGCAGGTCCGCCGCCTATTATAACGAGATTCTTCTTTTCCGTCATTCGATCCTCCCGACAACGATCTCGGAACCTTTTCCGTTCTTCGTGACTTCCGCGACGTCGCATCCCAGCTCCCTCGCGAGTATCTCCATAACGCGCGGCGTGCAGAAACCGCCCTGACATCTGCCCATGCCCGCGCGCGTGCGGCGCTTTATCCCGTCAAGATCCTTAGCTCCGACCGGACGGCGGATCGCGTCTACGATCTCCCCTTCCGTCACGTTCTCGCAGCGGCAGACTATCTTACCGTAAAGAGGATCTTTCGCGATGAGCTCCGCCCTTTGCTCGTCGGTCATTTTCGCAAACGACGGCGGAGCCTTCCTCTGCGCGACGAAATTTTCGTTCCTTTCCAATCCGAACGCCGCCGCTATCTCCTCCGCCGCGGCGGTCGCTATCGCGGGCGCCGCGGTAAGACCGGGACTTTCTATCCCCACTATGTTGTACATCTGTCGGCAGGTCGCGAACCCTATCTCGAAATCTCCCGTTTCCGAATGAGCGCGCAGTCCAGTGAATTGAGTTATGACGGCTCTTTTGTCGAGCGACGGGACAGTCCTGCGCGCCTTGGAGAAGGCTTCTTCGAGTCCCTCGAAGGTCGTATCGGCGCAATCCTTGTCGTCCACGTCCGCGGCGGTGGGGCCGAGCATGATGTTTCCGCTCACGGTGGGCACTACCAAAATGCCCTTGCCCATTTTCGTGGGAAGCTGGAACAGAGTGGAGTGCGCATAGCCGCCCGCCGTCTTGTCGAGAAGCATATATTCACCCTTGCGGGCGGTTATTTTCAGCTTGTCCTCGCACAGGATATTGTTGACGTCGTCGCCGTGGACTCCCGCGCAGTTGACTATGAGGTCGGCGGGGTAAACGCTCCCGTCCGAACACTTGGCAACGATCTTCTTACCGTCGTAAAAGATATCGTCGACGCGCTTGCCCGTCTTGAACTCCGCGCCGTTTACGGCGGCGTTTTCGGCATAAGCTATCGTCATTCCGTACGGACTGACTATGCCCGACGAAGGCGCCCACAGCCCTGCCGTGACCTCTTCGGAAACGTATTTTTCTTTTTTGCGAATTTGCTCGCCCGTGTGGATCTCAAGCTGTTTTACGCCGTTTTTGATACCCTGTTCCAAAAGTTTCCCGAGCACAGGTTCGTCCTCTTTTGAAAAACAGAGCACGTAAGCGCCGTTGCGCTTGAAAGAAAAGCCGAGTTCGGCAGAAAGTCTGTCGAAAGCGGCGTTGCCGAGTACGTTGTATCTGGCTTTCAGCGTTCCGGGGACGGCGTCGAAACCGGCATGGACCACTCCGGAATTCGCCTTGCTCGTACCGCAGGCGACGTCGTTTTCCTTTTCGAGCACGGTCACGTCCGCATTGTAGCGGCGCAGTTCCCGCGCTACGGCGCAGCCTATTACTCCCGCGCCGATGATGACTATACGCATATTCTTCCTCCGTTGTTACGATTATACCATACGTTCGGCTCCTTTTCAAGAGTAAGAGGCTTTTTGCGCCGCTTCCGGAACGATCTTTCGTGCGGCGGAGCGCGCTTTCGGCTCCTTTTCAAAATACTTGTAAACGCCCGCGTATGTGTGATATAATATGAGCCATGACAAAAGCAAGAGTTTGCACTGCGGTTTCGGTTGCGGTCTGCGCGCTTCTGTGCGCGGCATTGGCGTTAGCGGCGTTTTCGGCGCCGCAGACGGCCGCCGCCGAAACGTCCGAGATAAAGATATCTCCCGACGGGTCGTCCGTATATGCGGCTTACGACGGGTCGATAGCTTACACCACGTCGGACGGCGCGCTGCATCTGTCCAACGCGTCGGGCTCATACGCCAAGGCTTCCGCTTTCGCGGGAGAATGTCTTGCGCTCGCCATGAACGCGACGGATATATTCCTGCTGTCCGATCTCAACGGCTCGCGCTCTCTGACGGTATTCGGCTATGCCGCCAACGGGATAGGAACGGCGGAAAACGTCTTCTCCCGATACGGCATCGCTTCCGATATATACGAAAACGTGATAGACCGCTTCGACGGGCTGACCGTCGACGGCTCTTCTTTGATGATCTCCGCGGGCGCAGGCTCGATAAGCCGCGTTTTCGTGCTGTCCCCGTTGGACGGAGTTGCGGCGTTCGTCCCCTACAACACAGCCGAGCCCGTGGGCGGGATCTCGGACATCGCCGCGGCGGACAATACCGTATATATCGTGACGGAAAACGGATTAGCCGTCAATCGTCTCGGCGTGGATACGCCCGTTTCGTTTATCCCGTCCGAAAAAGTCTGGACCACCGTTGCGGCGGCGGACGGATTTATTTTTGCGGGAACGGACGACGGTATCTACGTCCTGTCGGACGGCTCATTCATAAAGGTGAGCGACGACGCGCCCGACGGCATGATACGCGCATATTACGAAGGCGACGTTCCGTATCTGCTCGTGCAGAACAGAGCGGAAGGCTCCGTCACTCAATACTCCGTGACGGCGAACGGTTCTTCCGCCGCGCTGGAATATTACAACGTATTCGACAACGTCATCTACGAAGACCCGTCGGTCTACGATATCGTCACCACCGCGGTCGCGCAGACAGCGCTCGAGGGGTACTTCTCCCCCAAAAACCTGCGCCCGGTATTCGAACTTTCGGCAGGCGATCTCGTGCTCGTTCTCGCGGAGGCGGACGGCTATTATTTCGTGAGGACTGCGGAAGGAGGCGAATACGGCTATCTCGACCGCGACGCGCTCACGCTGTCCGAGGCGGACCTTTCGCCCGAAATAGGCAGATACGCGCAGCCTCTGCAGAGGAATACGGCGATACGGGAATATCCCTTCCCCGGATCCGAGGTCGTCGCACAGACCGGTCCGACCGACGCCCTTGTCGTTCTGAGTGCGGTCGGCTCGGACGGATATCCTTGGTATAAAGTCAGTTTCGTGACTGCGGAGGGCGAAGTTCGGGACGGATACGTCTACGCAAGCGACGTTTCCGCTTACGTACCGTTCGCTCTGCCCGGATTCGACGACCACGCGACCGTGAACGCGGACGCCATCGGCGGAGGAGTGAACGTATATCTGCTGCCGGAGGAGCGCGACGAATATCTCGTCGGCACTCTCCGCGACGGCGACGAAGTCACGCTGGCGCAGGACGGACTGGATCCCGACTCGGAGTGGACGAAGATACGTTATACCGACGCGGAAGGCAACGACATAGAGGGCTACGTCAAAACCGCCAATCTCTCCGAAAAAGGACTGACGACATTGCAGATCACGCTGATAGTGGTCTTCTCGATAGTCGCGGTCGTGACGGCGATCATCGTCGTGATACTCGTCAAAAAGCGCAAACGCGAACGCTACGAATAAAATTTCCTCAAACATACAGGAGAAAGATATGAAAGCAACTTACACGCAGCAAATCCTTGCGCGCAAGCTCGGCGCAGATCCGTGCGATCCGACGCTTGCCGGCGGCAATCTCGTGTTGGTCGGCGCCGACGTGGCTCTGTCCAACGACGTGACCGCGCCGGTGGCGATCGACGTGTTCGAAAAGAGCGGGTGCCGGCTTTGCGACAAATGCAAAGTCACGTTCGTGCTGGACCACTTCACGCCCAACCGCGATATCAAGTCCGCACAGCAATGCAAGATAGTACGCGACTTCGCAAAAGAAAATTCGATCGAAAATTTTTACGACGTCGGCGAAATGGGCATCGAGCACGCGCTGCTGCCCGAAAAGGGCATCGCCCTACCCTGGACCGTAGTCATAGGCGCGGACAGCCACACCTGCACGTACGGCGCTCTGGGAGCGTTCTCCACGGGCGTGGGCAGTACCGATATCGCCGCTATCATGATGAGCGGCAAAGTCTGGCTCAAAGTCCCGACCGCCATCAAATTCAACCTCAAAGGAAAACTCCGCAAAGGCGTGGTCGGCAAAGACGTGATACTCTACATCATCGGACTGATCGGCGTAGACGGCGCGCTGTACAAGTCGATAGAATTCGGCGGCGAAGGCGTGGACTGCCTGTCCATGGACGACCGCTTTACGATCTGCAACATGGCGATCGAATGCGGCGCGAAAAACGGAGTGTTCCCGATCGACGAAAAGACCGACGAATATACGCTTGAAAGCTGCGGCAGGACGTTCGATCGCTTCGAACCCGCAGACGACGACGCATACGAGCAGATAATCGATATCGACCTGTCCGCCATAAGACCCGTCGTCGCGAAGCCGCATCTGCCCTCCAACACCGCGTTTGCGGACGAGATAAAAGAAGAGATCAAGGTAGACCAGGTCGTTATCGGCAGTTGCACGAACGGACGTCTGAGCGATCTCAGACAGGCGGCAGAAGTTCTCGAAGGCAAGCACGTCGCCCCCGGAGTGCGCACGATCGTCATTCCCGCGACCAACAAAATTTATCTGCAAGCGGTGAAGGCGGGTTATATCGAAACGTTTATCAAGGGCGGCGCGATAGTTTCCACCCCCACCTGCGGACCCTGCCTCGGAGGACATATGGGTATCCTCGCAAGCGGCGAAGTCGCCGTGACGACGACCAACCGCAACTTTATCGGCAGAATGGGCGCCAAAGACAGCTATATCTATCTCGCCTCGCCCTCGACCGCAATGGCGAGCGCGATAGCGGGCAGACTCACCTGCGCCGACACGGAGGAAAAGTGATATGTTGAAAGGAAAAGTATTCAAATTCGGCGACGATATCGATACCGATATCATAGTGCCCGCCACCTATCTGTCGACTTTCGATCCCGCGGAACTGGCAAAGCACTGCATGGAGTACACTTCTCCCGATTTCTACCGCAGCGTAAAGCCCGGCGACATCATCGTCGCGGGGAAGAACTTCGGCTGCGGCTCTTCGAGAGAACACGCTCCGATAGCCATAAAGGGCTGCGGCGTTTCGATAGTCATAGCAAAATCGTTCGCGAGGATATTTTACCGCAACGCGCTCAATATCGGACTTTACATACTCGAATGCCCCGAAGCCGCCGACGCGATATCCGAGGGCGACGAAGTGCAGGTGGACGTGGATACCGGAGAGATAACCGACGTAACGACGGGCGCGAAGTTCAAGGCGGCGCCCTTCCCCAAATTCATACAGAACATAATAGAATGCGGCGGACTGGTCAACGCGATCAAAGCCGGCAAATTCTGAGGTGAAGACATGAGCAGTTACAATATTACCGTCATACAGGGCGACGGGATAGGACCCGAGGTCACTTCCGCCGCCGTCCGCGTCCTCGAAGAAGTGGGCGCTAAGTTCGGACACAAATTCAATTTCGAATACAGCGTTTGCGGAGGCGCCGCCTACGACAGATACGGCGAACCTCTGCCCGCGGAAAGCCTTGAAAAATGCCTCAAAAGCGACAGCGTGATCCTCGGCGCCGTGGGAGGTCCCCAATACGACTCTCTCCCCTACGAAAAACGTCCCGAAAGAGCCCTGCTCGGGGTGAGGAAAGCCATGGGTCTGTACGCGAATCTCAGACCTGCGAAACTTTTCGACGCGCTTGCCGACGTCTGCCCGCTCAAAAACCCGAAAAACATCGATATGCTCGTGGTCAGAGAGCTTATCGGCGGGATTTACTTCGGAGAAAAGGGCGTAAGAGAAGGCAAATACGGCAGAGAAGGCTACGACGTCATGTGTTACGGCGAACTCGAAGTGGAGCGCATATGCCGCGCCGCGTTCGAACTCGCGCAGAAGCGCCGCGGTAAGGTCACGAGCGTGGACAAAGCCAACGTCCTCAAAACTTCGGGCATATGGCGCAAAGTCGTTCACGATATCCACGAGGATTATCCCGACGTACAGCTCGAAGACGTTCTCGTGGACAATATGGCGATGCAGCTTGTCCGCGACCCGTCGCAGTTCGACGTGATAGTAACGGGCAACCTGTTCGGCGACATACTCTCCGATCTCGCGTCGCAGTGCGTAGGCAGCATCGGCATTTTGCCGTCGGCGAGCATAAACGACACCACGCGCGGTCTTTACGAACCTATCCACGGCTCCGCGCCGAGCATCGCGGGAAAGAATATCGCCAACCCGATCGCTACGATCCTGTCCGCGTCAATGATGCTAAAATACGCGTTCGACCTGTCCGCAGAAGCGGACGCCGTAGACAAAGCGGTGGAAAAGGCGCTCAACGACGGAGCCCGTACCGCGGATCTCGCTCAGGAAGGTCTGCCCGTGCTGAGCACTACGCAGATGACGGACATCATACTGAAAAATCTTTGATCGATAAATATCTATAAATATTGATCGCGCCCCGAGTTCCCTCGGGGCGTTTTTTGTCATCGCGGCGGGCGCCGTATTTTATCGTTGCTACGAAAACGCGCTTCTCTATCTCCTTTTCGCCGCGAGGCGCACGCTGAGTTCGTACGCGCTCGTGCCCGACAGGCGCGCAGCCTCTTCCATGGATATCGCTCCGTCCGCGTCCCCGCCTATCACGGTCACGATATCGCCTTCTCCCACGCTGCCGGCGTCGGTGACGTCGCAGAAAAATACGTCCATGCACACCGAGCCTACGATCCGGCATTTCGTCCCGCCTACGAGCACGAAACCTCTGCCCGAAGCCGAATAAGGTATCCCGTCCGCATATCCGGCGGAAACGACCGCGACTCGCATTCTGTTCTCCGCCGAAAACGACGATCCGTAACCTATCCCCTCGCCTCTTTCCAAAGTCTTCACCGCAAGCACTCTCGCGTACACGGCAGCGACCGCGCTCAAACCCGATCTCGGACAGCCGTCGGGACAGACCCCGTACAGCGCAAGCCCCGCCCGAAATGCGTTTCCGCACAATCCTTCCCTCCGCAATACCGAAGCGCTGCCGCTCGCATGGACATAGCGAAACCTCATGCCCGCGCCGCGCAGTTCGTTCTCCACCGCAAGGAATATCTCTTCCTGCCGTTCCGTAAAGCCGTTTCCCGAACCGACCCTTCCGTAATGCGTATACAATCCTTCCGTATCCAGTCCCGAAAACGACGCCGACAGTCTTATCAGCCTCGGGTCGGGCGGAAAACCGAATCTGCGCATACCGGTATCGACGGCGATATGTACTTTTATTCTCCTGCCCCTCTTATGCGCCTCGGAGTCCAGCCATGCCGCTTCGGACAGCGACGATATCCCGAAAGCGACGTCGTCCAATCCGACCGCGAGTTGCCTTTCGAATTGCGTAATAGTCCCCAAGATCAACACGGGAACGGAAATTTTCGCCTTTCTCAGAGCCTGCGCCTCGCGTGCCGTCGCCACCGCGAACATCTGCGCTTCGTCCGCAAGCGCCTTTGCCGTTCTGACGGCGCCGTTCCCGTATGCGTTCGCCTTGATCACGGCGATGAGAGCCTTGCCGTCGGCGAGTTCCCGAAGCCTCCGCGCATTGCGGACGAGAGCTTTGTCGTCGACGATCCGTTCCGTTCTGAATGCAACCATACTATATTATACTCGCGCGAAACCGGCACTTTACAGCAAAACGACCTCATCGCGTTTTCACGCGCAAAAAAAGACCCGCCCTTCGGCGGGTCCGTCATTATTATCGTTTACAGTTTTCTGTCGGCGTCGTATTCCACGTTCATGTCCTTGGAATACCATGCGTTCACCGTTTTCGCCCTCTTGAACGGATTTTTGGAGGCGGTAAACGTAGGCTCCTTGGCGTAATACACGCCGAGCGCGTCCAACATCGGGAAGTATTCGTGCAGACGGGCGACGAATTCTTTGTAATTCTTTTTCTCCGTCTTGTTCCAGCCGACTTCCGAAAGCGCGGCGAGCCTCGGATTCATCTGGAATTCCAGCTTTTGCGGAGTATCTAACCATTCCGCCCACAACTCGCCTTCCACACCGACTACGCCCGAAACGTTTTGCCTGTTTATACCGCCGAAATACGGCGAGAATTTGTAAGTGTTTTTGAGCGGATACTGCGAGAACGGCATATCGAAATAGAAATGCTTGTGCTTGCTGATTATCACCTTTCCGCCCTTGTCGAGATGCTTCGCCACTCTGCCGTCGGGCTGCGGAGTCCAATACTGAACGAGAACTTCGTTGTCGAGATTTCCGCCGTGCAATATCTCGTTCCAGCCGATGAGCCTGCGCCCCTTGCTCGCGGCGTATTTTCCGACTTCGTTTATGAACCACGTATGCAGCTGCTTATAGTCCGTAAATCCCTGTTTGCGCATCATCTCCTTGCACTTGGGGCACTTTTTCCACTCTTCCATCGGCACTTCGTCGCCGCCGATATGGAAATATCCGAACGGGAACAGCTCCACAACCTCGTCTATCACGTCTTTGATGAACTGCATCGTACGCGGACTGCCCACGCAGGCGCTTCTGTTAAAGTCTCTGATACCGAGCGAATACGGTATCGAACTGCCGAAATACCATGCTACGGGTCTGTCGAGTTCGCGGCAGCCCAGCCACGGATACGCCGCCATCGCCGCGGCGAGATGGGCGGGCATATCGATCTCGGGCACTATGTTGACGCCCCTTTCGAGCGCGTACGCCACTATGTCTTTGATCTGTTCCTGCGTATAAAAACCGCTGACGGGTACGTTGTTTTCCTCGGTATTTCGCCAGCCATTTATCTGAGATTTGTCGCGTTTGGATCCTATCTCGGTAAGACGGGGGTACTTCTTGATCTCTATCCTCCACCCTTGGTCGTCCGTGAGATGCCAATGCAGCACGTTGAGCTTGTGCAGGCACATCAGGTCGATTATCTTTTTTATCTCCCGTTCTCCGAAAAAGTGCCTTGCCTCGTCGATATTGACGCCCCTCCATCCGAAACGGGGAGAGTCCTCTATCTCCGCGCCGGGAAGATACGTATCGCGCGCCTTTGTGCCCGCCATGGCTGCCATTCGCAGAGTCTGCACCGCATAGAGCGCTCCGCTGTTGTCGGACGCCTCTATCTCGATCCCCTTGTCGGTTATCTCGATCTCGTATCCCTCCGCGGGGATATCGGAGTCGTATTCGAATGCGATCGCGTCTTCGGACGCTTCGCCGAGCCTGACGCCGAGATCTTTCTCAAGCTGCTCTTTCGCAATCTTCATCGCGGACGCGAATCTTTCGTCCCCCGTAATGTTTTTCAGTCCTGCGAGGTCGAAGCCTTTTCCTTTGTACCGAACTTCGTTCGGCATCGGTATGATCCTGTCGGGTTTCATATCAATTCTCTCCTGTCCATTCCGGTACGGTGAAATTCGGACCGCCGTAAGCTATGTCGATCTGTACGGCTCTGCCCTGCGTATCCGTGAAATATATCGTGCTGAGTTTTTCGTTGGTCACGCGCAGCTCGATGCCCGTGCACCCGTTAAGAGGATTACCCTCTTTGACGACGTCGGAAACATAATAATACGTTACCCACCCGCCGTTGGTCGTGACCGAAGATATCTGCAATTCGTCCTCGGTCAGTCCGTCCAGATAGTCGCATATCGCGTCGAGCGTATAGGGCGCGATCCTGTCGTCCGCAAAGAACTCGTCGGACGTTATCTCGGAGAAGGTATATCCGTCCTCTCCCTGCACCGCCATGACCGTCTTGTAATCGCCGTCCGTCGCTTCTTTGTCCGAAACTCCGCCGCGCCTGGACTTGCCGTAATATATGTTGGTGGTCGACGTGGAGACCGTTCTGTCTACGGTAAAGTCATAGTGCGCGGCAAACTCTTCCGTCCCTTCGTTCACGACGTAAAGCCGCGTCTGCTCGGACGTACTGGCGTCGATCTGAGTCTTGTACTTTACGTACCACTCGGTCGCTTTGCGCGAATTTTCTATAGCGGAGGTCAGTATCTCTCTTCCCTCTGCTATATCCACGTCGAACGAACACGCCGCCGCCGTAAAAGCGATCAGCGTCATTACGAGCGCGATCGCCGCTATTGCCGCCTTTCTGTATCTTCCGCCTTTCATTGTTCGTCACCTCCTTCCGGATCGGACTGCCCTTCGCCGCCGGATACGTCCGCCGCCGCGTCGTATTCGTCCCGAGCCAACATCTCTCCGCTGGACAATACGCTGGCGTCGGCAAGTCCCTGTTCGGCGTTGAGCTTGTGCGCTCTCTCTTTGAGTTCTTCTATCATGTTCGCCTGGTCCTTTTCGCTCATGTTCCAGAACAGCATCGGCAGAGCATGCAGAGCGCAGCCGATTATCGAAACTATCGCCAAGGCGGAGAACATAGCCGAGGATATGCTCTCGTCGAAGAGAACGTCGTAGTCGTTGATAAGTCCGAAATATTCGTTAACGTACGGAATGACGTAATTGAGTCCGAGCAAGACGACGTTGTTTATGATCGCGAAGTTCATGGAAAAGCCTTCCAGTCTGTCGCCCGTCTTCCACTGCTGATAATCGAGAGCGTCGCCGTTCATCGCGGGATTGGTGATGATCTGCACCGCCGCGCCCCAGTTCATGAGATAACACGCAACGGCGAACACCCAGAAATTGGTATTGTAGAACACCAGCACGACGGCGGCTGCCAATCTGACCGCGTCGGAAATGAGAACAGTGTTGCGCTTGCCCGTCTTTTTTATCATCAGCGGCGCAAGCGCCATGCCTACGAACGACGCCGTGCCTATGACGAGGGTCATGACGGACTGTATATTCGCGTCTTGCAGCAGGTATATGTACGCCCACGGCAGACAGGCGCTGATCGCGGTCGCAAGCGTGGAGAACCACGTCGTGATGTTGTATATCCAGAAATACCTGTTGCGGACTATCTTTTTCATACCGTCCGCAAACTTTACTTTCTGCTGATAGTTACGGGGAACCACCACTCTTTCCTTGGTGCAGAAATACGCGAAGAACGCGAGGAAACAGCCTATGAACGAGAACAGCGGCAGCGTAAGACGGTAAAAGTTGATGTCGAGCTGACCTCTCTCGAAAGCGTTGGATATCAGCGGGAGCAAAAAGCCCGTGATCGTCGGAGCGATCGAATACACGATCGACGACAGAGAGATTATCTTCGCTCTTTCGGCGGAACTCGGGGTCATGAGCTGCGCGAGCTGGTTGTACATTCCCAGGTAGAACTGGAAAATAAAGTTCATTATGATGAACAGCACGCCGATGACCGAAAGCGTAACGGTGTAATTGGTGGTGGGAATGAATCCGAATACCGATATAAGTATCGCGCACGGCGGCCCCAGCCAGAGAAGATACGGTCTTGCCTTGCCCTTGCCGCCCGGCGTATTGTCTATCCAATAGCTTTTCAGCGGCTGAATGACGATCGTGACGATAGTGTTGATCGTGTTGATGATAAAAAGATCGCTCGGTTTGAGCCCGTAGACCGATCCGATGAGCAGACAGCTCGCCTGCATCGCGATCGTGTAACACATTGCGGCGACGAACTGAACGCCTATGCCGCCTACCGAATAACAGACTATTTCTTTGCTGCTGACGTAATCTCCCTCTCCCGGAGAATTCCAGTGTACAAAGAACCCTTTGACCGCTCCCACGGCCTTTCCGATGATGCCCATAATTTCCCTCTGATTTATTCTATCCCGTCGGCATGACCGAGGGCTTCCCTAATCGTCCTTACCCATTATAACGTGTCCCGAACGCTTTGTAAACCCCTTTTTTCCGTACCCGGGTTATTGCTCCTCTTCCTCTTTTCCGTCGGCGGGATTTTCCGTTTCTTCCTCCCCTTTGTCGGAGAACTCGGCGTCACCCCCGCCGTCCCGAGCCGCCGGAGCGGCGGTATCCGCAGTATCGTCCGATCCTTCTCTCTTGTCTTCTTCCGCGCCGTCTGCGGGCGTATCCTCATCGTTTTCGGACATAGGCTCTCCCGCAGTATCCGCAAAGACCCTCTCGCTGTCCAGGACAGCAAGATGTCCTCTGTCGGCGTTGCAGACCAGTACCTGTCTGCCCTCGAATTCCTCTATATGCCTCTCGGCGCCGCATTTGGGGCACCTGCCTGTCGGATCCAGCCAATAGACTTCTCCGTCGCACAGCATAAGCGGAGGTTTGCCGTATCTGACTTTTTTTATCGCCCGACCGCTCTTTTTCATCGCCTCGAGAGCCCGTACCGCAAACAGCCGTTCGGCAAAACCCGCCGCCCCGTATGCCGCGACGAGAAGGAGCGCGAAGGCGATGACGACCGTGACCGTCGCGTTTATCTCCGAATAACGCAGCAGCACCAGCCCCGCCAGCGCGACTATCGCCAGGACAGCGTAAGCGACGAGCACCGCTATCTGTTTTTTGCGATACGTATCGAATTTTCCCACCGAAACGGCGCGTACGGACTTTTCGTCCTCTTTTGCGGCGTCGGCTATGTCTTCGGCGTGCAGGGACGCCTTGGAGATGAACTCCGCAGTTTCGGCTTCGTTCTTACGGCGCCTTTCCGCCCAGGTAAGCCTCTTCCTCTTTTTCTTCTGCTCGGCTCCGCAGTATTTGCAAAAAAGCGTATCGTCCTCGATCTCTCTGCCGCATACTCTGCACTTCATTTTGCCGCGACCTCCTTTTTACGCTTTTTGAAATACGCGATCGCGGCGCACGCCGTTGCGATCACAAACGACAGGAACGTCAGCCACGCTCCTCCCCCTGCGGTGAGTACGAACTCTTTCGTGCTCTGCGAATAAATCGCTATCGCGAATATCAGTCTTATGAGGGCGCACGCGCACGCGACAGCCGTAAATACAAGCGCCTGCAACCGTTTGTCGCCCTTTTTCACGGAAAGCATGACGACGAACGCGACGGCGTATGCTACCGTGACCGCGCACAGAGCGACCTCTATCGCGTATATCGCGACAAATGCCGAATCGAGCTGTTCGAGCAAAGACGCCGGATACGTCTGCAGATACGCCCTTGCGATGTCCTGCATGGTTTCGCTGTTCTCCGTCGCGGGAAAATGCGTCACCAGCCACTCCGCCGCGCCGTCGTAACCCGTCGCGGGAACGAACAGTATATCCAGCACGTCCGCGCCGATATAAAAACTGTCCTCATCCAGAGTATACCCCTCGTCTCCGAGATCGAGGTCCACCGTCGCCTGTACGGTGTAGGAAGGAACGAACGAAAACGCGAACGCCACGACGATCGCCGCAAGCATTATCCAGACCCAGACGTCGGGTCTGTTCGCGCTCTTTTCGGGAATTTGCGCCGCCGCTTGTGCGGGGCGGGTCTGTTCCGCCTGCTTTTTCTTACCTCTCGATGCCATTTATCCTCCGTCCGCTCGCGCGGATCGCGTTATTTTTTGTAATACTCTTTCATCTCTTTGCGTCGCTGCGCGTAGTCGGGCATTAACCGCGCCACCTTCGCGTAAAACGCCGCCGAATGATCGGGCACGTAAAAGTGACACAGCTCGTGTACTATCACGTATTCCGCACAGCGGAGCGGCAGCCTTGCCACGCGGGACGAAAACCTTATCTCGTTTCTGTCCGTAAAGCATTTGCCGTAATAGCTTTCCGCTCCCGTCACCATCGTTTTTACCCCGTTTCTGCCCGTGAGCCTTTCCCAATACGCAAAACGGCGGTCCAGAAAAGCCCTGACTTCTCTTCTCAGAAGTCTTTCGCACGCGGCGGCTTCGTCGCCCTCTTTGCAGAAAACGGTAAGCTCGTCCCCGTCTATGCGGTGCCCCCTTCCCCCGCTTCGGGCGAATACCACGCGGTAACATTCCCCCCAAAGCCAGAAACCTCTTTGTTTTTTAACGAGATCCTCGCGCTGTTTCGCGACGTGTCCCGCTATCCAGCCGCTCATCCTGCGCACATAGCTCTCGGCGGCGGCGTACGAACCCCGCAAAGGCATCCGCACGGAAGCGGCGGCGTCTTTTACGACGATGCTCATGCGACGGCTTCTCGCGGATCTCACGACGCTCACTTCCAGCTTCCCGTCGGGAGTGTCCAAAATCACGGGAAGATCGGTCATCTGTCGTTCCTGCCGGGCGAAGTCAGTCTTCCGTTGCGGATAAAGTCGAGATACCCGCTCTTGAACCTGTCCATCATGCCGTCCTGTTTGAAACTGTACGTCTTATCTCCCGCCACGATTATGTGATCGACCAATCTCACGCCCAAAACTTCGAGCGCGGCGATAGCCCATTTGGTAAATTCGACGTCGCTGAAAGACGGCTTCGCCACCCCTGCGGGGTGATTGTGCGCGAGATATACGTACTTGGTCTGAAAGTTCTGACAAAGCATAACGAGCTCGTTGACCCTGATACGGCATTCGTCCGCCGTGCCTGAGCCCAGCTCGCACTTCTCTTTGAGCCTGCCCGAATTATCCACGAAAAGCGCGTAGATGCGCTCCTCTCCGAGATTCTTCATCAGCTTGACGAGATACCCCGTCGCCCTCTCATAGGTATCCACCCTCGGCCTTTCCGCGCCCGCGTCCGAACAGAACTTGCGCGCCACGTCGGAGAGCGACGAGAGAAAAAGCGCCGCGCCTTTCGTCATGTTCGGTATTGTCGCAAGCGCGGCGGGATCGGCATCGAGCACCGCGGAAAAAGAGCCGAACTTGTCCATGAGAGCGTGCGCGATCGGATTGGTATCCTTGCGCGGAACGAACGGATACAGCAGATATTCCAATATTTCGTGATCGGCAAGAGAAAGAATGCCGTTCGCCGCTATGCGGGCGCGCATCCTGCTCCTGTGATCGGTATGTATCTGCTCATTCTTCATCGCCGCGATCCTCGTCCTCCCTGTCTTCGGTCTCTTTTTTTCTTCCGAATATTTTTGCGACTCCCGACGAGAAACCGTCGTATATCTCATTCGCTTTCTTCTGCAACGCGTCGCCGTATTTCGCGTCGATAACGTCGGCGATCTTCTTGGATATCAGCAGGACTGCCAGTCCTATCGCAGCAGCCGCCGCGATATATCCGATAAACTCCGCGGGCAGCGTGCTCATCGCAAAGAACGTGCCGTCCAGGAAATTCCCGTCCACGTAAGCCGCGAGCAGCGACAGCGCGAACATCGCCGCGATTATCCCCAGACGGAACTTGTCGGGCGGCATGCTTATGACCGTGAGCGCGACGAAGCCCGCCATGGTCAGCGCATAAGTCGCCGCGGTGGCCTCTCCCTCGAAACCGCCCGCCGCACCCGTCTGCGACGTCAGTATCAGCATAAATCCCGCCGCGGCTATCAGAGATACCGCCGCAGGCAGTGCGGATTTGAGTATATTGCGCATGAAATCGCCTTTCGGCCGAGCTTTCGTCGGTTGCAGTGCGAACAGGAACGTCGGCACGCCTATGACAAAGAACTCTATGAGCAGCATCTTCTTGGTGTCGAACGGATAACTGCTCCGACCCGTGACGATCGTGACTATCGAAAACAACAGCGTCATGAACATGACGAAGATGTTTTTCATCACGTACAGCGACGACACCTTCTCCACGTTGCCTATGACCTGTCTGCCCTCCTGCACTATGCCGGGAAGCGTGAGGAAATTGTTGTCCATGAGAACGATGCGCGAGATGTTGCGCGCCACTTCGTTGGCTCCCGCGAACGAGATGGAACAATCCGCCTGTTTGAGAGCCTGGACGTCGTTCACTCCGTCGCCTATCATCGCGACGGTATGCCCCTTTTCCTGCAACGCCTTGACGACGGCGCACTTCTGTTCGGGCGAAATGCGGCCGAAGACCGCCGTATTCTCGACGCTGTCCCTTATATCGGCGTCGGAAGCTCCGTTGCAGTTGAACGTGCTGCCGGCGTTGCGTATACCCGCCTTTGCGGCGATGTTTCCGACCGTAACGGGATCGTCTCCCGATATTATCTTTATATCGACCTCGCTTTCGTAAAACCAGTCCAACGTTGCCTTTACGTTGGGACGGAGCGTATCTTCGAGCGCAAAGACGTAACAGGGCTTTGTCGCAAAACGGTCTATCCCGTCTATGGGGCCGTCGAACGACGACAGCATTATCGTACGCCTTCCTCTCGCCGAACACGCGGCGATGAACTCGGCGATCTCTCCGTCGGGATCTCCCACGAAGTCGGGAGCGCCCAGCACATACGTCTTCCCTCCTTCCAAAGTCACCGCGCTGTACTTGCGCGCGCTGTTGAAACTCATGACGTCGGATACGGGCAGGCACTCCGCCTCGCCCGCGCCGATAAGCAGCGCCATAGCCGTGGACTTACTGTCCTTGGTCTCCTTCATTATGGTGTTGAGCAACACGGGCGCGGAAATTTCTTCGTTTACCGCCATCGTTTCGACAAGCTCGAGTTTGCCGTCCGTGATCGTTCCCGTCTTGTCCAGAAGCAGAGTATCCGCGCTCGCCAGCATCTCGATGCCGTACAGATCCTGCGCCAAAGCGTGCTTTTTGGAAAGTTTGAGGACCGACGCCGCGAGCGCCGTGGAAGTGAGAAGGAACATACCTATCGGTATCATGCCCAGTATACTGCTCGACACGTTGATGATCGTTTCTCTCCAAGGGCCGCCTACGGCGGTTCGTTCCGCGATCAGCATGAACACGGCGAGGATAACGAGGATAACGGATATCCCCTTGATCAGAGAATCGAGCACGGAGAATATCTTGCTCTTGGGCTTGCTGACTTTCTTCGCGATACGGGCGACGCCCTCGATGTATCTGTCCTGCCCGACTCTGTCCGCTATACAGCACGCTTCGCCGGAATGGACGGAACTGCCCGCCAGAACTTTATCTCCCGCGCTTTTGCGGACGGGTTTGGATTCCCCCGTAAGGATCGACTCGTCCACCTCTATCTCTCCCGCACGGACGGTGGAATCCGCGGGAACCTGAGCGCCCGCGTTGACGTAATAGACGTCTTCGAAAACCAGCTCCTGCGTGGGTATCTGTCCGCGCTTACCGTCGCGCACGACGTCGCAGACCGATTTCCCGACGAGCGAGAGCCTGTCCACTGTGCGCTTTGCCTTGATCTCCTGATAGATGCCTATCGCGATATTTATGAGTATTATGCACGAGGAGATCGCATAATCCCACGCGCCTATCGCTATCAGAAGGATCATCAGGGCGATCGTCACCGTATTGCAGAAATTGAAAATGTTCTCCGCGAATATCCTCGGATACGATTTGCCCGACGTGGCGGTCTTTTTGTTGACCAGTCCCTCTTCCTCTCTCTCCCTGACCTGAGCCGACGTAAGTCCTTGCTCCGTACACGGAAAATATCTTTCCGCTCTTTTCAGTTTCAACGAATCGCGTTTGCCGCGTTTTCTCGCTTTTTCTATCTTTCTGTTCGCCTTGCTCTCTTTCATCCGAGGTTTTCTCCCGCTGTCAGTCGCCCGCTGCCGAGCCTTCGGTACCATGCTGTTTTTTCACTTTCGCGTCGTCTATGAGATTGTGCAGACCCTCCCAATGCAGCTGCCTGCGTTCGAACCACAGCTTTTGCAAAGAGCCTCTCAGAGCGGACGGATCGTAGACGGCTTTGCGCTTTTCGCCGTCGTATCCTTTGGACGAGAGATAGGAAACGAACGCGACCGACCTCTTCGCGAATCCGGCGTAATCGCCGTCCGTGCCGCTCCACATACGTTCTGCGAGTGCGCACGAGCGCGGCAGACAGCGTTTGAGCAAAGTCTTATAGTCGGGGATGTATTCTCCCCAGAGTTCCAGTTCTCCTCCCAACGCCTTTTCTTCGGGCATTCCGGGAAGTTTGGGCGTGAACTTATAGCTCTTTTCGAGGCTTATCGTGCCGTACGGCAGATCCACGTATGCGTATGCGGAATCGGAGTTGATCATTCCCCCGCCCGCCGCCGCGGTCGCTGCGGTCCCCTTTTCGTCCATGCCGCCGTCTGTGTGCCAGTATTGCCATACCGTTTGTTCCGGCATGAAGCCCTCCATACATTTTTCGTTCCAGACGACGGGCGCGAACCCGAGCCCGCACACGTGCTCGGCGACCTTTTTCATGAAAAAGCCCTGGAGCTGTTCGCTGTCTTTCAGCCCCTCTTCTTTCGCCTTCCTGCGGCACGCGGGGCAGATGTCCCACCGCATCTTGGGAGCTTCGTCTCCTCCGATATGAATATAGCGCGTATAGCCGCGGAACAGTTCCGCGACCTCGTCCAGCACGCGGAAAACGAACGAATACACCTCGTCTTTGCCCGCGCACAGGATATCGTGTTTAACGCCGCTGTGCGTCGCGACCGGAAGCTTGCGCCCGAAACAGCCGAGTTCCGGATAAGCCGCCAGCGCCGCCCGCATATGCCCCGGCATATCTATCTCGGGCACCACTTCGATATTGCGCTCGGCGCAGTAACGCAATATGCTGCGCATTTCCGCCTTCGTATAATATCCCTCGTGAGGCCTGCAGCCGAAATTGGTATGGCTGCGGCGGCTCCCCACGCGGTGCAGACGGGGGTAGGCGTCCGACTCCAACCTCCACCCCTGGTCGTCCGTCAGATGCATATGTATCGCGTTGAGCTTGTGCATGACGCACAGGTCGGCGATCTTACGCACGTCGTCCGCGGGAATGAAGTAACGGGCGCTGTCCAGCATCAATCCCCTGTATCCGCAATACGGTCTGTCCTCTATCTCCGCGTCGGTCACGGCGCCGTCGCTCTGCGCGAGTATCTGCGACAGAGTGACGTAGGCGTAGAGCAGTCCTCTTTTGCCGAAAACGATCTCCGCCCTGCCGCCTTTTACCGCCAGCGAATACGCCTCATCGGGCATCGAGCGGTCCTCTCTCGCCGCGACGAAGAGCGTCTGTCCGCTTTCCTCTCCCGCGCGCACTACCCGAACGTTACCGGGGGCAAGAGTCTGCGCGAAATATCTTTCTTCGAAGCCGTCCCTTTCGACGACGACCGCCGAGAAAACGCTCTTTCCTTCGCCGTATCTTACGGTTGAAGGCGCTGGAACGATGTCATATCTTTTCATAGGCAAGATCAGTTCTCGGGCTGGATGAGCATATACGCCTCTCCGCCCGCCACGCATATCATCTTGGCGGCTCCGACCGTGTATTCGTCGGCGTAAACGCGGAACTTCTTATCCAGTCTTGCGCTTGCCGAAACGGAGAGCCAATTCGAGTTGGGAGCGGACGCGAGTCCTTTCTCGCGTATCGCGTCTATATCTACGGTCGCACCGTCCTCGAACGCCGCCGAAAGATCGTCCAACGTGACCTTTGTCTTGATAAATCTCTCGGCTTTCTTGGGCGCGTACACGTATTCCACGGCGTTGGTCGCAAAATCGTCGGGGATGGCGTCCACCTCTTCCTTGGTCGCGCTGCCCTTTACCATGTATCCGTAGCCCTTTCTCTCCACGGTCGAGAACCCGTCGAGAGTGAGTCCTTCCGCAAAGTCGGTCGGTTCGTATTTCTTGGGCTTTATCACAAGCTCTTCCGCTATCTTGTCGATAAGGGTCTTTATCTTGCGCACTGCAAGCCCCGACCTCACGTTGATCATCGTCGGAAGGTCCGCCACTCCTTTCTTGTCGCTCACGTCCTTGTGATGATATATCTTCGGATCTATCGAGTTCGGATCTATCGCAAGGTATACTTTGAGCGTCTTGCCGTTGATCGCCATTCTCGCGATCTGATTGCGTCCTTTGTTGAAGTTTTCCTTGTGACGGCTCATCCTGCAATGCATACCGTACGACAGAAGCGCGTTTTTGATGTCGCTGTAAAATCTCTTCACGTTGTCGTCCGCAAGACGGAGCTTGAGATCGAAAGTATAGCGCGGTTTTGCCCTCCTGTCCTTTGCCTCGGTCTCGATCCAGTTGACTTCGGAGCGCTCGCCTTCGAACTCGTCTTCCTCTTCGTCGTAACCGTCGCTCGCGGAAACGGGCTCGGTCGCGGGTACGGCCGGCGCGGCGCAGGCGGCGGCGAGTTTTTCTTCAAGCAACGCCGTTCTCGCCATAAGATACTCGACTTTGGAGATAAGCGCCTCCGTCTGCCTCAGCAGGAACGCGTCGCGCTGCGGAGCGGGTTCGGGCGCGGGCTCTTGTACGCCGTTTCTCAAAGACCTCTCCTCTTCTATCAAAGACATGGTACGCTCTGCGTTGCGCATGAGGAAGGCGACTCTGCGCTCCGTCTCTCCGTCGTTCGCCGCGGGATCAGGCGTCGCAGGCTGTTTCGCTCTCTCTTCTTCGAGCAGGGACATGAGTTTTTCGGCGTTGCGCATGAGGAAAGCGTTCTGTCTTTCCAGTTCGGCGACCCTGGCGGCAAGCCCCTCGTCCGCTGCGGAAGGAACGTCCTTCTTGTCCTCGGCGGCTTCGGTCTTTTCCGCGGAGTACAGCACGCTCCCGATATTGACTGTGCGCTTTACCAACACGATCTGCAACACGGCGGCGGCGACGGTTATCACCGCGGCGACCGCTATGTCGGCGGCGCTGTGCGCGAAAGCGAGCCTGACGAGCATTCCTACTGCGAGCACAACTGTGTTCATCGCAATGGTATCGAAGAAGTTTATGTTTTTGTAGACCATCCTGTGGACGAAGCTGGCGATATAGAACGCCGCCGCGACCACCGCGCCTCCGATCATTATTTCGTACAACTTCCGCGTAGCGTCGTTGCTGACGGCGGTGAAGCCGAACCATCCCGCGTTCTCGGTCACGATGAACGCCACGACGACGACGGCGGTAAGCGCCGCCCCCACCCATGTGGAAGGCTTGCTCAGCATAAGTTTGTAATACCCTGCCGCGCCCGCGTCCGCTTCCATGGATCTGGTATCGACGAGCATATTTTCGTCGGGATCGTAACGCAGCCATCTCAGCACCGTGATGACGACCGCCGCCGCCAACGGAAGGACGTAAAGCAACGGTTCGGTGCGGTTCTGTACGACCTTATCCACCATAAATTTCTGGACTATGACCATGATATCGGCGAAAACGAGCGCCACCAAAGCGGTATCCAACGCCCGTACTCTCTTCGAGAATACGACCGTCAGCACCGCGTATACGAGCGCCGCCGCGCCTATCACGCCGGCGAGTATCCAGATCGCGGTCTCGTAACTTTCGCTCAGGCTCCTGAGATGTCCGAAGATGTAATTGTCGAATATGTAGTGGAGTATGAAGAAAATACCCGACAACGCTATCGCGGACGCGAAACCTCCGCTCCTGCTCAACGCCCGGTAGTAACCGAACGGCTTGAATCTGTCGCACAGACTTTTCTTTTCCATTTTTATTCCTCCTCTCTGTTGCAGAGTTCAGATATCTTTACGTACGCCTCTTCGGGGCAGCAGACCACGACGTCCGCGCCCGCGGCTTTCAGTTCCTCTTCCGAGCGGAACCCCCATCCGACGCCGACGAAGTCCGTCCCCGCGTTGCGCGCGCAGGCGACGTCCGCTTCGCCGTCCCCGACGTATACCGCCTCCTTCGGCGAGACTCCCAGTCCGGCGAGTTCGGACAACAGCAGTCCCGGGTCGGGTTTGACCTTCCTGCCGTCCGCGTTTCCGACCGCAAACTCCGTCATTCCCGCAAAATAATGCGCGCACAGCTTTTTGACCGCGGGATCCGGTTTGTTGGATACCACTCCGATCATAAGGCCGTCCGCGCGAAGTCTTTTCAGCAAAGCAAGGATCCCGCTGTAAGGTCTGGTCTGATTGTCACAGTCGGCGTCGTAGATGCGCCTGAAATCCGCCAGCACGTCCTCCGCCTTGTCCTCGGCGTCCTCCACGCATCGGGCTATCAGCGTTTTGGCGCCGTCGCCGACGAATCTTTCGATCTCCGAAACCGAACGGTACGGAAGCCCGTTCTCCCACAACGCGGCGTTGACCGCATTGGCGATGTCGGTCAGAGTATTGAGCAGAGTTCCGTCAAGATCGAACACTATCGCTTTCTTCATAAACGAAAACCGCGAGCGTACCGCTGCCGACCGTTACCCTGGCGTGCTCTTCTTCGAAAGAATTGCTCACCCCGAGCGCGAAATCGGACAACAGCGTCGCGTCCTC
>ERZ1090880.157-NODE-157-length-40722-cov-8.802297_pt1 | contig 40722 bp, 32 predicted proteins | sample MGYA00478471_ERZ1090880 | MGnify/ENA primary metagenome ERZ1090880 (study PRJEB33644, sample SAMEA5815734) | chicken gut metagenome | biome: Chicken; feature: Gastrointestinal Tract; material: Caecum | place: Ireland | collected 2019-01-01 | study: A study of the... | reverse complement strand
CCAGCGTCTCCGCCATGGTGCTGACCACCGTGTCCCTGGTGGCCGACAAGCCCGAGCCCCCCGCGCCCGCCGCCCCCGCCGGCGGTGACATGGGCGGCATGTATTAATAAATGCCCCAAGCCCTTGAAACGACTGGGTTTCAGCGTTAAGAAAAGCGGATTTACGCCAGACTTACGCCACAGACAAAGCGCATGATAGGGTAACAAAAGGCCGGCACTCACGATCGTGGGTGCCGGCTTTTAAATATAATACTGTAAAGGCGATGCTTCAGATTCGTGTAGGTAGCAACGCCTTTTCTAATAAGGACACTTCAAATTCCGTGCATCGAATATATCTCAAGGTTCGTTTTGCAAATACTTCAGCTTGTCGTTGCGTCAAGCAACCCCCCGCAACATGATCACCTAAGCCGGCGAGTTGATTATATGATTGATTGATCATGTCTTCGCGGTTACGGATTTCGCATAAGATTTTATATTTCTCCTCTAAACCCATTTTAGAACACCTCCTTTCTAGCTAACAAAAGGGCTGATGATGTATCCACCACCAGCCCTTTATTATGATTTTATCTTATCAAACTGCCTGTGGCTTGTCAATAAAAATTTCCGAGTTAACTATGCCTTCCAATGAAAAGAATAAGTTCAAGAAACAAGCCTCGAAAACTGTTGGCTATATTCCTGTAAGACTGGAATCACTGCTTGACGTACAGTTCGTGCAAACTGTTGAAATTTAGAATTGACTAGGTCATCGACACAGCTACTGGGGGAGCCCATGATGCTATATTCTGCGCGGAGCCTATCAAAGAACGAGTTTCCGCTAGCAGAGCGATCACCGAAGTTGAATACCCAATCATCATAATTGATAGAAAGGTCACACCGCTGTATAGATAGTTGCCCCAAATTTTGATCTATTGCCCTATCAATTGTGGAAAGGCTTTTCTGAGTATAATCATCAATTAGTGCTTTTACTTTCGTATCTTCTCCGAGTACACCAAGCGAAATAAGAATCATGTTTCCTGCATACGAGTTTAAGAAAGATTTGTATTTCCCAACCAAATCATTTAGAGGGGCACTTCCTTTATAGAACAGGCCGTTTGCGTACCGAATCGCATTATCAATATCTTCATCAACTATACTAATAGCGGCAGATTGGCTTCGGAAAGATTCATCATGGGTTCGACGAACGTCCCAGAGTGATATATAAACGCGATTATTGTTGGCGTATCCAAAACCTGGACAATTACTTAAGCTTTCGATAACAAATTGAATTTCATAGGAACGACGTTTACCGTTAAAAAGGTCTCCTGCCAGTGCTAGTGTTTTTTCACTTCTATCGCCATCAGTCAGTGCACGGTTTGCCAACAGCTTCCATCCTGCAGGATAACTACCATCTTTATACGCTCTTTCAAACCACGCATTTGCGTCATTGATAATCTTGGGAGCACCCTGCCCATATAAGTACCGTAGGCCAAGGCTATATTCTGCGGCAAAAAAACCTTTATTTGCTAGTGACTCGAGTAGATTAACGCATTTTGAGTAGTCATGAGGAGTCCCACTGTCATTCAAGTAGAAAATAGCCAATTCAAATTCAGCAAAAGAATCACCCGCTTTTGCTATTTCAGAAAGTTCTTGCGAAACCTCAGCCCATTTCTGATTTCTTTCATTATTATCTATTTTCAGGAGGCCATTTAACAAAACTCTATTATAACACAAAATATCTCCTTCATTATATCCAGATAGCCAATATGAATTTGCTCTTTCGCCATTAGGATAGATATTCTTGCTTCCCCAGAAGTAAATCATCCCAAGAAAATAATAAGCTCTACCATTTGTTGAGTCTTTAATTTGTTCCAAAATGGGTAGTGCATTGTCCAACTTACCTGCAAAAAATAGCTGTTCAGCATCAGAGAGAGACGTGCCTAATATAGTATTTGTTTCTCCTTCTGTTTCTTCTGTGGGGACGTATCCATATTTTTCAGCTACGCCATTTGGCCCCATAGAATTAAAAAGACGGCTTACACGTTCTTCAATAATCTCGGCTTGACGACGATTAACAGAAAAATAACTTAGAAAATTTTCTTGTTCATCAGTTAGTTCTTCACGGTCTTGAAGATAGAAAAATTCTAATACAATCTGCAGGAAGGCCTTTTGCACATCAAGAGAGTCTATTTCTCCAACGGTAGTTAAATCTGCTTCTGTCTGTGGGTTCGCAATTTCAAGGTATCTCTGAATAGATCGTATGTACTTCCTTTGAGAATCGGTTACTGTATCCCCTTCCTCATAAGAAAGTTCATAAAGGATTGCCAAAAGGAGGCGCTTTTCTTCATCTCCTAATTCTTTAAGATCCATAGGAGTACTCAAGCGGTATAGGGCCGCTTTTTCCTTGGAGTTGAGATACGCATAGAGGCCGCTGATATTCCCACCCAAACTGGAAATAGCGTCATCAAGGGCCACTTCCAAACGCTTGTTCCCGTTACGAACTTCCTCGCGCATAAAAGCGATGGCCTCTTCTTGTTTTTTTGCAAATGCTTCATTTGCCTGAAGAGCATCGGCCAACCCTTTCTTATACATTTTCTTTCTTCCAAACATTTACTTTACCTCCATAAAATCATAAGGACTACCTACAACAGTTTTATAGATTTCGTTTTTCAAAAAATCGCGTTTGACAGATTGTATAAAGGCATAGTCACTGATTAGACGGTGGATTGTAACTAAGGCGCCTCCCACATCCAACGTGTTTAGCGTCCTAGTAAAAGCAGTAACAATAATGTTACTCCCCGTAGCAATTGCATTGGAGTAGCTAATAATTTTGCGGGTGCGAATTTCATACAGGGTTTCACTGCCGTCTTGGCTGGGTTGATAGAGTAATTTGTGAATAAGGATTATCAGTTGATTGATAAATGCTCCTATGATAGCGCCCCTAGTAACACTCCACATATCAATGTGGCCCTTTGTAATCATGTCTTTTACGAGGTCATTATTCACAGTCGCTATAATGGGCACGGGTAAGCCCTGTTTTGTAAAGTAGTCAGAGCCGAAATGAATGGCTTGCCGAGCCACAGAAGCTGCTAATAACATAGGATCTTTCCTGGCATACTTTATTGCATTATTCAACATACCAGGAGTTCCAAGGGGATAGTGGCGTACAATACACATATCCTTAACTTGATATGTTGATAAGAAATCTGTTTTTGTAAGTGATGTAGTCATGATATTTGCAGTGCCGAATATCCATCCTAACACGGGATCATGTCCAAGAGTACGGAAACGATGAGTAGTGCCTGCAATGCCAGTTTCAGAAATATGCGAGCCAGTTTTGATAGCGTCATATGGAACGCTTTGAAATAAAATTTCTTGCCACGATGGGGGCAAAATTTTGTCCATTGCGCCCTCTATAAGTTTATCGCCCTGATCTGCTGAGAGTCGGAATCTATCGTTTGTCAAAATGTACTGACGGGCACATTGAAGAGCTGTCGCCAACATGACAAAGGCAATATCACCGTCTGTTAAATGGGTTTTTTCCTTAAACTGGCGATCCAAGTCTTCAATAAACGCAGGAGCGTTATGTGACAATTCGGCAACTCGACAATATTCTGCTTGTACTTGCTTTAGATTTTGGTCGACCATAGTACCAACTTCTGAATTGGTTGCCTGCACCTGTTTGAACTTGTCTAAAGCAGATTGACCTTGCTTTTGTAGTCTCTCAAGTTCTCGGCTCATTTTAAAATACCTCCGACTTTTGCTTAATTTTATCATATAGGCTTAATTTTATCATATAGGTAAGATCCCTGCAATAGAGTGAGGAACCCTGTAGTCAATATTTATATTTACAGACTATTCATTCAGATATAATTGCCTTTTCTGGTTTCCTGTGGTATGATAACTTCGCTCTGGCAGAAATGCAAAATGAACATCGACCAATAGAAAGCCCCACTTATTAGAGAAAGAGCATCTTATTAGAGCGCCGCTCAATGCGGCACAAGTGACTTGGGCGGAAATCAAGCCGCCCAACTGAAAGCGGGCATGGGAAAGCGGTTGCTGTACGCTGTCCCGTCAAATGCCCTACAACGGCGGAAGAATACGGCTCCATACTGTATTCCTGAGAAACATTGAATGATCGTGAGCGGGCTTTGCGCGCCGGAGGTGGATCGTACATGATTCACCCAAGGCGTATTTCACGATAAGGAGGTGGCCGCTATGGTATATGAAGTTTTTTTAAGGCGATACCATAGACCCCGGCAGCATAGACCCAAGCGCACCACCTCCGGCGGCAAACCCATCTAATTGTAATCTATAATCCGAGGGTAGGGCTTTGGCAGTCCAAACGCCAAAGCAAAGCCCGGATTATAGAGAAAACCTGAGCAGGCTGTTGTTCGGACACTTGGATTTACGGGGATGGAGCCCCGCAAATCTGGCAAAAGCGTCCGGGCAGTCCAAGGCGACCATTAGCCGACTGCTGACTTTTGCAGGCGACCCCTATTACCGGCCAGCGTTGAGAACGATCCAGGCCATCGCCCAGGCGCTGAAACTCACCCAGGAACAGCGGCGGGAGTTGTTCTATACGGCTTTCCCGGAGTTCCAGGTGTGGGACGAGGCGGCAGAGAAGGGCTTTACCGTGGACGAGGCCAACGATCTGTTGTATGATAGGGGCCTCCCACTATTGACAAATGAATGACCGGACAAAGCCGACACCCTATACAGCACATGGGTGTCGGCTTTTTGCGTTTTCAAGTGTTTCACGCATGAAACGACATTTGCCCCGCCCTGCGGTATGATGATGGCACACAAGGACTTGTGGTAAAAAACAACCGGGCGGAGGACAGGCCACCCAAAGCCCCAAGATTATAGGAGGAAATTTGCCTTATGAAACTTAGTGATCTGATCATCGACCCCCGGAGCTTGGGGAGCAAGTTATGGCTGGTGAATGTGTACCCGGCCTATGAGTACCAGAACAACAAGCGGACGAATAATGTCCTCGGCTATCGCTACTCCGTCTCCATGCCGGAGCATAGTCTGGACAAGGTCGATGTGCTGGTCGAGGGCGAGAAACGCATGGAGGCCCCGAACGGTTATGTGGAAGTGCAGTTTGACGGCCTGGAGGTCTATCTCTACTGGAGCGACAAGATGAAACAGTACCAGGTGGGGGCAAGGGCCAAAGACATCCGCCTTGTGGGCGGCAAGACCTGACCCGTGAACGGGCGGCGCTGGCGAGGCAGACGGGATCAGGACAATCCCCTCAAGGGAGTGGCCCCCGGCGGCAGCGCCAGCGCCGCCCTCCCATAAGGGTCAGTATTACCCCTTATGGGAAACTTGTAGCATGTAGCAATGCAAGGGAGGCATTCCATGGGCAGCAACAGCCAATCCCGAAAATGGGCGCTGGTGATCAACAATCCATCAGAGGCCGGATTAGACCATAGCGCCATCAAGGGAATCTTACAGAAGTTTTCCCCGGCCTATTACTGCATGGCCGATGAAACAGCGTCAACGGGGACATATCACACGCACTTGTTTTTCTATGCTCCATCGCCTGTGCGCTTTGCCACTATCAAAAACCGCTTTCCCACGGCGCATATCGAAAAAGCATATGGAACAGTACAGGAAAACCGGGCATATATCCGCAAGGAGGGCCGATGGGCGGATACCGACAAGGCGGAAACTGCGGTGTCTGGGACATTCGAGGAGTGGGGCGAGGTTCCACCAGAACGGGCGGAGAAACACCCGGAAATGTTCCGGCTCGTCCAGAATATCCGGGACGGCCTGACCACCACGGAGATCATTGACGATAATCCGGCCATGGCCTTTCGTGTCCGTGATATTGACCTGCTGCGGCAGACCTTGACGGCGGAAAAGTACGCCGTGGAGAATAGGCCCTTGCAGGTGTCCTATCTTTACGGGGCCAGCGGTGCGGGCAAAACACGGAGCATTTACAGCACCCATGACCCCCGGAGCATTTACCGGGTGACAAACTACCGGGCCACAAGGGGCATTTCCTTTGACGGCTACCACGGGCAGGATGTTCTTGTATTCGAGGAGTTCAGCAGTCAAATTCCCATTGAAGATATGCTCAACTATCTGGACATTTATCCCCTGTCCCTCCCGGCCCGGTACAATGACAAAACAGCCTGTTACACAAAAGTATATATTACATCCAACTCGCCGCTGAAAAATCAATATTGGGTGGAACAGCAGGCGAGGCCGGAAACCTGGCGGGCATTTCTCCGCCGTATCCATACTGTGGTGGAGTACCTCCCGGACGGCTCCACGATCATCCACAAGAAAGGGGGCTTTCCCTATGACAAGAAGTGATAAAGACACGATTCATAAGCGGACAGAGAACCGCCGCTTACTCCAACGCATGAAAACGGGGCTTGCGATGGTAACGCATACTCCTTACAAGGGCGTGCTGCTAGGAGCCTATCTGGTGGGCGCTGCGCTGGTCTGGTTGTTTCGGGCATACCTGTTCAGTCTGGATTCCTATGGTATGTTTTCCACTGTTCTGGAAGCGGCTATCAACCTTTTGATTCCCCTCTATGCTGTGGGCGGACTCCTGGCTTTCCTGGCGCTCCTGGGAACGCCCTGGAGCAGTAAAGCAGCAAAGGAGGGCTTGCAGAAAGTGGGCCTTGTAAACCATGCAGGGGAGGCCCCTGCCCTCATAGCCAAACGGCAGGACAGGGATAATCCCCGGCTGACGATCTGGGAATTTGACCCCTGTGGGATACCGCTGGGCGAGTGGGAGGACAAACGGGCCAGGATTGAAACGGCCCTGGATATTACCATAGCAAAAATGACCTGGGCGGAGGGGCGAAAACTCATTCGTGTCTATGCTGTCCCGGCAAAAAGTGATTTCCCGGCCCTGCTCCCCTGGAAAGACAAGTACCTGTCCCCGGAAAGGTTTGTTCTGGTGCTGGGAGAAAGCCTCACAGGGAAGGTGACAGTCAACCTTGCAAATATCCCTCATATCCTGCTGGGCGGCTCTACGGGCAGCGGAAAGAGTGTGCTGTTGAAGCTGCTGCTTATGCAGTCAATCCGCAAGGGGGCGGAGGTCTACATAGCCGATTTCAAGGGCGGTGTGGACTTCCCCAAAGTCTGGCACCAAAAATGCCGGATGTGCTTCACTGAGGAAGATTTGTTCTATACCCTGGGTCAGCTTGTGGCGGTGCTGGAATACCGCAAGGGGCGGCTGGCGGAAACCGGGTGTAAAGATCTAGATACCTATAACGAGGTCACAGGAGAAAGTCTCCCTCGGATCGTGTTCGCCTGCGACGAAGTAGCAGAGATGCTGGATAAAACAGGCCGCAGCAAAGAAAGTAAGGAAGTGCTGGCCCAGATTGAAAATAAGCTGGCGACACTATCCCGCCTGGGACGGGCCTTTGGCATCCATTTGATTCTTGCCACACAGCGCCCGGACGCCAATATTCTCCCCGGTCAGATCAAGAACAATCTGGATTTCCGGGTGTGCGGCAGGGCAGATAATATCCTCTCTCAAATCATTCTGGACAACACCAACGCCGCCGACCAGATTCCCAAGGATGCAAGGGGCCGTTTCATCACTGGAGACGGTACTGTGTTCCAGGCTTACATGTTGGATGAAAAGCAGCTGTGAGGTGATTTCCTTGGCGCATGAAATTCCTATTTGGCAGAAAGCCAATCTTACTTTGGAGGAAGCCGCTGCCTACTATAACATCGGCATCAACAAACTAAGGCAGATGACCGATACCAAGGAGTGCGAGAAATATGTGCTTTGGGTGGGAAATCGCCGCCTGATAAAACGGAAATCATTTGAGGCATATCTCCAAAGTGAATATTCCATTTGAATGGCAAAAAGCGCCCGGATATGATATGATAATTATATCATACATATCGGGCGCTTTTCCGGAAAGGAGTGTGCATTGTGGCGGGAAAGCGCAAAGATAGAAATGGCCGGGTGCTGAAAACAGGTGAAAATCAGCGTAAAAATGGCACCTATGATTATCGCTATACAGATAATTACGGAAAAGTGCGGTGTATTTACGCTAAGACATTAGAAGATCTTCGGAAGAAGGAAGCCGCGATCCAAAGGGACCTCGCCGATGGCATCGACTATGCTGCTGGTGAAATTTCGGTAGCTGATTTGGTAGACCGCTATATGAGCCTGAAGCGAGACATTGGACATAATACGAAGCGGGCCTATGGAACCGTCATTAACCGGATCAAGGAATCTGAGTTCGGGCAGATGAAGGTGCGAAATGTAAAGCTGTCCGATGCCAAGCGTTTCTACATTGACCTACATGATACCGGAAGCAAACGCAACACAATTTCTATCTACCATAGTGTGCTGCGGCCCACCTTTGAAATGGCTGTCGATGATGACATGATTCGCAAAAATCCGTTCAAATTTAAGGTGGCCGATATTATTCCGGACGATGCGGTGAAAAGAACGGCTCTCACCAAGCAACAGCAGGAAAATTATCTCCGTTTTATTCAGGAGAATGGACAAGATAATTACTATGACGATATTGTCATCCTGATGGGCACCGGGTTGCGGGTCAGTGAGTTGTACGGCCTTACCAAGAAAGACGTGGACTTCAAAAAGCGTCTCATCTTTATTGACCACCAGCTCTGCCGGACGGCAGAAAAGCCTTACTTTGTAAAATCGCCTAAGACCACCAGCGGTGTCCGGTGTATCCCCATGAGCGATGTGGTCTACATGGCGTTAAAGCGTGTTGTGGCAAACCGGCAGCCTCCAACAGTAGAACTCCTGGTGGATGGGTACAGCGGCTTTCTCTTCCTGGATAAAGCCGGGATGCCAAAGGTTGTTATGCACTTGGAAAACTATATGCGGGGAATGCAGAAAAAGATGGAACGGATCTACGGAAAATCCTTTCCGCGTGTAACTCCCCATGTGCTGCGCCATACCTTCTGTACCAATATGCAGCGAGCCGGGATCGATGTGAAAAGCCTGCAATACCTTATGGGCCACTCCAATGTCAGCGTGACATTAGATGTCTATACGCATGTTGACTTTCACGCGGTTCAAGAGGCATTTGGCAAGGCAGTCTCCAATCTATAGGTGTCTCTGCTTCCTGCAAAAAATACCCGACTGCTTACCATAAAACTTACCATTTTCAGCAGGTAAGATATGTAGACTATGGTAGAGAATATCGGAAAGAAATTATAGAATATAACACACATCCCTTCTTTTCTCTACTTATCTCTTATAGAAAGCCGTAATTCCCCGAGGGCGGCATGTACTAAGCCCAAACAGTTCCAAAGCCCCGCAGTGAAAAGCTGCGGGGCTTTTCTCATGGATTGCTCCCCCTCTTGCGGTTTGATGCCGGATCCGGTATGATGATGAGTACAGATAGACCCTGCCCATCCAGAGAGGAGGCGTTTTATGTCCAAGTGGATCTTGATGCCCGATTCCTTCAAGGGGACCATGTCCTCCCTGGAGGTCTGCGAGGCGATGCGCCGCGCGCTGCTGCGGCATGTGCCGGACGCGGAGGTGATCCCTATCCCCGTGGCGGACGGCGGCGAGGGAAGCGTGGAGGCGTTTCTCACCGCCATGGGCGGCCGCCGGGTGGAAGTCCCCTGCACCGGCCCTGATCTTCAGCCGGTCACCGGTTTTTACGGCCTGCTGCCGGACGGCCGCACTGCGGTGGTCGAGATGGCCGCGGCCGCGGGTCTCCCTTTGATGGAAGGCCGTCTCTGTGCCGAGGGGGCCACCACGTATGGTGTCGGAGAACTGATCCTGGCAGCCATCCAAAACGGTGCCAGACGGATCATCCTGGGGCTGGGCGGCAGCGCCACCAACGACGGCGGATGCGGCTGCGCCGCCGCGCTGGGCGTCCGCTTTCTGGACAGCTCCGGTACGGCGTATGTCCCTGTGGGCGGCACGCTGGACCATCTGGACCGCATCGACCTATCCTGCCGCTCTCCCCTGCTTGAGGGCGTGGAGTTGGTGGCCATGTGCGACGTGGACAATCCCCTCTGCGGCCCGCACGGCGCCAGTGCGGTTTTCGGCCCGCAAAAGGGGGCGGATGATGCCGCAGTGGCCCGGCTGGACCGGAATCTGCATCACCTGGCCGCGGTGATCCGCCGGGACATCGGGCAGGACATTTTGGAGCTTCCCGGCGCCGGAGCCGCCGGCGGCATGGGCGGCGGGGCCGTGGCCTTTCTGGGCTGCCGCCTCCAGATGGGCATTGAGACGGTGCTGGATACGATCGGTTTTGACACGCTGCTCCCCGGCACCACCGCCATCCTGACCGGCGAGGGCCGCATCGACGGCCAGAGCCTTCGCGGTAAGGTGGTCATCGGCATCGCCCGCAGGGCCAGGGCCGCCGGTGTCCCGGTGATCGCGGTGGTGGGCGATGTGGCGCCCGGTGCGGAGGCCGCCTATCAGGAGGGCGTCACTGCCATCGTCTCCACCAACCGCCGGGCCGTGCCCTGGGAGATCGCTCGCCAAACCGCCCGGGAGGACCTGGCCGCCGCGCTGGAGGACCTGTTCCGGCTGTACGATGCCTTCCATCCTGGCAGGGACATCTGACTCCGGCGCGGTCCCCTGCCATGGTTCTCTGAATTTTTCATTTTTTTGAAAAGAAACCCTTGACAATCCGGGGTGCAGTCTGGTATAGTAATTGATGCCCGTTCGGGGCAGACATTCGGCGGCATAGCTCAGTTGGCTAGAGCATGCGGTTCATACCCGCAGTGTCCCCGGTTCAAATCCAGGTGCCGCTACCAGATTCCATGAAGCGCCCCGGCGCTTCATGGACCTCCCAATGGCCCGTTGGTCAAGTGGTTAAGACACGGCCCTTTCACGGCTGTAACATGGGTTCGAATCCCGTACGGGTCACCATCCCATAGGACGCCGTTGTGTGCGGCGTCTTATGGGCGGACAAAATCGTATATCTGTTTGGAGGCTTAGCTCAGCTGGTTAGAGCGCATGCTTCACACGCATGAGGCCACTGGTTCGAGTCCAGTAGTCTCCACCAAAAAGGACCTGATTTCTTTCGAAATCAGGTCTTTTTCTTTTTATTCGTCACGAAAAAGTTTGCTTTAAATTTCTGCTTTTTCTCCGACCAATACACTGACCAATACCGCGATAGTAGCCGATAGAATGAGGCAGCACCGGGCAGGAATTTCCCAGCCCAGTGCTGCCTCATGTTTATTTTGATGGTTACATCGCCTTTCCAATTACATCGCCCATCGTATCCGCCGCTTCCCGCATCATGTCCGGCGTGGCGTGAGTGTAGGTGCTGAGGGTGAAGCCCGCGCTGTAATGCCCCAGGGTGCTGGACAGGGTCTTCACATCCACTCCATTCTTCAGAGAGAGCGTGGCGAAGGTATGCCGGAGATCATGGAACCGAATATGCTCCGCTCCGATGGCTTTCAGGATCTTCTCATGGGTGTGTCGGAAAGAGTCCGGATCGAACATTCCGCCCGTCTTGGGCGACGGGAACATATAAGGATTCCCCGGATGCTTCTTGTGCTCCTCCACCAACAGGTCCACTGCCTGCTGCGAGACCGGCAAGACGCGGATGGAATTGTGGGTTTTGGGCTGGCTTACTACCAGTTCTCCCTTAGTGCGCGTCACCTGCTTCGTGATGGAGATGGTTCGGTTCTCCACGTCCAGGTCCGTCCAGAGGAGGGCCAGCAGTTCTCCCCTTCTCAGTCCCGTGGTCAGTTCCAGGTAGAAGGGTGCCAGCAGGCCCCGCTTATCCGCCTCCATCAGATAGGGGTGGATCTTCTCTTCCGGCAGGACCTTCATCTCCCGCTTCTCCATCTTTGGCAGCTTGCAGCCTCTGGCGGGGTTCACCAGAATCAGCCGCTCCGCCACCGCCTGCTCCAGGCAGTTGTTCAGCAGGGTATGGATGCCGTGGACCACCCGGATGCTCAGTCCCTTGTTCTTCAGCTGGATGTGCTGATACCGCTGCACCCGCCCGTTCTTCTGGAGATCGTTGTAGAACTTCTGGATCTGGATCGTGGTGAGCTTATCCAGCTTGATGTCTCCCAGTTCGGGGATGATGTGGTTATTGATGTAGTTCAGATAGTAGTCCTTGGTGTTCTCCCGAAGCCGGGGCTCGGCGTAGACCTCGTACCACATCGTCACCCAGCTTTTTACCGTATGGGTGCCGCTGCGGTTCATGTCCAGCCGTTGACTATCCGCGATGGCCTTTTTCAGCTTCTCCTTGACCTCTGCTTGGGTCTTCCCCAGGACATTCTTGATCTTCTGCTTTCCGGTCGCCGGGTCATAGGACGCCGTGTAGAATCCCTCCCACCGGCCATCCTTCCGTTTGCGGATGCTGCCCTCGCCGTTGGCACGTTTCTTCCCCATCCATCATCTCTCCTTTCCTGCCAGTTCACAGGCTTGCTGTTCGTCCTCGTTTTCAAAGTTGTACGGAGGCTGGTCTGCCAGCAGCTCCTGCTGGATACCCTGGGCCAGACGGTAGCCAGATATGAAGTTGTTCAGGCAGGCTTCCTCCCGCAGAGCATCTTCCAGATCCGCCATCTTCAGGAGCAACTTCCGTTCCGGCTCATTCAGCAGACGGGAGAGCTGCCTGTAGGTCCGTTCAATCTTTCTGTCCAGATACTCCGCCCTCCGGGATGTCGTCTCGAACCTGTAGCAGAGGGCTTTCATATAATCACGCATGATGTGCCACCTCCTGTCAGCGACACACAATACCATGCCCTGACCTCAATAGCCATCCCAACCCGGCAGAGTTATCAATTTGTTAGCAAATTCAAAGCGGCACCCGGAAAATCGGGTGCCGCCGTTTTTTACTGGGTCTCCTGCTTTCCCATATTCCGCTTAATCCATTCCCGGAGTTCATCCTTGGGGATTACGATACGGGTGCCGATTCTCAGTGCAGGAAAGCCTTCGGAACGAGCTAGCTCATAAGCCCCGGCACGGGAGATTCCCAGCGCCGCTGCCATCTCCGGAACCGAAAGCATCAGCGGCAGCTCTTCGTAAGATTTGAATATTTCTTTTTTCACTCGATATCCTTTCTCCTCTCCCGCCGTGGGAGAGGTTTTTATTTGTTATCCTTCGTCTTGTTGATACACTTCCTCACCATCTGGTGAAGGGGATACCCTGCAATCAATGGGGTCTGAAATAAATTGCGGACTCTTACCATCCCTTCATGGTCATACCGCCCCAGGTCTGCGTTTGTTCTTCCTCATGATCATCAGGCTGGTGGCCCAGAGCGATCCGCATCTTCTGGAGCTCCTGCATTCGCTTGCGATCGATGTGCAGCCTTGGCTGTACAGGAACGGTTGGCGCATTGTCCCGGAAGATATTGCTCATGTGGTAGAGCAGGCGGGGCACCGTCAGCAGCAGTTCCGGACGCTGCCACTGCTCCTGCCGTTCCAGAACATACTGGGCGTAGGGGTGACCATACGCATCCGCCATCCGAAAGCAGTTCCAGGCTGCTTCTTCGTCTTTGGGGACACCGTTTCCGGTGAGGTACAGCTTCCCCAGCAGATAGTTCGCCCAGGGATGATTGTTGTCAGCGGCGTGTCGGAGATGCTCCGCCGCTTTGACTGCGTCCTTTTGTACGGACTTACCTGCCAGGTACTCCTTCCCCAGCCGGTAGGCAGCGTCGGCGTTTCCGTTTTGAGCTGCTCGCTTCAACCACTGGATTCCATCGGAGGTATTATGCACCTCCGGATCATCAGAGAGATATAGCTTGCCGAGAGCATACTGGGCTGCGGGCAGATCTCGCTTTGCCGCCAGTTCCAGCCAGTAGGCGGCTTGTTTTGCGTCCGGCAGCAGCAAGCCGCCGTCCCGGTACAGCAGTCCCAGGAAGTACTGGACATGAACATCACCGTACTCCGCCAGCCGCTCCAGATCTTCCACTGCCTCATCCCGCTGATCCAGCGGCAGCTTGCTGTCTTCAATTCTGGCCCGCAGCCGCAGGCACTCGTAGGAGACTTCCCAGTTGTCCACCCACTCACCCCGCTCTTCCATCTTCTCGTCCTCGAAGGTGACCTTGCCCAGGCGGATATTCTCTGCTTCCCGGATGACCGCATTCCTGATGGCCCGAAACTCTTTCTGCCGGGATAGCGGCGGACGCTGCTGTTTCTTTCCCGAGTAGAACTCGTTCACCTGACACTGAAGCTCCCACCATTTCTGATAGCACTCGTTGACAATGGGGATTTGCTCCAGCTGATCCACGATTTCATCCACCTGCCGCTTTATGGGCCTTGGCAGATAGCCGTAGGACTTCTTTCCTTTGACCTCACCCAGCTGTTGGGACAGCTTCCAGATCATCTGCTCGGTCTGGGTGTGCTCACAGATTGTATCCCGCATCTGCCGGGACAGTTCCAGCATGACTTTCCGAGTTTCACGAACCAGCTCGTCTCGTGAGACAGACTTCTGTTCATAGACGTGGAGCAGTTCCTGTTGGAAGATATCGTTGGTGAATTGGGACTTCATCTGGCGAATACCCTCCCTGTTCAGATGCGCTTGTCCCGGTTTCACCGACCAGGCCATCATGTGGACATGTGGATGGTGTCCTTCATTGTGAAAAGCAGCGTACCACCGGAAGTCTTGAGGCGGGATGTGCATGGCTGCCGCGATGTCGTTGCGGTGAGCACGGAGCAAGGCCCGCCATGCCTGCGCGTTATTGTAACCGAGACGCTCCGCGTCTTCTCGATGCAGGGAGATGATGTGTGTCCAGACGTTGCCAGTGTAGTGCTCCAGTTCGGACATGGCGGCGTCCAAGTCCACATGATCCGCGTCACTGAACAGGCCATGGTCACCCAGCCGCTCCGCACGAGGACGTGTTGCGATGTACTTCATGTAGCCGTCCGTCTGCTGCACCTGCTTCCAGTGCTCCTCCAGCGCCAGCGTGATGAGCGACGACGCATGGGCCTTTGTCGGATGTGCTGTGTAGTCCTCATACTCCAGCAGCTCTTTCACATCCGGGAAGTCTTTCGTCAGTTTTGTGATGAGCTGCTCCTGCTTGCGGGTGGGCGGACGGTCATCCGGGATGATCTCCACCCGCTCCCGCGTCGCAATGTACCTCATGTAACCGTCTGCACCCTGACCACCTCCGCACTTGATATACGGACTCTTGACGATCAGTCTTGCCATCCATCATCACCGTCCCGCTGCTCCTGTGCGCGTTTTGCCATCTGCTCCAGCTGCAGATGGCCGTTGAGCTTCTTCACGCGAGCGGCACTCTCCGCGCGTTTCTTCCGGAGATACACTTCGTCCAGATGAACGCAGTCTACGAGAACACTCATGCCCGTATCCAGCGTCACCGCTTGTTTGTAGAGTAGGGACGACATCCTGTTCTCCAGCTGATCCAGCCGGCCGTCCAGATAGGACTGCACCGAGGCTGGCAGGAACATACCGGCGTTGTTGGCACTGAGATAATCCAGATAGAAGTTGATGGCGTTCTCGATAAATCCGGTGAGACCGCGGCTGCCATCTTCCGTAAAACGCCGCTCCAGCCGCGCCTTCATCTCCGGCGTCAGGTAGAGGGCAAATTTTTCTTTTTGGCTCATAAAGGCCTCCTTTCGTCGGGTTGACCCCTGGTTTTTCCTTGTGGGCGTAAGCGCTGCGGGATAACGACCGCAGAATTTTGTTTCTCTGCCATTTTTGACCCCATTTTCGAGGCCGCAGAAACTCCCGTAACTGCCCGCACTGCGGGCAGATGTGCCGGGTGAAAGCCGGGGCAGTGACCCCAGGCCTTTATCCAGCTTGTCCTTTCGTCCTCCGAAGAGCCGTAAAAAGCTCCCGAAAACCGCCTCAAAACCCTTGAAGGGGCTGGGGCTCCACCCAGCCCCGAAGAAGTGCACACAGCCGCTTACACGGCCAAACAGGGTGGGAGTTGCGCGCCCTGTCCGATTCCCGCTTTTGGGGGTGATAACCTGGCGGCAGGACTTTTCCTTGTTACTCTTCGTCTTATTCATACACTTCCCCACCATCTGTTGAGGGGCTTTCCCTTCATGCACTGTGGCCTGCGGAGGGAAGATCAGGCAGCGGCAGAATGTAGTAGTGGTTGTTCCCCTGGAGCCACTTGCCGCTTTTCACACACCGCGAGGTTTTGACCTTACTGATGAACCCGCGGTCAACCAGCAGGCTGACCGCATCCCTCGCCGCGTTTTCAGAGCAGCCGCAGTGGAGGGCGATGGTCTTCATGCTGGGCCAGCACACATCCTTCTGCCCCGCGCAGCAGACCAGGTAACTGTACACAGCCAGCGGAATAGGTTTCAGGTCATAGCAGAAAATAGCGTTGCTCATTTGATAAAATCGTTCACCCAAAACAGGCATACGAAACCTCCTGGTTTTGAAATTCAGAGATATTTTTTTCTTGCGTTCCGGGTGCCTCTCTGTTAGACTGTTCGCAGATGGAGTCTGCGTTTTTCGGAATGCGGCGCGCCGCCGGACTGTTGCAGCAGTTTCGGCGGCTTTCCTTTTGGATAGGGGCGCTGAGATTTTTCTTACTCTGATTGCCGATGAATATCACCACCATTCGTAAAAGAGTTTGTCAGCCACACGCCATACACCTTCCTGCCCTGTGATCCTTTCTGACCTCCACGGCGTTTTCTGCCCCGTTGGTACGCTCGTATATCGTAACTCTGTCATGATATGGTCCTGGCGATACTTCCCCGGTGAGTATGAACTTTGGCGGTGGGTATTCAGTTGTCGAGGTACATCGAACGGCCAATAGAATCTGCTTGACATTTGGTCACGTATATTTTAGACTTATTTTTAGTATCACATTTTTATTGGTCGCTGTATTCTGAGTCTAACACGATAGGTCGCCCTCTGTCAAGACCTATTGTTTCATTCTTGAATAGTAAGTCTAATTCGATGGGGAGTTTTTTCATGTCTGAGTATATGTTTAAGACCTATATCGCTAACGGAAAAGAGTATTTTATTTACAGCGATGATGTTTCTGACGACCGCTTTACAAAAAAAATAGACTTTCCGTTTTCGGAAAGCCTTTTTTCCCTGCTCGACCTGGACATCTGGAAATGGGAACCCCAGATCAAGAAGATCGACCGTGCGCTTTTAAACTTGTACAGGACCCGCGACGCCAGATACACCGAAGATGTATTTTTTACCTTGCAGAGCTTATCCGATGTGCATATATTCTTTAAGCTGCTGTTCCTGGATTGGTCCAAGAGACTGAACGAGGCAGAGAAGGACAATTTTGCTCACGCATCTGATATGCTGCCCCACAAGGCCATTGCGCATATCCCCAGCAATATTGACTACGCGCAGAAGCAGATCAAGGATCTGTTGGAGCGTGTGTTGGACATGGATGCCAGCAAACGTTCTGTTTCCAGCAGGCTCTATGATTATTACAAGGACCCTTATCACGTAGACCCACGTCCTTTTGAGTTCCACCCGTTGACGGTATCTTTTGAGATGATCGACCGAAACGCCTATGCGGAAGTTCTTTATCCAAAGAGCATCTATGACTTGATCGATTACTATCTGCGTGAGTGGGTCAGACGGGAACAGAAGATGCGGGTCTGCAAAAATTGCGGAAAGTATTTCGCAATCACCGGACGAACCAACGCCGAATACTGTGACCGTGTGTTTGACTCGAAGGGACGTACCTGCAAGGATGTCGGTGCCATAGCGAAGTGGACACGAGAAAAAGATACGGACGATGTCTTCAAGGCATACCGCCGGGAATACAAAAAGCGGTTCGCCTGGACGAAGTCTGGGAAGATCCTGCCGGAGGAACTATACGCCTGGGGTGAACGCGCCAGAGAAAAGAAGGCCGAGTGCGACAGTGGAAAGATCACACTGGAGGAATATACGACTTGGTTAAAGGAATCGTAAGAGACTGACTCTGGCCTTCCACTTATAAGAAAAAGCATTTCGCTTTCTGTATGATGCTGATAAGGAGTACCTGGAGGAACTAATACCTTAATCCATGAACCTACCCGATATCTGCAAAAAGGCATCTTAACAAAGGAACTGGCAGCCATGACGGCTACCAGCTCCTTTGTCAATGTACACATTAGTTATTGTTTACGGTTCTTTCACAGGCGCTCAGAAAATAGTGTAGCCACCATCCACAGCCAAAGCCGCACCATGGATAAAGCTTGCTTCATCGCTCGCCAAGAACGCAACTGCTTGTGCGACCTCATCGGGTCTGCCGGCTCGTGTGGCAGGGCTCATTTTGATCTTCATGCACACCGGATGCTGCGGGATTGCCAGAACGCGAGCGATCATATCTGTCTCAATGGGACCCGGGAGCACGGCATTGATACGAACGCCGGTGCGGCCATGATCCATAGACATCTGCCTAGTCAGCCCCAGCAGACCGTGCTTAGCGGAGGTATAGGCTAACCCGCCCCGGCCTGCGCCAGTGGAGGCCATGGAGGCAATGTTGACGATAGCGCCGCCGCCCTGTTCCTCCATGACAGGGATCACCTTCTTGCACAGCATGAAGGGTGCGGTGAGATTGGTCGCCAGGACTTTATTCCATTCATCCATGGTGATGTCATTCATGTTAGCGGTAGAACCGCCCACACCCGCGTTGTTCACCAGAATGTCAATGCGGCCGTAGGTATCCAGCGCAACCTTTACCAGCGCGGACAGACTTTCCTCCGAGGTAACATCGGTCTTGCAGAACACAGCCTCGCCGCCGTCGGTCTTGATCTCAGCCACGCAGTTCTCGCCTAATTCTGCGTTGGTGCCCACAACAACCACCTTTGCCCCTTCGGCAGCAAAAAGCTTAGCGGTGGCGCGGCCAATGCCGCGGGTCGATCCAGTGATAATGGCAACTTTGTTTTCCAGTTTCATCATGTATGCTTCCTTTCCATTTTAGTATAGTCAGCGAAAGATAATAAGGCTGCCTCAGATTCGCCCTGTTTCCATGAACGCTGTCCGGTCATAGCGCCCAGTGAGGAGATAGGGCACCACCGCATCAGCGTCCACCTTCTCCGCCAGATTCAGCTTGTGAACCATCAAGTCGTTGCTGGAGTAAGCACCGCCCACGATGGTGTGGATAGGCAGTTCCGCCCAGGGATCGTCCACAGAGGACCGAAGCTGCAATGCGGCAAAGCCGGGTTCCCAGGTGTGGTATGTATATTCGCACAGATTCTGCAGAAGGCAGCCGTTCATAAAGTGGCTGACGCCCTGCTGGTCAGGCTCCCGGTCAAAATGGAAGTAGAAACCACCGCCATAGGTCTTTTTGCCTGGAGCCGGGAACTGATACAGCGTACCAGTCAAGGGGCTGTTATACTGACCCAGCTCCATCTTCAGGTCCACGAGCTGGGTGCCCCGGCGAGTGACTTGAGCAGTGACGGAATCGTCGCTGCGCCGGATCACGAACTCAGCTCCCAGCTTCTTGGGGATGGAACCGTTATCCCGTCCACACTGGACTGCCATCTCGGCACCAGGGCCGCCCAGCACCAGGCCCAGAGGATACAGGCCCAGGGTAGTGCCATAGGTGGCGTAGACACCCAGAATGGCTTCGTAATAGTCATCCGCAAAGGTGGGTTCCTTCACATGGCAGACGGACAGCGTCACCACGGGGATGGAGAAGGGCTTCAGCGGAGGAGGAAGCAACCGAGCGATGGCGGCAGGATCTGTCAGATAAGCCAAATATACGCCCTCCTGATTCTTCATCAGGGACACCTTTCCGAAATTAGGCAGGTCCTCAGCGGGCACACGGAAACTGGGTGCCTTCACCATCGGGCGGAAGAGCTGACGTCCAGCCTCATAGCCACTGCGGGTAGCAGGGGCGATGGTGCCATCCTTCACGGCGCTTCCTACTACGACAGTTTCTATGCTCTTAGCACGCAGTTCCTCTGCCAGGGCGTTGTCCGGACGGAAGCCCAGCGACAGCACCACCGCATCTGCGGAGACAGTGACCTCGGCATGATCCACCAGCCGCTCCAACACGACCTGATTCTCCCGAATCTCTTTCAGGGAGTGGGCCAGCAGGAATTTGGCTCCGTGTTGATTCAGCCGCCCGCAGATGTCTGCCACATTGGTGTGGTTAGCCGTGGGCGCCACTTTATCCAGCTGATCCACAATGGTGACAGTATTACCCTCAGCGCACAGATATTCGGCGGTCTCAATACCGGTGTTGCCCGCGCCGATGACCACGACCTGTTTACCGGACAAAGACACCTTTCCGGACAGGACCTCCTCAATGGTGTGGACATTGGCACCATGGACGCCGGGGATGCTCTCCGGCACCACGGATTTAGAACCCGTGGCCACCACCACGGCATCAGGCTGGAGTGCCGCCACAGTGTCAGCGGTAACTTCGGTGTTCAGCTGAACTTCCACACCCAGACGCTGGAAGGCGTTGGCATAATAGTCGGCCACCCACTGCATCCGCTCTTTCAGCGGAGGCTTTTTGGCCAGATTTACAGTACCGCCCAGTTCGCTGCCCCGATCCAGCAGCGTGACCTTGACGCCCCGCTCTGCCAGGGTTTTGGCAGCCATCATGCCTGCAGGACCGCCGCCTACGACCACGGCGGTGTGGCTCTGAAGATCCCGTTCCAGATCACCATACTTCCGCTCCCGAGCCATCCGGGGATTCAGAGCGCACTCGGGAGGAAGGCCCGCGGCATTCCACTGGTTCAGGCTTTCGAAGCAGCGCAGGCAGTTGATGCACTTGCACAGCTCCGCTTCTCGGCCCTCCTGGACCTTTTTGCCCCACTGCTCATCCGCCAGCCAGCTGCGGCCCATGGACACGAAGTCCTCCACGTCGTCGGCCAGGAATTGCTCCGCCACAGCAGGCTCCCGGATGGAGGATACGCCGATGACAGGGATGTGCACGTGGTCTTTGACAGCCTTGATGAGCTCCCGCCGCCAACCCTGAGGATAGGAAATAGGCTCCACGCAGGTGATGCCGGTCTCATACAGGCCCACGGATACATCAACAAAATCAATGCCCATGGACTCCAAAGCCATGGCAATTTTTACGCCGTCTTGGATATGGATGTAGTCCTCACTAACACCAGTTTTATCCAGAAATTCCTCTACACTGAGGCGGACACCGATGGGGAAATCGGGGCCGCAGGTTTCGCGGATGCCGGCAATGATCTCAGAGATCATCCGCAGGCGGTTTTCAAAGCTGCCGCCGTATTGATCCTCCCGCTTATTGGTATAGGGAGACAGGAACTGCTGGAGTAAATAGCCGTGGGCAGCGTGAAGCTCCACACCGTCACAGCCAGCCTTCTGTACCCGCGCCGCGCCAGCTACGAATTGGGCGATCAGATGCTGGACTTCTTCAGTGGTCAGTGCCCGAGTCTCCTGCTGAAGGTATTTGCAGGGAATGGCGGAGGCGGAGACTACAGGCTGCCCGCCAGTTAGTGCGGTGACTGTTTCCCGGCCCGGGTGATGGAGCTGGATGAAGATTTTTGCCCCATGCTTATGTACTGCGGTGGCCAGCCGGGCCAGACCGGGAATATGGCGGTCCTGGGTGACGGACAGCTGCCGCATAAGTCCGGCACCATGAACATCATTGACCCGGGTGATCTCCGGAATGATCAGGCCGGCTCCACCCATGGCGCGGGCTTCGTAAAAGGCCAGCATATCCTCTGAGGGGCTGCCGTCCAGTTCCGCCAAGCCAATGCCCATGGGGGACATGACCAGACGGTTTTTTACTGTGACGTTGCCGATCTTTCCAGGGGTGAACAGTTTTTCGTACATAGAAACTCCTCCTTTTTATCATCAGACACCGCACGTTTTCTGCGCTTTGTCATCTTTCCACAGCCGCTCCGCCTCGGGTTTCCAGTTCTCTGCGTAGGTAATGCACTTGTCACACAGGTGATCCACACTCTCGGGTGATTGCAGATCCGTGGAGTGGGCACCGGTCTTATGCACCATTTCCCGTAAAAGCTGGGGATTCTCCAGCATGGGACAGGGGCGAAGCATGTTCTTGTTGAAGGGCTGCCCGTCGTGATAGGCCATAAAGATGGGAGACTGGAGGCACTCCAGCAGCGTCTTTTCCCGGATGTTGCTGTCGGAGTAGTGAATGAACACGCAGGGGTCCACATCACCGTTGGCATTGATGTGCAGATACCTGCGGCCGCCGGCAATACAGCCACCCACATGCTCCGCGTCGTTCTGGAAGTCCATGGCGAACAGGGGCTTCTCCGCCCGGTATTGCCGGATGCGGTGATAGGTAGCAATCCGCTGCTCCGGCGTGGGCAGCAGCTCCGGAGAAGCGTCATTGCCCACCGGCATATAGTGGAAGTACCAAATGAAATAGCAGCCCAGGCCGATCAGCTGATCGAAGAACGCCTCAGAGGTAATGGACTCGAAATTGGCGCTGGTGTAGCAGGCGGAAATCCCGTAGACCAGCTTTTTCTGGTGCAGCAGATCGATGGCCTTCATGACCTTGCCGTACACGCCGTCGCCGCGCCGACCATCTGTGGCGCTCTCGGAGCCCTCCAGGGAAATCGCGGGGACAAAATTCTTTACCCGTAGCATCTCATCCGCAAAGGCCTCATCGATCAGTGTGGCGTTGGTAAAGCTGAGGAAAATGCAGTCGGAGTGCTTTTCACAAAGGCGGATCAGGTCCTTCTTGCGCACCAGCGGCTCACCGCCGGTGTAGATGTACATGTAGATTCCCAGTTCCTTGCCCTGCTGGATAATGCCGTCGATCTCCTCGTAGGTCAGGTTCAGCTTGTTGCCGTACTCAGCGGCCCAGCAGCCGGTGCAGTGGAGGTTGCAGGCACTGGTGGGGTCCAGAAGAATGGCCCATGGAATATTGCAGCCATATTTCTTGCGGCACTCCTCCTGCTTGGGCCATCCAACCAAGGAGGCGTTGATAAAGAAGTTCACGGCGATGGTCTTCATGACCTCCGGGTCGATGTCTGTGAGAAGCCGCTGAATGAAGGGATAGTAGGGGTGCTTCGGATCCGTGATCGCCTCGCGGATGAGCTTCCGCTGCGTTTCAAACTCGCCGCCTGCAAACTTATCCGCCCAATCCATCAGCTTTACGAGGTTTTCTTTTGGATCCTTATACAGGTAGTTGAAGGCCTGCTCCAATCCGAATTTTTTGATTGCTGTTGAAGCATTCATTATGACATCCTCCCTTATGTATTTTGATTTCTTTTTATAAAAGCTCTATGGGCATGTATAGGTACAAATTCTACTTGATTTCCTCATGTTCACTTCCGGTGACAATCGGCGGTTGATGGTGATTGACTTTAACAGATGTCAGAACCGTAATGAAATTCAATGCACCTTCCATAAGGAGGGCCAGTCCCAGCAAAATCATAACAATCCGTGCGTTTTCTGACGGGCGGAAAACCAGCAGAAAGCCAACGACGCCGGTGATAATCGCCACCACGAGGATCAGCCACCACTGGCAAATGCCAAATGCTTTTGAATCGACGGAAATTTGTATTTTCAAAAGCGCATCGGCAAGCGTATAAATTCCCAGAAGAACGCAGATGAGACTGGTCATAATGCGTGTGCGGAGTATCAGAATCGCGCCAAGCGCAATGAGCAAAATACCAATTGCCAAATCATATTGAAAAGCCAATCGGTATAAGTCATTTGAGCAATAGCCGATAATTTTTACAATGCCGAACAGAATCAGGATTCCGCCGCCAAGTCGGCATAACAGCGAAACGGAAAAATTCGGAACAGCGATCAGCACAATGCCCAGCACACCAATCAGTATGGAAATGATAATATAGCCGACCTTTGCGGCCCAAATCCGCTTATTTGAGGGCACTGCCAACATCTCCTTCCCTTTGTTATAGAATGGGGCTCCCACACTCTGACAGGCTCGGCTGAGTGTGGGAGCCCCGTTTCATTTACCAGAACATTCTGGTTTAAATGACATGATATTCTTTCAGCAGTTTTTCAATGTCGGTTCCCTGAATCTTCTCCAGCAGCTTTTTGACAACCATTTTCTCCTTGAAGCCCAGGTCCATCTCCGTCAGCGGCTTGCCGTCCCGCATTTGGATAGTCGCGTTTAACAGGTCACGGATATCATAGGTGCTGCCCCAAACCTCCGGCACACCCCGGTCGATGTCCAACAGGGTATAAACGGCCTCCATGCCGGTGCGCATGGAGTACTCGGTGGTGAAGATGGTGTCCCGCTTAGTCTCGGCAAACTGGCCCAGGAAGGCAAAGTTGACGGCACCCTCGGGAACAACGTCGGGGCGGTCGCCCGCGGCGCGGGGCATAAAGAAAGCAGTGATATAAGGCATCATGACCGGCACGGTATTGGCGCTGTGCTCGGCTAACTCCACAATTTCGCTCTCCGGCACGCCGATGTGGTACAGCCACTCCATGCAGATCTCTTTGCCGGTGCACTCCCGCATGGGCTTTTTCACATAGTCGCCCGGCTTATCGGAAAACAGCCCGTAGACCCAGACCAGGCACTGGTCCTTGGGCTGGCTGCGGAACTGGGGCTGGCGGTTGATAGTCCAGCTGAGAAGCCAGCTGGAGTCCTTCACCGTGACGATGCCGCCGGTGACAACGCCGCCGCTGAACGGATCGCGCTTACAGATGTTCTTGATATAGGGAATGATCTTCTGGTCCAGAGTAGTGACAGTGGCACTCATCCAGTTGGACTGCTCGGGATCATAGCAGAACTTATCGGGATGGCCGAAGGAGGGGTCCTGGGCGGCAATCTTACGCCACATATCCCAGCCGCCGCCCGGCTTAATCTCAGTGTTGAAGGCAGCAGGAGCATTCTGGGAACCAATGGTGGAGTTTTCCACGCAGCCGCCGTTGGTGATGAACACCAGATCATTCTCGGTCAGGTCCACGTATTCGGTCCTGTTGTCCACAAGCAGTTCGACGCGTTTGGCGAGCTTCCTGTCGGTTTGGATGTCGAATTCCACATTGACGACCTTGGTGTTGTAGTGGAACTGGACATTGTGAGATTCCAGATACTTGATCATGGGGAGGATCATGGACTCATACTGGTTGTACTTCGTGAATCGCAGGGCCTTGAAATCCGGCAGACCGCCCACATGGTGGACGAAGCGTTTGATGTAGAGTTTCATCTCCAGGGCGCTGTGCCAGTTCTCGAAGGCGAACATAGTGCGCCAGTAGAGCCAGAAGTTGGAGTTCAGTACCTCGTCGTCAAAGAAATCCGTGATGCGCTTGTCATAAAGCTGCTCGTCGGGGGTGAAGAACAGCTTCATGATCTCCATGGCCGCCTTGTCGGACAGGGCAAACTTCCCGTCGGTGTGGGCATCCTCGCCCCGATTGACAGTGGCACGGCAGAGGGAGTAGTTGGGGTCCTTTTTGTTCAGCCAGTAGTATTCGTCCAGAACACTGACGCCCTCCGTCTCAATGGAAGGAATGGAGTGGAACAGATCCCACATGACCTCAAAATGATTGTCCATCTCGCGGCCACCGCGCATGACATATCCCACACCGGGATACTCCCAGCCGTCGCAGGCTCCACCGGGGATGGGGTCTTTCTCAAAGAGATGGATGTGCTCACCTTTCATCTGACCATCCCGCACCAGATAGCAGGCTGCGGTCAGGGCCGCCAGCCCGGTGCCGATAATATAGGCCGACTTCTGGTCAACGCCCTCCGGCTTCAAAGGACGTGCAAATGCTTCATAAGTGCCGCTTGCATAATACATATTGTGCGCCTCCTTGTTTTTTGTTTGTGCTTGTATTGTAGCCGGAAACTCCTGCACATGATATGGGCAAAAGCAGCCCCCATGCCTGTTTTTTAGGCAAAGGGACTGCTTTTGTCTGTATTTTGTACTCAGTTTTTATTTGTACTGCACACCACCATATAAAGCGCCGTATAGGGTTTCATCGTCAATTCCAGTATGTTGTTTTTGGGCGTCAAATTTGCGCCGCAACTTGTTTCATCGCCGCCGTAAATTACCCAATTACTGCTCAGCAGCACCTGGACAGTTTGCGAATTCCGTACCTTTAATTGGTATATCTGTTCACAGTTGGAAAAATTAAAGACAGCGATGATTCGTTCACTGCTTCCTATGCGTTCAAAGGCGTAGATACACCGCTCCTCCTGATGGCAGTCCAGCCACCGAAAGCCATCGGGATCGTAATCTTTTTCAGACAGAGCAAGATGTTGCAGATAAATATGGTTCAAGTCCATCATGAAGCGATGGAACTCCCGATGTACAGGAAAATCCAACAAGTTCCAGTCCTGCTGCCGCTTTTCATCCCACTCTCGCAGTTGCCCAATCTCATTCCCCATAAAATTCAGCTTTTTCCCCGGATGGGCATACATATACATATAGAGAATTCTGGCTTGAGGGAATTTCTTCTCATATTGACCGTTCATTTTTTGCAGGATTGTAGCTTTTCCGTGAACGACTTCATCATGGGACAGCGGCAGAAGAAAATGGTCATGATAGTAATACATCATGGAAAAGGTCAGCTTATGATAGTTCATGCCGCGATATGCGGGAGCCGTGCGGCAGTAATCCAAGGTGTCGTTCATCCAGCCCATGTCCCACTTATAGTCAAATCCAAGGCCGTTTTCAGACACAGACTTTGTAACGTTGGGATAGGATGTGGAGTCCTCCGCTATCAGAATTGCGGTTGGATGCAGTGTCTTCAACCCCCGATTCATATATTGCAGGAATTTTACTGCGTCCAGATTGACACCCCGTCCAGGGTCTCCCTGCCAATAAATCATGCGGCTGATTGCGTCCATGCGCAGGCCATCTACATGAAATTCCGCCAGCCAGTAATTCGCGGCAGATTGCAGAAAGCTGCGAACCTCACCACGAGAGTGCATGAAGTTTAGGCTTCCCCATTCACTGACACCCACTGCCGCATGGGGGTACTCATACAAAGCTGTGCCGTCAAATTGAGCTAAAGCATAGCCGTCTACCGCAAAATGTACCGGAACAAAATCCATGATGACACCTATGCCATTCTGATGGCAGGCGTCTACAAAGGCCTTTAGCTGATCTGCTGTTCCATAACGGGAGGTCGGGCTGAAAAAGCCCGTGCTTTGATAGCCCCAGGATTCATCGCAGGGATGCTCGTTCAGCGGCATAATTTCCAGATAGTTATATCCGTTTTGCTTGAGATACGGAATCAAAATATCCGCCATTTCCTCATAAGTATACCAATCATCCGCTCTCTCCGATGGCTTTCGGAATGATCCGAAATGGAGTTCATAGATATTAAGTGGCCTGTTTTTGCAGTCAGAGCGGGAAAGCATCCAGGCTGAGTCATGGAACTGGTAGGAGTTCATATCCCGAACGATGGATGCGGAATTGGGCCTCAACTCCATTCCAAAACCATACGGATCACAGTGGTCAACGCAGCTACCGCTTTTTTCATAAATCCGGTATTTGTACATGCTTCCCGGTTTGACACTGTCCACATAACGCTCCCAGAAGTTTCCATCATAGACCCGATTCATATCGTATTCCCGCCATTGGCTGCATTCTCCAATCAGCGAAACCTTCTGCGCTCCCGGAGCAAAGGTGCGGAATACTACGCCGGCGTCCGTTATATGAGCGCCGAGATATTGATAGGCATCAAAAATTTTACCAGTATAAAATCCATGAAAATCCATGTTCTGCTCCTATCACAACAGCTGCTCGCTTTTCCATTATTTGTTTTCTAATCCTCAAGAAACATCACACCAATCGTGTTGGGTCCGCAATGGCATGCTACTGTGCAGCCCGCGAAGGTCTCTTGAATATCAGCGAATCTTTTATCTTCGGTCAGGACCTGCCTCGCAGCGTCCACAGCTTCCCGCTTAGCAGATGGATATACAATATAGACACGTCCATCAGAAATATTTCCGGGTACCGAAATGCGGTCTTTGGTATATTGATACATGACTTTTTCCAGAGAACCCCGATACTTTTTTCCTACGCGCATGATTCCACCGCTGACTTCGATGCACGGTTTCAGATGCATCAAATTTGCCCCCAGTGCCGCAACGGAAGAACAACGGCCGCCCTTTCGCATATAGTCCAACCGGTCAAGAATAAAGCTGGCATTGACACGGCTTGCGGCACTCTCCAAGCGCATACATATCTTTTCGGGTGAGACGCCCTGTTCTGCCATTTTGGCCGCTTCCATCACAATAATCCCCTGACCACTGGATAGATTCTTTGAATCCACTATGTACACATTGGAAAATTCACTGGCAGCAATCACTGCATTTTGATAGCAGCTTGAAAAACCGGAGCCAATTGTAATCATGATAACCGCTTCATATTGCAGGCTGAGTTCCTCGAAATATTCTGACAGCTCCATAGGATTTGGCGCAGCTGTTGTGCAGATATCTCCTCCTTTTTCCACATAAGAAAAGATATCCTCCGGCGTGATTTCGAGGCCATCCAAAAAGGAGTCTTCTCCTTTGTTTATGTGCAGGGGGATCACCGAAATATGATGTGCATGAATGAGTTCCCGGGGCAAATCGCAGGTTGAATCCGTCACAATTTTAATACTCATATTGTCCTCCTAAGACTTCCTTTTTACGAATCAGAGCCCAAATAATTGCCTGCCCCAAAGGACAAAACTATTTGAGCAAACAAGAATCGATAAATTGCCAGAGTTGTGGGGTCCTGAATGGCTGTTTCCACCAATACTGATTTATACTTTGTAACAGCCTCCGCCAATGAATTCTCGCATCAGGGAGGTTTTTGGCACGTCGTCTGCTGGAATGGGTAAAAAATAGTTTAAGAATTTCAGCAAGCGCTTTGCCTCGATGTATTCCTCACAATCTTTTGGAACGCCAAAAAGCAGCGGTTCCACAAAGGGTTTCAAAAGGGCGATTTCATAAATCAGTGCCGAGTTGAAAATCATGTCCGCACTGTCTTGAAACGGGAAAATATTGTTTTCTTCTCCTCTTCTTACAGACGGCCACATCTGAATGGTAGCCCTGGCGCTGTAACCCCGGGTCCTTGCATCCCGTTCGATCCTTCGCAAAAGTCGTGCGTCTGTTGTGGGGATGTAGTTGTGGTCATCGACATTCAGCGTAGTCAGGCAGCTGATGTAGATTTTGTATTTGCTCTCTTTCGGCAGAGAATAGGAAAGCTGATCGTTCAGGCAGTGGATGCCCTCGATGACAAGAACATCCTGCGCTCCCAGGGTCAGATAGTCGCCGTTGTATTCACGGACGCCCTTTTTGAAGTTGAACTGTGGGATTTCCACCGTCTCACCCCTTAGGAGCCGTGTCATATCCGCATTGAACTGCTCAACATCCATGGCGCCCAAACTCTCAAAATCATACTGACCGTTTTGATCCAAGGGCGTCTCGGAGCGGTTTTTAAAATAATTGTCCGTTGCGATGGCGTGTGGGTGCAGGCCGCACGCCAAAAGCTGGGTGGACAGGCGATGGGAAAATGTCGTCTTTCCTGAGGACGAAGGGCCGGCAATCATAACGAAGCGAACATCCTTCCGGGCTGCAATTTCACCTGCAATATCTCCGATTTTCTTTTCCATCATTGCCTCGTGCGCAAGGATCATGTGTGTAGCATTTCCCTGTGAAATGACTCCGTTCATCTCCGCAACATTAGAGATATGCAGCGCCTCAGATCTGAGGGTGGCGTCGTAAAGTTCCCGGAATACCTTCATGGAGGGATGGAACGCTCCCAGCTGACTGGGATTCTTTTGATCTGGCAGACGCAGAACAAATCCGCTCTCAAACAGCTGCAGGCCAAAGCATTTCAAATACCCCGTATCAGGAACCATGTAGCCGTAAAAATAATCTGAAAACTCATCCAGAAAATAAATATTGACATGGGAATTGATCCGAAAGCTGAGCAGCTGCGCCTTGTCGTACATTTGTGTTTTGCGAAACAGTTCTACAGCATCATCGGTATTGATGGATTCTTTCCGAATAGGTACTGCCTGTTCGGAAATCGCCCTCATGCGGCCTTCAACCTGGTTCAGCAGCTCCTGTCCCAGTGTGAAGGCCCCCTTTGCCCGGATAAACAAGGCATGGCTGATGGAATACTCGACGGAAACGCGCTCAACATTCTCCTTGCGAACCACATCATAGAAGGCTTTCAGCATCAGAAAAACCACACTGCGTTCATAAGTCTGCATCCCCGGCTTTTCTTCTACCGTAATCATTTTCAGCGTGCAATCCCTATCCAAAGCCTTGTGCAGTTCACAGAGTTTCCCGTTTCGATTGACAAGCAAAATATCATGCGCATATCCTTCCTGAAAATCAGCAGCTATCGCCTGATACAGAGTTCCTTTTGGATAAATATATTCAACGCCATCCACGTTCACTTTCATCATTCTCGTATTTTCCATAGAACAGCCTCCTCTAATTCTCCGCACAGGTTCGAGATACAGCAAATTCTTTCACAACGTCACGTCTCCACCCAGTATGAAAAATGCGGCTTTTAAACAAGCCGCATTTTCAGTGCATCCATCGCGGTTTCATTTACCTGCTCCCAGGGGAATCCGTTTCTCCCGAAATGGCCATAATTTGTGGTCTCAGCAAAAATGGGACTGTCCAGTTTTAAATATTGGATGATGGCTCCGGGGCGCAGGTCAAAGCAATTGCGGACCCAGTCGCACAGTACATCATCCGGCAGCCGGCCTGTCCCAAAGGTTTCCACAGAGACGGACACTGGCTCAGAGACACCGATGGCATAGCCCAGCTGCAGTTCCAACTGCTTGGCAGCACCCGCCGCCACCGCGGTTTTCGCGACGTGGCGGGCCATATATGCGGCGCTCCGGTCAACCTTCGTGGCATCTTTGCCGGAGAACGCTCCGCCGCCGTGATGGCCGATGCCGCCATAAGTATCGCAGATGATCTTTCTTCCGGTCAGACCGGTGTCCGCGGCGGGTCCTCCCAGCACAAAGCGCCCCGTGGGATTGATATAGTATTTCGTGTTTTCGTCCAGTAGCTTGGCATCAATGACGGGAAACACAACCCGCTCCAAAATATCCTTGCGTAGCACCTTCATATCAATATCCGGATCGTGTTGGGCAGAGACTACCACAGTGTCTACCCGTCTTGGCGCACCATCCACATACTCCACTGTGACCTGTGCCTTTCCATCCGGACGCAGGTAGGGCAATAGGCCAGACTTTCGGACTTCCGTCAAGCGGCAGGTCAGGGCGTGGGCCAAGGTGATAGACAGCGGCATCAATTCGGTGGTCTCATCGCAGGCGTAGCCGAACATCATACCCTGATCGCCGGCACCCACATCCTTGGAGCCGTCGGCGGCCGCATCCACACCCATTGCGATGTCAGGAGACTGCTCATGGATGGAGCAAGTAATATTGACACTTTTTGCGTCAAACCCATATTCGGGCCTTGTATAGCCGATTTTTGCAATACAGCGGCGGGCAATCTTCTCAAAATTTGGGGATGCCTTGCTGGTGATCTCGCCCATGATGTGCATGGCTCCCGGTTCCGCTGTGACCTCTACTGCACTCCGGGATTTGGGATCTTCGTTCAGCAACGCATCGAGAATACTGTCCGCAACAAAATCACAGATTTTGTCAGGATGGCCTTCAGTGACCGATTCGGAAGTCAAGAATTTTCTCATAGCTCACATCTCCTGTTGTATTTTTTCTCTGACAGAGAGTTCTCACTTTCTATTGCGATGGATCAGGTTTTCTGAGAATCGTTCAGTACACGCCTTTGTGCGCGCAGGAATACGAGGATGCTGAGGATAAATGGGAAAAAGAATGTTGCGACGCGGAATAGAATCAGAGCGGAGGATGCCTGGGCATATTCCATATAGTGGGAAAATATCAGCACGAAGGCAAACTCCACTGGCCCCACGCCCGCCACATTGGGCAGGGCGTTGGAGATCAGATGCATCAGTGCGGTCAGCAGCTGTACGTGCCAGAAGGAGGGACCAGATATTCCCAATATCTCCATACAGAGAAACGGTATGGTGTAAAGGCAAAATAGCTTTAGACCATTGAATAACAGCACTTTGAGAAGGCACCAGTGGTCATGAAGCAATTTGGGGGATTCCGTATGAAGCGAAGATAGATTGTCTTTCCACAGACGCTTGCGGCCTTCCCATTTTTCCGTATTCGGCAAATGATCAATCACCCAGGATGCAAACCACTGCACCTTTTCCCAGGCGCACAGCAGAACCAGTGCCGCTATAATCAGAGCGCAGATTCCATATCCCAACGGTATGTAGCGGGAAAAGCCGCGGCCAGTTTCGCTGAGCCAGCGGCCCTGAAATAACAGCATAACGGTGGTGTAGATTAAAACAGAACTCTTATGAAATATGTACTCCAGCATCATGGTACCAATGCCACAGCCTGTCATCATACCGCAGTGATGCAGGTAATAGCTTTGCATGGGAACAGAGCCGACGGAAAGCGTAGATACGTTTCCGAAAACGCCAAGGAAGGTCACCTCTACCGCTTGCCGATATGAAAATGTTGGGAGTCGACGGCGAATCATCGCAAAGCAGACTGCTGATTCAAGCATTTGATAAGCAAGACCCATGCCCAGCAGGAGCAACAGTTCTCTGATGCTGACGGCCTGGATATTCCGCAAAATCTCCTGATAATGATCCCGAAACACCCAAATTACCAGCAGGAATAAAAGCAAAAGTGTAGCGGCACTGATTGCTACTGTTTTCCATTGTTTCTTATCCATAGGAGACCTCTAAAAGATAAAATGTTTCGCTAAACAGCGGAAATAGAAGAATCAGAAACTCACTGAACTTTGCTTGTTCCTTCATGACGCTGGGGAAATGTAGTAACATCTGAATGGACTCGACTATGGGCTTTCACTGTTCTATGTGTAGCCGATAAGAGGTAACTATAAGACCAGCAGCATTACGGATGTGTTTGCGCAGCAATGCCCGACCAAGCCTGCTTCAATTGTACTTAGAAACACCCGCACATCATATGGACAAAAGCAGCCCCTGTGCCTGTTTTTTAGGCACAGGGGCTGCTTTTGTCTGATTTTATGTTCTTAAGAAATGCCAAAGTTTTATTTCTTTTCACATCGGGTAATCATCGCGTCCAAATCGCCGCGCTTCAATTCGCAAATCCGATGGAACCGCGATTGAATACCTTCCTGCATCCCTGTTTCCAGCCAGCCGACGACAAAGCCAAAACACATGCATTTCAAATAATCAATCATCAGCTTTCGGTCCGGCTCCGCCACGGTCCGTCCGGCCAGAATTCCATCTACATAAGTCGTAACTGCGTGCTCACATACCCGCCATTGGTACTGTTCATAGATATCCCGGTTGATGGAGTGATAAATGTGCAGTACCGCTTTCCGGTTTTCCAATGCAAACCTTATGGCGGCATTGAGACAGTCCTCGACGGACTCAATAGAGGGATGTTCCTGAATCACCCGATTCGCATCCTCGTTAATAATCGTTTCTACCAATTGGGGAATATCCTGAAAATAATAATAAAAGGTGTTACGGTTAACACCACAGGCATCCACGATATCCCGGACAGTGATTTGGCTTAGAGGCCTCTCATTCAACAGCTTAATAAACGAATCCCGAATCGCTTTTTTTGCAAAACCGGCCACGGTTCACGCCTCCCTCATTTGATTTCCGCTATATCAACATATGACTTGGAAATGCAGTGAGAACAATGCCAGCACTCTGATTCATGCGTCTTTCAAGAGCCGGGAAGTCGCGCCATCCACCAGAAACTCCGCGGTGACAAGCAGTTCTTCCTTGGGAAGGTCCATGTTCTTTTGGAACCACTCACGAATCAGGCCAATGAGACCATAGGTGATGAATCTCAGTAAATAGGACAGCTGCTGGTCATCCATAGGCTGGAACCAGGCCCGAATGACCTCCGTGCCGCTACGGTGAATCAGCTGCTGCAAATGCTCGGCAAACTGGCTAACCTCGTTGTTTTCAAACAGGATAGTGCAGACCTCCCGATGCTCCACCACAAAGTCCAGGATTGGCTCGAACACGGGGCGCAGGGTGCCGTCCGCCACCGTTTCCTGGATATGGGCGTCCACCAGCACCTGGGCCTCTGCCAGCAGGTCTTCCTCCATACTTTGCAGCAGTTGGGTAGTATCCGTGTAATGGAGGTAAAACGTGGTGCGGTTCATATCGGCGTTGTCCGTCACATCCCGGACGGAAATCTCTGAAAAATGTTTTTGCTCCATCAGCTCCAGCAGACTTTCCTTCAACAGTCTGCGGGTGCGTCTGGCACGGCGATCCTCGGGATTCTTCAGCATGACAGAGTCCTTTCTTTCGGGAAAATTTAGGCATTTGCCCGGATTTGCCTATTGCCCCAAGCTTCTTGCTTTCATTATAATCAACTCGATTTGATAAGTCAACAAAAATATGTTAAGCAACATCAGTCGATTAAATGGAGGAATTCGTATGCGCCAACATACACATCTGATGGGAAAGCGTCTGCTGTCGTCGGCACTGGCCATTCTGCTGGCGGCAGCCTGCATTGTTCCGGCTGCCGCCGCGGAGCCGATTGGCGACGGCGTGACGCCAACTTATGACGAAGCTTACTATGCCACGCTGGATTACTATGGAAATCTGCTGGACGGCAGCGTGGTGAAAAGCTATACCCTCAACGGCGCCACATCCCTGACGGACTACGGTACTTACGACGAAGTAGTAAATCTAACCGATGGCACGACACCTGCGGTGGCCGGCAATGCCACCACCTTTTCGTTCAGTGGGAAAGATGCTCCGTCCCATTTCTATTTCGAAGGCAAGACGGCGGCACCCTTTGAGGCCTTGCCCTGGACGCTGTCGGTCTCCTACACCCTCAACGGCGTTGCCGCCCGGGCCGAGGACCTCGCCGGCAAGACCGGCGTGGTGGAGATCACCCTGGACGCCATCCCCAACGAGGCTGCCAGTGAGTATGCTCGAAACAACTACACACTGGAAGCCATGGCCGTGTTCAACCAGGACAACATCCTGTCCCTGGAGGCCCCCGGCGCCCAGGTGCAGCTGATTGGCAATCTGCGGGCTGTGCTGTTTATTGCCCTGCCGGGAGAAGAGCAGCACTTCGTCATCCGGGTGGGCTGTGAGGATTTTTCCTTTGATGGCTTGACCATTCTGATGGTCCCCGCCACCCTGGGCCAGCTGGAGGAAATCACCAAGCTGAGTCAGCGGAAAGATGACTTAGAGGAGGACTACAACAAGCTCTCCGGCAGTCTGGATACTTTGCTGAATTCCTTTGCAGACCTGGGCAGCAGCCTGCGGGACACCGCCGACGGCCTGGATCAGCTGAATCATGCCCGGGACACCATTTCCAACGGCAAAGACCAGATTTACGCCGACGGAGATAAGGTTCTGAATGATCTGGAATCACTTAATAACTCTCTGAATACCATTCCAGGCCATCTGGACGATGCCGATGACTCCATCACCGAGGTCACGGACTCCCTGTCCGAGGTCACGGACACCGCCGTCAGCCTCCGGGAAAACCTGGACGATGTGGATGACTGCCTGAAGGATCTGCAGCGGGACATCAAAAACATCCGCTCCGGCAGCGGTGATATGCAGAGTCACCTGAACCAGTTGGGTGCCGATCTGAAAAAGCTGCAAACCAGTTTGCAGGAGCTGAAAGAAACACTTCAGCTTCTGGACATCCGCATCAACGGTGGACTGATTTCCGAACTGCCCAGCAATGTACAGGAAAAGATCAAAGTTCAGGGACAGCAGTTGGATGCCGTGCTGACACAAGTACAGGGATTGGAAACCGTTTGGGCCGGTGTGGCGAGGGACAGCGAAGGGCAGCCTACGGAAACCATCGGATACCAGCAATACCAAATTGCCGCCCTGATTGCCAGCGGAAAGGCATCGTCAGCCGCAGATGCCGTTGGCCTGCTTCAGCAGGTGCAGGCCGTTGATACAGGTATTGCTTCCGTCAAGGCTTCCAATCCAGCGTTGACCGACGAGCAGGCATTGGCATATCTGGTAGCGCAAGGGCAACTGACCAATGAGCAGGCGGCCCAGTATGCCGCCGCCAAGCCGCAGCTAATTGTGATGGAGCAGGTCTATATCGCCGTCTGCGGCGGCACTGACCAGCCCATGACCAAGGCGGATTTCTTTACCGCCATGCTGATGCTCAGCGATATCAACGCCCTGCCTGCCGATCAGAAAACCCCGGAAAACATCGGCAAAATTCTGGCCAACGAAGCTGCTTATGCCAAAACCGGCAAAATGCTCTCCGAGCTCAATGGAGACCACGACCTCTCAAGAGTCATCGGCCTGCTGGAAAATCTCAGCGATCTGCTGACCGACATGGGAAGCGGCGGTCTCACCGGCGATCTCAGCAGCCTGGTGGGCAAGACCGACACCGCCCTAGGCCATCTGAATGACGCCGCCGATGTGGGCCGGGATATCCTGGACCGGGTGGACACTCTTCTCAGTGACATCAAAGAACTGGATGACACCATCAACGACCAGGTCCCCGGCCTCCGCGGCACTCTGCAGGATACAAAAACCCTCGTTACCGACATGGTGACCACCATCGACGACACCCACGGTTTCCTGACCTCCTTCCGCTCCCTGGCCAAGACCTCCGGCACCCAGCTGGATGAGGGAACGAAAAAGAGTCTGGAAAACCTGGCGGCAACCCTGCGGAAAACTGCACGCAGTACAGACGCCGTTGGCGATGTGAAGACGGCCAAGGACGCCATCAATGGGATTATTGAAGATACATGGAACGAGTATACCGGTGATATCAACAATTTGCTGCTAATGGACGCGACCGCTGAGGCAGTGTCCCTGACCTCGGATGAGAACGCTGCCCCTACCAGTATTCAGGTCCTGATCCGCACCCAAGAAATTAAGAAATCTGACGCTCCCGCCGAGAGCGCTGATCAAATCCAAGCGGCGCCCTCCACTTTCTGGGGGCGGGTAGGACAGATGTTCCGAGATTTCTGGAACGCTTTGGCCGGTATCTTCCGGTAAACAGTTAAGAGGTGTGTTCCATGATAAAAAAAATTGCCCACGCTCTGACCCGTAAGCCAAAGCTAGTGGCATTGATTGCTGTCTTGCTGTTGATTCCCTCTGCGCTGGGCTATATCGGCACCAGGGTAAACTATGATATTTTGTCTTATCTGCCGGAAGATCTGGATTCTGTTCAGGGTGAGCGTCTTTTGGAGGAACCTTTCCACATGGCGGCCACCAGTATGCTCATCGTGGAGGGCATGCCCGCCGCCTATACCAACGACCTCATCAACGAGATCAAGGAGGTTCCCGGCGTCTCCAGCGCCATCTGGCTCAGCAACGCCGTTGGCATCCAGATTCCCACGGATTTCATCCCCGCTGCCCTGCGGGATATGTTCTTCGCCGGTGATTCCACCATGATGATCATCCAGTATGAGAAGTCCGGTGCGGCGGAGGAGACCATGCAGGCGATTGATGACGTGCGGTCGCTGTGCAATGAAAAATGCTTCCTGGCCGGTTTCTCCGTGGTCATCAAAGACACCAAGGATCTGGTGGATCAGGAGCTGCCTATCTACGTGGGCCTGGCCGTACTGCTGTCCCTCGTCGCCATGTCTCTGACCATGGAATCCATGGTACTGCCCTTTGTGTTACTGCTCAGCATCGGCATGGCCATCGTCTACAACTTTGGTACCAACATCTTCCTGGGGGAGATCTCCTACATCACGCAGGCCATCGCGGCGGTTTTACAGTTGGGCGTCACCATGGACTACTCCATCTTCCTTTACCACCGCTACCGGGAGGAACGGCTGCTTCATGAGGATCCCCGGGACGCCATGGCGGAGGCCATTGTGGCTGCCTTTACTTCCTTGTCCGGCTCCAGCCTGACCACCATCGCCGGTTTCCTGGCGCTGTGCTTCATGCAGCTGACCCTGGGCCGGGACATCGGCCTGGTCATGGCCAAGGGCGTGGTGCTGGGCGTGGCCACAGTGGTACTGGTGCTGCCCGCACTGCTGCTGATTTTTGACGAAAAAATCGAAAAGCACAAGCACCGGACGCTGATCCCCAATTTTGAAAAGATGAATCGCTTTATCATCCGCCACCGGCGGGTGTTTGTGGCCGTCTTTCTGCTGCTGTTCCTGCCAGCGGTATACGCCCAGAGCCACACCGCCGTCTACTACAAGCTGGATGAGGCGCTGCCCCAGGACATGGACTCCATCGTCGCCAACAACAAACTGAAAAATGACTACGACATGGCGGCTTCCCACTTTGTGCTGCTGCGGGACGATCTCTCCTCCACGGAGATGAATCAACTGGAGACCTCCGTAAAGGATGTGGAAGGCATTACCTCTGTCCTCTCTTATCACGCCATGCTGGGCAGCGGCATTCCTGATTTTTTCATTCCTGAGGCCCTGCGTGATATGCTGAAACAAGGCGGCTGGCAGATGATGATGGTCAACTCCGAATATCCGGCTGCCTCTGACCAGGTATCCGTCCAGTTGGAAGAACTGGAGCGCATCATAAAGAGCTATGACCCCGAAGCGCTCATCACCGGTGAGGCGGTACTGACCGACGATCTGATCGACACCTCCGCTGTGGATTTCAAGGTGACCAACTACATCTCTCTTGCCGCCATCTTCTTGATCATCATGGTGGTGTTCCGATCTCTCTCCATGCCCCTCGTGCTGGTAGCGGCCATTGAACTGTCCATTTTTATCAACCAGGGCATTCCTTACTTTACCGGCACGGTCATCCCCTTCGTGTCCCCCACCATCATCGGCTGCGTCCAGCTGGGCGCCACGGTGGATTACGCGATTCTGATGGCTACCCGCTTCCGGGAGGAGCTGCGGGCTGGAAAGAGCCGGGAGGATTCTATCCGCATCGCGGCCACTTCCTCGGATGCCTCCATCATCACCAGTTCTCTGGTGCTGTTCTGCGCCACCCTGGGTGTAGGGACGATCTCCGAGATTGAGATCATCAGTTCCATCTGCATGATGCTGGCCCGCGGCGCCCTGATCTCAGCTGTCATCAGCATGTTTATCATGCCCCCAGTGCTGTGCGTCTGCGAGCCCATCTTCAACAAGACCAGCCTCCACTGGCGTCTTCCAGTCAAACAGGTAAAGGAGCCTATGGTGTCTGGGAAATAACGGTTTATTCTTTCCGACTCGGCGGTTACTTGCGCTATATCAACGAGAAATCTCGCGGAGAAATTTATTTAAAACGGTGATGTTTATGGGACACAGGGTCATCTGTATCGGCAGGCAATTTGGCAGCGGCGGACATGAAATTGCGGTCCGGACAGCGGAGCGGCTGGGGATTAAGGTCTATGAACGGGAACTTCTCCACCTGGCCTGCAAATATGGGGAGCTTTCCGCTAATCTCATGGAAAGTTCCGACGAAAGGGCCACTAATCCGTTCCTGTATCAGGGCGTTTATGAGGGAAATTACCATGTGATTCGGGGGCTACCTACTTCTGAGGTCCTGTTTGCCCTGCAAAGCCATGAGATCAAGCGCATTGCCAAAGAGGAAGACTGCATTTTTGTAGGCCGGTGTGCCGACTTTGTCCTTCGGGATACGGATGCCCAACTGCTGAGGGTCTTTGTTTCCGCGCCGGATGAACAGCGAATCCGTCGAAAAATGGAACAGGAGTCCTTAAGCCTGTCCGAGGCAAAGCGCCTGGTGGCAAAGATGGATAAGCAGCGCCGCAAATACTATGAAGGTTATACCGGTCAGTTGTGGGGGGACCCGCAAAATCACGACTTGAATATTGACACAAGTGTGATACCCATCCACCATGCGGTGGAGCTGATTGTTTCACGGTTTTGAAGCCGAAAGCAATGCAGATGAATACCACCATCCCCACTATCTATGCCGACGGCTTCATGGATCCTGCCATCCGGCTACCGCTGCCGATCCCACCGCCCAGGGCGTCATCGCCATCGTGGCCCTGGTGGTGAATGTGGTCATCCTGGTCGCCATCATCAAGCGGGCAAAGGCCCAGAAAAAGAACCCTTACAAGCAGGAGGTCTTTACAGATCAGAAGGACTTCCAGGAGGCCATGGCAAGAGCCTGATGCAGACTCTACAAACAGAAAACCACTGGAGCAGAACATCGTATGAAAACAATGGACTTGGTAGTTCGCAAGGCCTCATCCTTTTGACTGTTGAGGGGAATGAGAATGGCTGAAAATGATAATGGCACTTAAGCACTTTCTGCGCACTTTCCAAAAGAGTTTTTCCTTGTTATCATTTGTCTTGTTTATATACTTCCCCACCATCTGATGGAGTGGGGGTGGTACAGAGCAAGTTGCCCGAGCCGGAAAGAGGTACTTGACAATCGTTCTGGTTCAAGCTACTATCACGGCAACAAGATTTGCCATCGAGAAAAGGCCCCGGCTCCGTCTGATTCGGCGGAGCCGGGGCTTTGACCAATACACTGACCAATATCAGAAAATCAGCGGGTGGACACAGTGGACAAGGCAGTTATTTGTACCCACAGAAAATGGGGCCAAAAGTGCCGGAAAGCACCCAATAGCAGGGCTTTTACGTCCCGACGCATCTTCACACGCATGAGGCCACTGGTTCGAGTCCAGTAGTCTCCACCATAAAAATGACCACACCTTTCGGTGTGGTTATTTTTATGGTATCCGTGGGAATTTGGAATGCTCGGGCGAAGCACCCGCAAGGGGTACGCCACATCCGTAAGGCGGCAAAGCCGCCGACGGCTGTGCAGTGAATTCCGCCTCCGCCAAGGTTTCGCCTGCGACGAAACGCTTGTACGGCGCAAACGCGCTGCCCCGCCGTGCGGGGCCCAATCTTATGTCCGCATCCTTTTCGTCAACACAAAGCAAAAAGGTTCCTGATCTCATTTGAGATCAGGAACCTTTTTTAGCTCTGTCGAACCGAAGCCGGGGCGGGGGGGGGGGGGGGGGGGGCGCCCCCCCCCCCCCCGCCGCGGGGGGGGGGGGGGGGGGGTGTGTGAGTGG
>ERZ1090880.152-NODE-152-length-42572-cov-37.720488_pt1 | contig 42572 bp, 34 predicted proteins | sample MGYA00478471_ERZ1090880 | MGnify/ENA primary metagenome ERZ1090880 (study PRJEB33644, sample SAMEA5815734) | chicken gut metagenome | biome: Chicken; feature: Gastrointestinal Tract; material: Caecum | place: Ireland | collected 2019-01-01 | study: A study of the... | reverse complement strand
TTGGGGGCTTGATTGGATAGGATTTGATCCTTCCGTACTTGATGAATCAGTATTTTGTTCTTCAGGATTTCTTTTCTCTTTATTTAATTGCGGCCGGTTTTCCAGACATGGGTTATCCATATCCGGGTTTTCCGTATCTGGACAAGCCGTATCCGGCTCGTCCTCACACGGCTGGCCCGTGTCCGGGGGATGGGGCGTCTCGTAGATGACATACTCCACATCCACGATCTTGCCCTTGCTGTCCCGGAGACGGTTGCGGACTATGTACCCAGCCCGTTCCAGCTCCTTCAGGGCGGAGCCGATACTGTCCGTGCCCTCCTTGCAGATTTTGGCCAGGCCCCTGGTGGTGTAGTTCCAGTCCTCCGGCAAGGACAGCATCATGGAGAGCAGCCCTTTGGATTTCAGGGACAGCCCCGCGTTGCGCAGGTGGTGGTTGGACATCACCGTGTAGTCGCGGGTTTTCTCAATGCGAAATACCGCCATGGTATCACCTCCTTTCGGCGGTCTTTAAAAGTGTTTGTTTTCGGGGAAAATCGGCCTCTATGCCGCCCGGATGCCCCGGATAGGAAAACATATGTGTGGTGGTTTTTGGCTGATTGTGACAAGAAAAACACTGAGGTTTCGACACCCTTCAAGACAGTTTTGGATACAAAAAATGCCATAGGGTTAGGCCTATGGCGTGTAATACCTTAAAAAACTCTTTATGGAAACATACTGCAAATTGCCACAACTAGCAAGGGATGGTATAATGAGTTAATAGAATTTGCATAGAGTACCTGGTTCTTGCTTACCCTTATATGGATAACAATTATCTATGGGGTGAGCAGATGGATGACTTTACTGCATTAATTTGGATCTATTCCAGTCTAGAAGATATTATAGACAGTATAGGGGACACTGATTTACTTCAGGAGGAAAACAGCAATGGCCAAGAAAGATTTTCTGAGGCTGGCTCTGGTTATGGACGATCAGACTGCGACCACAGTGGATAAATACATCTGCAAGTTGGTGGAATCTATTTTGTTTGACGCCAGCGGCATAGAATTGAGTGCGATTGAAATATGTGAACAGATTAAAGAAAAGTATCAATTGGAATTTGATATTTTGGAAATAGAGAAAGCTATTTCTGCCAAATCTCGTGGACGTATTATATATACAAACCACAAATATCAATTGTCACCAAAGGCATTAAATCAATTAAAAAGCTTAAAAGATCCACTCACTTTATTAAATGAATATGTCGCCAAATTTTTGCATGACTTTGATTTAGGCTACTCTCAAGAGGTGTTATTTGACAAACTACAAGAATACTTATATTATTCCTTTAATTCGAGCATCGAAAACTTAATGGGACTGTTGGAAACAAAACCGTTAAGCGATATAACCGGGTTTTCAGTCTCAAATGAGATGGTGCAACTAATCAATGACTTTATTGCATGGGATAATGCTGGAAAAAATAAACTTTTGTATGATTTAGTATCGCTTAGCTATGAATACTGTATGCTAACCACTAAAAAAGATACTCTTTTATCGAAAAGAATCTTTAAGGGCAAGCGGTTCCTGCTCGATTCGAACATTATATTTAGAATGGCGGGCGTCAATAAAGATGAGCGACAGTTTGTCACTACCTCTTTTATAAAGAAATGTGAAGAAGTAGGCATTGAACTATTTTATTCATCAGAAACACTTACTGAACTTTACCGTGTAATTGAGGGCCAAATTAAATATATACGCTACTTAACGCAGGGACAGCAACCCATTTCTATAGATGTACTAAAAAAAATTGATCCAGAAAGCGAGATTAATGATTTTTATGCTATATACTACGATTGGTGTAAAGAACCCCAAAATCATTATGATGACTATTTATCATTTCAAAAGTATTTAATTGGACGCATTCGAGATGTAATTTGTAATTTGAAATGTCAAAATATTCCTAACGCTAAATTTTCGAGAAATTCGGAAACTTTTACTGCTCAGTGTGAAAGTCTTGGGACATTTAAAAAGTCCAAAAGACCACTTAAGCCCGTTTCTAAAGAGTCTCTACAAACAGATATTAATAACATTTTCTACGTATATTCATTGCGAAACACTAGTCAATCACAAAGCCTCTGGCAAATCAACGAGTATATTGTTTCAGCCGATCAACTATTAACGAATTGGGCGCAACAAGAATATTCTGGAATACCAATTGTTGTGATTCCAAGTACATGGTTGTCAATTTTACTTCGTTTTTCTGGCCGAACCGATAATGATTATAAGGCTTACTGCCTTTTTATGGGGCTAAGACAACATCGAACGGACGAAGAAAAAGTGGTCATTAACTCTGCTACATTGTTGGTAACGCTTGCGCAAAAAACCTCTGATGTTTATTTGAAGCAGCAAATTATCGAAGAAATTCTAAATTATAAATCTTCGTACTCATTCGATTCAAATAAAGATTATGAAAGTGCAATTGATGATGCCTTCGAACATATTCTTGAAAGAACAAAGGAAGAACTTCGTTCTGAATTGACAGATGCCTTTAATTTGAGAGAAAAAGATTCTGCTGAACAAATTAGAACTCTCAATGAGCAAATGGGCAAGATGAGTACCGAAGATGAGTATACTATTAAACTTGCGAACAATAAAGCTAATAGCAAGGTTGAAAAATGGGAGAAATGGCTGTTTTTAACCGTTTTATTGCCGGCATTGACTGTTGTTGGTGTGATTGTGGTAACGACACTGTTCTGTTTGAAGATTGATCCAATTTATAATTTTATTTCTAATCTTGTTCAAATTGAAAATGGGTCTGGAGCCACTTCGTGGGCGATTTATATCTTCTTTGCAAATATGCTTTTGGGTGCAGTTTTGAATTATATTATAATTGCCCCAATAAAATATTTATCATCAGACGAACGTAAGCAAAAGTTAATAAAGAAATATATTAAAGAAAGTAAAAAATACTTGGAGTGAATTCCTCAGGACAACTTTCTATATTGTAATCAAAAAAGCTATAGCAATTTTTAGGATTGCCACATTATCCTGACAATATGGCAATCCTAAATTTTATTTATTCCTCCATCTTCAGCCAGTCCTCAAAGGACTTCCTGGAGATGCGGATCATGTTACCGATGCGGATCGTCTTGAACGCTCCGGAGTTGGCGAGTTTATAGGCCGTGGCGCGGCCGATACCGAGAATGGCTGCGATGTCATTCACGGTGTATGTTCTGCTTTGAGGCGTTCCTTTTTCGTCGGGTGTGTTGGTGCTCATAAGATTATCCTCCATCTGTGCTAATAGCATTTTGAAATGGCCCCTGAAAGCCCCATGTCACAAGGGGTTCCTGCTAATACCTTGCTAATACGACATTTGAAAAGCCGTTGTAAGGCAGCATATTTCAGGGGAATTTGTGCAAATTGACCTGCCTCCAGGCAGCACAATTTGCGAAGAAACAACACGGGAAGATATGATATGAACAATTTACGAAATGGTACGCCGTACTCCTAAGCGAGGGGCCGGCAGTTCGAATCTGCCCGAGGACGCCAACGTTTTCCGCTGCAAACCGCCTTGCTGGTTTGCAGCGTTTTTTGTTTTTCCTGGGGCTCTGCAAAGGCGAGGCCAGATCTTTTATGCGCTGTACGGAAGCCTATATAAGACAAAATTTTCAGTTCTGCCCGGCGCTGCTGCGGATAGCATAGAGGTGTATCTCCATTGCCCTCCCTGCGTTTTGCAATCTTCCTGTCAGTTAACTTTTTCTGCCCAGCACTTAACTATGCCTCGCTTGCGGCGGCGGGGCAGGAATGCTACAATAAAGCCACAGCAAAGCCGCGGCGCTGGAACAGAAAGGCAGGAACAAAACCATGGAACCTACAAAGAAAGAGATCGGTGCGCACATTGCCGCTCTGCGCAAAGCCAAAGGACTCACACAGGAACAGCTGGCCGCACAGCTGGGCGTTTCAGCTCCGGCCGTCAGCAAATGGGAAACAAACAGCTCCTACCCGGATATCACCCTGCTCTGCCCGCTGGCACGGGCCCTGGGCACCAATGTAGATACCCTGCTGCAGTTTGAAGAAACGCTGTCCGACCAGGAGGTCGCTGCTCGGATCAACGAAGTGATGGAGACCGCCGTGCAGGGGGACGCCGCGGCGGCGGAAGCGCAGCTGGACGCACTGCTCCGCCGGTGGCCCAACTGCACCGCCCTGCAGTTCAATGCAGCGGCAGCATACGACGGCTTTATTCTGTTCTTCCCGACGGCAGATGAGGATGCACGCAGTCGTTGGAAACGCCGCAAGCGTGCCTTGCTGGAGGAGATCCGCCGCACCGGCAGCGCAGCCTACTGGCAGGCAGTCACTATCCAGCTGGCAGGCCTGGCGGTCTCCGAGGGCGACACCGGCCGGGCCGAAGCCCTGCTGAACGAGCTGCCCGCCTACGCCGGAGATCCATCCGCCGTCCGGGTCCAGCTCTGCCTGAAAAAGGGCCAGCCGGAGGAAGCCCTCAAACTGGCCCAGACCGAGCTTTATAAATCGGTGGTCAAGATCGAATCCTGCATGACCACCCTGCTGAACCCCGAAGTTCAGCCCGACCCCCAAAAGGCGCGCAAAGCCTGCCGGGCCTACCAGGCCGTGGCCAAAGCCTTCGGGCTGGCGGACATGAGCGATGGCTTTCTGGTGGAAATCTACCTGCACTGCGGCGAGGTCGATCAGGCCGCCGCCTGTTTTGCCCGCTACGTGGAGGTGCTGACCGGGCCGCCCGTCTTTCCGGACGAGGACTTGTTCTCCCCCGGGCTTGCTTACGCCAAACCGGAGACGGCGCAGGCCGTTTTCCCGCCGCTGCGCCGGATGCTGCTGCAGGGCGTGACCAGCGAAGAACGATACAGGCCGCTGCTGACACACCCTGTATCCGCCGCGGCGCTGGAAAAGCTGAAAGCCGGCCTTTGAAACTGCATACAGAAAAGGCAGGCGCCCGTTTGGGCTGCCTGCCTTGTTTGCTGTTTGGAAAACGCTTATCCGATGCGGCGCTTTTTATCCAGCCGCATTTTGTCGGCGATCATGGCGATGAACTCGCTGTTGGTGGGCTTGCCGCGCATATTGTGGATGGTGTAGCCGAAATAGCGGTTCAGGGTGTCCACGTCGCCCCGGTCCCAGGCCACTTCGATGGCGTGACGGATGGCCCGCTCCACCCGGCTAGGGGTGGCGTTGTCCCGCTGGGCGATGTCCGGGTACAGGCGCTTGGTCACGGCGTTGATATACTCGGGGTCCTCCATGGCCATCAGGATGGCCTCCCGCAGGTACTGGTAGCCCTTGATGTGGGCCGGCACGCCGATCTGGTGCAGGATCTCGGTGACGGTCACCTCGTCGCTGTCGGCGGTGGTAAAGGTGTTCTGGCGCGCCGGGCGGGCCGCGGCTTTCAGCACACGGCTGACCAGCACGCTCTCCTCAAAGGGCTTGACAAAATAATAGGAGAAACCGGCGTCCAGCAGTTCCTGGACCATTTCCTCGCTCTGGAATGCGCCGGTGACAAAAAAGGCGGTGTGCAGCTCGCCGGCGGCGTTGTAGCGCTGCTTGATGGTCAGCGCGTCCAGCCCCGGCATAAAGGCATCCAGCAAAACCACGTTGGGCCGGACCGCCAGCATCTTCTGCAGCACTTTGGTGCCGTCCTTTTCCACCACGGTCACGTCCACACCCTGCTGCTCCAGCGCTTCACGGCAGCGCGGCGTGATATCCGCCCCGGTGTCCGACATCAGAAATCGAATTTTTTCCATCTTCGTTCCTCCCATGTATCGTGTGTTGCTGCCTGTGGGTGTACCCCTCGTTTGGACCGTGCGCTTTTGAGCGATGCGCCGGCGTTTCTGTTTTATCCGATGCACCCTGTCCTGACACGATAGATTTTACCATATTTTACCAGTTGGCGCAATGGTAAAAATTGCCAATTTTTGGAAATTCCAGTCACACGCCCCTCTTTTCTTCCCGGATCAGCCTTCGGCGGGCTTTTCCTTCAGCATGGAGAGGAACTCCGCCTCGGTCAAGACCGGGATGCCCAGCTCCTGCGCCTTGGTCAGCTTGCTGCCGGCGGCTTCTCCGGCCACTACATAGGCGGTCTTTTTGGAGACCGAACCGGCGGCCTTGCCCCCGTTTTTGACGATCAGGGCTTCAGCCTCCTTGCGGGAAAGGGTGGGCAAAGTGCCGGTGACCACCAAGGTCAGCCCGGCCAGACGGTCGGTGCGGGGCTCGCCCTGCCACTTCATATTGACCCCCTGCTCCGCCAGCCGACGCAGCAGGTCGGTGGTGCCCTCTTTGGCAAAGAACTCCACCACGCTCTGGGCCATCAGCTCCCCAAAGCCGTTGATGGTGCAGATCGTTTCCACATCGGCTCCCCGCAGGGCCTCCATGGTGCCGAAATGCTCGGCCAGCTGGGCGGCCGCCTTGTCCCCGATGTTGTGGATGCCCAGGGCAAAGACCAGCCGGTCCAGATTGTTCTGCTTCGAGCGGGCTATGGCCTCCAGAAGATTGTCGGCCTTTTTCTCCTTGAACTTTTCCAGGGTGAGCAGCTGTTCCCGGGTCAGGGTGTAGATATCCGCCGCGGTGTGGACCAGCCCTTTGTCCACCAGCTGAGTGCAGACGGCCACCCCCAGACCGTCGATGTCCATGGCATTGCGGGAAGCAAAATGGATCAGATTCCGCAGCGCCTGGGCCGGGCATTCGGGGTTGATGCAGCGGAGGGCTACTTCGTCGTCCAGGTGGACCACCGGCGCGCCGCAGGAGGGGCAGACATGGGGCATCCGATAGGGCTCGGCCCCCTCGGCGTGGCGGACCACGCCGATCACCTCGGGGATGATCTCCCCGGCCTTGCGCACCTGGATGGTGTCGCCGATGCACAGACCCAGCTGCTGGATGATCTCCCCGTTGTGGAGGGTGGCCCGGGAAACGGTGGTGCCCGCCAGCAGAACCGGCTCAAAAGAAGCGGTGGGGGTCAGCACGCCGGTGCGGCCCACGTTGATCTCGATATCCAGAAGGCGGGTCTCCTTGACCTCAGGCGGATATTTGAAGGCAATGGCCCACCGGGGGAACTTGGCCGTTGAACCCAGCTGGCGCCGCTGGGCAAAGCTGTCCACCTTGATGACGGCGCCGTCCATATCGAACCCCAGAGAGGACCGTTCCTGCCCGATCTGCTCGATCTCGGCAATGGCGGCGTCAATATCCTTGACCAGATGATACCGCGGCGAGACCGGCAGACCCAGCGCTTTGAGATAGTCCAGGCTTTGGGCGTGGCTGGTCAGCTCGACGCCCTGCACCTGCTGTACATTAAAGATGAAGATGCCCAGCCCCCGGCTACCGGTGATCCTGGGGTCCTTCTGCCGCAGCGAACCGGCCGCCGCGTTGCGCGGGTTTTTGAATGGCGCGGCCCCCTGCAATTCCTGTTCCTCGCACAGCTTTTGAAAGACGTCGTGGGGCATATAGACTTCGCCCCGCACTTCCAGGTAAGCGGGCAGATTGTCCCCTTTGAGGGTCTTGGGGATGCTGCGGATGGCGCGGACGTTTTCGGTCACGTCCTCGCCCACCACGCCGTCTCCGCGGGTGGAGGCCCGCACCAGCTGGCCATTCTCATATTCCAGGCTGCAGGACAGGCCGTCGATTTTGATCTCCACCACGTACTCCGGCTCCACCCCGGCATCCCGGACACGCCGGTCGAAGTCCCGCAGTTCCTCGTAGCTGAAGGCGTCCAGCAGGCTCTCCATCTTCACGGCGTGGGTCACTTTGGCAAACCGCCCGCTGGGGGTGCCCCCCACGTGCTGGGTGGGGGAATCCGGCGTCACCAGCTCGGGGTAGGCGGCTTCCAGCTCCCGCAGCTCCCGGGTCAGGGCGTCGTACTGGAAGTCCTCCAGCTCGGGGGCGTCCTGGTCGTAATAAAGACGGTTGTTGTATTCGATCAGCGCGCGCAGTTCAGCGGCGCGCTTTTTGGCCTGTTCCAGTTCCAGCATCGCTTGTATCCTCTCTGTCTTTGGACTCGTAATAATTTATAATACCACAAAATGAGCGCGGCGGCAAATGATATACGCCGCGGGCGCGCCTCCTGCCGCGTAAAGCAGTGGCAAAAAACAAAAATAACAGAAAAACGCTAAAAATCAGGTCATGACCGCCATATAGCACAATATTATCATGCGCAGAAAACGGCGAATTTAACGTTCCACCGTTGGTGATTCAAAATCTTCTATGGATATACAAACCGTATTATCGTTCTTTTTTATATCGATGCTGCGTCTCTTTTCCAAAAAGAAAATGCCTTCCTTTGTATGGGAAAGGCTGCAAAAAAGAAGGCGCACAGGGGCGGAACACTCCGCCGGCTGTGCGCCGAAAGGTTCAGATGTAAAAAGTTTTCGCTCAGATCGAGATGGTGTTGCAGACATCCAGCAGGACCGGGTCCAGAGACTTGGTCATCTCCAGAGCCTCGTCCACGGGGTAATCCACCAGGGTCTCGCCCCGCATACCGACGATGCGGTTAAACTTGCCCTCGTCGATCAGGCAGACGGCGCGGTAGCCCATGGCGGAAGCGTTGACGCGGTCCCGCAGGGTGGGCGAACCGCCGCGCTGGACATGGCCCAGAATGGTGGCGCGGGAGTCGATGCCGGTGCGGGCCTGGATCTCGTTGGCGATCTCCTGGGCATGGCCGACGCCCTCCGCCACAATGATGATGAAGTGGTTCTTGCCGGTCTTTTTGGTCATCTCGATGCGGTCCAGAATGTCGCGCTGCATATCGAACTGATGCTCGGGCAGCAGGACAGCCATAGCGCCCGAAGCGATGGCCACGTTCAGGGCGATGTAGCCGGCGTTGCGGCCCATGACCTCGACCACGCTGCAGCGGTCGTGGCTCTGGGTGGTATCGCGCAGCTTGTCGATCATCTCCATGGCGGTGTTCATGGCGGTGTCGTAGCCCACGGTGTAGTCGGTGCAGGCGATATCGTTGTCGATGGTGCCGGGCAGGCCGATCATCGGGATGCCCCGGTGGGCCAGCTCGCGGGCGCCGCGGTAGGAGCCGTCGCCGCCGATGACCACCAGCGCGTCGATGCCCAGTTCACGGCACTTGGCCGCGCCCTTGTCCTGGCCTTCTTTGGTTTTGAACTCCAGGCAGCGGGCGGTGTACAGGATGGTGCCGCCGTCCTGGATGATGTTGGACACGCTGCGCAGGTTCATCTCATAGCACTCGCCGTTCAGCAGGCCGTTGTAGCCGCGCTGAATGCCGATCATGCGGTATCCCTTGTGGATGCCGGTGCGGACGACGGCGCGGACCGCTGCATTCATGCCCGGTGCGTCGCCGCCGCTGGTCAGTACGCCGATGGATTTGATCTGTCTCTCCATAGTGGAAATCCTCCCAATTCACATATGCCTTTTCCCTTTTATAAACACGTTCCTTCTTATCGTGCCGGTTTCCTCCCCTGCCCGCCCGGGCAATGGGAGCGCCGCGGCCGGGGGCCCTGCCGCCCCCGCCGTATTACTGACATTATAGCACATTTTGCATCTTTTGAAAACAGGCCACCTGTTTTGATTCACTCACATAAATGTTATTTTGTTGCAACATTGCCCGCGCCCAGCAGCCGTTCCAGCTCCTGATAGAACAGCGGGTGGCCCGAAGTGTACAGCCGGCGGGGCACGGCCAGCTTTTTCTTTTCGTCCTGCAGGCAGAGGATGACCGGGATGTTCCCGTCAAAAATGCCCAGCAGGTTGATGACCTTGTCGTACTCCCGGCTGCTGCGGGATGGCAGACGGATATACACCCGCTGTGCGGCCTCCCGGACGGGGTCGGGCTTATAGTCCTGCGGGGCGGCAGGGTTATAGCGCTCGATGGGGATGATGGTCTCGGCCATCAGCTTGGCCGGCTCGTCCTCCCGCACCGACAGCCGCCCGTCGATGACCACGACGGCATTGTCCTGCAGCGCGTCCCGGAACGTTTCCAGCACCTTGGGAAAGACGATCACCTCCAAAGTGCCGGTCAGGTCCTCCACGCTGGTAAAGGCCATCAGGGTGTTGTTCTTGGTGGTCATCATCCGGCTCTTGACTACAGTGCAGACGATCCGCACATGGGTGTTGTCCAGCTTGTGGGCGTCCTCCCCTGTCAGCATCTTGATGGTGTGGGAGGCGTACCTGGCCGACTGCTCCCGGTAGGCGTCCAGCGGGTGGCCTGACAGATACAGCCCGCTGACCTCTTTTTCCATGCGGAGCAGCTCGGTGTGGGGATACTCCGGCAGGGGCTTGAGTTCGTACCCATCCGAAGCGGCCTCCCCTGCTCCGCCGCTCAGCACGGCGAAAAGGTCCAGCTGCCCGTCCAGATTCCGGCGGGCGTCGTTCTCGATGCTCTTGAGGATGCCCTCCACCGCCTCCACCTGGCTGCGGCGGGTGGTGCCCATGCAGTCAAAGGCGCCGGCCTTGATGAGGCACTCCACCGCCCGGCGGTTGAGTTCGTTGCCGCGCATCCGCTTGCAGAAGTCGTACAGGCTGACGTAGGGCCGTCCGGCCCGCTCTTTGACCACGCAGTCGATCAGGTTGCGGCCCACGTTCTTGACCGCGTTCAGGCCGAAGCGGATCTGCCCGTGGCCGTCGGTGGTGAAGCCGCCCCCCGAAATGTTGATGTCAGGCGGCAGCACCTTGATGCCCAGCCGGGTGCACTCGGCGGTGTACTCGATCACCTTGTCGGTGTTGTCCAGCACGCTGGTCAGCAGGGCCGCCATGAACTCGGCCGGATAGTGGCATTTGAGATAGGCGGTCTGGTAGGCCACATAGGCATAGCAGGCCGCGTGGCTTTTGTTGAAGGCGTAGGAGGCGAAGCTGGACATTTCATCGTAGATCTCGTTCGCCACCTGTTCCGGGATGCCGTTGGCGACGCACCCGGGGCACTCGTGCCCCGGCTCGGTGCAGCCGTGGATGAAGTGTTCCCGCTCGGCCTCCATGACCGCGTGCTTTTTCTTGCTCATGGCCCGGCGGACGTTGTCGGCCTGCCCGAACGAGAAGCCCGCCAGCTCCCGGAAGATCTGCATGACCTGTTCCTGGTAGACGATGCACCCGTTGGTCACATCCAGGATGTGGGCCAGCTGGGGGGTCTTGTAGCTGATCTTGTCCGGCTCGTGGCGGTTGCGCAGATAAGTGGGGATGGACTCCATGGGGCCGGGACGGTACAGGCTGATGAGAGCGATGACGTCTTCCAGGTTTTCCGGCTGCAGGCCCATCAGGACCTGCCGCATCCCCGAAGATTCCAGCTGGAACACGCCCTCGGTCTCGCCGCGGCCCAGCATCTCATAGGTGGCCTTGTCGTCGTAGTCCAGTTTGGCCATCGAGAAGGACGGGTCCTTTTTCTGGACGGCGGTCTCGGCGTCCCGGATGACGGTCAGGGTGCGCAGGCCCAGAAAGTCCATTTTGAGCAGCCCCAGCTCCTCGATCTCGGTCATGTTGAACTGAGTCACCGGCAGGCCGTCGTTGGTAGCCAGCGGCAGATAGTAGTCCACCGGCTCGGGAGTGATGACCACGCCGGCGGCGTGGGTGGAGGCGTGCCGGGGCATCCCCTCCACTTTGGCCGCGGTGTCGATCAATTCTTTCACCTGGGGGTCGGCGTCGTACAGCTTTTTCAGCTCGGTGGAAACTTCCAGCGCCCGCTTGAGGGTCATCTTCAGTTCCATGGGCACCAGCTTTGCCACCGTGTCCACGCTCTGGTAAGGCAGGCCCATCACCCGGCCCACGTCCCGGATGGCGTTGCGGGCGGCCATGGTCCCGAAGGTGACGATCTGGGCCACGTGGTCCGAGCCGTACTTCCGGTTGACGTAGTCGATGACCTCCTGGCGGCGCTCGTAGCAGAAGTCCACGTCGAAATCGGGCATACTGACCCGCTCGGGGTTCAGAAAGCGCTCGAAGATCAGGTTGTAGCGGATGGGGTCGATGTCGGTGATGCCGACGCAGTAGGCCGCGATGCTGCCCGCGCCCGAGCCTCGGCCGGGGCCGACCGGGATGTTCTGGCTCTTGGCAAAGTTGATATAGTCAAAGACGATCAGGTAGTAGTTGGTATACCCCATCGACTTGATGACCCCGATCTCGTACCGGAGCCGCTCCTTGTTGGCCTCGGGGACGTCGGGGCCGTAGCGGCGCTCCAGCCCTTCCCAGCAGAGCTTTTCAAAATAAGCCTGGTTGTCCATCCCGTCGGGGGCCTTGTAGTAAGGGATCTTGGTGTGGCCGAAGTCGAAATCAAAATGGCACTGTTCCGCTATTTTGGCGGTGTTGGCGCAGGCTTCCGGCACCATGGAGAACAGCTCGTACATCTCCTCGGTGGTTTTGAGGTAGAACTCGTCGGTCTGGAACTCCATCTTGTCGGCGTCCTGGATGGTCTTGCCGGTCTGGATGCACAGCAGGATCTCCTGGACCCGGGCGTCCTCCTTGCGCAGGTAGTGGGCGTCGTTGGTGGCCGCCATGGGGATGCCGGTCTCCCGCGCCAGCTGGATCAGCCGGGGCAGGACGGTCTCGTCCTCGGCCAGGCCGTGGTCCTGCAGCTCGATGTAATAGTTGCCGGGGCCGAACAGGTCGTTGTACCAGAGGACGGAGGCTTTGGCCCGCTCGTAGTCGCCGGCCAGCAATGCCTGCGGGATCTCCCCTGCCAGACAGGCCGACAGGCAGATCAGCCCCTCGTGGTACTGCTCCAGCAGCTGTTTGTCGATCCGGGGTTTGGAGTAAAAGCCCTCGGTAAAGGCGGCCGACACCATCTTGATGAGGTTTTTATACCCCGTCTCATTCTTGCACAGCAAAATCAGGTGGTTGTTGCCGTCGATCTTGTTCACCTTGTCAAAGCGGGTGCGGGTGGCCACATAGACCTCGCAGCCGATGATAGGCTTGATGCCGGCCTTTTTGGCCGCCTTGTAAAACTGGACACAGCCGTACATCACGCCGTGGTCGGTGCAGGCGATGGCGGTCTGGCCGCACTCCTTGACCCGGTCCATCAGCTGGTCGATGCGGCAGGCGCCGTCCAGCAGGCTGTACTCGGTATGGACGTGCAGATGGACAAAATCCCGCTGTGCAGCGGTGGTCTCACTCACGATGTTCTCCCCTCCTTCCGGGTCCGCAGGTCGGCAGACAGGGCTTCCAGCCGCTTGAGGCGGTGGGCCAGCCCCGATTTGCTGGGCCGTGGTTCCATGGTCTCACACAGCGCCGCCAGGGACAGCTCGGGGTATTCCAGCCGCTTGACGGCGGTCTGGCGCAGCGGCTCGGGCAGGGTGTCCAAGGCGTTTTGCTCCTGCAGGTAGCGCAGGGCCCTGATGGCCGAGGCATTGGCCCGCACCGTTTTGCCCAAATTGGCTGTCTCACAGTTGGTATACCGGTTGACCTGGTTGCGGACCGACTTGACGGCCCGCTCGCTGTTCATCTGGCCGGCGGCCTGTTCAGCCCCCATAAAGACCAGCAGGGCCTGGATGTTGGCGCAGGCCTTGAGATAAATGACGTTGACCCCCTTGCGGCGGCTGCGCCGGGGGGCAAATTCGTGTTCGGCCAGCAGGGCCTCGAAGTCCCGCGCCAGGTTGGTGCGCGGGGTGGTAAATTCCAGATGGTACCCCTTCTGGGGGTCGGTGACGGTGCCGCAGCAGAGGAACGCCGCTCCCACATAGGCGCTGACGCTGCCCCGGCTGCGGATCAGTTCCGGGTCGATCTGGAGGCTCGGCTCCCGGCCGGTGGTGCCGAACAGCGCGTGCATCTGCGCCACCTCGGCTGCCTCCTCGATCTTGAATTCGTACACCGTCCCGCTGGGGTGGTCCCTGCGCAGGACCCCGCCCTGCACGCCGCACCGCGCGAAGCACTGGCGGGCGTAGCCGGCCGTCTCCGCCTGTTCGGTCTGGATGACCAGGCCCCTGGCGTCAAAATGTTTTGCAAAGCAGGCCAGGCCGTAGCACGCCGCCCGGAGGCCGGTCTCGGTGTCCGGCAGCCGTGCGGCGATCTCGCCCCTGGCCTCGGAGGCAAAGCTCATGCCCTGTCCCTTCCTTATCTATAGAGTGATCGATTCAGCGGGTTGCATCCCGGTGCTGCAGGCTGACGGCGTAGCCCTGTCCCTCGCAGTATTCTGCAATCTTGCGTGCAAAGGTGATGGAGCGGTGTTTGCCGCCGGTGCATCCCACCGCGATGGTCAGCTCGCTCTTGCCCTCCTTGACATAGAGGGGCAGGGCGTATTCCAGCAGATGCTCAATCCGCTTCAGCAGCTCCCGGGAGGCCTCGAAGCTCATGACGTAATCCACCACTTCCTGGTCCATGCCGGTCTTGTGTTTGAGCTGGGGCACATAGAAGGGGTTGGGCAGGCACCGGACGTCCAGCACCAGGTCCGCCTCGCCCGGCAGCCCGAACTTGAACCCGAAGGAGATGACGTTCAGCCGCATGGCGGCCTTGGCCCCGCCCCCCGGCACGAACAGATCGCAGATGCGCTCCTTGTTCTGGGCCGTGGAAAAGAGGCTGGTGTCCATCACATAGTCGGCCCGGTCCAAAAGGGGCTGCAGGATCTCCCGCTCCTTGGCGATGGCCTGGATGGTGGGGATGTTCTCGGCCAGGCTGATGGGATGGCGGCGGCGCGTCTCCTTGTACCGGCGGCAGAGCACTTCGTCCGACGCATCCAAAAACAGGATCTTATAGGGGACCTGCTGCAAATCCAGCAAGTCCAGCGCTTCCCGCACTTCCTGCTGGGTGTGGCAGCCCCGCACATCCATCGAGATGGCCACCCGGTCCAGCTGGCTGTCGCCCGCCCGGGAAAAGGCCACGATCTGGGGCAGAAGTTTCGCCGGGATATTGTCCATGCAGAAATACCCGATGTCCTCCAGCGCGTTCATCGAGACCGATTTGCCCGAGCCCGAAAGCCCGCTTACGATCAACAGCTCCATAGCCGCTCTCCACTTCCTTGCTTGATGTTACAGTTCTACGACGCGGATCTCCTTTTCCAGCGTGAACCCGGTCTGATCCTTGACGATTTTTTGCACCTCGGCGCACAAAGCCAGCACGTCGGCGCAGGTGGCGCCGCCCAGGTTGACCACAAAGCCGCAGTGCTTTTCGCTGATGGCCGCCCCGCCGTGGCGATAGCCCCGCAGGCCGCACTGTTCGATCAGCGCGCCCGCAAAGGCGCCCACCGGCCGTTTGAAGGTGCTGCCCGCGCTGGGTTTATCTAGGGGCTGCTTGTCGCGGCGGCGGCCCATCAGGTCGTCCATCCGGGCGGCGATGGCCTCGGGGTCGCCGGGGGCCAGCCGGACGGCGGCCGACAGGATGCAGCCGCCGTTCGATTCAAAAACGCTGTGGCGGTAGCCGAGGTCGAGCTCCGCGGCGGGCGCCTCCTCGATCTGCCCTTCGGCGGTCAGGTACCGCACCGAGAGCAGGACGTCTTTCATCTCGCCGCCGTAAGCGCCGGCATTCATATACACGGCGCCCCCGACTGTGCCGGGGATGCCGTAGGCAAATTCCAGCCCGGTGAGCCCAGCGCGGAGGGCCGCCGTGCACAAAACACTCAGCGGCATCCCGGCCGGTGCGGTGAGGGTGTCGCCTTCCCGGCGGACCTCCCCTTTCATGCCGGCCAGGCTGACGACGGCCCCGGCGTAGCCCCGATCCCCAAACAGGATGTTGCTGCCGTTGCCCAGCAGGTAGCAGGGCACGGCCAGCTCCCGGCAGAGGCGGACGGCCTGACACAGCTGCGCCTCGTCAGCAGGCTGGACAAAGACCGCCGCCGGCCCCCCGATCTTAAAGGTGGTGTGGGCAGCCAAAGGCTCCTGCTCCCTGTAGGCGATGCCGGCCGCCTGCAGCCGGGCGGTCAAGTTCTGATGTTGTTCCAAACTGCGTCCCCCTCAGTCGATGGTAGCGTCCAGGCCCAGACGGATCAGCAGCTCTTTGGCCGCGTTGTAGCCCATCTTCTTCTGGCGGTTGTTGATGGCGGCCGTCTCCAGCACCACAGCCAGGTTGCGGCCGGGCGAGACGGGGATCTCGGTGCTGGGGATCTTGACCCCGAGGATCTCGTAGTATTCGGTTTCGAGGCCGGTGCGCTGGTAGTTCTTCTGGGGGTCCCAGGGCTCCAGCTGGACGACAAAGTCCACCGTCTCGGTCACTTTGACCGCGCCCGCGCCGTACACGCGGGACACGTTGATGATGCCCACGCCCCGCAGCTCGATGAAATGGCGGATGTTCTCCGGGGCGGTGCCCATGATCTGCCGGTTGGACACCTTGCGCAGCTCGACGGCGTCGTCGGCCACCAGGCGGTGGCCCCGCTTGACCAGCTCGATGGCAAGTTCGCTCTTGCCGATGCCGCTGTCCCCTACGATCAGGATGCCCTCGCCGTACACCTCCACCAGCACGCCGTGACGGGTGATGCGGGGGGCCAGCTCCATGTTCAGGACGCTGAGCAGGCTGCCCATCAAAACGCAGGTGGCCTCGTTGGAGCGCAGCAGGGCTACCTTATATTTCTGGGCCAGCTCCACCATCTCGGGGAAAGGGGTCAGCTCGTCGCTGCGGGAGACGATCACAGCCGGCGGCATCTGCCCGAACAGATGGTCCAGCGCCTCGTAGCGGCGCTCGGGCGTCTGAACCGACAGAAAGTTCATTTCGGCCAGGCCCATGATCTGCAGCCGCAGGTTGTCGAAGTACTCGTAATAGCCGGCCAGGAACAGGCCCGGGCGGTTGACTTCGGCGATCTCGACGTTGATCTGGTTCAGCTCGCGGGGGGTGTAGACCACCTCCATGTTGACCCGCTCAGACAATTTGGCGAGTGATATGGTAAAATTTTCCATCCTTGTTTCCTCCTCTGACAGGCTGAAGGCGCTGTCCGTTTCGGGCGGGACTTGCAGGTCGTGCGCAAAATTCCCATTTTTTATATTATAATCAAAACCGGGCGGGATTACAATTCCCCTCCGGCATTTTTCCGTCCTTGCGCGCCGCGCCGCCGTCCGCTATAATTAAGAAGGAAAGGCAGGGTTTATGTAAACTGTGCTTTACGCAAATTTTACATTCAGCCGGTTTCACATTTTACATCCCTGCACTATACTCAAAACGAATGCCTGTAAAGTATCTGTAAACAAAAGCATTCCCAAACCGCAGAAACGAGGATAGACCATGAGCATCACACACGTTTTTTCCCTGCTTGGCGGCCTGGCGCTGTTCTTGTACGGCATGGACCTGATGGGCAAGTCCCTGGAGCGGCAGGCTGGCAGCCGGCTGCAGAAGATCCTCAGCCGCCTGACCGAAAACCCCTTCAAAGGCTTTCTGCTGGGCCTGGCCGTCACCGCAGTAATCCAGAGCTCCAGCGCCACCACTGTGATGGTGGTGGGCTTTGTCAACAGCGGCATCATGGAGCTGCACCAGGCCATCGGCATCATCATGGGCAGCAACGTGGGTACCACCGTCACCAGCTGGATCCTGAGCCTGACCGGCCTGGAGGGCGACAGTCTGCTGATCCAGCTGCTCAAGCCCTCCACCTTCAGCCCGCTGCTGGCCTTCATCGGCATCCTGCTGTTCATGTTCGGCGGCGAAAAGAAAAAGGGCGCCGGCGGCATCCTGCTCGGCTTTGCCATCCTGATGACCGGCATGACCGCCATGTCGGACGCCGTTTCCCCGCTGGAAAATGAGCCCTGGTTCACCGAGCTGTTCGTCCGCTTCTCCAACCCCATCCTGGGCGTGCTGGTGGGCGCACTGGTCACTGCCGTCATCCAGAGTTCCAGCGCCAGCGTGGGTATTTTGCAGGCCCTCAGCTCCACCGGCGTCATCACCTACGGCAGCGCCATCCCCATCATCATGGGCCAGAACATCGGCACCTGCGCCACCGCTCTGATCTCCTCGGTGGGCGCCAACAAGAACGCCCGCCGGGCGGCCATGGTCCACCTCTACTTCAACATCATCGGCGTGGGGGTGTTCCTGGTCCTTTTCTACAGCCTGAACGCGGTGTTCCGCTTCACCTTCGTCAACGACGTCATCGCCCCCTGGGGCATCGCGGTGGTCCACTCGGTGTTCAACCTGGGCACCACCGCCCTGCTGCTGCCCTTTACCAGCGTGCTGGAAAAGCTGGCCTGCATGACCATCCCCGACGACGAGAAAAAAGAGAGCTTTACCCTGCTGGACGAGCGCCTGCTGAACACGCCCTCGGTGGCTGTGGAGCAGGCCCGCGCCGTCACCTCCGATATGGCTGAGACTGCCCGCACCGGCGTCATCCAGGCCATGAGCCTGACCCACCACTGGGACGACAGCCTGGCCAAAAAGGTCAAAGAGCAGGAAAAGCAGGCCGACCGCTGCGAGGATGCTCTGGGCACTTACCTTGTCAAGCTGTCCGGCCACGAACTGAACCACGAGGACAGCCAGCAGGTGAACACCCTGCTGCACACCATCAGCGATTTTGAGCGGATCAGCGACTATTCCGTCAACCTGCTCCACTCGGCGCAGGAGATCCACGACAAGAAGATCACCTTCTCGGCCGACGCCCAGGAGGAGCTGGGCGTGCTGGAGGACGTGGTCCAGGATCTTTTGAACCGGACCACCGAGGCTTTCCGCCAGAACGACCTGCATCTGGCCAGCAAGGTGGAGCCGATGGAATCGGTGGTGAACGAGCTGGTCCGGGCCATCAAGGCGCGGCACATCGCCCGGCTGCAGGCGGGCAGCTGCTCCATCACCTACGGCTTTGTGCTGGATGACCTGCTGACCAGCTACTCCCGCATTTCCGCCCACTGCAGCAATGTGGCGGTGGCCCAGATCGAGGTGGCGCAGGACAGCTTCGATACCCACGCCTACCTGTCCGACCTGCGGCACAACAAGGCTGCCGAGGAGAGCAAGGCGTTCCAGCGCCGGGTGGACCGCTACCGGGCGCGCTATACCTTTCCGAACGAGAACGGAGCCGCAAAGCCCGCAAAGAAGGAGGAACCGTGAAATGATCTATATCGTGGAGGACGACGCCTCGATCCGGGAGCTGGAGCAGTACGCGCTGCAGTCCAGCGGGTACGACGTCAAATCGTTTGAGGAGCCCGAGGCGTTCTGGCAGGCCATGCGGATCACCGAGCCCGAGCTGGTGATCCTGGATGTGATGCTGCCCGGCGAGGACGGCTTTTCCATCCTGAAAAAGCTGCGCGGCACCCCTGCCCTGCGCCAGCTGCCCATCATCATGGTCACGGCCAAATCCAGCGAGCTGGACACCGTGCGGGGCCTGGACTGCGGCGCCGACGATTATATCACCAAACCCTTCGGGATCATGGAGTTCCTCAGCCGGGTGCGGGCGGCCCTGCGCCGCTCGGCCCCGCCGGCCAAGCCGAACGTCTACTCTTTCCACGAGCTGCTGCTGGACAACGCCCGCCACAGCGTTACGGTCAGCGGCGTGCCGGTGGACCTGACCTACAAAGAATACAGCCTGCTCCGGCTGCTGCTGGAAAACACCAACCTGGTGGTCACCCGCGAGACCATTTTGCAGGTGGTGTGGGGCACCGACATCTCGGTGGAGAGCCGGACGGTGGATATGCATATCCGCACCCTGCGCAAAAAGCTGGGCAGCGCCGGCAGCTATATCCTCACCGTCCGCAAGGTGGGCTATAAACTGGCCGACAGCGAGGAGGGTGCCGAAGAATGAAGACCCGCAGCATGGAGGAGACCATCGGCCGCCGGCTCTATCTGATGGGCTTTCTCAGCCTGGTGGTGGCGGTGGCGGTGTGCGTGTTCGTCTTTCACCGGGCCTTTACCATGCAGGCCTGGCGGGCGCTGGAAAACGAGTCCGCCCTCATCACCGCCCAATACGAATATGACCCCCGCAGCCTGAACGCCCTGGACATGGAGGACCGCATCCGCGTGACCCTGATCTCCCCCAGCGGGGAGGTGCTCTATGAGTCCACCGACGCCGACGAGCAGTCCGAGATGGAGAACCATCTCTCCCGGCCCGAAGTCCAGGAGGCTTTTGCCGGCGGCCGTGGGGAGGACATCCGCGACTCGGCCACCACCGGCTACGAGACGTACTACTATGCCGTGCTGCTGGGAGACGGCAACGTCCTGCGCACCAGCCAGGACGCCGAGACCATCTGGGCCCTTTACGATCAGGCATTGCCGGCCATCCTGATCGGCTGCCTTGCCATCATGGGCTGCGCAGCCTTTCTGGCCGGGGTGCTCACCCGCCGCCTGGTCCGCCCCATGCTGAAGATGACCGACGATCTGGACCACATCCAGGAGAACGTCCCCTACCGGGAGCTGGTCCCCTTTGCGGACGCCATCTATTCCGACCGGGCCATGCGGGAGAGCAACGAAAAAATGCGCCAGGAGTTCACCGCCAACGTGAGCCATGAACTCAAGACGCCGCTGACCAGCATTTCAGGTTACGCCGAGATGATCGAGACGGGGCTGGCCCGCCCCGAGGACGTGGCTTCCTTCGGGCAGAAGATCCACAGCGAGGCCAGCCGGATGCTGCGGCTGGTGAACGACATCATCCAGCTGTCCCATCTGGACGCTTCGGGCAGCACCCGGAATGTCCCCGTGATGGAGCCGGTGGACCTGGCCGTCATCGCCCGGGAGTGCGCCGAGCGCCTGAAGGTGAACGCCCGGCGGGCCTATGTCACCCTGAACTGCCGGGGCGACAGCGTCCAGGTGATGGGCTCCCCCAGCCTGCTGGAAGAGCTGTGCCAGAACCTGTGCGACAACGCCATCCGCTACAACCAGCCGGGGGGCCGGGTCCTGCTGGAGACCGGCTGCACCCGGGAGGGCTATCCTTACCTTTCGGTGCAGGACAACGGCATCGGCATCCCCAAGGAAGCCCAGAGCAGCGTCTTTGAGCGCTTTTACCGGGTGGACAAGAGCCGCAGCAAAGCCACCGGCGGCACCGGCCTGGGCCTGGCCATCGTCAAGCAGATCGCACGCATCCACAACGCCCGCATCCGGCTGAACAGCGAGGTGGGGGTGGGCACTACCGTCACCATCACCTTTGAAAATCTGTCCCCTTCCCATCAATAAATCGCAACGTCTGTCCGCAGCTGCGGGCAGGCGTTTTTTGCAGGGTCCAGCCCCGCGCCGGTCCACAGTTCCCGGCAGGCCCCCAGGCCCAGCAGGTCCTGCCCGGCGGCCCACCGCTCCTGCAGCAGCCCGGTACACAGCTGCCCCAGCCGGGCCAGCTGCTCCGGGGTGGGCTCATCGCTGTCCGCGGCGGTCTGGCAGTCCAGCCGGAGCGCAAAGCCCTCCCCTTTCGCCTCTATGCTGAGCAGGGGCCGCCGCAGCGTGAGGGGCCGCTCCCCCAGCCAAAAGACGAACTGTTCCCCCCTGCCGGTGAGCAGGCGGTAGACCGCCGTCTTTTCGGCGTCCCAGCGGGCCTGTTCCGTCCCGGAGAGGAACACCCCTTCTTCCAGCACTGCCGGCCGGCCCTCCTCCAAAGCCAGCACCGACAGCAGGACGCCCCCGTCCACCCGCGCTTCGTACAAAAAAGGCAGGGCCCGCCGGGCCTGTTTGAGGGCCTGCAGCAACCCGGTCAGCGGCTCGCCGCCTTCCTCGGTGGCCTCGGACAGTTCCGCGCAGGTAAAGCCGCAGGCAGCCATCCGGGCGCCGGTGCGGCCGCACTGCCGCGCCAGCACCAGGGCCTCGTATTCCTCCAGGGTGGCCCAGCCGCTCCCCGGCAAAAGCAGCAGGTAATCGCACAGGCGGAAGTTTGCCGTCAGAGGCAGGGCGGCTTCGGCGTTGGCCAGGGCCCGCTCCAGATCCGGGCCCTGCGCCGCCGCGAACCGGATGCCGTCCGAAACTTCGGACGAATCTGCCGAAGCGTCAGGCGCCTGGTAGAGCAGGCCCACCGTCCAATTCTCCTGCCCCGGTTCCAGCAGCACCGCCCGGACCATGCTCTTTTCGGTGGTGTCGGTGCGGGCAAAGGCCAGGCAGAACACTGCCAGCAGCCCCACCGCCAGATATTTCAGCCATCGGTTTGCCAATCCTTCCGCCTCCTTGCAGCTTGCTTGCTGTCAGTATGCGCAGGCGCGGGGCAAATATCCCGATTGACCGGCCCGCCGCCCTGTGCTACACTGGTACCAAACCACTTTTACACCCAGCAAAGGAGAACCGCATATGCGTTACGATTTCACTTCCATTCTGGACCGGCACGGCAAGGATTCCATTGCGGTGGACGGTCTGGGCCACAACCCCGGCTTCGCCCCCGACGCCCCGCAGGCGGGGTTCGACGCCATCCCCATGTGGGTGGCGGACATGAACTTTCCCACCGTGCCCACCGTCCCCCAGGCTCTGGCAGAGCGGGCCCAGCACCCCGCCTACGGCTATTTTGAGACGGCGGACGCCTATTACGATGCCATCATCCGGTGGCAGGTGCAGCGCAACGGCTGCGACCCTGCCCTGCTGACCCGGGACTGCATCGGGTACGAAAACGGCGTGCTGGGCGGCGTTGTCTCGGCCCTGACCAGCTTTGCGGGCCCCGGCGACCCGGTGCTGGTCCACAGCCCCACCTACATCGGCTTTACCAAATCCCTGCACAACAATGGTTTCCGCATCGTCCACTCTCCCCTCGTCCAGGACGAGCAGGGCGTCTGGCGGATGGACTACGCCGACATGGACCGCAAGCTCAAACAATACCACATCCATGTAGCTATCCTGTGCAGCCCCCACAACCCCTGCGGCCGGGTCTGGACCCGGGAAGAGCTGGCGCAGGCCATGGAAGTCTACAAGGCCAACGACTGCGTGGTCATCTCAGACGAGATCTGGTCCGACATTTTGCTGAACGGCCACAAGCACATCCCTACCCAGAGCGTCAGCGACGACGCCCGCAGCCGGACCATCGCCCTCTACGCCCCCAGCAAGACCTTCAATCTGGCGGGCCTGGTAGGCAGCTACCACATCATTTACGACGCCTATCTGCGGGACCGGTGCCGTGCGAGAGCCTCCAAGTCCCACTACAACAACATGAACGTTTTGTCCATGCACGCCCTGATCGGCGCGTACCAGCCCGAGGGCTACCTCTGGGTGGACGAGCTGTGCCAGGTCCTTTCCGGCAACATCAACTTTGCCTGCGACTACATCCGGGACCACTTTGAAGGGGTCGAGGTGGTCAAGCCCGAGGGCACCTACATGCTCTTTGTGGACTGCACCAAGTGGTGCGCGGCCCACGGCAAGACCATCGACGACGTCGAAAAGGCCGCCTGGGCGGTGGGCGTCGCCATTCAGGACGGCCGGATGTTCCACAGCCCCTGCTCGGTGCGGATGAACCTGGCCCTGCCCCTCTCCCGCGTGCAGGAAGCCTTCCGCCGGCTGGACCAGTACGTATTCAACGCCTGATCTTACCCAAAACAAAACCCCTGTCCGGGCGCTGAACCAGTCCAGATTGTGCGGATAGCACAAAAAGCTCCGTAAAGTAGAATATTTGGATTTAACGGGAGTGGCGCCGCTGACGTAGCGCCACTCCTGTTTTGGTTTGATTTGCTTAAGCGGAGAAACAACCCCCAGCTCTGCTGGGGAGAGTAAAAAGCTTTCGCTTCAAGTATCGAGCGAAGCGAGAAAAAATCAACATATTTACTGTTTTCAGAAAGTTGATCTTGGACAAACATCGCCCGTTTACGGGCTGTGGGGCAAGTGATACAAGCGGCGGCTTTTTCAGTGCCTCTTGAGAGGCTTGCCGGTACAATGCTCTTTTAGGCTTACACAAGCCCCCGGCTTTGCCAGGGGTCATGACTGTACCAGAAGATCATATAATTTTTTACACTCCCCAGCAGAGCTAGGGGTTGTTTCTCCGCTTAAGCAAATCAATACGAAAAAAAGGCCACCTTCCGGTGCCCCTTTACGACAGGCTGGGGCGGCAAGCGGTCGATGCTTTTGCCGCCGCTTTTCTGCAAAGCACATCTAATTTTTTCTATCCACAGCCCGCCTCACTTGTAGGTCAACATACTGATACTATCCGATTCTTTTTCAAAAAAGCGAACGCTTGCTGCCGATTTGCATACCTTCATAAAAAGCGAACACCAAATTTAGGCAATGTTATGATTTTTTGCTTTTCCCTTTATTTTTACTTCATTTGCCTTGACAGAGGTCTTTTCCCAATGTAGTATATAGTTATAAATTCGTAAATACATTTAATTGAAATTTTATTCGAATTTTAATCCAATGTTTTCAACGCAGCGTCGGCCATCCCGGCTCTTGTGTTCCCCACCCTCATCAACCTCGCGCAAAAGCATTTGAACAAACTGAACGGCGGGCTCGCCGCCTATTATGAAAAACGTCTTGCTGAACTGCACAGCCTCATCACCGAGACCCTACCTACCAGGATGACGCTGGACGAGCAGAGCGCCTTCCAGATCAGATACTACCACGAGACCCAGAACCGCTATGATTTTGTCACCCTGTTCGATGTGGAAAACGGAAATCCCATAGGACGCGAATCAATAGTTGAAAGCCAAAGACCAGCAGGCAAAGGCCAAAGCGGAGAACACGTGAAAAAGCAGCCCCTGTATAGAGCGGACATGAGAAGCGTTCTGGATTCCCGTTTTGACATTGATCCAGTTGAAAAGAGATTCGATCGGCTGGCGCATGGAACTCACATACGTCGAAAAGGCATCGTGCGAGGGAACCTTTTCGTAGAGCAGCTTCTTGCGGGGCGTTACCAAATCAATGTTGTACCGAAGTTTCAGTTCTTCCGTCCACTTGGCGTCTATGTAAGCTCGGTCCGCAAACATGGTCCCATTGGAAACGGGTGCGCAGTCGTTGACCATCTGCTTGGCGGCCCACAGGTCGCATAAAGATGCGGAGCCAATGTACATGGCGCACGGAATGGGAAGTCTACCAGGGCGGCGCATGGCGATGATATGTAGTTTTACACCGTAATACCATTGTTTCCGAATAGGATTGCGGGTCATTGTACACAGTTCACCTGCTACTTTGGCACGGTTGCTTCGGGAATCCTTTGCCAGAAGGATAGGGCAGGAGTCGAGCATAAAGTGATGTGAACGTTCACTTTGTGCGGCGGCTTTCTCTGCCCAGATCTCAGCCAAAGCCCTGAACGCACCTGCCAGCCGGTTCAGCCGGCGGCAGAAAGCCTGGTAACTGGGCAGATTGCGGAATCTGTTTGCCAGGTGTGTTTTTGTGTAGTTGTAAATCGCCTTGCGCGTCGGTAACTGCTGTTTCAAGCCCCAGAGATAAACGGTAATCAGCTCCCTATCACTAAATTTGGGACAGTTATTGTTGCTCAGGCGTTGCATTCCTGCAAGAAATCTGCTATCATTGCATTGACGAATAGCGCAGTAAAGTATGTTGATTTTGTTCACACCTTTATTTTCGTACTTTTTGCGCTATTTGTCATTATTTTTGCCCATTTTTATTTGCTTTTTCTTTTTCCGGTTTCAACTATTGATTCGCGTTCAATGGGGACCCTGACGCCGGCAATATGCCGCGTGTGGACCCCGAGACCGGCTGCGGCCTGGTGACGGACGTCTGCCTGAAGCGGAAGATCCGCAATTACATCGAGGACGCCAAAGAGGACGCCGAGGGCTACCGCATCTACATCCGGGACCAGGTGCCCCTCCAGCGCAGCGACGCCGAAGCCCTGCGCTACCTGGGTGTGGACAAGGACCTGAAAGCCGCCAAAAAGGACGACCCGGCCTTGGACGGGAAAATCCGCGATTTCATGTGCCGGAACTTCTACGACATCCGCACCTTCGGCGCGGTGATGACCACCTTTGTCAAGGGCGCGCTGAACTGCGGCCAGGTGCGCGGCCCGGTCCAGCTGGGCTTTGCCCGCAGCATCGACCCCATCCTGCCCCAGGAGGTCACTATTACCCGCATCGCCATCACCACTGAGGCGGATGCGGAGAAAAAGGGCACCGAGATGGGCCGCAAGTACATCGTCCCCTACGGCCTGTACCGGGCAGAGGGCTTCGTCTCGGCCAACCTGGCCCGCAAGGTCACCGGTTTCTCTAAGGAGGACCTGCAGCTTCTGTGGGAAGCGATCCTGAATATGTTTGAAAATGACCACAGCGCGGCGCGCGGCAAAATGGCCGTGCGGGAATTGATCGTTTTTAAGCACGATTCCGAGCTGGGCTGCGCCCCCGCTTACAAGCTGTTCGATGCGGTCCACGTCCAGCGCGTGGAGGGCGTGACCGTCCCCCGCAAATACGGCGATTACGTCGTGACCGTTGACGCCGACCTGCCCGCCGGCGTCACCTGCCAGAGGCTGGCCTGATGGACCCCGACAGCTACTTGGCGATGTCCGGCATCCAGCATTTCTGCTTCTGCCGCCGCCAGTGGGCCCTTATCCATCTGGAACAGCTGTGGGTGAAAACCTGCGCACCGCTGAATGGCACCTTCTGCATGAGCGCTGCCATGACGAAGTTCTTCACGAAAAGCGCGCTGGCCTACTGACCGTGCGGGGGCTGTGGAAAAGGGTGGTGCTATGCTGGTTTAATGCACCATTTATGGTATACTATCTCCGAAGGCAGAACTCCAGTGCGAGGGCACAGCGGACAGAAAATCCCCCGCTGCCTCGCACCTGTCTATTTTGCTTAAACGTACAGGCTGCACTTCACAGACAGTGCAGCCTGCACAAATACAGACTGCGTTTTTGTGGGCTGTATCCAATTGTGCAAATACTGCCAGAAAATAGCTTTTATTTTATGGCACATTTGCTGTCGCCCTCCTCGCGGAGGGCGTGGGTAGAAATGTTGATGCAGGAAAGAACAAAATCCATCCTTGCTGTCGCCCTCCTCGCGGAGGGCGTGGGTAGAAATACCTTCCTTTCGGTCAAATTCTGCAGCTGGATGCGTCGCCCTCCTCGCGGAGGGCGTGGGTAGAAATCCGGTATTGTGCCGTTGTGTCCTGCGCCTGCACGTCGCCCTCCTCGCGGAGGGCGTGGGTAGAAATCTGACCAAAAGTGCCTGTAAACTTGCCCGCCTCCGTCGCCCTCCTCGCGGAGGGCGTGGGTAGAAATACTGGCAGGAACCAACATTTCTTAGACCGTCCTAAGTCGCCCTCCTCGCGGAGGGCGTGGGTAGAAATTTTGAGGGCCGGGGGATCACCGGCAAAAGTCTGGGTCGCCCTCCTCGCGGAGGGCGTGGGTAGAAATTCTCGTGATGGGCGGATACAGTCGGCCTCAATGGGTCGCCCTCCTCGCGGAGGGCGTGGGTAGAAATTGCGATTTGCCGGGCCAGCTGTGCCCGGCTCAGCGTCGCCCTCCTCGCGGAGGGCGTGGGTAGAAATGTTGGCAAGGACGTGGCCACCGCGCTGGGGTACGTCGCCCTCCTCGCGGAGGGCGTGGGTAGAAATGTTGATAATGGTGGGGTGCTGCTCCCGACCCATGGGGGTCGCCCTCCTCGCGGAGGGCGTGGGTAGAAATTTGATCCGCCGCCAGGGCACTGATTACAACATGCCGTCGCCCTCCTCGCGGAGGGCGTGGGTAGAAATTCTGCCGCTGGGCAGGCTTTCAGTGGTGCGAATGTCGCCCTCCTCGCGGAGGGCGTGGGTAGAAATACTGGTGGATGGAGGACGGTGTGTTGCCGGGCCAGGTCGCCCTCCTCGCGGAGGGCGTGGGTAGAAATAGCAAACTACGGAGCGATTGCCTATCGAATCGTGTCGCCCTCCTCGCGGAGGGCGTGGGTAGAAATTCCCGGCTGTTTGGACGATCGTCAACAGCATCTCGTCGCCCTCCTCGCGGAGGGCGTGGGTAGAAATTCCCAAATGGCAAACCGTGGGAACAATCCTCCGGTCGCCCTCCTCGCGGAGGGCGTGGGTAGAAATCTTTCTGGCTGGCCTTGAGTGTCGGGCTCTTTTGTCGCCCTCCTCGCGGAGGGCGTGGGTAGAAATTGCAATAGTAGCGTTGTTTTGAAAGCAAACCTTGCTAGTCGCCCTCCTCGCGGAGGGCGTGGGTAGAAATCGCGAATGGACGCCAGCAACGCATCGGTGACACGGTCGCCCTCCTCGCGGAGGGCGTGGGTAGAAATGCGCAGCCCGACGCGGCGTTCCAGATTGTCCAGGTCGCCCTCCTCGCGGAGGGCGTGGGTAGAAATACATCCCTGTCGTGGGCAGCACCGCAGACCGGGCAGTCGCCCTCCTCGCGGAGGGCGTGGGTAGAAATCGCTGTGTGGATGGTCTTGTCCGCTGCCAGTGCGGGTCGCCCTCCTCGCGGAGGGCGTGGGTAGAAATGGGATTGCGGGTCCTATAATCCATGGCCATTTCCCGTCGCCCTCCTCGCGGAGGGCGTGGGTAGAAATAAAAGAAACTTGATGAGTTTGGTATTCGGATTGAACGTCGCCCTCCTCGCGGAGGGCGTGGGTAGAAATCTTGTTGACAACAAAGTTTTACTGAGTTATAATCTGTCGCCCTCCTCGCGGAGGGCGTGGGTAGAAATAATAGTGAACTTGTCGGAATTATCGAATAGTTCATGTCGCCCTCCTCGCGGAGGGCGTGGGTAGAAATGCACTGAATCCCAAGACTGCACAGCGGACTTTCGTCGCCCTCCTCGCGGAGGGCGTGGGTAGAAATCAAAGATACGTAAAGGCCGCAACAAGCGCAGTAAGTCGCCCTCCTCGCGGAGGGCGTGGGTAGAAATAACGACCAAGTGCTTGATGCTGGCGATGATAAGGTCGCCCTCCTCGCGGAGGGCGTGGGTAGAAATAAGGCGGCCCATGCGGCGTTTTAATATCTATATGGTCGCCCTCCTCGCGGAGGGCGTGGGTAGAAATTTTGTAGCGGCTTTTGAACTCGTCCAGGTTGCTCGTCGCCCTCCTCGCGGAGGGCGTGGGTAGAAATATAGTTTTCCATTTGCCTGTTGAACTGCAGGCCGTCGCCCTCCTCGCGGAGGGCGTGGGTAGAAATACAGCGATCACCCTGGGCGCAACGCAGTACCCCTGTCGCCCTCCTCGCGGAGGGCGTGGGTAGAAATTGGATTTCGCCCTGTCAAATTTGACGTCCGGCAGGGTCGCCCTCCTCGCGGAGGGCGTGGGTAGAAATCTCGAGATCAGCGCGCCGAGAAGAAACACACAGCCGTCGCCCTCCTCGCGGAGGGCGTGGGTAGAAATAGCAGACGCGCTCAACGATGATGTTGGCGTTTTCGGTCGCCCTCCTCGCGGAGGGCGTGGGTAGAAATCTTTGAGCGGCAGTACAGGCGGTAACTTTACGACCGTCGTCCTCCTCGCGGAGGGCGTGGATAAAAAAGGATTCTTGGCATCGTCGGGGATCAGCCAGGCGGGCTAAATCTGCGCAAAGAACCGGAACGAATGCGTATCTTTGTGATAACTTATTTTGTATACGGCCTGATTTTTATCAAGCACATAAAATACATTCTTTAATCCAAAGCCGTGCAGAACAGGATTCCTTTTTGAAGTTGCTGCGATGCGATTGTTCAGGATTTGTACCGGTTCTTGCGTTGTGTTTTCCATGTAAATATAGCCAATGCCGTCCTCGAGCTTTGCCTTAAATAAAATTTTTCGCTGTTCCTTCGCAGGGATTTTGTTGCACGCTTCGATCGCATTGTCAAAGAGATTTGAGAAAACGATCACCAAATCATCGTCCGACAAAGGAAACGCAGATAGATCATCCAGCTCCATCTTTACTTGGATTTCGCTGCTCTTTGCCAGTGCCTGCTTTTGGCTGAGCAGAACGTCTGCTATGGGACGGTGCGTATCCAAACAATAGGAATATGGCATTTTATAGCGCAGCAGTTCATCCAGATAGGCGCGCAGTTCTATTGGCGTCCCTTCTTTACCCGCAAGGCCGCGCAAAACTGCCAGCTTGTTTTGAAATTCATGCGTATACCGTCTTTGTTCCATATAGGCTTCTTTCCACGAATCAATATTGGTATTGATCGCCTGTAAATTTTGCTTTAGAGAGGCATATAAAGCCGCGTTATATTGCTGCTTTTCCAGATATTCCAGCAAATAAATTGAGAATATATCGATAACCATTAAAAGCATGATACAGTTCAACAGTCTTGCTGCGTACTGCGGTTCTTTTATCATGATTGAGAACAGGTAAAAGGATACGCACATCAAACATACCGGAAAGGCCAGGATGCGCAAACTGCTTTGCCAGGAAACGTCTTTATGATGGCTGCCAATGCGGCAGACCCCCGCAATGACGATCAATTCCGCCGCTTTTATGAGAATGTACAGCAAAATAAAATGATTCAGCAGATCGTTTTCATTCTCCCCAAAAGATAACGCAATGGAAACAAACAGCGAGTCCATGATCATCCAATAGGAGAACTGAAAGATGGACAGAAAAACGCCATTGATCACAGTCACTCGATAAACATACTTAGCCCACAGAAAAATCAATAGAATAACAACTGCATACTTTATGGCAGAATTTTCTTGAAAGGCATAAATTGCACCGCAGTCCAGCAAATAGAAGCATATATTCGCTATGTATCGTTTCATTTTACTTACTTTTGCTGTAAGAAAATGTTCTGCAAAATAAAAAAGCGCCAATACTTCCAAAAGGGTCGGTAAAAGCTTGATCGCCATATCGTTTTCTATCAAAGGTGCTCCCCTTTCCACAATAAAAATGTTTGGCGTTTTTCTTGAAAATCAGAGATAGAGGTTCTCAATTCTTCCTTTGTTTTCAGGATCGCGCGATAGTTTGCCATCTTCTGAATATATTCCATATTTACAAGATAGCTTTTCTGGATCTTCAAAAAGCCTTTATCCCGCAGCTGCTTCTCGTAGGACGACAGCAAGCCCAGGCATTCTACATATACTGTCTCGCCAAATTCATATAGATGAAGCAAAGTGTGTCTTTTTGACGTTCCTTCCAAATAAACGATCGATTTCAAGCGGACGCATTTTTCTCCGTTTATTGTCTTTACCTGAATTGATTCCTGACTTGAATACAGCTTTTCCTGAATATCCATCAGGCACTCTGGAAGTTCTTCGTCAAGCCGGCTTTTCAGCAGGTAGCGGAATGCGTGGACTTTATAGCCAGACGGTGCGTAATCAATAAATCCTGTAACAAAAACCAGCCGCAGATCATCATATCTTTGCCGAATCTGTTTTGCCGCCTCCAACCCGTTGATATCCGGCATTTCGATGTCGAGGAACAGAACATCCACAGCCGAAAAATCCATCTTCAACAAAGTTTGAGCGTCGGCCTGCCGGCAGCGATACTCCCAGTCGTTTTGCACGCACTGCCCCCTGATACGCTCTTCGAGCTGCTCCGCAAACAATGGATCATCGTCGCAAATCACACAATTCACTTGCCAAGCCCCCTTTTTCTTTTTCTTACCACACGCTCCCTCCCGCTGTCAAGTATGAATTTGGTCGGCCTTGTATCCTATTTGTGCGCGCAATGATGACACAAAGTTTTTTACCCTCATTTCACTGCATGGAACCAACATCTTACTGCAAAACCCACCATTTTTCTAAAATCATGCTATAATAAACGCAAAGCGCTTTCAGACTGTCGAAAAAGTCCCGTCCAGCCGACATGTGCGGATGGACGGGACACATACAGGACAGCGAAGCTGAGCCGCTGCCAGTGGCAGAAACAGGCGAAGCGGAGCTGGGGCCGCCGTCCAAATTTACGAGCACGCTGTGCCGTGCGACGGAAATTTGGGCAACGGCAACCTTTGGCGCTGAGAGTGTGCGAGCGCTGTGCGGCGTGTCGGCTGCGACGGCCAACCGTATCCTTGTCGCTTTGGTTGCCAGTGGACGCCTGGTGAAAGTCCATTCCGGCAAGTATTGGGCCTACCGGCTGCCATGATTGAAGCGGCTACTTCCTTTCTGCCTTGTCCGGACAAAGAAAAAGCGCTCCCTGGTTCAGTGCGAAACAAGGCACTCATGCAGCATCCAAAAATATAGCGTATTCACGTTTTCTTCTGTGCTTTCTCTGCCCGGTTGAAGGGGTACGTGACCGCATTGGGCGGGAGAGCGCTTGAATGGCATTCAAGAGGTCAGCGGTTCGATCCCGCTTATCTCCACCAACACAAAGACCTGAAGCAACTGCTTCAGGTCTTTTGCTTTATCCCAAAGATCTGCCCTGAAAAAGGCCGCTCTGCTCCGCGCAGAACGGCCTTTGCTCTTATCCTTTCTTCTTTTTTGCCGCCAGGGCTGTCCCGATCAGAAAGACGCAGATACAGGCGCAGAAAATCCAGCCCGCCATTTCGCTGTATTTCCACGGGACGATGTCATACAGCCAGCCGTCGTAGAGGAACACACTTGCCAGACCGACCACAAAAAAGGCGAAGAAGATGCCGCTGCCCACACGCCGGACCCGCGGCCAGTTCTGTTCCGTGACCTCGAACGGCAGATTGAAATTGGCGATGGGGTACGAACCGCCCGGATTCTGCCGCTGAAACTGCGGGAATACATCCGGCACAAAACGGATTACAATCCCTAAAAACAGGTAGATCGCAAAGCTCAGGGAATACGTTCCATTGGAAAGTTCCAGCATTTTTCCTTCCTCCTTTGCTTTTGTCTTTTTGGGGGCCGTGCGCCCGCAAAATAGATCGTTCTGCTGTGATTATACCACGCGAAAAACGGTCTGTCCATATCCTTCTCCGCTTTGACAGCGCGAAAAATCCGGCCCGGTCAACGAACCTTTCTCCATCGATCAGGTCTCACCAGCAGGAGAATATTCTTTTAATTCATCCAGAAATTCCTGATAGTCTTTTTCGGACCAATAGAAAGTCAGATCATCCTCCGAATAATCCTCCGGTTTCTTTCTCATAAAATGCTCATCAACCTCATATCCAAACCTTCGCAACACCGCTTCAGCAAACTCCCTGAAAAATATGCCGATCCCCGTGATGACATTGCCATCTTCTACGATTCCCTTGTGCAGGAAGTTTTCTTTTTCGACAAACGTAAAAAGATCCGCCATCTGCATAAAATAGCCTGCCTTAAATTTCCTGCCGCAGAGCACGCCGGCCTTAGACAACAACAAAGGAGCGGACGAAATTGCCGCATAAACAACGTCTGAACCGATTCCTCCTCTCAGAAAATCCATCAGTTTAGCATCAAACAGTGCCGGCAGCGGGGTGATGGTCCCAGGTAGGATCACACAATCATAGTCCGTTATATTTACTTCCGCTGTAATCTTGTCGGGAATGGCTTGCAAACCTTCTTCGCTTCTATATATTTTGCGCTCAGTCGCAAGGAAATCCATTTCCACGCCAAACCAGACTGTCAGTGCGGAGGTCAGACAGGTTATCTCCTGTAAAGAAAAATTCGGATACAATAAAACTGCAAATTTTTTCATAGCATTTTCCTCCCCTGCTTGCATCTTTTAGACCGGCGCGTGGTATAATTTTCGTTCTGCCGTCATTGTACCACATATAAAAAATTAAATCCATATCATTCTTGGGCAGCACGCCACTCTGTATAAAAAGCGGCGGAAAACATTGCAGCGAAACGCCCGTCACTTTGCGTGGCTGCCCAGGTAGGCCTTGCGGACGGCCTCGTTGGCCAGCAGCTCCTTGCCGGAGCCTTTCAGGGTGATGCGGCCGGTCTCCATCACGTAGCCTACGTCGGCAATCTGCAGGGCCATGTTGGCGTTCTGCTCGATGAGCAGGACGGTGACGCCCTTGCGGTTGATCTCCTTGATGATCTCAAAGATGCCCTTGACCACGATGGGGGCCAGGCCCAGAGAGGGCTCGTCCATCATGATCAGCTTGGGGCGGGCCATCAGGGCGCGGCCCACCGCCAGCATCTGCTGTTCACCGCCGGACAGGGTGCCGGCCGCCTGCCAGGAGCGCTCCTTCAGGCGGGGGAACAGCTCGTAGATCCAGGCCAGGTCGCTTTCTAGGTTGTCCTTCCGCAGGTAGGCGCCGATCTTCAGGTTTTCCAGCACGGTCAGGTCGGGGAATACGTGCCGCCCTTCGGGGACCAGCGTCAGCCCCTTGGAAACGATCTGGTCCGGCGGCAGGCCCGTCAGGTCCTCGCCCTGGAAGTGGACCCGGCCGCTCTTGACCTTGACCAGGCCCGAGATCGCGCGCAGGGTGGTGGATTTGCCCGCGCCGTTTGCGCCGATCAGGGTCACGATCTGCCCCTCCTCCACCCGGAGGGAAATGCCTTTGACGGCCTCGATGCCGCCGTAGCTCACGCAAAGATCATCAATTCTCAGCATCGTCGGCCACCCCCAGATATGCGTCGATGACGCGCTGATTGGTGCTGATCTCCGCGGGCGTGCCCTCCGCGATCAGCTTGCCAAAATCCAAAACGTAAATGCGGTCCGAGATCTGCATGACCAGATCCATGTGGTGCTCGATCATCAGGACGGTCAGGTGATATTTGTCCCGGATCTCGCGGATAAAGTCCGTCAGCTCCTGGGTCTCCTGCGGGTTCATGCCGGCGGCCGGCTCGTCCAGCAGCAGCAGTTTGGGGCTGGTGGCCAGGGCGCGGGCGATCTCCAGCCGGCGCTGCAGGCCGTAGGGCAGGCTGGACGCCACTTCGTCCTTGAGCTGCGCCAGGCCCTGCTCCTCCAGCAGCGCCATGGCCTCGGCCCGCATCCGGGCTTCTTCTTTGGCGTTCAGCCGGAAGGTGGCCGACAAAAAGTTCTGTTTGGCCCGCATATGCTTGGCGATCAGGACGTTTTCAAACACCGTCAGCGCGCCGAACAGCCGGATGTTCTGGAAGGTGCGGGCAATGCCCCGGTGGGTGATCTTGTCGGGGGTGGGGTTCAGCTTGTGGGTGTACATCCCCTTGTTCTCCCCCAGATAGCCCTTTTCCATCTTGCCCTGGGGATAGTTTTCCACCAGAGGCTCGCCACAGAAATCGATCTTGCCGTTGGTGGGCTCGTACACACCGGTGATGCAGTTGAAAGCGGTGGTCTTGCCGGCGCCGTTGGGGCCGATCAGGGCCACGATCTCCCCTTCCATGACGTCCAGGGAGAGGTTGTTCATCGCCACCACGCCGCCGAACTGCATGGTCACGTTTTCGACATGGAGGACGTTTTTGCGCTCACTCATTTGGACGCCTCCTTTTTATGTTTCCGGTTCTTCAGCACGCGCAGGACATCCGGCAGTTCCTGGTCGCCCATGATGCCGCGGCGGAAGAACAGCACCACGATCATGATGATGATGGAGAACACCACCATGCGGAAGCCGTTGCGCAGCAGCGGCAGTTTCAGCGAACGGGAAATGACGAAGTACACCAGCCACCCCAGCAGCAGCAATGCCACGATCCAGATGGGCAGCTCCTGGGTCAGGGTATGGCCCTCTTTTTTGCGGGCGGCGCGGATGGCCGCATAGGATACGCCGACCACCGCCACGGCAAACACCGCGATGAAAGCCAGGCGGGCCGGGTCGGTGGGCGAAGCAAAGGTCTGCTCCGAATCCAAAAAGCGGAGCCACCACTCCGAACAGGCCACATACAGGAAGGTGGCGATGATGGAGCCGGACACCGAGCCGATGCCGCCGATGACCACGATCAGCAGCAGCTCATAGGTCATGGTGGAGGTGAACACCTTGGCCTGGGCGTTGGCGGCGTACATCGCAAACAGGCCGCCGCCCACGCCGGCAAAGAAGGAAGAAATGCAGAAGGACAGCATCTTGTGCTTGGCCAGGTTGATGCCCATGGCCTCGGCGGCCACCTCGTCCTCCCGGATGGCCTTAAAGGCGCGGCCGTAGGAGGAGTTGATCAGCAGCACGATGATGGCGATGCAGACCACCGCCACCAGCATGGGGACAAAGGCCGACAGGCGGAGCACCACCTTGCCGGAGGCGTCCTCGATGTTGAAGTCGGAGAAGGTGGGGAAACTCTTGAGCATATTGGCGCCGTTGGTGATGGGGCCCAGGGGCTGCCACTGGAAGATGGCGCGGAGGATCTCCGCAAAGCCCAGGGTCGCAATGGCCAGATAGTCGCTCTTGAGGCGCAGGACGGGCAGGCCGATGAGGTAGGCAAAGCCCGCGGCCACCAGGCCGGCCAGGATCAGCCCCACCAGAACGCCCAGCACCATGCTGATGCTGCCGCCCACGCCGGTGGAGCCGAACAGCAGCGCAAAGGTGTCCTGCAGGGAGAATTTCACCGCGGAGCCGCCGAACAGGTAGTAAACGGTGTCTTTCTGGTCCACAGGGACGGTGAGGATGGCGTAGGTATAAGCGCCCAGCAGCATGAAGCCTGCCTGCCCCAGAGAGAACAGGCCGGTGAAGCCGTTGAGCAGGTTCATCGAAACCACCACCAGAGAGTAGACGGCGCCCTTTTTCAGCACCGTGAACAGCTGGCTGGTGGGCTGCAGGACGCGGGGCGCGCCCGGCACCAGGGCCGTGATGTTCTCCAGCAGGATGATGAAGGCCAGGAACGCCACCACGCCTGCCGCCGCGCCCCAGCTGAAAGATCTTGTCTTTTTCATGGGGGCCTCCTTACACTTTGTCGGTCGCCTTTTCGCCGAACAGACCGGTGGGCTTAAAGACCAGGATCACGATCAGCAGCGCAAAGGTGATGGCGTCGGAAAAGACGGTGAACTGGGTGCTCTTGACCAGATTCTCGCAGATGCCGATGAGGAAAGCGCCGATGACCGCGCCGGGGATGGAGCCGATGCCGCCAAAGACCGCCGCCACGAACGCCTTCAGGCCGGGCATGGCGCCCGCCGTCGGGGTGATGGAGGGGTAATTGGTGAAGTACAGCATCGAGCCGATGGCCGCCAGCGCCGAACCGATGATGAAGGTGGCCGAAATGACCGAGTTGATCTTGATGCCCATCAGTTCGCTGGTCTCAAAATCCTTGGCTACAGCCCGCATGGCCATGCCGACCTTGGTGTGGTCGATGAGCTGGGTCAGCAGCACCACCAGCGCCACCACCAGGAAAGGGGTCAGGATGACGGCCCAGCGGGTGGGGGTGCCGGCAATGGTGACGGTGTCGGACAAAAAGGGGATGGCGGGGTAGCTCATGGGCTGGCCGCCGGTGACGTAGGTGGCCGTGTTCTGCAGCAGGTAGCTGACGCCGATGGCCGAGATCATGACCGACATACGGGGCGCCGTCCGCAGGGGCTTATAGGCCACCCGCTCGATCAGGAAGCCCAGCGCCACCGTCAGCACCAGCACCAGGGGCAGCGCCAGATACAGCGGCATCCAGGTGGCCAGGTAGACACCCACAAGGCCCGCGACCATGAACACGTCGCCGTGGGCAAAGTTGATCAGCCGCAGGATACCGTACACCATGGTGTAGCCGATGGCGATCAGCGCGTACTGGCCGCCCACCGCAATGCCGGACAGCAGGACCGAAACAAAATATTCCATAGGTTTCTCCTCCGGGGGCAGTTTGTTTTAGAAAGCGTTTGGCGGGAGCCAGCGGCCCCCGCCAAACCTTACCAGTCGTTTTTGCTTACTGTGCAACGGTCTGCTGGGTCTCAAGCTCCCAAGCGCCGTCGTTGGTGGAGTGTTTGATGTAAGCGGTGTCGCGGATGGCGTCGCCCTGCTCATCAAAGGCGATGTGGCCGGACACGCCGTCGTAGGTCACGCCCGCCAGAGCGGCCTTGATTGCGGCGGGATCGGTGGAGCCGGCAGCCTTCAGGGCTTCCAGCGCCACATAGTAGGCGTCGTAGCCCATGGCGGTGACAGCGGCGATGGTGTCATTGCCGCCGTTGTTGGTCAGGGCATCCGCGTTGCTGTTGATGTAGCTCTTGACCCCCTCGTCGAATTCGGGAGAACCGCCCTCCTGGTAGAAGGTGGAGACATACAGCTGGACGTCGGTGCCCTCGGCGGCCGCCAGGACCATGTTGTCATCCAGGGTATCGGAGCCCAGGAAGGGCGCTTCGATGCCCAGCGCAGCAGCCTGCTGGATGATCTGGGTGGAGTAGGCGATGGAGACGGGGGTGAAGATGACGTCCGCGCCCTCGTTCTTGGCCTGGTTCAGGTAGGTGCTGAAGTCGGAGTTGTTGGTGGGGAAGGACGCCGTGACGACGGTGCCGCCCGCAGCCTCGAACGCCTGGGTAAAGTAAGCGATCAGGCCCTGGTCGTACTCGTTGCCGGTCTCGCCCAGGCAGTAGGCCACCTTTGCGTCAAACTTGTCCGTGGCGAAGTTGGCCAGGACGGTGCCCTGGAAGGGGTCCAGGAAGCAGATGCGGTAGTAATAATCGTTGCCCGCGGTGACGTTGGGGTTGGTGCAGGTGACGCCGATGGCCGCCAGGCCGGCATCGTCAAAGATGGGGCCGCCGGCAATGGACACGCCCGAACCGTAGGAGCCCAGCACCAGGGAGACGCCCTGGCTCACCAGCTCGGAAGCCGCCGAGGGGGCCTTGTCGGTGGACGAGCCGTTGTCCGCGTAGACCAGCTCGACCTGGTAGGTCTCGCCGCCGATCTCGACGGTGGGGGTCTCGGCGTTGGCGTACTGCATCCCCAGCATCTCCTTCTTGCCGCCGGAGGCCGAGTCGCCGGTGGAAGGCTCAAAGACGCCGATCTTGACGACCTTGTCCCCCGAGGCGGCCGTGCTGCCAGCCGAAGAAGTGGACGTGCCGGATGCGGTGGACGAGGACCCGCAGCCGCCCAGCGCCGAAACGCAGATGGCCGCGGCCGCAGCCAGCGCTACAAACCGTTTGCTTTTCATAAGTTCTTCCTCCCTCTGTGCGGGACAAAACCGGCACAGGACCGGTGTGTCCGCATTAAAAATACAAGTGTTCTTGCAGCGATATCACTATTATAAACATTCTGCGAGAAAAAGCAAGCATAAATTTTCACAGAATCGCCTGCGGATTTCGCCGGATTTCTGAGTAAAACAAGCAAAAATGTTCTCACACAACCGCCGAAACCGCAAAATTGTATCCACAGCAAGGACACATCAGCACAAAAAACAGGGCCCGGCCCTCCGTTCGGAAGACCAGACCCCGTCGTCTGTCTTTTATTATTATATATCTTTTGCCCAAAAAAGCAAGTGCATATTTGACAGATTGAAAGTTTTTCAGCTTTCTTTCCCGCTTTTACAAACAATTCGCATCCTTCGGGCCGATTCAAAAAAGAGAAAAAGCATCAAAATACAGCGTCCGGCCCGCAATCACGGAATATATGCCAAATCCGGCGCATATTTATTCATCTTTTCCGCCGGGCCGGTATGCACTCAGAGCTCCCCTGCAAACTTCATCCCCCATCCGGTGCGGATCTGCTCCATCAGGGCGGTCAGGGCGATGCTGTCCTCCGGGGGATACAGGCTGCTGGCCGTGCGGCCCTCGGCCACGCACCGGGACACTTCCCGGATCTGGTATTCAAAGCCGTTGATTGCAAAGGGGAAGCGCAGCTCCTTCTCCCCTGCCCCGCTCTGCAAGAGCATCGTCTCCGCGTGCTGGAAGTCGGGCAGCACGATGCGGCCCTTGGTGCCTTCCAGCACGGCGCGGCGCTCCAGCTCCTGCCCGATGGTCTGCACCGACTGGGCCTCGCAGCCGTTCCGCCAGCGCAGGCACAGCCTGCTGTAGTCGTCGGTGCCATACTCGGTGAAGTGGACCTCCTGCGTCTCGACCTGGTCCGGGATGCCCAGCGCCATCTGGAAAAATCCCAGGTTGTACACGCCGATATCCAGCAGCGCGCCACCGCCCAGCTCCGAACGGAACTTCCTCTCCCGCCTGGCGCCCTGGGCCACAAATCCGTACTGGCAGGCCCCCTGCCGCACTTCCCCAATGACGCCGCCGGCCAGCATCCGCCGCAGCTCGGCATACAGCGGCAAAAAGCGGATCCACAGCGCCTCCATCAAAAACAGCCCCTTTTCGGCGGCCATGGCGTAGAGCTCCCGGGCCTGGTCCGCCGTCAGGGTGAAAGGCTTCTCACACAGCACGTGCTTGCCGTGTTCCAGGCACAGCCGCACATCCTCCGCGTGCAGGCTGTTGGGAGTTGCGATGTAGACCGCTTCCACCTCCGGGTCCGCAGCCAGCGCCTCATACGAGCCGTGGGTGTGGGGAATGCCGTACGCCGCCCCAAAGGCCGCCGCACTTTCGGCCCGCCGCGATCCCGCCGCGGTCAGGACCTCCCCTTCCCCCTCCATCTGTTTCAGGGTGGATGCAAATTTTTGGGCGATGTTTCCTGTAGCCAGAATGCCCCATTTCATGGTGATCGTCCTCCTTGGTACGCCTGCCGGCGTTTTGTGTTTTCTTTTTCCGATACTACCAGAAAACCGCCCCGGATGCAAGCGCCCGGCGGGCCGCCCGGCCTGCCGCCCATGCAGAACGTGCGCTTTTGTGACTATATGCAAGTTTCTATTGACAAACCCGTTAAAAAATATACAATATAGTTAGAATGTTTTGACAGCTTGAAGGAGGCTATCTACATGTCGAAATTACAGTCCCGCCGAACGTTCCTGAAACGGACCGGTCTGTCCCTGGGCGGCCTGACGCTCCTGGGCCTGGCCGGCTGCTCGCAGCCCGCTTCCAGCGCCTCTGTGGCAGCCTCGTCCCAGCCGGCCGCCAGCGCAGCCGTGACCGAGACCGAGGCGGAGATCGAGATCCCGTCTCACCCCTACCCCTCCTGTGAGTTCGATCTGGACCGGGTGGAGCAGCTCGCCTACGAGAGCTTTTATGAGAACGGCTGCTGCTACGCCGTGAGCAACGCCCTGCTGACCGAGCTGAAGGAAAAGGTGGGCTTCCCCTACACCGCCATCCCCGCCGAGATGTTCGTCAACGGCAAGACGGGCTACGGCGCCAGCTCCCTGTGCGGCTCTCTGGGCGGTGCGGCCGCGATCATCGGCCTGATGTGCGCCCCGGACGATTCCTCTGCCATCACCAAGGAACTGTTCAACTGGTACACTTCCACCAACCTGCCCATCTACCAGCCCGAGATCCAGGCGGAGACCCCCACCATCGCCAAGACCGTGAACTGCGCCGACAGCGTCACCCTCTTTATGCAGACCGCCGGCATCACCGAGATGAGCGACCCGAGACGTCTGGCCCGCTGCGGCGGCGTCAGCGGTGACGTGGCCAGAAAGACCGCCGAGCTGCTGAACATCCACTTCGGCTACATGGAGGCTGCTCCTGAGGAGCCCGCCGCCGAGGAAACGCTGGCTGACAACGAGTACATCGGCGAGGGCGAAGGCTTTGGCGGCACCATCAAGGTCAAGGTCACCATGGACGGCGACAAGATCAGCAAGATCGAAGTGCTGTCCCACGGCGAGACCGCCGGTGTTTCCGACCCCGCCTTCCAGACCATCCCCGACGCCATCATCCAGGCCCAGTCCACCGATGTGGATGTAGCCGCCGGCGCTACCTTCTCCAGCAAGGGCATCATCGCAGCCGTGAACGACGCCCTGTCCAAAGTCGGCGCCTGATCCAGCTTTACCCGGTAAGCTCGCATAGAAACAACGAAACGTCAAATCAAAGGCCCGAAGCGTTTGCTTCGGGTCTTTTTTGTTTTCATAAAATCTTCACGTAAAAATTGAATACAATTCATTGAATTTGATTCGGATTTGTGCTATACTGCAGACACACCAAAAGGAGGTGAGGAATTGGAGAAGAAAACCACCACCCGGCAGGCCCGCGCCGTGGAGACACGGAAGAAGATCATCCAGGCCGCCAAGGTGCTGATCGCTGCAAAAGGCTTCGCAGATACGTCCATCGAGGACATCGCCAAACAGGCGGGGGTCTCCACCGGTTCCTTCTACACCTACTTCAAAAAGAAGGAGGACGTAGTGGAAGCGCTGAACCAGACGGATTTCTACCGCCTTGCGGAGATCGTCAACGGGATGAAGGACAAAGACATTCTGGATCGGCTGCGGTATTATTGCCGCGAATTCCTCGGGGACATTGAAGAAACGGGGATCGAAATATGCAGGCAGTGGCTCAAGAACAACCTCTCCCCCAACGATATGTTTCTCGGAGGGACGTACATCACGAAGTACCGGTACGATGACCAGACCATGCGCTCCATCCTGCAGGAAGCCGTAACCCGCGGAGAACTGCGCAGCGACGCGCCTCTGGATGATCTGGCCCTTCTCATCAACACCCAGCTCTACGGGCTGATGGTGGCCTGGTGCATGACGGACGGCCAGGTCAAGGGTTCCGAAAAAACGGACGTCCTGTGTAGCATCGTCCTTCAAGCGGCGCTCGCGCCGTACAGACAAGCAAACCATACAGACAAGGAGGATACCTGAATGGAATACATCACCCTGAACAACGGAAACAAATGCCCCGTGATCGGCATTGGTACCTTTATGATCTCCCCCGCTGACGCCGAGGTCAGCGTGCGCGAAGCGCTCAAAATGGGGTATGAGTGTGTAGATACCGCCAACGCCTACTGCAACGAGCGGGCCGTCGGGCGCGGGATCAAAGAAAGCGGCGTGCCCAGAGAAAAAGTCTTTCTCTCCACCAAGCTCTGGGCGAGCGAATACGAAAATGAAAACGCTGTGGACGAGACGCTGGAGCGCCTGGGAGTCGATTACGTAGACTTGCTCTACATCCATCAGCCCGCCGGGAACTGGATGGCCGGCTACCGCCAGCTGGAAAAGGCTTACCGCGAGGGCAAGGCCAGGGCCATTGGCATCTCCAACTTTGAGGGCCAATATCTCGAGCAGCTCAGCGGCAAATGGGAGATCGTCCCCCAGTTCATCCAGGTGGAAGCCCACCCCTACTACACCCAGAAAGAGCTCCGCAAGACGCTGGACCAGTACGGCATCAAGCTGATGGCCTGGTATCCGCTGGGCCACGGCGACAAGGCCCTGATCCAGGAGCCCATTTTTGCGGGTCACTCCCAAATTTTGTGTAAAGTCCATTGAGCGTAGGAATAGAGCGAA
>ERZ1090880.151-NODE-151-length-42601-cov-28.588680_pt1 | contig 42601 bp, 69 predicted proteins | sample MGYA00478471_ERZ1090880 | MGnify/ENA primary metagenome ERZ1090880 (study PRJEB33644, sample SAMEA5815734) | chicken gut metagenome | biome: Chicken; feature: Gastrointestinal Tract; material: Caecum | place: Ireland | collected 2019-01-01 | study: A study of the... | reverse complement strand
TTAGAGGCCGCCACCTCTAGTGCAGGGCGTTTTTGTTTAGGAGGATGACAAATGTATGGAGAAGTTAAGCCATGGATAATTTACAACCAAGCCGAATTAACGGGGGTAATTCTTCCACTGGACGAAAAGCATCGGATTTTTACCCCACGCCCCCAGAGGCCACGGTCGCTCTATTGAAGTTTCTTAGCTTGCCCACACAAGCGCATATCTGGGAACCTGCTTGTGGAGAAGGCCACATGGTTGATGTTATGGAGGCAATGGGCTATACGGTGACCGGGACAGATATCCAGAGAGGATACGACTTTTTGACATCTCCCCTAGTGGACTGCGACTGGATCATTACGAACCCTCCGTTTCGAATGGCAGAACAATTTGTCAGGCGGTGTGCGGAACACAAGAAACCGTTCGCACTGCTGCTGAAATCCCAGTTCTGGAACGCGGCAAAGCGATACAAGCTATTTCTCGAAATCACGCCCACAAGGATACTTCCACTGACTTGGAGACCAGACTTCACGGGAAAGGGACAGGCTATGATGGATATGGCGTGGTGTGTGTGGGATTTAGCGCCAAGAGACACTACATATTTTCTGCCACTTAGGAAGCCGAGCACGGAGGAGATGGAGATGCTGGAGGGGATGAAATGACCTTATACGACATTTTGCGTGCTACAAGATACTGGCAGAAGTTCTGCTGCTACGTCACGAACGCATACGACCAAAACAGACCGATAGGATTTGGAACGCGAAAAGAACTTCTTGACGAAGAAATAAACGACGAACTCTTTGATTACCTGATGCGCGATGTGGACAGCATCACGGTCGCAAAAGATAAATCGTTGTTAATCCGAGTGAGGGACGAGCATTACAACCAACCGTTGGAAGAACAGTATGAATGCACAGGGGGATGGAAGGCGTCAGACCCGAAAACCCGTCCCTTCAAGTTCAGCACCGAAATGGAGGATTGGGAATATCATGGCTAATCGTGGCGATGTAATCAGCGTTGACAAGCTGTGGGATATTTTTGACTTGGGACGGAAAAAAGCGCCGGAGAGCACAGAGAGGAGTGGAACAGGATGACTAGACCCCCTGTGAGACCTGCGCCGAGCGCGGGACGTGCGAGAAAGGCGGATACCGCTGGCGGGAGTGCGAGCGGTGGCGCGGATGGTTCCGCATGCACTGGCGGGCGGCACGGAGGCTGTGGAAGACGATATTGGGAGGCGATGGGACTGATGGATAAGGAATGCGCTGCAATCGAACGCCTGAAACTTGCGTCAGAAATGAGCGAAATATATTACGAACAGCCGCTGATTATCACCACCAGCGGGGGCAAAGATTCAGACGTTTGCCTGCATCTGGCACAGGCTGCGGGTATTAACTACGAGGTACAGCACAACCACACGACGGCAGACGCGCCGGAAACCGTGCGTCATGTGCGTGAGACATTCCGGAGGCTCGAGGAAAAGGGAATCAAGTGCACGATCAACTGGCCGACGTACAAAGGACAGCCCGTGACGATGTGGTCGCTGATTCCTCAAAAGCTCATGCCGCCTACTCGGTTAGTCCGTTATTGTTGCAATGTGCTCAAAGAACAGGGTGGTAAAAACCGGATGATCTGCACCGGCGTTCGTTGGGCAGAGAGCACGGCGAGAAAAAACAACCGCGCGGCGTTTGAACGGTTGCACAGAGATAGAGAAAAGCGCATGTTGCTATCGGACAACGACGACAAGCGGCGACTATTTGAAAACTGTCAGTTAAAGGCGAAACGAGTTGTCAATCCGATCATCGACTGGACGGATGCGGACGTATGGGAGTACATCGAATCCGAGCACATTCAGACCAACCCGTTATACTGCGAGGGACAACACCGAGTCGGGTGTATCGGTTGCCCCATGGCTGGACGCAAAGAACGCGAATTGAAGTTTGCAAGATGGCCGACATACAAGGGCGCATATATCAGGGCGTTTGACAATATGATCAAGGAACGTAACGCACGCGGACTTGCGACTGGATGGCAAACCGGAACAGATGTGTTTAACTGGTGGATGGAGTACGACGTGCTGCCCGGGCAGATGGATTTTGATGAGGTGATGAATGATGGATGAATTAACCCGACGCGCTATGATGGGAGGAAAACACTGCCCGCATTGTATGGACGGTGAAGCATTGACGTCAGACGCGGGACAACACGATTTTAGAATCATGGGAGACGGATTGTTTTATTTCGACTCTCAACTCGGTTGGGAGGGCGTGACGATCAATTTTTGCCCGTGGTGCGGACGTGATTTGACAAAGGAGGGATAACGGTGATTGAAGAAACATGATGACAAAAGAAACATATGTAGTCGAGTATGATTTGGATTCGCCAAGAGAACGCGGGTGGCCTGCCGACTGCCGAAAGTGCAGTTTGTACGATCAGGAAAAGGGATGCACAGGGCGTTCGGTTGACAGCAACAAGCCTATGTGTCAGTGCATGAGCCGGAAACGATATGAGTATTTGACGAGGGAGGACTGACATGGAACGGCTGACCTATGATTTTTGCATTGGTGGAAACCATTGCTGGCAGGTGAAAGGGGTTGACAATTTGGAATGTTGGGAGGTGTGCGAAAGGCAGGGAGATGACGGGTGCAAAACCTGCCCTATCGCAAAGGCATTTGACCGCCTCTTTACCTACGAGGACACGGGCCTGGAGCCGGAGGAAATCATTGAGCTGAAGGCCAGGATGGAGTGGATGGAGAAATGAGCATTTTAAGCCAGATGATTGCATGGGTGCAAAAGGCAAAATATCGGCTGTCCCGTGAGTATTGCTACGATGAAATGGAGGAAAAGGGATATGCTTCGCAGGGGAGATGTTGTGGTCTGATGGGTGGTGATAACTGGTCGGACAATACGATGTATATGTGTATTGACTGCCCGCACTACACACCGATTATTGGAGGGGAACATGAAACGGCTAACTGAGTATACAATTCCAGAGACCGGATTTTCCGTGGTATCCGAAGAAAAATATAAGCGGATATTGATGGAGGAAAAACCCAGCGTTGAGAAGGTTTATAACCGACTCAAAAAGATCGAGGACATCCTGGGCGACGAGTACGACCTCGACCGCCTGCGCGAGCTGGTGCAGGCTGACCGGGAGGGGCGGTGCGTGGTGCTGCCGTGTAAGTTCGGAAATAAAGTATACTTCCCCTTGCTTGGAAGGATTATTGAAAAAACGGTATATAGCATAGTGACATTTTCCAATTCTCAAAGAATCTACTGCGACGGAACGAGCGAATTTTTTAGACCAGAGAATTTCGGTAAAACCGTATTTCTGACCCGCGCAGCCGCCGAAAAGGCTCTGGAAGAAATGGAGGGGAACGGGAATGGCTGAGTATATCGAGAGAGAAAAGCTGATCGAAGATGTCAAGAATGATTGTTGCGAATTGGTGTACTACACCAAGGCTGATGCAATCGATTGCATTAAATCCGCTCATGCCGCCGACGTTGCACTGGTGGTGCATGGGCGGTGGGAACACACCCGGCAGACCATTGACACGTTAGGCCAAACGCAGTGTACAAATTGCGGTTGGTGGACGCTCGATCCGTCTGTAGATGGCGCATATCACTATTGCCCTACCTGCGGCGCGAAAATGGATTTGGAGGACTGACCATGACCGCCCAGGAATGGCGAGACCGTCACCGGCGGTGCGCGTGGTGTGTGCACGCCAAATCGGACGAGGTCTATGACGACGATTATACAGACCTGTATATCACGATCTACACCTGCACCGCGAAAAACAGACGGGTAGACCCGACCACGCCCAGGCCGTTTTGCAGACTGTTTGAACAGAGAAATGGAGGATTACCATGACAATCATTGAAAAAATGTATGCCGGTGAAGAATTGTCCGAAAAAGAACTGCGTTGTCTCGCAACCGGATATAGCCGCTATTGCGATACAGAACCCGGCGAATATGAGGAAATTGACCTGTCTGAGGGGGATTGCGGTCGCTGGACACAGGCCATGGAAACCATCATCCAGGTAGGCAATGACCTGTGGGCTATTCCGTGGGATCGCGGCTTGACAGAATGCCAGGAAAATGAATTCTGGGAACAGCCGTACCGCGTTGAGCGCAAGAAGCGCATAGTCACACAGGTATACTACGAAAAAATCTCGGAGGACTGACCATGAAATTTAGAGACCCCCAGACGGGGAAAATCTATGGTTTTGAGGGAAAAGAGCGCCTCACAAGCGGATTTTGCGTAGGGATACCCTGCAAAGCATGTCCGATAAGGAGACATCGGGGCAAAATGTCGTGTAGAGAGTACGTGCTCAATAACCCAAACACCGCCGCCCGCCTGATGGGCTATGAGGTGATCGAGGGCGACGACCCAGCGCAAGGATGCGGTTCACAGGACGTGGCGTTTGACCGGGCCGACCAGTCCGCCAAAACTGACGCGGGAAAAATCCGCCCCACGCTGGTGCCGCCTGCGCTCATTGAGGCCGTCGCGGCTGTGCGGGAATACGGGTGCAGCAAATACCACGACCCGGACAACTGGCGGCGCGTAGAGCCACAGAGATACTGGGAAGCGACGCTAAGACATGCGTTAGCGGCATGGGATAATTACGAGGCGATAGATGATGAAAGCGGCCTCCCACATTTGGCTCACATGGCGTGCGATATAGCTTTTATTTTGCAGATCATGAAGGAGAACAAGACATGAGTAAACGCGGGAGGCTGGCGTACATCCGAGAGATATTGCGCGAATATCCACAGATTAAAAAGCGCCCTGCCGAGACGTGGTCAGAGCGTGACGCGAGGCTAGTAGCTATGGTGGATGACATCATGGCAGAGACGGGATGTAAGCGCGGCGGAGCCGCCCGAAATGAAATTACAGACCTTGTGTATTTCAAACGCTCACACACGCTCTACGGGGCCGCTATGCGGGTGTCCGTTGGTATCCGAACAGCTGAACGTTGGAACGCGGAATTGATGGAAGATGTTGCAAAAAAAATGCGACTATTTTAAAAATGGCGGTTTTTGTCAGTCAAATTATGATAGCATGTACCTAGAGGGCAGGGATACCACCACAAAACACCTCACTTTCCACCGTCCCTGCTCTCAGAAATCCCCCTATTACCCGCCCTGCTGACGTGGGGCGGGGATATATAGCCCGCAACGGTGCACGAGCCTGCGCGGGCGGATGCAAATGGTTTTTCTCTTTTCATACCTCCTCCTTATGTCTATGGGCCGCTCGGCGGCCCGATACGCCCCAAAACCGCGCATGAGCGGGGAAGGGCAAAAATCCAATGAGAGCGAAACGCTCCATTTTGATTACTATATTCCTACCTGACAGCCGGGAAAGACCGGCGGCATCATCTCCTTTCACATAGCCCCTTCGGGGGCACACGCCCTTGTAGTTTAGATGGCTAAAACACTGTGGGCCGCCGGTTCGAGTCCGGCCAAGGGCAAAATTTTTATTCGACCGGTGAGGCGTTATGCTTATCCAAAAAGTATGCGCTTAGGTTCTGTAAGGTTTGTGCGTTGAGCCTGATTTGGATAGGGTTCCTCGAAAACAAAAACGCACGCTTGCGGATGTAGTTCAATGGTAGAATACCAGATTTCCACTCTGGGCACGCGGGTTCGATTCCCACTATCCGCTCCAACCCCAGACGGGGGCATATCTCCAATTTTATAACGCCGGGGCACCGTCAGACCCCGGCACATGCCAGCGAGCCGACGCATAGCGACGGGCGTTTGATCTGCCGTACACCTCATGTGCGGTGGTGAGATGCAGGGGCGGGGCCTGCCGCTGGTGACATGATGGGCGGCGAGAAAAATCCAACACAGAAGGGAGGGAAGGGACTCCTCCTAGCGTGCCGGATTGGAATGCACTGCCGCCCATGCCGGGGAGACCCGCCCGTATCCAGCCGGGCGTATGCCGGGCGAAAACGGCGCATACCTCGAAAGAGGTACATCCCCCAAAGGCCCGCAAGAGGGCAGAGGGCGAAAAAGCCCGGCCATATAGACCGGGCGATCTTCAAATTAGTTTGTGCGGGTCAACCCCTAGTGCGTCAGCAATAGCAATTAGGTTTTTTGCTGTCAGATTCCCGGCCTGGGATGCGCCGGATTCGACGCGCTGTATCTGCCGGATATTGACGCCGGATTCATCTGAAAGCTGCTGTTGAGTCATACGAGCCGCCTTGCGTGCGTCTTTGATGGTCATGAGGTCACCTCGGAATTGCGGTCTCTGATGTCTCTGATGTACCCGCTGACCTCCTCCATGTTGAGTTCCTTTTCGGTACGGCAGGAGATGTAATCAGCAAATTCCGGGTCGAAATTGCGTGCGATGCGGATGCAGTAATCGAGAGTGAGATTCTTTTTCATAACAGTTACCTCCAATAATGTTTTGTGGTTTCCCACGACCCCTTTCGGGGTTTCGGCTGGTTACCGTCCAGCACTCGTCGGGTGGGTTATATAATACCATAAAGTCTTGTAGACTTACGGAATGTTTTAATAGCTCCGCCGGGGGTTCCGTCCGGCTTAACAGTCCAAAGGTTCTTAAAGCTACAAAAGTCACTGCACAGGCGAACAGTAATTGTTTTTGGGGTTTCCTTTACGATTTCAACTACATCAAAAAGAAAACCGTCTGATTCTGCGAGCTGGCTACCAACCTTAATTTCTCCTGCTTTGATAATATCCATTTTTTCATTTCCTCCATCTCTTTGGTATGGCTTTATTATACGCTAATATTACCGTGCTGTCAATAGGGAATTCAAAAAATATTTGGGACTCGCGTTAGGGCTGTATTGGGTTCGACTCCCAAGAGTTCCAACACCCGTGCGGGTGAGACGTTAACTGAGGGCAGAGGCCGGGAGGAATCCCGGCTAAAGCCATATACGGAAGGAGGGCAACAAGTGAATCTAAGAGGAATGGTAAAAAAACTGCAAATTGCCCTCTGCAATCAGGGTAAACAATACAAGGTAGATCACAGACAAACGTATTCCCCCAAAACAAACCGCATGGTTACAAAGTACATTGTGATTCATACGGAGAGAGTCGGGGACAGGAACAAAAACACCACTGTGTTAGAGACCTATAAACTGTATGAGGTTGTAAACTGCCTAGCCGCTGCATATAGAGGTGGAAGCGAATGAAGCTAACACCAAAGCAGAAGAAATTTTGTGATTATTACATAGAGACGGGGAACGCCTCAGAAGCGGCAAGGAGAGCCGGATACAGCGAGAAAACAGCGAGAACAATCGGACAACAAAACTTGGCAAAACGTGCCATAAAGGATTATATATCAGAGCGCATGAACAACCAGGATCGTGAACGTGTCGCAAGTGCCGACGAGGTAATTGCATTCTATACGGCTGTCATGCGTGGAGAGGTCAAAGACCAGTTCGGCATTGAGGCGTCGTTGTCCGATCGTCTGAAAGCCGGCGAAAACCTTATGAGACGTTATGATAAGATTGCACCGGCTGACAAGGCAGAGGAAAACAGCGGCGTTATTATGATGCCGGAGGTAAACGAAAGCGCCGGGACTAATAGCCCCGACGCTTAAACAATTACCATTCTGCGATATCATTTTTGTACTGTTCCACCCAAGTTCCTGCAAATACCTCAGACAGATAATCATAACGGATATCATCAATGGTTGTGTCGTTTCCCTCGCACCATTTATCGATGAGGTCATCAACGGGTTCCGCAATGTCACCGAGGGAATCAACATCGAATCCCTCATCTTCCAGCATTTCAAGCGCTGCAAGGCGGTGGGAACCAGTGACCAAACAGTTGTGATCGAGGCATACGAGAATCGGAGCGCCAACCCAACCGTTTTTCTTGATCGAGTTTGCGATCTGCGACACCTTTTCAGGGTCGGTGGAGTTGATTGGGAAACAAAACATAATTTCGTGAGCTTTCATTTTCATAACCTCCTTTGGTTTGGCTATATTATAACGCTAATATTAGCGCATGTCAATAGGTGGAGTGAAAATATTTTTGGAGGTGATGAAGCTGCGAACCCGTAATATTGTATGGTCACCACAACCACGACAGGTAGCATTTATGAGTAGGCCGGAGGATGAAGCACTTTACGGTGGTGCAGCAGGCTAGGTGGGGGAAAATCCGAGGCGCTTGTAATTGAGGCGTTACGACAAGTACATATCCCGCATTACCGCGCGCTGATATTGCGTAAGACTTACCCAGAACTGACCGAGCTGATAGACAAGAGCCGCCTGTATTATCCGAGGGCATACCCGACAGCACGGTACAACGAGAGCAAACACGCATGGACATTTCCCAGCGGCGCAAGAGTGACGTTTGGACAGCTGCAAAACACGGCTGACATGTACAAGTATCAGGGTCGAGCGTTTGATTTTATCGCATTCGACGAGTTGACCCATTTTACCTATGAGCAGTACAGGTATTTAAAGAGCCGTAACAGACCAAATGGCCCGGGCACGCGGGTGTATATGAGAGCTACGGCAAACCCGGGCGGCGTTGGTCATGGATGGGTCAAAGAGCGGTTTATTGTACCGGCTCCACCTATGACACCGATCAGGGAGGACGTGCAGTACAAAACGCCGGAGGGTGATATTGTAACGGCCACGCAGACGCGCATATTTGTCCCTGCTGCTGTGTTTGATAACAAAATCCTTATGCGCAACGACCCGCAGTACGCGGCACGCCTGGCGTCTCTACCAGAGGCAGACAAGCGCGCATTACTGTATGGTGACTGGGACAGCTTTAGCGGGCAGGTGTTCACCGAGTGGCGAAACAATTCAAACCCAGATAGGACATACACACATGTTATAGAGCCGTTCGCCATCCCCAAAAGCTGGCGCATATACCGTGGTTTCGACTTCGGTTATTCTCGCCCGTTCTCTGTTGGCTGGTATGCCGTAGACCATGATAACCGCTTGTATCGTATCCGCGAGTTGTACGGATGTACAGGCACACCCAATGAGGGAGTAAAGTGGGAACCCGCTCGAATCGCAAGAGAGATTGCAGCGATAGAACAGGATGACCCAAACCTTGTAGGGCGCACAGTGCACGGGGTGGCCGACCCGTCGATCTTCGACGAGAGCCGAGGAGAGAGTGTAGCGGCTATGATGGAGCGTGAGGGCGTGTATTTCGACAAAGCCGACAACAAACGCATACCGGGTAAAATGCAATTACACAACCGGCTAGCATTCGATGCAAACGGCTTCCCGATGCTGTATGTATTCGACACATGCAAGCACTTTATCCGCACAATCCCTGCGCTGGTGTATGATGAAACCAATGTAGAGGACATTGACACGGACACGGAAGATCATGTTTACGATGAGGTTCGTTATATCTGCATGGAATACCCCATAAACCCGCCGGAACGTGTAACCGAGCCGCCTAAACCTTATAGCCCGCTCGAACACTACGACAATCCGGACAGCACTGTTAGATATTTCAGGAGGTGATGCCCATGATCGACAAATCACATATCACAACCGCGCAAGAGACGCTCCAGAAATACGCGAGAGGCAAACAGGCGCTTGACAAGCGCATTATCGATAATGACCAGTGGTACAGATTGCGGCACTGGGACGTGGTAGGCACAAACGACCCTGCGCCCGCGTCTGCATGGCTGTTTAACTCCCTGGCCAATAAACACGGTGATGCAATGGACAACACGCCTGAACCTGTTGTATTGCCCCGTGAGCAGTCAGACAGCAACGACGCACAGATTTTGACCCAAATCCTGCCGGTTATTTGCGAATATAATGATTTTGAGCATGTCTGGTCAGAGGGTATGTGGGACAAGATCAAGAGCGGAACGTCTGTGTATTTTGTGCCGTGGGATAGCAGAGCCGAAAATGGTCTCGGTGATATTGCTATCAAGCGGTCAAATCTTCTGAATCTGTTTTGGGAACCGGGAGTAGAGGACATTCAGGACAGCCCGCAGTTTTTCGCGTTGTCTATGGTTGATAATGATGCACTGGATAGAGCATACCCGGACCTAAAACCACGCAGCGGTGGGCATACGTTAGACCAGTACCAAACAGACGACCAGATTGATGAGCAGGACAAGAGCGAGGTCGTAGACTGGTACTACAAGACCACAAACGCAGAGGGCAAGCAAATCCTGCATTATTGTAAATACTGTGGCGACACCATCCTATACAGCTCAGAAAACGACCCAGAACTCGCAGAGACCGGATACTATGAGCACGGGAAATACCCTTTTGTATTTGATTCACTGTTTCCCATTGAGGGAAGCCCGTGCGGTTTTGGGTATCTGGACATCATGAAAAGTCCCCAGCTGTACATTGATAAGCTGGATAAATACATTCTGGAAAACGCCAAGTTCGCCAGCAAGCCCAGATGGTTTGTGAGAGACTCGGCAGGAATCAACCAGTCAGAGTTTGCAAACTGGGATAATGATTTTGTCCATGTCACCGGCAGACTCACGGATGAAGATATCCGGCAGATTGAGGTGCAGCAGATTCCGTCGTTTGTACAGTCTCACCAGCTTGCAAAGATCGACGAACTCAAGGAGACAAGCGGAAACAGAGACTTTGCACAGGGCGGCACGACTTCCGGCGTAACGGCGGCGGCTGCTATCGCTGCATTACAGGAGGCAGGGAACAAGCTGAGCCGTGATATGTTAAAGGGCAGTTATAGAGCGTTCCGTCATATCATGGAACTGTGCATTGAACTCATGCGGCAGTTCTACACAATCGAAAGAGAGTTCCGCATTACACAGCCCAACGGGATGACGGAGTTTGTCAAATACTCCAATGCGAATATCGCCCCGCAAGCAATTCCCCCGTCCTTCCCGCAGCAGGAAATGATGGAGGACTACCGGCAAGCATACCGCAAGCCCATATTCGATGTACGAGTCAAGGCGCAGAAGTCAAACCCGTACAGCCAGTTATCCCAGAATGAGACAGCAAAAGAGTTGTACCAGCTTGGCGCATTCCTGCCTCAGAATTCGGATCAGGCGCTTGCAATGCTTCAGATGATGGAGTTCGAGGGCAAGCAGCAGGTAGTACAGACCGTACAGCAAAACGGCACACTGTATCAGCAGGTACAGCAGATGCAGGCGCTTATGCAAAAAATGGCGCTTGTTGTGCAGCAGCAGACAGGGCAAGACCTGATGGCGCTGGTGCAGGGAGTAGCGGCAGGAGCAGAGAGCGGACAGCCCGGGGAAGGCGGCGGCAGAACCATTGGTAAGGCCGCACAGGACGCGGCAACAGAAGCCATGACACCCTACGCACAAAAGGCGCAGGAGAGAGCGAGGGCAAGCGTAAGTGATTAAAGCAAGCACAAAGGAATCCGGTCGGCTTATTGTCCTGAGATTGGACGGTCATGCGAACTATGCACCTAACGGGCAGGATATCGTGTGTTCTGCCGTGTCGATTCTCACAAGTGCAGTTTGCAATCTCATCCCTAGCAACAGATGCAAGACACGCCCCGGCGGTGCTGTGATTGCATTTTCCAAATATAGCGAGACTGAGCGAGACTATTTGCGTATTGTTGCGGTAGGTTTGGCACAGCTCGCAAAGACATATCCCCATCACGTTCAATTTGATGACGAGGCTAAAGCCTTATCATAAATAATCGCGGTAGACCGCAGAAAGGATCAGCAATGATCGACATTTTTAAAACAAATCTGCACCTTTTCGACGGTGACGGCGGCGCAAGTGGCGCACCGGCAGCCGGAGAGGGCGCACAGGCCGCAAACCCTGCCCCCGGCCAGCAGGAAAACAATGGCGAAACGGCTCAGACCGCCACTGAGCAGACCCCGGACAGAAACGCAGAATACCATGAAATGCTCGCCAAGTACAAGGACTTGGACGACCAGAGAGTACAGGACATTGTAAAAAAGCGCTTGAAGTCGGCCAAGGCAAACGAAACCCGCATGACAAACCATATTTCGGCCATTCAGGAGGCAGTCGCCCCGCTGTTTGCCCGTTATGGCATCAACGATGGGGACTACGGCGCACTCCGCAACGCGATTGACAGCGACACGGAATATTGGGAGCAGGCAGCAGACCGTGAAGGGCTGACCGTACAGCAGTACCAGGAGCGCCAGAACCTTATCATGCGTCAGCGTCAGTTTGAACGACAGGCAGCAGAGTATCAGGCGCACATGCAGGCACAGAGACAGGTGCAGGCATGGAGAGAAGAAGCCGAGCAGCTCAAAGGAGAATATCCCGACTTTGACCTTGAGACGGAAATGGCTGACGACAATTTTCGTTCGCTCGTGTCCGTTGGCAAAAATGGCCTGCCTAGGATGTCCCTTAAAGCTGCATACCAAGCAGTACACGCGCAGGAGCTTATCTCGAGAGCAGCCCAGCAGGCAGCGCAGAGAGAGTCAGAGCGCGTTGCATCGACTGTGCGAGCTAATGGTAGCCGCCCGAAGGAAAGCGGCGGCGCTGGTGAGGGCGTTGATAATCCGGGTAAGATCGATGTAAGCAAGCTGACCCCGAAGCAGATTCGCGAATACGCAGACCGAGCAAAACGGGGTGAGCGAATCACGTTCACTTAATCGGAGGAAAACAGATGTTCTATATCAATAAGACCAACCTTCAGATGTTCGCACAGCAGGTCACTACCACTACTGACCTGACGATCGAAATGAAGACCTATTACGAGAAGACGCTCCTTCAGACCGCAGAGCCGAATCTCGTTCATCATCAGTTCGGCGAGATGTACCCCATTCCGAAGAACGGCGGACGAAAGATTGAATTCCGCAAGTTTGACGACCTGCCGAAGAATCTTACCGCGCTGACCGAGGGCGTTACCCCTGACGGAAAGAAGATGACCGTCAAGAATATCGAGGCAACTGTAAACCAGTATGGTGATTACGTTACCCTGACCGATGTTCTCGAGCTGTCCGCAATCGACAATGTAATCGTAGAGGCAACCCGCAAGATTGGCAAGCAGGGCGGCATGACCATGGATACCGTTGTCCGTGATATCGTGCACGCCGGAACCAATGTACAGTATGCAGATGGTTCTATCACTGGCCGCGCTAATATCACCGCAGACAACAAGATGACTGTTGACTGCATCCGGCGCGCTGTTCGTACCCTCAAAAACGCAAACACCGACCCGCGAGACGACGGCTATTTTGTCGCAATCATTCACCCTGATGTAGCGTACGACCTGATGAATGACCCGGCGTGGGAGGCCGTCAAGGTTTACGATCCCGAAGACTGGTATCGCGGAGAGATTGGCCGAATTGCTGGTGTTCGGTTTGTTGAATCCACCGAGGCACCGAAGTTCGTAAAGGCCGGAGCAAATAACGCCGGAGATTCTCAGAAGCAGGATGTATATTCCACTCTTGTTCTGGGCGCTGGTGCCTACGGCGTTGTAGACGTAGAAGGCGGCGGAATGGAAATCATTGTTAAACAGAAGGGTTCTGCTGGTACTGCTGACCCGCTCGACCAGCGTTCTACCGTAGGTTGGAAGGCCACCCAGACCGCCGTTATTCTGAATCAGGACGCAATGGTGCGCATTGAAACCGCGTCCACGTTCAACGACCATGTAGCAAACTAAGGAGGACACACAATGCCTGCAAAGGTAAGTGACGTACAGGAAATGGTTGATGTATTCGTGCCGGGTAACGACATGAAGGACAAGACGCCAATTCCGGTAACTATCAATGGATACCGTTACCTTGTACCGGTAAATCAGCGCGTGAGCGTTCCCAAGTCTGTTGCGGAAGTTCTGGAACACAGAAGCCGCATGCTCGAACGCGCAGCCGCATTTGACGCTGAGAACGCACAGTAAACCCCAAGGGGGCGGGCTATCCCCGCCTCCTTTATTCTTTTAAGGAGGGCAAACAAATGACCCCTTACGACATTTTTCAGAGGGTAAACGAGGTACGCCCTCACCAGCATGATGAAACATGGCTTCTCAATAGCCTGTTGAGACTGGAAACCATGATCTGCGACGAAGTACAGCACACAGAGCCGCCTGTGGAGTTGACAATGGATTCCCAGTTATCCGTCCCGATTCAGTATGCCGCACTGTATGAACAGTGGCTTATGTCGCAGATCGACCTTGCAGACGGGGAGATTGACCGATACAACACGGACGTTATTGTCTACAATTCGCAGTATACAGAATACGCGGCATGGTATCGTCGGAACAATCTTCCGCCGCAGGGTGACCAAGTTAACGGCTTGGAGGGATGGAACATTGTTTGATATGCCATATCTCACGCCGTATGCGCAGGAACGACAGGCTATTTACCAGTTTACGGGATATGACAGCAGGGCGCGAATTTCGGACGGCGCTTCCCGCGAAATGCTCAATCTTTCACACGATGCTTTCCCGTGTATTACACCGAGACAGCCACGAAAGCTGGTAAAGTCTTTCACTTCTCCGACTGCCCTATTCCACAAGGGAGACAAGATGATCGTCGTGGACGGTACAAGTTTTCTGGTGGATGGAGTCAAAAAAGGCACAGTCACAGCCGGGAAGAAGCAGATGGTTGCAATGCAAACAAAGGTGCTTGTATGGCCTGACAAGGTGTACTATGATACCGCGTCTGATGAATTCCTTGAGATGGATATCACACAAACCTCTGCGACCGCTACGTTCACCAACTCCACGTTGACGCTTGACAGTGAAGTCGAGTTTAAGAAAGGCGACGGCGTACAAATTACCGGCTGCAAAGAGGAGCAAAACAACCGATTTGTAGTTATCGAGGAAGTAGAGGGTAACAAGATTACCGTACTGCGTGACACATTCCAATACGGCGAACCGGGAGACGAACAGCCGGAGGACGGCTGGGAAGAAACCAACATTACCCTCGAACGCAAAGCGCCGGAACTCGAATTTGTATGCCAGAAGGACAACAGGCTTTGGGGCGTGTACGACAATGCAATCGCCTGCACAAAGCTGGGTGATCCGCTCAACTGGAATGTGTTTGCGCAGCTTTCGACGGATAGCTGGGAGTCTGCCGTCGGTACTGATGGCGCGTGGACTGGTATTGCGGCGTATGGTAGTCACATTGTGGCTTTCAAGGAGCACACCATGCACAAGGTATACGGCCAGAAGCCGACAAACTTTCAGATTCAGACGGTAAACCTTGACGGTGTGCAAACCGGCTGTGAAAAGTCCATTGTAAATCTAAACGAAACCTTGTTCTATCTGTCCCGCTCAGGAGTGATGGCGTATCAAGGCGGTATTCCTGATATGATTTCAGAGCCGCTTGGTGGTGGCCTTTCTGATGCCGCAGCCGGGTACATTGGAGACCGTCTATACCTGAGTGCACAGAAAGACGGACATGCAAACATTTTCGTCTATGATACGTCTCTTGGCGTATGGATGCGAGAGGACGACACACTGGTAAAGGAGTTCTCACCGTATCTTGGAGAACTGTACTGGCTGTCTGGCAATGAAGTATGGGCGGCTACTGGCGGCACTGAGCCGGTAGAATGGTCGGTTCAGCTTGGAAAGTTTGAGGAGATTTACGGCGAAAAGAAAATCATTTCCCGCTTGTATGTCCTTGCAGACATGGAGCCTGATTCTGATATTCTGGTAGAGATTCAGGCGGACGGCGGGGAGTGGAAAGCCGTTTCCCATCATAGGGAGCCGGGGCACAGAAGAATTCCTATCATCCCTGTAAGGTGCATGTATTTTTCCATTAGGCTGTCCGGGCACGGTAAAGTGGTCATCCGCTCCATCGTGCGCAAAACCAGAGAAGGAAGTGATCTGTAATGGCTACGTTTCAAAATGACGCTGTTCCTAAGTACAGAGAAAACGACATTCCGAAAACGGTAAAGGATTTGCGGAACTACACGTTCAATCTGTCTGAACAGATGATGTTTCTTTTCTCCAATCTGGACGAGGACAACGTGCCGGAGCTGGCAGAAATCAAAAAGCGACTGACAGACGCAGAGGGCAACATCACAAACATTGTCATTGACGCAACGGGAATCGCCGCACAGGTCAAGGACAACGAGGACAACATTGCTTCTTTGCAACTTACGGCACAAGGTCTTGCGGCTCGTATCACTACGGCAGAGGGAGATATCTCCACGCTGGAACTCACGGCGCAATCCCTCACCACGCAGATTATGAACGCGCAGGGAGATATCTCCACTTTACAGCAGACCGCAAGCAGCCTTACAAGCCAGATCGGAGACGCAAACGCTAATATCTCCACACTTCAACAAACTGCAAGTAGTCTTAGCTCACAGATTAGCAATGCGCAAGGTGATATTTCATCTCTTGAGCAAACTGCAAGCAGGCTTACCACCAGAGTATCAAACGCAGAGGGAGATATTTCATCCCTTACGCAGACGGCAGACGGGCTTGAAAGTACAGTATCCGATCTGGATGGTAAATATACCAGCATCAAACAAACGGTCGATTCTATTGATATCGCAGGTGAAGTCAACGCAATCTTGCAAGATGGCTTTGCATCAATCAATTTTGTTTACGATGACAGCAAAATTGGTCACATTTCAGCTGTTGATTCCAGTCTTCTGGAAGTATGGGCGGCTAACAAGATGCATGTTGGATGCGCCGGAGTTACTGAGGTTTCTGGAAACGATGGCGTAGAAATAAATACCTCTTACGACGTAAATATCTATGCATACGATAACGTGTATATCGAGTCTAGAGACTACGAGGTTAGAATTGATTCCGGAACCGACATTACCCTAGATGCCGGAGGTTATGTATATATCAATGCAAGAGACTACATCGACATCGATGCAGGAGATGAATCAACACGAATTTGGGTAAGCTCTCGCCTTTACTGGACTTTTGGAACCGGTGGCATATACTTTTATAATGACAGCGGCGATCTTGTAAACAAATGCGTGCTTGACAAATAAGGAGGAACAATGAAACTTTATATTCTCGTTGGAGCTTACAAGGCTCTATCTAAAATCAAATCGTGCCGTCTGTCTGGTTTCTCTGAGACTCTTTCTCTTGCGCGACTGTTGAAAGAACTCTCTATTGTGGTAAACGAGGCATCAGAGGAACAACGCAAAATTGTCATGTCTCACGGGCTGACAAGCGAAAACGGAACCACGTTCACCGGTGATCCGGAAGCAAAGGCAGCGGCAGTAAAGGAAATCGAATCCATGCTGAATCAGGATATCGACTTTCCCGTGGAGAAAATCAAAATCCACATCCCGGAAAACGCTCCGGAACTCACCGTAGAGGAAATGATGTTTGCGCTTGAATTTTTGGAGGTGATCGATTGACTACGGTTAAGTTGTTAAACGGAACAGAATATACGTTGTACGATTCCAGAGAATCCCGCGCCACCGTGTCCGGCTCCACAAGAGAAGCTGTCATGCTGACCATCCCGCGAGAAGGAAACGACATTAACACGGTGTATGATTCTTTCGTGCCTGCAAACACCTCGAAGATGGAAATCCTCGAAGATGGTTCCACGGTGAGGATCTACACCGATTATTCCATCGTTTCCACCTTTGAGATTCGGCAGCGGTCGGACGAGTACACCGGAGAAAAGAAAGATTTCATCTATATCAATCTTGCCAGAATGACATACTTGGAAAAGAAACTGAATGAATTGGGGGTGTAAATAATGGCATACACGACATATGATGAACTGATGAAACGTGTTCAGGAGTCTGGGCAGTATTGGTCAGACTACGACAAGGAGCTTGCAAAGAATGATCCTGACGCGGGCTTGTCCATCTTCACCGCGAAAGACCGATACCTGAATGCAAAGACTGACGAAGAACGCACAGCCGCAAACAAGCAGGCAAACGCGATTCGCCAGCAGTACGGCAGTTATCTTGGAGGCAAGGACGGTTCCGAATTTATCAAGGATAACACATACTTCAACTTTACAGACCCGTATGCAGACGCGCTCAACGACAAGCTAGACGAACTACTTGGGTATGGTAAATTTGAAAATCCGTATCAAGAGGAAATCGATAACCTTGTTGATAAGGTTTCTGGAAGAGAGGATTTTTCCTATGATCCTGACACAGACCCTATCTACCAGAACTATCGAGAAACGTATCTCAGAGAAGGTAACAGAGCGCGAGAGGACACGCTTGGAAGTTATGCGGCTATGACAGGCGGCATGCCGTCTACGGCGGCTACGGCGGCGGCAGAGCAGGCGCAGAACTACTATAATGCACAGATGGCAGACGTTATCCCGGCACTGTATCAGCAGGCGTTTGACATGTACATGAGCAACGCCGCACAGAACATCAACGACCTTGGCGCAATCCGTGGAGCGGCAAGCGACGCACTGAACCAGTGGAGCGCGAACCTCGGTCTTACTCAATCTCAGTACGACGCATTGCGCAATGCCTCGGATACGTTGTATAATAGAGACTATAACAAGTGGCAGTCTGATTTCACGGTCGGAAGCGAACTCTGGAACAGAGACTTCCAGCAGAGCGAAGTCGACCGCAACCAGTACAACACCGAAGCAGACAGACGCTTGCAGAATCAGCAGTTCAACCGGCAGATGCTTGAAAACATGATGATGATGGGATACAAGCCAACCGAAAAGGACGCTGAGAACACTGGATATACTCTGCAACAGCTCCTTGACCGATACGAGTACATCCGAAAGTACATGAATGCTCAGGGGTTGTACATCTAAGGAGGAACAATGGCCAAGACAAGAGAACAGCTTGAAGCCGAGCTGAAAGGCTGGCAAACAGTCTATAACAGTGCAAAAAAGCGCGGAAATAAAAAGGCTATGGAAAACGCCCACGAAGCCGCGAATAAAATCCGCGAGGAAATGGGCACTGCAAAGACTTCTGAACAGAGTCAGGCAGAATTAAACGGATGGGGATATGTGTATAATGCCGCTAAGAGACGCGGTGATACAGAAGGAATGGCAGAAGCCCATCGGCAGGCAAATAAGATTCGCGCTGAACAGGGATGGGAATATGACGAAGGCAGCGGAAAGACATACGATCGAATCTTTGGACCGATTAAGAGAACCGTCAACTCTAAGACGGTTATGCAGAATGCAAAAATCTGGAACCCAAAGGACGTAGAGCTGTATTACAAGCCTGAGCATTACACCACGTTCACTACCACTCCGACACGCAGAACTTTAACTACTCCTGCATCTTCCTATCTGCGCGGTTCTCTCAATACTCCTTCTCTTCCTTCTGCCGCCGCCCGTCAGAACGACCCGGTTTATTCTGCCGCCCTTGATCTCACTACCGGAAAATACGAATCCACCGACGCGCAGGACTTTGCGAAGAGTTTAGCATACGGCACAGAAAAAACCCTTGCAGGTGCGGCGGGTGCGGTTGAGGACGCTTTACGTTTTGCATCCGGCTACGGAAACAAGCTCTTGTCTGGCATTACCTCCCTTGGTGGGCTGGCAGACAATCCCCTTTCTGATTCCCTTGCACAGACCGCAGAAAACACGCTGTCCGGTAGCTATGTAGACCGATGGAGACAGAGCATTGATGAAAGATACCAGCCCACAGAATTCCAACAGAAACTTGGAGAATTAAACGAAGCAGCAGGCGCAATGCTTCCTTCCATTGCGGCCTCTATTGCCACCGGCGGATTATCTAATGCTGCTGCAATCGGAAAAGGCGCGTCCATGACTGCGGCAGGCGCAAGAGCCGCACAGGACATTTCCAGAGGAATCGGACTTGCTACTATGTTCCCACAGGTTGCGGGATCGAGCACAAGACAGGCCATCCAAGAGGGAGCGAACGTAGACAGCGCACTTGCTTATGGCGCACTTTCCGGCGGACTTGAAACTGCAACCGAATCCTTGTTTGCTGGTATCCCCGGAATTGCAGGCGGCAGAGTATCACAGGCGCTTCAGAATATCATTGCAAAGGCTACGAAAAGTCCGGCGGTCAGCAAGGTTGCTGATATCTTGGGTGAGGGCGTAGAGGAAGTTATTTCCGGTTATGTCACCCCGTATCTGCAAAGGCTGACGTACAATGAGCAGGCAGAGCTTGCGAGCAACGACGAACTTCTAGAAAACTTCATTTCCGGTGTTGCACTGTCTGGAATCATGCAGGGCGGCTCAGGTATTGCTGGACGTATCGCAAACCGTTCCGCCGGCCAGGGAATTGATGTAAATTCTCTTGGAGAGAACAGCCGAAAGAATTACATTGCGCAGATGGAGAGAGACGGCGGCACTACAAGAGGATTTGAAAAACAGTGGAAACAGTATAATGACGCCGGAAACGCCGGAATCCCTTTCGACCAAGTGAATGCAGATACAACAGGAATCGGGATGTCTAGAGCTTATGCGGCACACGCGGCTGGTATGAACGACTACAACGCACGACAGGCCGCACAGGCTACGGTAACACAGAAAACGTCTAAGTCCGCAGAACCGAAAGAAACCGTTGTTTCTCTCTCTACCGTTGATGAATCTGGAATTCCTGAAACTACTTTTTCTGACTCTTCCGCTCGCGCATTATCCAAAATTCAAGATATTGCAAAAAGAACTGGGAGAAGCGAACAGGAAGTTGCAAAGTCTCTATTGCAGACTTACGAAAACCAGTACCAGAATGCAATCAACGCGGCGACTGAATATATCAAGGGATACCAGCCGCAGGGCGTTTCTGTTGTTGGAAGAGATTCGACCACTGGTCAAGGTGGATACAGAGTGTCCAACAATGAAAAGTGGTACAGTGATTTCTACCAGAAGAACGGCAGAAAGCCTAATTCGTCCGATATTCCCGCGCTTGCAGAACAGCTTGTCAAGGAAGATCGAAGTGGAACTATGTTCGGATTCTCTGCTGATAGCATGAACACGCTTGAAGATTACAGGGAAATTGTAAACAACGTCCTCAACCGAAAAGGATTCAGCCGAATTGAAAAAACAGACGACGGATATCAGGCGGTTTATAACGAGCCACAATCAAAGGAAACCACCACGCCTACAACTTATACACCCGGACTAGTTCAAAACGATTACACGGAATCTGTGAGCGAAAGCACGGCAAAGTCGATTGACTCTATTGCAAAGAAAGTCGGAGTGTCTGTCGAAATCACAGATAATGTATCTACATCCGGCGAATACCGCGACGGCGTTATCCGGATCAATGCAAATTCCGATAATCCTGTACAGCAGATTTTTGTGCATGAGCTGACTCACCACTTGGAGCAGTCCAAGGGATACAGCGACCTTGTCAGCGTGATTGAAAAGAATTTGAGAACTGACGGAATTGATACGCAGTCTTTGAAAGACCAAATCAAATCCGAGTATTCTGAACGCGGCGTAGAGCTTGACGATGACGGCGCAAACCGTGAGCTTGTGGCAAAGTATGCAGAAAGTTATTTGTTTACTGACGAATCATCTATTCAAAGATTGGCAAATCAGAACCGAAGTCTTGCGCAGAGAATTAAAGACTGGATTCATGGCATGGTTGTCAAGTTCAAGGGAACGCGTCAGGAAAAGGCACTTCTGGAAGCTGAGAAGAAATACATTAAGGCTTTGAAGAATACAACTGGAGCGCGGGAAACTGGAAAGACTCAGTATTCTATTTCCGGTTCTGATTACGGGTTATTTAAAACCAACGATCCTAAAATTGATTCCGAGAAAGAAAACTTGTCTTATCAAGATGCTTCTATTCTTTTAGATAATCAAATCGGACTGTATTATAGGTCTTCCGAAAAAACAGACGGCATGTCTGATTTCGGCCATGCTATGTTTGTTGACAAAAACGGATTGGAAAATCTTTCAAGTTACCGTGGAGAACAAATATTTTCCGTGTCGGAAAATGATCTTTACGATATAAACGATCTAAAAGATTCAATTTTATCTGCTAGAAATAAAACTCAGGAAGAGTCTTTTGATTTGGATGATTTTGCAGACCTAAGCGACGAAGAGTTCTTTGCAATGTTTAACCCATCCGATATAGTTGATTCCGCTGGGGCTTATGATAACGACGTTTTAATCTCTTGGCTTTATGATAATGTTCTCGAGCCGAACGGAATAACCGGAGTGAAGACAGATGATGGAGCCGTTGTATATGATCCAGAAATCATATATAGAAACATTCCCGCAGAGAAGTATATGTATTCATCCCCTGAGTACTCAACCGGTTCCAGTTTCGACAAACTGTTGCGTGATGCTGGATACACTCAGGAAGCCGACGCGCTTCTCAGAGCGTCGAACAGATATGGAACAATCGAACGTGGAGAAATGCCAGCGCGCGACGTTCAGTTACCGACACAGATGGATGATACAACCCGTGTCAGACGGTTTGCACGAACCGCCGCAGAATCTTCTATCTTGACAGACGAGCAGGCCGGTGAGATCGGAAAGGCTGTCGCAGAAGGTAGATTTAACTATGAACCTATCCCGAATAATGCCGCGAGAGCACATGCAGAGGATATCCTTTCACGCGGCGAACAATACGCGCAGGACGCATGGGATAGAGTGGTCAATAACACTCGCCCTGCATCCAAGAATGATATCGCAGTTGGCGAATACTTGTTGAAGCAAGCAGCAGAAGCAGGGGATACGCAAAGAGTCGTTGAACTGACTGCACAGATTGCGGCAGAGGGAACAAGAGCCGGTCAGATCGTGCAGGCTATGAGCATGCTGAAACGCCTTGACGGTGTTGGTCAGTCAATCGCCCTTGACGCAATGCTGAAAAAGATGCAAGGAGACTTGGACAGAGGAAAATCCGGAGTGTTCCTTAAAGTTCCGGACAATTTGAGGGATGAACTTGTAAAGGCTAAAGGTCAGGATCAGATAGACAAGGCAATGGACAAGATCTATGATAACCTTGCACAGCAAATGCCTAGAAAATGGTCCGATAAATGGAACGCATGGCGTTATCTCTCAATGCTCGGAAACCCAAGAACTCACGTCAGAAATGTTGCTGGAAACGCAATGTTTGCACCAGTTGTTGGAGTAAAAAATGCAGTAGGCGCTATAATTGAATCTGGTGTATATAATGCTCAGAAGATTGCCGGGAAAGAAGGAATCGAACGAACAAAAACAATACGAGGAACCATTCCTCTTACTGGTGGAAAAGCAAGATCGTTCGCAATTGATGATTTTTCCAAAGTACAAGACATTATCAAGGGTGGAGGTAAAATGAATCCATCCGATATTGTCCGGGAAAAGCAGGCTGTTTTCAAGTTTAAACCTCTTGAATCTTTAAGAAAACTAAACTTCAATGCTCTGGAAGCCGAGGACGGAATTTTCTTAAAGCAGCACTACGTTCGTTCCATGGTTCAGTATTTTCAGGCAAATAAAATCAACCTTGATTCTTTTAACCCTGATGGAAACCAGAAAGACGCGGTGACACTGCAAAAGGCGAGAGACTATGCAATCAAGGAAGCGCAGAAAGCTACTTACCGAGACTTTTCGAGGGTGGCGCAGGCAATCAGCAATGCGTCCAGAAATGCAGGAAGTACCGCAAGTATTCTGATTGAGGGCGTTTTACCGTTCAAGAAAACTCCGATCAATGTCTTAAAGCGTGGTATCGAATACAGTCCCGCTGGTTTGCTTCAAGCTATGACAATCGGCACAAACCAGTTGAGAAAGGGAGAGATCAGCGCAAATGAGTTCATCGACCGTCTTTCCGCTGGAATGACTGGCACAGCTATCTCCTATCTCGGAATGCTTCTGGTCAAGTCTGGGTTGCTTGTAGGAGGCCCGGGAGATGATGAAAAGGAATCTCAGTTTAGGGACTCCTTGGGCGCACAAACCTACGCAATCAAACTGGGTGATACTACCTACACAATCGACTGGCTTGCGCCTGCCTCTATGCCGTTGTTTGTAGGAGCTGAGATTCAGAATCTTGCAGACACCTTTGACGGAATTGACGGGCGTGTGGTTTATGATTCGATTCTCAACCTTGCCGAGCCGATGACCAAAATGAGTATGCTGGACGGAATTAACACCACAATCAAATCCGTTAGATACGGAGATAACCCGACCGCAGATATTCCGATAAATGCGGTAATCAGCTACATTGGTCAGGCTATTCCCACTCTGTTTGGCCAAGTCGCAAGAACGCTTGATGATACAGCCAGAACAACGTACATTGAAAAGAACGGCGGATTGCCTGATTCTGTTCAGAAAGCATTGCAGAAGAACCAGAACAAGATCCCCGGACTTTCTCAACAGTCTATCGCTTATCGTGATGTATTCGGTCGCGCTGAAAAGGACACAAGCATGTTGTCACGCGCGCTGAAAAACTTCATCAGCCCCGGTTATTTCAGCGAGGAAAAGATTGGATCAATGGAATCTGAACTGATTCGCGTTTATCAGAATACCAACGAATCCAGCGTTCTGCCGAGTATGCCCACAAAGTATTTCAACGTCAACGGAGAGCGCAAAGACCTAACCGCAGAAGAGTATGAAAAGTTCTCGTACACTCGCGGCTCTATCATGTATTCCAATCTTTCTGGACTTGTAGAGAGCAGCTTGTATAAAGAACTTGATGACACAGACAAGGCGAGCGCAATATCTGACGTTATCGAGCTGTCTAACGCTCTTGCAAAGTCGGAGGTATCCGACTATCAGCTTGAAGGCTGGATGGAAAAGGCAAAAGGCGCGGTTGATATCGGCATTAAGGCTTACGATTTTGTAATCATCAAGAGAGAGGGAGATATCGGAGGATGGACAAACAAAAAAACCGGAAAATCTGTCCGTAACTCTTCCGGAGTTCGCAAGGCAAACTATCTCATCACTGAAACTTCTCTTACACCCTCTCAGCGTTCTTACATGTACGATGTTCTGGACGTAGGAAAAGAAGTTCGAGAAATGTCCCCGGAAAAGGTGAAATCTGAGTACCAAAAGATGTATAATGAATATGGGCGGTAACCATTCCGCCCATTCAATAAAAAGGAGTGATACACCTTGATTGAAATGCGAGACTTCCAAGTTCGAGTACCCAGCCAGCGCGACGAGCTGATTGGCTACGAGGGCGAAAACGAATCCCGCGAAATTGTCATCCATGTTGACGAGATTGACGGCTGGCAGTACAAGCTAGACCTTGAACGAGTCAGCACCAAAGAGAAGTTCACGTTTGACATGATGGCAGACGGCAACGACATTGTTGCAACTCTCGAACGTGCTCACCTTGCCGTTCCCGGCGTTGTAGACGCTCAGGTTAGAGCGTTGAAAGGCGAGACGGAAAAGAAGTCGAACATCTTCCATCTGCGCATTGGCGACAGCGTAGGCGCGACAGACGAGCTTGATCCGCTTCCCCCGAATGAGTTCGAGCAGATGGAGCAGAACCTCACACAGATTAAGGCTGACGCGGTAGAGGCTGCCGGACGCGCGGAGGATGCCGCAGAACGCGCAGAGAACGCCGCTGTGAATCCCCCGAAAATCCAAAACGGAACTTGGTGGGTATACGACTTTGAACAAAGCGCGTATGTAGATACCGGAATGCAGGCAAAGGGCGACACAGGTGCAACCGGACCGCAGGGACCACAGGGCGAAGCTGGACCCGTAGGTCCGCAAGGCCCCAAGGGAGATACCGGCGCAACCGGCGCAACTGGCCCCAAGGGAGATACCGGCGCACAGGGCCCGCAGGGTATTCAAGGCGAGACAGGCCCTATAGGTGCAACCGGACCTCGGGGTGAAAAGGGAGACACTGGAGAACAAGGACCCAAGGGAGATACCGGTGCAACAGGTCCCAAGGGTGACAAGGGAGACACCGGCCCACAGGGTGAAGTTGGCCCACAGGGTGAAGTTGGCCCGAAAGGAGAAAAAGGTGACAAGGGCGACAAAGGTGATACCGGCGATACAGGCCCGCAGGGACCGCAAGGTGAGCAGGGACGCGGTTTTGTTATCATGGGATACTATGATAGTCTTGGAGCCTTGCAGGGCGCACACCCAACTGCTACGGCTGGTGACGCTTACGGCGTAGGAATGGCAGAACCGTATGATATATACATTTGGGACGGCGTAGAAAATGCGTGGGTGAACAACGGACCTATCCAGGGCGCGACCGGTCCGCAGGGTCCGCAGGGAATCCCCGGCGAAACCGGACCCGCTGGCGCAGATGGAAAGAACGGCGCAACGTTTACCCCGTCTGTATCCGCTGACGGTAAACTGTCGTGGTCGAATAATGGGAGCTTACCGAACCCCTCCCCTGTAAACATTAAAGGCCCTAAGGGTGACAAAGGAGAAAAGGGCGACACGGGCGAACAAGGACCACAGGGCGCTGCCGGTGCAGATGGCGCACAGGGTCCGCAGGGTCCCGCAGGCGCGGACGGCGCACAGGGAAAACCCGGAACCCCTGCCGGATTTGGCGAAGTCACCGCAACCATAAGCAACACAAGCGGAACGCCGTCGGTAACTGTCACGGCAACCGGCGACAACACGGCGAAAAATTTCGCGTTTTCGTTCTCTGGACTGAAAGGTGAACCGGGTGAAAAGGGTGCAAGGGGTGACAAGGGCGACCCTGGACAGGATGGCGCACCGGGTGCAGATGGCGCACAAGGCCCTTCTGGCGCACCTGCAACGATCAACGGCGTAAACGCGCTGACACTGAAAGCCACCGGAGGTCTTACCGGTCAGCAGAGTGGAGACACATACACGATTGACGGATCTGGTCTTGTTCCGAAGACTACCACAGTAAACGGCAAGCCGCTGTCGGAAGATATTGCGCTGAATGCGGAGGATGTGGGGGCACGCGCCGCAAGCTGGATGCCGACGGCGGCGGAAGTGGGAGCGGATGCCGCAGGGGCAGCCCAGACGGCACTGGATAGCGCGAAGACGTATGCCGATGAAGCCATTGCGGCAGCAATCACAGGAGCGATTGGAGGGAGCTACTAATGCCAAACACTACTCTATCCGAACTGTTTACAGCCATTGCCAATGCGATCCGCGCAAAGACCGGGGAAAGTGCACAGATCGTCGCAGAACATTTCCCGGAAGAGATTGCGACAATTCAGACCGGCGTAGATACTGCGGACGCAACGGCGGTGGCCTCCGATATCCGCTCCGGCAAAACCGCGTACGCCAAGGGGCAGAAAATCACAGGATCTATGGCAACGAGAACGCTGGCAACGCCTAGCATTTCGGTTAGCTCCAGCGGAACCATCACGGCCTCGGTCAATCAGGCGTCTTCCGGGTACGTCGCATCCGGCAGCAAGTCAGCGACGCTTAAACTGTCATCTGCGCAGGATTCCGATTTTGTAGCAGCGAATATCAAAAAAGGCGTAAACATTTTTGGAGTGACGGGGACGTTTGAAAATGAAATAAACATTGAAACTGTTGCGCTTCTCCATAGCAAATCAAGTTCAATAGACGATTATGAAATAATTGATGCTGGACGTACGATGGTATTGCACCTTCCAAATCCGTGTTCCAAATTAATTTCAGTTTTTGGTCAGGGAGATAACAGCAAACGACAAGATTATGTTATTCGTTATCCGTGCAATTCAGACTATGATGTTGACAACGATCACTTTGAACTTATAACTGCAAGGGACATTGACGAATTAACGTCCGATACCGTAAATTTTTCAATTTCAGGGAAAAATATAAACATAGACTTAGGAAGTGCGCAAGGTGATCCTGGAGATATTGTATCAAATGGCGTAAGAACTGGCAGCATTGTCGTTACATACATCCCCGCATAAACCAAGAAATGAACAAAATAAACTATGAAAATTTCGGAACAACCAGATATCATATCAGATAGCCCTATAAACGTAAAGAAATCAAGAGGATAATGCACAATGATAGTACATCTCACAGACACAAAAGCCGCCCTGATGGGCGGCGCGGCGGTCCTGGGCGGGGCGATCAGCCAGGCGTTCGGCGGCTGGGATTCCGCCATGATGACGTTGCTGATTTTCATGGCGATCGACTACATTTCCGGCCTGGTTGTCGCGGGCGTGTTCCAGGTGTCGGACAAGACTGAGTCGGGCAGCATCAGCAGCCAGGCGTGCTGGCAGGGCCTGCTCAAAAAGGGCATGACGCTGGTCATCGTCCTGGTCGCGGCCCGCCTGGACATTGTCCTGGGCACGGCGTTTGTGCGCGACGCGGTCGTCATCGCCTATGTGGTCAATGAGACCATCTCGATCATCGAAAACGCCGGCCTGATGGGCCTGCCGGTGCCTGACGTTATCATGCAGGCTATTGAGCAGCTGCAAGGGAAGGAGGATGGCGAAAAATGAAAATCAATTTCAAACAGTCCCATTCAGGCAACTATGCCGCCGGGCGTTCCGGCCCTGTGGAGTACATTGTCATTCACTACACGTCCAACCAGGGCGACACGGCCAAAAACAACGCGGATTACTTCGCGCGGGAAAAGGTCGGGGCGAGTGCGCACTACTTCTGCGACGAAAACGAAATCTGGCAGTCGGTCAAGGACATGGACACGGCATGGCACTGCGGGGCCAAGACCTACCGGCACCCAGAATGCCGCAACGCGAACAGTATCGGCGTGGAAATCTGCATGAACGACAAAAAGGGCAATGTCCGGCAAGGCAGCATCGAGACCGCCGCCGAACTCGTGCGCTACCTCATGCAGCGGTACGGCGTACCGGTTGACCGCGTAATCCGCCACTATGACGTGACCGGCAAATACTGTCCCGGCCCGATGGTAGATGACCCGGCGCTGTGGACGGCGTTCCAACAATCCCTAACGCAAACGGAGGATGATTCTGTGCGATACAAATACTATGATGATATGCCCGACTGGGCACAGCCTACAGTGTCCAAGCTCGTCAAGAAAGGCTATCTCAAGGGCGAGGGCAGTGGAGTGCTCAACCTCACCGAGGATACCCTCAAGGTGCTTGTCATCAACGACCGCGCCGGACTGTATGACTGAGGTGGACGATGCTCGAAGAAAAGGACATTAGCCGCCTCAGAGAAATTTTCATCACGCGCGAGGAATGTAACAACACCGTAGACCATCAGAACCGGAAATTTGCCAACGATGACAAGCGGCTTGCGGTCATTGAAACATACCAGAGAATCAACCTTTGGTTGCTTGCGGCGGTCGGCGGCGGTGTTATCACAATGTTAGTCAAAATGTTTTTTGGGGGTGTCTAAATGGCTTGTGATTGTAAGCACGACGTTGTAGATGAAACGACAGCAATTCGGGCGGCGGCAGAGGTGGCGCAGAAGTATAAGCTGCTGGTACGTGCGGTAATCGCGCTTGCGTTCGGCTTTTTTATCATGGTCGGCTGCTGTATCTGGGCTGTCGTAAACGCTCAGACAATCGCGAATAACGCCATGCTAGATGCACTTATGGCAGTATCCGAAATGGAAGTTACCAGTACAACTACAACCACCGTAACACAGGACACCGGAGAGGGGACTGGAAACAATGTATACCTTGACGGCGATAGCACCACATACAATGAAAGCGGGGTTGACTAATGGCGAAACAGACGGTTAAAAAGAAAACCGTTAAGAAAATCAAGATCACGCCCAAAGCATCCCTAGTGGCACAGAAACAGGCGCAGGCGAAAGCCCAGAAACGCGCCCCGAATGGTAGGTTTGCATGACCCGTGATGACGTTAAAACCATCCTCAGAACCCCATACAAGCCGCTTGTACTGTGCGCCCTGTCCTATGTCAACCTATCAGACCGAGACATAAACCTGTTGATTCTGCGCTACATGCGCGGACACACGCAGGAAGAAGCCGCAGAGGAATTGCGGTTAAGCGTCAACGGACTGCAAAAGCGCGAATATGCGGCGCTGAAAACATGCGCGGAAGCATGGGACAAACTGCTGTTCATACAGGAAATTTCAAAAGCTACTCAGTAATGGGTAGCTTTTATTTTAACATTGCAATGTTTACACAAATATGCTACAATAATATAAAGGAGTGATTCAAAATGATGAAACAGTATATCAGAAGAAACCGCACTCATTCGGTAGCATTCCGAACGTCTGAGGATGTTTGGGATTACCTAAAAGGAATCGCAGATCAAGAGGGATGCACCGTGTCCAGTGTGGTAAATGCAATCATTGCCAGTGAAATGAACAGAAAGGAAAGCGAGGCGAACTAATGAGCCAGTTATTACAAACCGATGGATACGGCCTATTCATTGACAAGAAAGACACCGCACGGGTAAACAGTTTGATGGTGGCCATGGTGTTTAACAAAAGACACGACAACGTACTGAGAGACATTCAGAATCTTGATTGTTCGGATGATTTCCGACACCTCAATTTTGAGGAGTCCAAGTATACAAACGATCAAGGGAAGAAACAGCCTTGCGTGAACATGACAAGAGACGGATTCGTTTTCCTTGTCATGGGATACAGAGGAAAGAAAGCGGCTCAATTCAAAGAAGCGTACATCAAGCGTTTCAACGAAATGGAAGAGTTCATCCGAACCCTCGTAGAAACCCGCAGAGACTTCCCGGAACTCACGGAAAACATCAAACTGTTGCACGATAACCCGAAGCCTTACCACTTCTCTAACGAATGCGACATGATTAACCGACTTGTAACCGGTATGACTGCGAAGCAGTTTAGAGAATCCCACGGACTCAAAAGAGGCGAGACGATCAGACCACATCTGACTGATAAACAAATCCGAATGATGAACGCCTTACAGAAAGCAGATATCGGGCTTCTCATTTCCACCCCTGATTACGAAGATCGTAAACGCCGGTTAGAGTGGTACAAGGCAAAACTGGAAAGTAAAGCACTTCTTAAAAACTGAAAATTCAATGTACAGCCGTCCGAATAGGGCGGCTTTTTTATGTCCTCAGTTGGTGGTGGATCCGGTCAAAACGTCCTATGATTATCTTATAGAAAGGGCGTGATTGAATGATCGGAAACGAATATGTAAAGCGCCTGACAGATATCGGAATGCTGCTGTGTTGCGCAGAGCGCACGGTCGATGAATTTCTCAAGCGTGACGAATACGCCGGGCTTGAAAATTACATCAGCACTAAAGAATGCGTTGCGGAGGTACTCGGATGATGTACAACCCATATACCATTGGTATTCCCCCTCAGATGCCCTCTAACCCTCAGTTTAACCAGATGGGGTATAACTACCAGCCCCAACCCGCTCAAATGCAACAGAACGCGCCTCAGAGCGAAATGACATATGTTCTGCCGGTTGCATCGGTCAAAGAATTCGATACCGTTACCATCCAGCCCGGACGGCGTGCGCTTTTGATGGCACAGAACGAGCCGTACATTGCATTCAAAGCTGCGGACGCTATGGGTATGGTGCAAACCAGCCTGTACAAAATCGAGCCTGTGACGGCTGACCAGATGGCGCAACCCTCCACGGAATACGCCACAAAAACAGAGCTTAACCAGTTGCAACAGGTTGTTCAGCAAATCCTTGATGTAATGGCACCGAAAAAGGAGGATAAAACGGAATGAATCCTTTATTTCAGGCAATGAACGGCGGGAACATGGGGAGAATGCAGCAGATTGCAGGCGTAATGCAGATGCTTAAATCTGGAAACCCGGAACAGATTGCACAGCAGATGATGCAGTCTAACCCCCGCTTCAAGCAGTTCATGGAACAGAACAAGGGAAAGTCCCCCGAACAGGTAGCAAAGGAAAACGGTATTGACCTCGGTTCTTTTGTGAGCCAACTTAAATGATTGTGACCGGGAAGCGCGCACCCGGATGCAAAATATATACCAAGGAGACAAAAAACTATGGATATGACTCCGGCTGATATTGCTGCTGTAACTCGCAACAACGATTGTTATGGAGACGGTTTCGGCATGGGCGGCGGTTGGCTGTCTTGGCTGCTGATTTTCGCACTGATCGGCGGCAACGGTTTCGGTTTCGGTAACCGCAATCAGGCTGCAACTACCGAGGATCTGGCAAGCGGTTTCAACTTCTCCGCACTCCAGTCCAAGACCAACGACATCCTGGCTGCTGTAAACAACAACAATCAGGTGCTTGGCAATGCTATTTGCCAGCTGGGCTATCAGGATGCACAGCACACCTATGACCTGTCCCGTCAAATTGCGGACTGCTGCTGTACTACTCAGCGCGGCATTGATTCTGTCAGGTTTGATATGTCGAACTATTCGGCTTCGACGAATGCTGCTATCACCGCAGGCACCCAGAAGATTCTGGACAAGATGTGCGAGAATGAAAAGGCTGCTATGGCTGCACGCATTCAGTCCCTGGAACTCCAGCAGGCTCTTTGCGGCGTAATCCGTTATCCCACTGCCACTACCTACGCTGTGCCGAGCACCTGCTTCGGTTTCAACAGCTGTGGATGCAACGGCGCATTTTAAGGCTAACTGAGCCGGGAATTATGGGAGACCCCGGCGGGTCTCCCTTTTTTATTTGAAAGGAGTAATCAAAAATGTCTAAATCCGCACTCTATGCAATCAACAGTACCCAGCAGACCCTCACCGGCGGCGGTTCCGTCGATCTTGGCAACCCTGTACACGGTTTTGGTCAGACCTGTTGCCAGAAGTCTATCGACGTATCCGGCAACAATCTGACCCTTCGTGACGGCGGTATGTATGGCATTGTTATTTCCGCAACCGTGACCGCTTCTGCACCCGCCACTATCACCTTACAGGCATATCAGGACGGCGTAGCATTCGGCGTTCCGCAGGCTGTCACCATTGCGGCAGCAAACGACCCGGCACCCGTCACTCTCAACCTCGGCCCGAGAGTCGCATGCAACGGCTCTAGCATCATCACTCTGGTTGCAACCACGACCGCAGGCAATGTCATCATCGGCGGCGTTGAAACGCTGGCTTGGAAGCTGTGAATGGTGGAAAACCGTTAGAGTTTACTGACCTGCTCGCCATATACTCTATCTATCTCGGCACACGAAGCCTGATTGAGAACGAACAGCAGTCAGATGCACAACTCAAAATCCTACGGCAGAACGATATAACCGCAGCAAACGACAAACAGGCCGCGTATATTCTTGCCGACATTAACGCAAAATTTGACGAGCAAAACGCCATGATACGCAAAATCATGGATAAGCTCGGCATAAAGGACGGTGATTAAATGGGACAGCCCATGAACTACGAGACGATGCATATGGATGACTACGACATTATCAATGACATCCTCGACACCCGCGATTCTGTATACCACGAGATCAACGGCGCAGATGAATACATTGATAAGGCCATGCTACATAAACCCCATGACAAGCAGGCGGCAGACAACATGGTTGCGCTGTCTGCTCAGGAGTTGCAACACGCCGGTGTACTGCAAGGCAACATTGACCGCATGATGGCCAAGCTCAAAGAGTCCGACGCAAAATCGCATTCGATTCTTTCCAAGGTCATCAGCCGCGACAAGTCGACGCAGGCACGCATGATTACCGACGTGAAAGAAAAGCACGAAATGTACAAGAAGTAATCACACCGCCCTCAGAAATGGGGGCGGTTTTCTTTTACCCTCTCTTTCTAAAATCAGAAATATTTTTCCAAAACCTGTTGACATTCTTACAAGTATGTGATATCATATAATCACAGCAAGGGAGGTGATACAGTGTATCAGGTATCTATCAAAGCCGCTCGCGTCAATGCTGACCTCAGCATGCAGCAGGCCGCGCAACTGCTGGGAATCACCGAGCGCACGTTATACGAATGGGAGAGAGGAAAACGTGCAATCCCGTTCGACGCAATCAAAACCATGTGCTCGGCATATAATGTACCCATCGAACTGCTGAGACTGTAAGGAGGATTTTGCAATGGATAAAATGACCAGACTCTCCCTGCGCTGGACGGCGTTGGGATTCCTCACGGCGGCGGTGGTGGCCGGGGAGGTTGTGTTGTGGAGCCTCCCGCAGGACACGCGCACGGCACTGCTTGCGGTAGGGGCTATAGCATACATCGGCGCGCAGCTTGCGAGAAAGGGGCGATAAGCATGGCAAAACGCAAATCTACCGTCCACGCGGCGACCTGGGGCGCAGTCCACATGCTGGCCCAGGACAGGGCAATCGAACACAAGGCGCAGGAGCAGCAGCGGAAAAAAATTCTGCAATCGCTCGGCCCGGCCGTGGAGATGGCACGGGATTTGATGGGACAGGTTCGCGTGTACAGCATTGCGCCTGGACGCGTGCTGGTAGACCTGGATACATTCCGCATGCTGTTCCCGCGCGCGTCGGGAGAGCTGTTCAATGGCGATGTACATTATACGGCCACGATCCGCGGGATAACGGTCACGAGCATCGACCTAAATCTGCCGGGAGGGGGCGAACCCCATGACTGACCCCTACACCGGATGCCCCGAACGGGCATTGGAGCCGCCCGAGAATTTAGACCCGCCGGATTCCTACGACTGGGACGACGAAATTTATCAACTTTATGCAGATAGGAGATATGAAAATGAATTTGTTTGAACTGACCACAGAGTTGCAGAACGCAATGGAAAACATCGTGATTGACCCGGAAACCGGAGAAGCTACCGGATTCGAGGCTGTAGACGCGCTTGATATCGCGTTTGATGATAAGGCAGAGGGATATGCCCTTGCAATCAAAAACCTGCTTGCGTTCGCTGACAGCGCAAAGACAGAGGCCGACAACATGAACTCAAGAGCAAAGGCGGCAAAGGCGAAAGCTGACAAGCTGAAAGAGCACCTGTCGCAGAGTATGGCGGCTGTTGGTAAGACCAAGATCGAAACCGCACGCGCCGCGCTGAGCTTCCGCAAGTCGGTATCTGTCAAGATCACCGATGACGAATCCATCCCGGATGAACTGTTTAAGGTTACCGTAAAGAAGGAGCCGAACAAGACCGAGATCGGCAAACTGTTGAAGTCCGGCGGATCTGTACCCGGCGCAGAACTTGAAACTAAAATGAATCTTCAAATCAAGTGAGGTGTGAATCATGAACGTATACCAGAAGATCGCAGAGGTTATGAAGCGTGTGCAATATCTCAGCAAGGACGATAAAGTGGAATTTAAGTCCACCAACTACCGCGCAATCAGTGAGGAAAAAGTTACAACGGCTGTCCGTACCGCTATGGTGGAAGTCGGTCTGGTTATCCTACCGGTCGAGCAGCACCGGGAAAGAATCGGTCAAATCACATCCGTTGATACCAAGTACCGTATCCAGAATATCGAAGACCCTGATGATTTTGTAATCGTGGTTTCTTCCGGCGACGGCGCAGACAGCCAGGACAAGGGCGCAGGAAAGGCAATGACATACGCCTATAAGTACATGATGCTTCGCTCGTTCTCCATCCCCACGGGTGAAGATCCAGACAAGGTATCCAGCGCAGAACTGGACGAAAAAGAGCGTGAGAAGTACCGTGACGCAATCAAGCGCATGTTGTTCACGATCTGCGGCAAGGATAAGAGCGCGGCCTCCGCACGATATGATAAGGACGTAAGGCCGGACGTGGACGACCTTGAACACCTGAAATGGCATTTTGAAACCATCCAAAAGGAATACAACAGGGTGAGAAGCGGTGAAAATCAAGTTTGACGCGCCCCGGTGGGAATTCAAAGACGGTCAGTTTTGGCTATGCCTTCGGATTCCCACCGAATCCCGCCCCATGGCTCGCAATTTCGCTCAGACGGCGCGAGACGCATTCTACGACGCAGACATTAAATTACACAGGGAACGCCGCAGCCTTGACGCTAACGCGTATTTCTGGGCACTGTGCGGAAAACTGGCAGAGGTTACCCGAATCCCGAAAACTGATATCTACCGGCAGTACATTAAAGAGATCGGCGGGAACTGTGAAACCGTGTGCGTGGTAGACAAGGCCGTTGAAAAACTGCGCAAGGGATGGGAGCACAACGGCCTTGGCTGGGTGACGGATGAAATGACATCAAAAATACCCGGATGCCGCAATGTAATTTTGTATTACGGTTCATCGACCTACGACACCGCGCAAATGTCCCGGCTGATTGATATGGTGGTACAGGATTGCATTGCACAGGGCATCGAAGTGTTACAACCCCAAAAGATCGCGGCAATGATGGAGGAATGGACGAATGCACAAACGGACAAAAGCACTAGCAATCAGCAAAGCGGTTAAGGATGCCGTATACGCCCGCGACGGCGGTTGTTGCGTCCTCTGCGGCTCTCCCTGCGGTATCCCTAATGCACATTATATCAGTCGTGCACAAGGCGGCAAAGGGATAGAGGAAAACGTTGTAACCCTGTGCTTTAAGTGTCACAACGAATACGATCAGGGCTACCACCGGCAGGAAGTCCGCGAAGAGCTGCGCGAATATCTGAAAAAGCAATATCCCGACTGGGACGAATCAAAACTAATCTATAACAAATGGAGTGATCTGTAATGCTTAACAACTGCACCATTCAAGGCCGACTGACCAGAGATCCTGAACTGCGTTACACCGCGTCAAACACACCGGTCGTATCATTTTCGCTTGCTTGTGAACGTTCCCGCAAGAACGCAAATGGCGAATATGATACCGATTTCATTGACTGCACCGCTTTTGGTAAGACCGCCGAGTTTGTGAAGAACTGGTTTGCAAAGGGCATGATGGCGATTGTCGTCGGTCGCATCCAGTCCCGCAACTGGGAGGACAGAAACGGCAACAAGCGCACGTCCGTCGAAATCAATGCAAACGAAGTCCTGTTTGGTGAGTCCAAGAAGGACAAGGCCGCGCGGAAGTCTGAACCGGATACACCTCTCTTTGATCTCCCTGTCAGTGATGACGATTTCACAGAACTGGATGATATGTCTGGCGTTCCTTTTTGACAGGGACATCAATGTCCGTACCACCACCGCCCTGAAATATGGGCGGTTTCTTTTGCCCGGGTATTGACATATATGTAAATCATTGGTATAATATGTATATAAACAACGGAGGTGATTTTATGATGTATCGTATCGCAGAGGTTGCAAAGATTCTCGGATTCAAGGAAAGAACCGTAAGACAGTGGATTGTGGACGGAAAGATTAAGGCCGTTAAGATCATGTCTGAATGGAGAATCCCGGAAGAAGAGATCGAGCGTTTGAAGAAAGGGGAATAAGCATGTACAGAGTGATTATCGCTGAAAACGTCGTTGACTATTTGAATTGCAGATTGCGCGGGGTCGAGTTTGATGTTAAAAGCGAATACGACGTGAAAGAATACGTCGCCGACTTCACCAAGAAAGGACTTGAAGTTCTGGTAATTTATGATCCGGACGGTGAGGAGGGTGAATAATCATGGCTATTCTCAGGAACCCTAACAAAGACAAGTTCACGATCGTTGATAATTACGCGCTAAAGGATGGGAATTTATCCTTGAAATCTCGCGGGTTACTTATCACAATGCTTTCGCTCCCTGATGACTGGAAGTTTTCAGAAAACGGCCTTTGCGCAATTCTTCCAAAAGACGGACAGGCATCGATCAGAAGCGGGTTGAAGGAACTGGAACAGAATGGATATTTGACACGTGAGAGAACCCGTGATACAAACGGTAGGGTGTCGGATGTGGTTTGGACTATACGCGATAAACCACACGTGGAAAATCCAAGTGTGGTAAATCCAAGTTTGGATAATCCCAACTTGGAAAATCAACCCCAATTAAATACTAAACAATCAATTACTGATAAATCAATTACTGATTTATTAAATACTAAGAGTACAGCGCGCAAGCGCGCCACACCCGCCCGGGAAGCATTTGGTGAATACGGATGGGTAAAGCTGACGGAAGAGGAGCACAACCGCCTTGTAAACGAATACGGTTTATCTGAGGTGCAACGGGCCATTGCCTATATCGACGAATCCGCACAGAGCACAGGCAACAAGAACAAGTGGAAAGACTGGAACCTTGTTGTGCGAAAGTGCATCCGTGATGGATGGGGTAAGCGGCAACAGCAACAGCAGAACGCCGGCGGTTCGTTCAAGGATGTATTTGGTGATTGGTGATGACGAAAACAGAGACAGAAATGATTATCCGGGTGTTGGAAGCAGCGTACCCCATGTTCTACCGGAATAAGACATCAGATGATCGGCGCGACGCGCTGCGCCTGTGGTATGACATGTTTGCAGAGGACGACGGTGCACTGGTGGGCGCGGCCGTAAAAGCCTACATAGCCACCAACACCAGCGGATTCCCGCCGGACATTGGACAAATCAAGCAGAGGCTTGTAAAGCTCAAACACCCTGACATGCTCGACGAAGCGCAGGCGTGGGCGATTGTGTCCAGAGCGATACAGCGGAGCGCGTACCATTCAGCAGAAGAATTTGAAAAACTGCCGGAGGTGATAAAGTGCGTCGTGTCCAGTCCGTCGATGCTGAAAAGCTGGGCAATGGCAGATGGAGACGATCTGCAAACGGTGATTGCCTCGAACTTCCAGAGAGCATACCGTGCGCGCGCCTCAGAAGCCGCAGAACGGCTTGCATTGCCCACGGATATAAAGAGACTACTGGAACGCACAGACTACACTAGACGGCTTCCTGAGCCGGAAGACCCGGAAGAACAAAAGCGGCGTGCTATTGCGTTGCTGCAAGCGCAGCGGGACGAATACGCCGCAAAGATTTTAGGTGAAAGCAAGGAGGAATAAACATGAAATTTATTGCAAGGGTTTGTTTGGATAACGGGGAAGAAGACCGCTTTTTGATGGACGCGGAAAACGGGGAATCCGCAATCGAAATTGCAAAATACATGATGAATACAGGATTCATCGAGTGCGAAAGCATGCTAGTAAATACAAAACACATATGCACGGTTAAGATTGATCGATGCAACGTGATTTGAGAGGGAGGAATAAACATGTCTGAAAGGTATTTTTGCTTTGGTAAGCAGGGAATTTGTGAAGAGGAAACGTGCGCACGATGCGATTTTTGCGACGGTGAAGGAGGAGTTAAAGGAGAAACTCTGGATAAAATTTTTAAGGGATTATTTGGAGACGAATATGACCTAGACCGCCTGCGTGAACTGGTACAGGCCGACCGGGACGAAAGGTGCATTATACCACCAGTGAAAATCGGTGACATCGTGTATCTCATAACTACATGCAAGAATTTTCACCAAGTGTTGGATGGAACGATGTACGGGGATGACGGCGGGCCTGGTACGGCAACAGGAATGTATTGCCCGTGCGAGCTTGCGGAGAATTGCCCATTCCCGTGCGATTATGATGGGAGTTTTGATTGCGAAAAGCACAAAAATACTCCTGCGATTTTTGAGGATGTCGTGACCGGTATTTACATAGATTATGTACAGGACGGCGTGACATTTGATTATTCTGGCAGCGCAGATTTTGAAGATTTCGGCAAAACCGTATTCATGAGCCGTGAAGCAGCAGAAGCCGCAATGAAAGGAGAAAACGAGAATGGAATGGATCAGCGTTAAGGATAGATTGCCGGAAGAAGGAGAAAGCGTTCTGGTTTTTATGGGCGGTAAAATAGAAGTGGCCAGAATCGAAAAAGGAATATCGAAAGAGCAGAGAGAAAAGATGAAGTCAGGGGAATTGCCAGACAAAGAAGAATTTGCATATATTCCAGGAAGACCTTTTTTCACAGTAAAAAGAAGCGATTCGATCAAGGGTGCGGATGAATGGGGTAACAATGCGGTTCCATACAAATGGTACGCGCAATCCGGGCCAATGCAATGGTTTGGACAATACGTTACCCACTGGATGCCGTTGCCTGAACCGCCGAAGGAGGGTTGAACGATGTACTATTTTGAATTTACATATTTTGACGGAAGCAAAGAGACGTTCAAAGACTACAATTTCGGAACAAGAGAAAACGCACTTGCATTTGCAAATGAAATGATGGATCGAAAATTCGCAATGGTCGGAAATGATCTGATAAATATTTCGTATATTGCAAGAATCAGGATCATGGAGGAATGAACATGGGTAAAATGAGCAGAGAAAAGGGGAAGAGGGGAGAAAGGGCGTGGGCGGCGTTTTGCAGTCAGCAGGGCTATGAATGCCGCCGCACCGCTCAGTATTGCGGTAAAACCGGTGAGGCTTCCGACGTTGTAGGACTGCCGGGAATCCATCAGGAGGTGAAACGGGTCGAACGTCTGAATATCGTGGACGCGGTAGATCAGGCGAGAAGAGACGCACGGCCGGGAGAGATACCGATTGTGGCGCACAAACGGAACCGGTGTGAATGGCTGGTGACAATGCGGGCGGATGACTGGTTTAGATTCTATCGGGAATGGGAGGCTGGACGATGCGACCAGTAACAGATGAAATGATTGTGCGATTTATGGAGGTTGCGCAACGCCTGAAAGCCGTGTCCAGCATGCCCATATCACGAGCGCGGGAATGGATTGCACAACAGCCAAAACCAGGGTGTGAGGAATACCGGGTGTATACGATCTGGGATGATCAGGGACGGTTATTGGCGCATGGCAGGAGGGATGAATGCGCCGCTGCGATTGGAGTGCAAACAGACCGTATATCAGACCAGTATAACCGGTATCTGAGAGGAATGCAGACAAAACTCATATACTCTGTAATAGACGAGAGAGGCGACGATGATGATAAAATCACCGTGTGATGATTGCACAAACAGTAAATGCCGTTGGAACAGCTGCGAACGTTGGCGCATGTGGTTCCGCATGACGTGGAAAAATATTCAGAGAATGTTTGACAAACTGCGGTAAATGCGGTATAATAAATGCATCGGAGGGTTTGGCGGAACCCCCACAACTGAACAAACCCACCGATACGTCTTGTATTAGAGGCCGCCACCTCTAGTGCAGGGCGTTTTTGTTTAGGAGGATGACAAATGTTTGGAATACAGTTCTATCCAACACCACCGGAACTGGTTGAAAAAATGCTTGATCTGGTTGATTGGGAACGGGTGCAGTTTGCGCTTGAACCGTCGGCGGGGAAGGGAGACATTGCGCAAGGAATCAGAGAGAGAATGAACGTCAAACAAAAGCCGTTGCAGCTTGATTGCGTGGAAATCGACTCTGACTTGCGTGCAGTGCTTCGACAGCGCGGATTTACCGTAGTTGAAAACGACTTTTTAGCATGGGACGCACAAACGCGCTATGACCTGATTGCGATGAATCCGCCTTTTCGGGACGGTGACCGCCATTTGCTGCATGCGCTTGACTTAATGAAGCACGGTGGACAAATTGTGTGCTTGCTCAACGCATCCACGCTAGAGCGCACAGGAAGCCCTGTACGACAAGATTTAGTACAAAGGCTATATTCGTATAGGGCGAAGGTTGAAAAGCTCGCTCGCGCGTTCTCAGGGGCAGAGAGAAGCACCGACGTTGACGTAGTGCTCATATACGTTGATATCCCGGAAGAATGCCGAAACGAAATCGACATGGACGACATGCGCCGCGCTGCGGACCTGCCGGAATCCGAACAGGATACCACGGATATTGTGGACGCGGATTTTTTCAAGGCAATTGTACAGCGTTACCAGATGGAGGCGCGGATCGGCCTAAAAATGATTGACCAGTTCCAGCACCTCAACCGGTTTGTCGATGACCGGGATCTTATCAAGTTGTCCATATCGAGCGGAGAACAGACCGAAATGAGCCTGCAAAACAAGTACCTTCGTGAATTGCGGGTGTACTACTGGAAAACGCTGTTTGAGGCGAAGGAAATGCAGAAGCTTATGACGCGAGAGGTTCGAGGGGCGTATCTTGCGAAAATCCAGTCATTCCGGGCGCTTGATTTTACGATGAATAACATCCTGCAGGTCAAGATCGAGCTGTCAAAGACCCTCGTCAGCAACGTTGAGGACGCAATCATCAAGGTGTTTGACGATCTTACATACGAGCACAGCATGGGCAAAAACAAAAACATCCATTACTACAATGGATGGAAAACGAATCAGGCGTGCAGGGTAAATAAAAAGGTCATCTTGCCGTTTTACGGGTTGTATGATCCGCGCTGGGGAGGCTACTGGTCTGCGTACAAGGCTAAGGACTACCTGATAGAGCTTGAAAAGATCCTGGGATACCTGGACAACGGACGCACAGACGGCATGAGCTGCGACAATGTGATTTATGCGGCATTTAATACGGCGGCAGACAAGTACGACGGGCGGAAACTGCATTGCAAGTTCTTCGACCTTGAATTCAAGAAGAAGGGAACCGTGCACATATTCTTCACCGACGAACGCCTGCTGAAAAAATTCAATTTGTTCGCCGGCAGAAAAAAGAACTGGCTGCCTGATGGATACGGTACAAAGTCTTATAAGGACATGACCAGCGGAGAAAAGGCCGTTGTAGACAGCTTTGAGGGTAAAGCGTCGTATGAGGACACTATGGAAGGCGCAGCGTTTTATATCGCGGCTCCTGAGCTGATGATGATTGGAGAATAAAATGAATAACGGGAACCCGCGAACGCGGGGACGGCGCAGCAACAATGTTGCACAGGCCGGTAATATCGTGGATTACATGCTAAGAACAGGAGAAAAAAACCGATATCTGCAGTCTGGAGCACGCAATATCAGCGGTGGCGCGGATGGTTCCGCATGCACTGGCGGGCGGCACGGAGACTGTGGAAGAAGACCCTGGGAGAAGATGGGACTGATGGATGAGATTAGACGCGCCCTGTTGGGCGATAAAGAGGCGGCGAGGCGGCTGACGGGTGCGGGGGTGCTGCTGCCGTGTCCGTGGTGCAACAGGACGCCAGAAGTGGAGTATGACGTGTTGGAGCCGTTTGAATGGGCTGTAATCTGCCCACTGTGCGGCGTATATCCCGGATGTTGTGATACGGAAATGCAAGCCCGCCTTGCCTGGAACACCCGCGCACCGATTCTGAGCGCGGAGGAGATGGAGAAGTTAAGCCATGGATAATTTACAACCAAGCCGAATTAACGGGGGTAA
>ERZ1090880.145-NODE-145-length-43324-cov-40.583466_pt1 | contig 43324 bp, 49 predicted proteins | sample MGYA00478471_ERZ1090880 | MGnify/ENA primary metagenome ERZ1090880 (study PRJEB33644, sample SAMEA5815734) | chicken gut metagenome | biome: Chicken; feature: Gastrointestinal Tract; material: Caecum | place: Ireland | collected 2019-01-01 | study: A study of the... | reverse complement strand
CTTGTCTTTTTAACACTTTTTTGGGCGTTTTTGAGTTTTCAGATACACCCTAGGGGTTACGGGTTATTTTTCCCAATTCAGTTTGGGCGGGGTGTTTAGGTCTTTGTATACCCATAGATTGGTATAGGGTGTCATGGCATCATAAGCAGTTTTCCAGGTGACACTTTGGCCGTCTACCTTCGTGGCTCCGCCGTTATCATTGTCGGGACTGCCGCTCCAGTAGCAGGCGGTGACGGTGGCATAGTTTACTCCCACCGCGCCGCCTACAATGTTACCGCTGACTTTGCCCGTGGCATAACAGGCAATGAGAGTGCCAGTTCCGTTCATTCCCACTATACCGCCGGCCCAGGCGTTGCTTGAACTGTCATTTTCAACGGTCACGTCGCCCGTGGCATAGCAGGCGGTCAGGGTAGTAGTACCACCATTCGTTACACCTACCACGCCGCCGGCCCGCTCCGTTCCCTTCACTGTGGCCGAGGAACTGCATCCGGTGATGGAACCGACCTGTTGATAGCCCACCACACCGCCTACGTCGCTACCGCTACTACCGCTGACGCTGCCCGACACCGAGCAGTTTTCAATGTTGCCGCCAAAGCTCCATCCCGCCACGCCGCCGACGAACGTGCCACTTGTTATGTTTACTTCTGTCAGCACCACGTTCTTCACCGTGCCGCCGGGACCGATTTGGCCGAACAAGCCTGCATATCGGTGATCTGTCGTAACGGTCAGCCCCGTGATGGTATGGTTGCCTCCGTCGAAGGTGCCGGTGTATTTCTTACTATTATCTGGGCATATCGGCGTCCAGTCGATGCCCGTCAGGTTGATGTCATCGGTCAGGGTGATGTCGATGTCTAACTTCCAGTCATTGTTCACCAGTTCGGCTACAGATTTCAGGCCTTCGGCGTTGGAAACAGAGTAGGTCTTGCCGTCCTCAGATACCGTGTAGCCGTTGTTCTCTACCTTTATGGTTTTCTCATTCTGATATTTATCATACGTCACCGTGAGGGTATATTCGCCCGCTGCGGGGAACGTGTAAGGCTTATCATCGGTAATCACAGTGGCGGTGCCGGTGCTGTCCTTGGGCTTTATTGTAAGCTCATACTCGTCTGATTTAAGGGTTGGATCGCTACCATAGGAATGGTCGGCTTTGACGGATGTTACTACACCGGATTTTGTGATGCTATCACCCGTATAGTAAGTCTCCTCGGTCGACCAGACCACTGTGATGCCGTCCAGAGTGGGCGGGGTTAACGTGATGGGTACCTCGGCCTCCTTGCCTTGGTATTTGATGGTGACTTTCTCTGTGTCGGCCGCAATGGTTGTAGGCTCCCAAGTAACGCCCTTGTTTTCGTAGTCACTGTTGATTGTTTCTGTTTTTACATTGTCGGAATAGGTGGCAGTGATGACCATACCTGTGGGGTTAAATAGATCCCCAGGGGTGTAAATGGTATCGGTCGGTCCGCTCACCTCGATTTTTTCCACCTCAGGCTCCTTGACCTCCACCTTGACCGTCGTGGTTTGGCCGCCGTAGGAGATGGTGACAGTATAGGAGCCTGCGCTACCAAATTTATATTCTGTGGCATCTGCGCCGTTAATCGTAAGCGAACACAATGCCGCATCAATATCTTTCGTGGTGTTGTTGGAATAGGTGGCGGTGATGACCATCCCCTTGGGGTCGAAGGATTCACCCACCCAGTATTCCTTGTCATCGGGCTCTTTGGTCACCTTGATGCTCTTGAGGGTGACGGGGTCGGGTTTGTCCTCGGTGCCGGCCTTGTCAACGGTAGCCCGCACCAGGATGGCGTAGCCGTTTTCCATCTCCGCCATGGCAAAGCCGGAGGAATACACGCCGTCGTCGGGCAGAGCGGCAAAGACCTTGTCCAAATCCAGATAGACCGACCGGGCCGCAGCGTCGGGGTCAGTGCCGGGGTAGATGATCAGGGTCCAGGCGGAGTCCCCCTGCTGGCCGCTGCCCAGCCGCTGGAAGCTGATGCCGCCGCCCAGCAGCTGTTCCAGTGCGGCGCGGAGTTCCTCGTCGGTTTCACTTTGGCTGATGGCCTGGCGGAGCTTGGCTTCCAGATCGGAGTCGATCTCCACCGATACGTTTTGGTACTGGCCGTCCAGCAGGTTCAGCAGCATTTGGGAAAGAGATTGATTCTTTCCGCCGCCGCAGCCCGCCAGCAGGCTCAGGGCCAGGGCCGCCGCCAAAAGCAGGGCCAAAAGTCGTTTGAATCACATGGTTTTACCTCCTTTGACCGATCAATGGTTCGTGATCGTTTGCCTGTAAATAGGGTGAACCATCTTTCACTAAGTTAAATTATACCAAAAAAGCAGCACAGTATCAACAGAACGGGACATGAGGTTGTTTCACTTTCGATTGTTTCAATAAGTTTACTTATCCGAGTAGAGAAGCACCGAAAAATTATGCTGTCAGGAAGGAGGAATGCAGACATGGAAGAATCAAAGCAGGTCACAGTATCTCCACAGCCGACCCCCGCAGGTACTTTCAACTTGAAGATTGAGAACACCACCTATGTGGTAGGCGTTCACTTCAGCAAGACCACAAAAGACACTTTGGAGGACAAGATGAAGCGTTTGATGCTGGATGATGTTAAAACCGCCAATTTTTGAGGCAAAAATTCGGAAGATATTCCCTCTGAATATCTTGACAACGTCCTCCCCAAAGGCACCATAGATTGGGAGAAAGAACTGGCCCGTTGGGAGTAAACGGGCCGTAAATAGTCGTTCCGCTCTCCCTGCTCTGGGAGGGCATTTTATTTACCCCAGGCCCCAGGATACACCAGTAAATCAACTCCCGCTGCGGTTGGCAGCTTATAAAAAACGAGATTTCAGGTGTGTATCGGGGCCGCAAGCTCTTTATTGTAAGGAGGAGATCACCATGGAATTTTTCAATAGCGCAATCGAAGTCCTGCAGACCCTCGTGGTTGCTCTGGGCGCCGGCCTCGGCGTGTGGGGCGGCGTCAACCTGCTGGAAGGTTATGGCTCGGACAACCCCGGCTCGAAGCTGCCGGAAGATAAACGCCCCATCGGCCGCTGGGGCCGATTACATAAAGAATATCTGAAAACCTACCGCCCTCTCCTTTATCAATCACTGCTTCTGTCCGGCAGGCTGTACACCATTCTGGCCGACTTGGATGAGCAGGCCACCGAACGGTGCCGCCTGATTGTCCATCAGATGGCCCAGGCCGAGGGCATCACCGAGGAGATGAAAGCCCGCGACCCGGTACGCTGGGTGCAGGCCATGAACTCCATCCGCAGCCGGGCGGAGGAGATTATCCAGGCTGAGATGATCTATGTATGAGGAGGGCAGGACGATGATTCTGGAAGCGATTTATAACGGAAACTTTTACCCCAGCGAAACGGTTGTACCGAAGTCTGAAAAATACCGGAACGCACTGAAAGCCTGTGAGAAGATTATGGATCTGCTGGCCGAAAAACTGAGCAAAGAAGATTACGACCTGGTGGAAGAACTTCAGGATCAGGCTTCCATCGCCCAGGGCGAGGAGAACGAGTGCCACTTCAAGGTTGGATTCTCGGCGGGGCTGCTGGTGCAGCAGGAAGCGGTGGAGCAGGTCAAAAAGATCAATGACAAATGAAACAGCGGCAGGACATCCAGTCGGAGGTCCTGCCGCTGTTTGTATGAATTTCAGAAATGCCAGAGCGAAATCAGATCAATCACTCAGATCTTCGCCGTTGGAGGCCATGACTTTTTATATCAGTAGAAGCTGTCCTTACAACTGTAGGCAATACGGTGATAAAACATAGCGTAGCCTTTACTGTTCCTGATAAGCAGAATCAGCTGTTTTGTGCTTTATAGCTCTCGCCCCAAGCCCACATGGCATCCAGAATGGGTTTCAGACTTTTCCCCAAATCTGTTAAGCTGTATTCTACCCGTGGCGGAACTTCGGCATAGACTTTGCGGCTCACCAGCCCCTTTTCTTCCATATCCCGCAGCTGGGCGGTGAGAACTTTCTGGGAGACGCTGCCGATGGATTTTTTCAGTTCTCCAAAGCGTTTTGTCCCGGGCATGAGGTCGCGCAGGATCAGGACTTTCCATTTGTCACCGATCAGCATCAGCGTTGTTTCCACCGGGCAGGCGGGTAATTCTTTCATTTGCTGCATGGTATCACACCTTTCAATAGTTTCCTTTTAGTAACTACGGCACAATAAAGTGCTTACTTTACAACGGATACTTATGGCTTTATTATAATCTTGCAAGATACAAATTGCAATCCTTCAAACCCACGTTCAAAATCAGGAGGTATTCCATCATGAATGAAGTCGTCAAGTTTTTGCAGGAAAATCCCGTACAGTATCTGGCCACCGTTGGCCGCGACGGCAAAGCCAAGTGCCGTCCCTTCATGTTTGCCGGCGAGATGGATGGCAAACTGTGGTTCTGCACCAACAACCAGAAGGATGTCTACAAGGATATGCAGGCCAACCCCAACATTGAGGTTTCTGTTTCCAGCCCTGCTTATGCGTGGATTCGTCTGAACGGCGAGGCCGTTTTTGAGAACAATATGGCCGCCAAGGAAATGTGCATCCGGAACCCCATCGTCAAAGGTCAGTATGGTGAGGCCACGAACCCCATCTTCGAGGTGTTCTATCTGAAGGATGCCCATGCGGTCATTGCAGACTTCTCCGGCAACCCGCCCAAGGAGTATGACCTGTAAGGGTTGTGCACAGTGGTTCCTCCAGACAAATCTGGGGGAACCTTTGATTTTGAGGACTTCTTATGCAGACAAGAGAGTATCTGGAATACATTGTGGATCAGATCCATTCCGTCGTTTTTGCCACCGTGGACCGTGAGGGCCATCCTGTCACCTGTGCGATTGACATCATGGATTATGATGAAAGCGGCCTTTACTTCCTGACAGCAAAGGGCAAAAACTTTTATGATCGGTTGAAAGCCAATGAAAATGTTGCCTTTACCGCTATGAAGGGTGAAAACACCCTATCCTGCGTGGCGGTGTCGGTACAGGGAAAAGCGAAAGAAATTGGCCCAGACAGGCTGCCCGACTTGTTCCGTAAAAATCCCTATATGGAGAAAATTTATCCTGATGAGCGCTCCCGCAGCGCGCTCATAGTATTCAAAATTTACGAAGGAGCTGGAGAATGGTTTGACCTCTCTAAACTTCCGATTGAACGAGCTAGCTTTACATTCGGCGGTGCACAGGCAAAAGAAATCGGCTATTTTGTGACGGACAAATGTATTGGCTGCAAACTGTGTTATTCCAAATGTCCACAGAAGTGTATCGATATTTCAAAAAAGCCTGTAGTCATCCGGCAGGAACACTGTCTGCACTGCGGAAACTGTTTTTGAAATTTGCCCCACAAGGGCGATTGAACGGAGGTGAAAATATGGCTCAGGAGGAGCGATTGGATGTTCTGCTCCGCTGTCTGCTGGAAGAATATGAGGAGGTCCGCGTGCCGGATTCCCTGCCGGAAAAGCGGCAGCTTTTGCGCAGCCTGATGAATGTGCGCCCGCCCGCCCCGGTCAGCAAGGACTTTTTGAAGGTGCAGGACGCTTACCTGGGGGAACTCCTTGCCCAGCGTGGAGTGACAAAGCTTGAAGACCTGACGCCGGTACGCCCCGGGCTATATCTGTGGCAGGGAGACATCACTACCCTGGCGGTGGACGCCATTGTCAACGCGGCCAACAGCCAGATGTTGGGCTGCTTTGTGCCTTGCCACGGCTGCATCGACAACGCTATCCACACCTACGCGGGCGTGCAGCTCCGTCTGGAGTGCGCCGGGATCATGGGGCGGCAGGGCCATGAGGAAGAAACCGGCCGTGCCAAACTCACAAAAGCCTACAACCTGCCCAGCCGCTATGTGCTGCATACGGTGGGGCCCATCGTTCAGGGGGCAGTCACACAGGCAGATCGGGAACTGCTGGCCAGCTGCTACCGCTCCTGCCTGGATCTGGCAGCGGAGCATGGCCTGCACAGCGTGGCATTCTGCTGCATCTCCACCGGAGAATTTCATTTTCCTAACCAGCTGGCCGCAGAAATTGCCATCCAGACGGTGGAAGGCTGGCAGCGGCAGAACCCGGACAAAATCGAGGTGATCTTCAATGTTTTTAAGGACAGCGACTATGAAATCTACAAATGCCTGCTGCGATGACATCGCCCGGCTCAAGCAGGAATTGGATACGGCAGATGCGGTGGTGATCGGGGCCGGTTCGGGGCTTTCCACTTCCGCAGGGTTTACTTATACCGGTCAGCGATTTGAACAGTATTTCGGGGATTTTATTGCAAAGTACGGTTTTCAGGATATGTATTCTGGTGGCTTCTATCCCTTTGACAGCCTGGAAGAACATTGGGCCTACTGGAGCCGGTATATCTATATCAACCGCTATATGAACCCGCCCAAACCAGTTTATCAGGATCTTTTCCAGCTGGTGCAAGGAAAGGACTATTTTGTTCTGACCACCAACGTGGACCACTGTTTCCAGAAAGCCGGCTTTGACAAGCAGCGGCTGTTTTACACCCAGGGGGACTACGGCCGGTGGCAGTGCTCGAGGCCCTGCCACCAGAAGACCTACGACAACGGAGAGATCATTCGCCAAATGGTCGAAGCGCAGGGTTTTGTGATCGGCCCGGAGAGCGCGCTGGAGCTGCCGGAAGGCGCTGTCCCCGGGATGACTGTCCCGGCCGGGCTGGTCCCCCGCTGCCCGGTCTGCGGCGCGCCCATGTCCATGAACCTGCGGGCGGATGACACCTTTGTGGAGGACAACGGCTGGCACACCGCCGCCCGCCGATATGAGGAGTTTATCCGTTGCCACGAGGGGGAGCATATCCTCTTTCTGGAACTGGGTGTAGGCGGCAACACGCCGGTCATTATCAAATATCCCTTCTGACGGATGACCTATCAAAACCCCAGGGCAGCCTATGCCTGCATCAATTTGACGGAGGCCTACTGCCCAAAAGAAATCGCAAAACGGGCCATCTGCATCGAGGGAGACATCGGCAGCGTTTTGAAAAAGGTGCGCGAATCAATGCGGTGGAGGCAATGACGCACCGTGTGTAACCTTACGGAAAACAAATGATCCAACCAAAAGGGCAGCAGGGCAACCGGCTGCCCTTTTTCGTGCTCACAGAAAAGCAAGGAGTAGCTGGCTATGACGAAACCCAAAACCAACCTTAACCATTTACAAAAACAAAAAGAGGAGGCTGAGCAGAAACTCCGTTACTACCAGCACCAGGAAAAAATGCTGGAGCACCGGATACCAGAACTGACCCGCAAAGCCCGAACTCATCGTCTCTGTACGCGCGGCGGAATGCTGGAAAGCTTTCTAATCTGCCCCGGAGAGTTGACCGATGACCAGGTGATGGAGCTGCTGAAAATCTCGTTCCGTCAGCAGGAGGTTGTGCTGGCCCTGGCTAAGATGATTCACGATTTGCAAGAGGCCCGGAATGTTCCAACCCTATTGTAATAGGGCGCAATTATACACCGGTTCGGTGCAATTGCGGTCTTGCAGACGGCTTGATGGAACCGGGCTGGCGTTCCGTTTGCCATCCCGATTCCATCCCAAGGAAAACTGCATTTTCCTTGCGCTGCTCCGCAGCTATCCTTTTGCAGCTCTCGCCCAGGGCCGAAGCGCACCCCGCTCCGTCCCTGGGCAGAGAGCACAACCGAATATGATTCCAGACCGTTCGTCAAGAGCAATTCTGACGGGCGGTCTTTTTGTTTGGGAGGTGATGTCTTATTCCATGTCCGCATTTTCAAATCACCATCACCCAGCGCAGCAAGGGACAATCAGCTGTGGCCGGTGCAGCCTATCAGAGCGGGGAGAAGCTGTTTTCGGAATACGATCAGAAAACCAAAAACTACTCCGGCAAGCGCGGTATCCTGTACACGGAAATTATGTTGCCTGCTCACGCTCCGCCGGAGTATGCTAACAGGGAAACCCTCTGGAACTCGGTAGAGAACGCCGAAAAGCAATGGAACGCCCAACTGGCCCGGCGCTTCGTGCTGGCTCTGCCCAAAGAAGTTCCACCAGAGCAGTACCCACAGATGGTACGGGACTACTGCGAGAAGCAGTTTGTTTCCAAAGGGATGATCGCCGACTTTGCCATCCATGACCCGAATCCACCCGGACACAATGTTCACTGCCATGTGATGCTGACCCTTCGAGCCATGGACGAACAAGGCAGGTGGCTTCCCAAGAGCCGAAAGGTGTACGACCTGGATGAAAACGGTGAACGAATCCGTTTGCCTTCTGGTAACTGGAAAAGCCACAAGGAGAATACCATTGACTGGAATGACCAGAAGTATGCGGAGGTCTGGCGGCAGGGCTGGGCCGATACCGTCAACCGTTATCTGGAAGCATCAGGCCGGCCGGAGAGACTTGACCTGCGCTCCTATGAGCGGCAGGGCCTGGATGTGATCCCCACCGTCCACATGGGGCCTGCCGTTGTCCAGATGGAGAAGCGCGGCATCCAGACCAACATCGGCAATCTGAATCGGGATATCAAGGCCGCCAACCAGATGCTGTCTGCCATCCGCAAAACCATTCGGGGCCTGCTGGATTGGATTAAAGAACTGGTTCAGGCAGAGAAAGAACTGTTGAAAGAAGACGTAGCCGCCACAGACCTTGGGGTGCTCCTCAATGATTACTTGAATCAGCGGAAAGCAGAACGGAGTGATTGGTCTTGGTCTGGCCAGCAGAAGGGCGATCTTAAGGATTTGAAGGATGTATCTAGGGTGATTGTCTATCTCCAGCACCATAAGATCTCGACTTTGGAGGAGCTGAACACCGTCCTGTCTGGCGTGAAGCAAAAAGCCAGCCGGGCCCGTACCGATATGAGAAAGGCCGAGAAGCGGATGAAGGATATTGCCGGTATTCAAAGCGCAGTTGCGGTTTGCCAGGAGCAGAAACCCGTCCATGACAAGTATCTGAAGATCGGCTGGAAGAAGCGCCAGGCAGCCTTTGCCGAGAGCCACCAGGAAGAACTGAAAGCCTACAACAAAGCCTATCGCTACTTGAAAGCGCAGCACGTTGATCTGAACGTGAACCTGGATGCCCTGGAAGCAGAGTACAGCAAGCTGCAAACGGAGCAGGCGACCTTTGCCCGGCAGCTGGAACAGGTGCAGGCAGAGCTGAAACCGCTGAACGAGGTCCGCTACTGGGTCAGTCAGGTTTTGGGAGCGGAACAGGTAGAGAGTCTGGACAATGCCGAAGGTAAGCAGTCGGTAGTGGAGCAGCTTCGTCAGGCCCGTGAGCGAACCCAAAAACAGGACAAGGCATCCCGAGAGGAACAAGAACAGAAGATGGAACGGTAAGGCATCCGGTCGGGTGCCTTTTTCTGTCTGGAAAAGAACAGTGTCCACTCAATCAGTTTTCGATATGGTCATAATTATTGCGCTGGTTTGGGCGAAAAATGACGCGATGCTTGAATTATATCACAAATTACGGTATAATTTGTGATATAAAAAGGCGAGGCGGTGAAATCCTATGCGTTCATTTGATTATTCAAAGCTGAAAGACCGATCCTGGGACAGTGAGATTCTGGGGTATGTGGCACAGATTCACGAATATAAGGGACGACAACAGGCGCTTTTGCGTCAGAGGGCAGCGGAGCTGGACAAACTGGTGGAAATCGCCAAGGTCCAAAGCACAGAGGCTTCCAACGAGATCGAGGGCATCCGCACCACGAATACCCGGCTGAAACAGTTGTGTGCCGACAAAACCACACCGCGGAACCGGGATGAAAAGGAGATCATGGGATATCGGGATGTGCTGAATACCATCCATGAGAACTATGAATATATTCCTTTGCGTTCCAACTATATTTTGCAGCTGCACCGGGATTTGTACCAATACTCGGAAAAAAGTATCGGAGGAAAGTTCAAGAATACCCAGAACTATATCAGCGCAACGGATGGAAATGGTAATACCTTTGTGCTGTTTACGCCGCTGCCGCCCTATGAGACACCGGATGCAATCGGCCAAATCTGTGACAGCTATAACCGTGTGATGGACACGCAGGAAATTGACCCACTGATTCTGATTCCGGTGTTCATCCATGATTTCCTGTGCATCCATCCGTTCAATGACGGCAATGGGCGGATGAGCCGCTTGCTGACCACCTTGCTGCTTTATCGCAGCGGGTACTTTGTGGGAAGATATATTTCACTGGAAAGCAAGATCGCCCGCAATAAGAATCTTTACTATGATGCCTTGGAGGCCTGCCAGGGGGGCTGGCATGAAGGCACCGATGACCCCACGCCCTTCATCAAGTATTTGCTGGCGGTGATCCTGGCCGCTTACAGAGAATTTGACGAGCGGATGGAGCTGGTGGAGGGCAAACGCCCGGCACTGGAAGTCGTGCGGCAGGCGGCAGAGCGCAAACTTGGAAAGTTCACCAAAGCGGACATGATGGAAATGTGCCCCACTTTAAGTAAGACCTCGGTGGAAAGCTCCATCAAGAAACTGGTTGACGAGGGTTTCCTTGTCAAACATGGCAGCGGCCGCGCCACATTTTATACAAGAACCTGAGAACACTGGCAGAAGGCACCTGATTCGGAAACGAGTCAGGTGCCTTTTGCTATCATTCTTTAATGCTGTTTTGGCTTGTCAGGCGCAAGAGCCGACGATAATGTCGAAAGATTTCCGTCTTTTAAAAGATAAACGAGGTGTGAACTAGAAACTATACTGTTGAAAGCAACTGTGAAGTATGGTAAACTGATGATAGAGAATTTCAACCGCATCTGATGGATGGAAAGAGAATTAGTCTAAGATGAAAGTTGGGGAGAAAAATGAAAAAGCTCTTAATGTGCGTTTTGTGTTGTATGATCTCTTTATCGATGGCGGCGTGTGATAGCACAAATGTCAATTCATCTGAAGCTGCTTTGTCGGATGCTGCAGCAAGCTCTCCCCGCTTAGAGCCGGCGGCTGAGGAAACTGTAAATTTAGGAGAAGCAGAAATCAAAAATGAAATGCCCCAGGATGGTGTTGAAATGGGACTTGCAGTTAATGGCACATACTACGCTGTTCCAAGTGCATTGCAGCAGTTTATTGCAGATGGTTGGACTATAAGCGATCAGATGCCATATTTTTTGCGTCCAATGGTCGGTGAAGATTATTACGAGATTCGAACGGATTGGTCGTTGTCTCAGGATGGCCAAGGAATCCTTCCGGGCGGTTCGATCATCCGATTGCTGGAAAAAGATGGCGTGCTTTTGGAAGTTATGATAACGAATTTAGCACAGGACCAAGAAGCGGAACCGTACCAAAAAATCGAAAACGGAACCGTCACCTCGATTACAGTGTTTTACGATAATACTCGCACAAGTATTCAACTCAATGGGAAGGAGCTAAATAGTATTACACCGGAAATTCTGCTTGAAGATTACCCGACCGAAGAGGGCTGGACCCATGCGCCGAATGATTATTGCGCTTACCCGGAGTTTGGGGTTTCTACGGATTATTTGGTGATGTATGACAGCGGTAGCGAAAGCCGCTCTGTTGAAATATACTTTGATTTGGACAATATAGCTTCTAAGGTGCAAGTAGTAAATAAGCCAGAGGTAAAAAACTAAAAATATAATATTGATTTTGTTATTAAGAGACACTAAAAAGGGGCACTTAATTCTGCAATGAGTTGGGTGTCCTTTTATGTTCAGAAAAATTATGGAAGCCCTTGTGCGCCAAAGCACGAGGGCTTTTCTCATGGAAAGGAGATGCCTATGAGCGATCAGCAGAGCATGAATCAATAGATGGAAAGAAAAGGAGAAATAGGATGAAGGATATCGAACGCAACGGCGCTACCGCCGTCAATACACTGGATCGTCAAGTCGCCATCACTGGCGGCTCTTTTTCTGTGAAAATCGGGAAAACACGTTTTGTTGTGCGTGTTCTAACGGCAGAAAACAACGGAAAAACGCTTGAAACCTCACTTCGTGAAGCGTGTGTACAGGACATTCTCAACGAAGTCAGACACTCCAATTTGGATCATTTAGAAAAAATGCGGAAAACCTCTTGACAACTTGCTTCCCGAGGGCACCGGTTACCGGGCGCGGACCCGCTTTGCCAAGTTCTTCAACCTCCCCGAGCTGATGACTATGTTCAAGGAAGTGGCGGACATCAAGACCAGCGACCAGCTCCACCTGCCGGTGCCGGAGGCGAAGTTTGAGACAGTGCTGGTCAAGCCCTCCGAAATCCAAAAGGAAATGGTGCAGTCTCTTTCGGAGCGAGCGGGCGAGATCAACGCCGGGATGGTAGAACCGTCCGAGGACAATATGTTGTGTATAACGAATGATGGGCGGAAAATCGGCCTCGACCAGCGCCTCATGAACCCTCTTTTGCCCGATGACCCAAACAGCAAGCTGAACGCTTGCGTCCGCAACGTCCTGCGTATCTGGGAGGAAGGTAAAGCGGGCAGACTGACCCAGCTCTTGTTCTGCGATTTGTCCACGCCCAAGGGGGACGGGCAGTTCAATGTGTACGATGATGTGAAGAAAAAATTGCTGGCAGCAGGCGTACCGGAAAGCGAGGTGGCTTTCATCCACACCGCCGACACCGAGGCAAAAAAGAAGGAGCTGTTCTCCAAAGTGCGCACTGGACAGGTGCGCATTTTGCTTGGCAGTACGGCAAAAATGGGAGCCGGCACCAACGTGCAGGACCGGCTGGTGGCTGTGCATCACCTGGACGTAGGTTGGAAGCCCTCCGACATGACCCAGCGCAACGGCCGCATCATCCGGCAGGGCAACCGGAACAAGACAGTGCAGATCTACAACTACGTCACGGAAGGGACATTCGACGCGTACCTCTGGCAAACGCTGGAAAATAAGCAGCGTTTCATCGGCCAAATCATGACTTCAAAATCGCCTGTTCGTTCCTGCGAGGATGTGGACGAGCAGGTCCTCAGCTACGCCGAGGTCAAGGCACTGTGCGCCGGCAACCCGCTCATCAAGGAAAAGATGAACCTGGACGTGGAGGTGGCGAAGCTGAAGGTTTTGAAAGCCGACCACCAGAGCCAGAAGTACCGGCTGGAGGATAAGCTGCTCAAGGAGTTTCCCGCCAGCATCCAGTGTCAGAAAGCGGAAATCGCTGCTTTGCAGCAGGATGTCAAAACAGCGGAGGCCAACCCACAGGTGAAGGACGGCTTCTGCGGTATGAGCATCAAGGGGATGCACTTTGAGGATAAGCCGGCCGCGGGCGAGCGGCTGCTTCTGGCTTGCAAGGAAATGCCCACCGCCGAGGCGGTGACGCTGGGCAGTTACCGGGGCTTTGGCCTTGACCTGCGCTTTGATACCTTCCGCAACGAGTACCAGGCGGTGCTGCGGGGTGCGACCAGCCACTTTGTCCCCCTTGGCACCGATGCCCGCGGCAACCTGACCCGCATGGACAACGTGCTGGACAGCTTCCCCGACCGCATCGTCCGCGCCGAGAACCAGCTGCAAACTTTGTACCAGCAGCGGGATGCGGCGCAAGTGGAAGTGGAAAAGCCTTTCCCCAAAGAAGCGGAACTGGCTGAAAAATCCGCCCGTCTGGCCGAACTGGACACCTTGCTGAACATGGAGAGCCGCCCCGAGCCGGAGCAGGACACACCAGAAGCTGAACAGGACGAGCAGAGCGAGGAGCACCGCCCGTCGGTGCTGGCCGGGCTGAAAGCCGCCGCAGCTGAGAAGCCTGCCCGTGATAAATCCCAGAAGAAGGAGGAACCCGAGAGATGACCAATCAGGAATGGAACACCACCCTTTACAAGCAGATGTTTGCGGAACAGGAGCAGTTCCGGGACTGGCTGCTGACCCAGCCGCCGCAGGAGATTTTGAACCATGCCTATGAGTATGTTATGCGGGAGGACATTCTGCTCTCGCTGGAGCACAACGGCCTGACCGATGCTCAGGCTGCGGCACTGCTGTCTTCGCCCGCGCCGCTGGCGGATGTGTATAAAGAACTGGATTATGTAGAAAGCAGCCACATGGAGGAAGTATGGAGCTGCGTTGTAGACCGAGCGAATATCGTGCTGGATGCACAACTGGACCGCGCCAAAACCCTGATCGACGATTTTTGCACTTACGATTATGCTTCCCATGCGGATTTCAGTGACTTGAGCAGGGTGAACATCGCCTACACTACGGTGGGCGATGAAGATATCCCCCTGCAAGTCCATGTGGATCTGGAAAGATACAAGATCGAGCGGGAGCTGGACGGCAAGCCACTGGACACCCGGCAGTACAGCTCGCTGCAGGAGCTGATCGAGAACGAGCTGGAAGGCATGGACTTTCAGGAGCTGGCGGCGGTGAGCGATGCGGAGATTCAAGCAGCCCTGGCCTCTGCAAAGAAGGAAGCTGCCTTTGCTGAGCTGCCGGTCTACCGGCAGAACGCGGCCTACGCCAGCGAGCACGGGGAGCTGGAACAATGCTGCGTTTCGCATCAGGCCAACATCGCCTGCAAGGAGGCCATTGAGCAGAGTATTGACCAAAACTATGACGGCAGACGCCTTGCGAAGGGGACCGCCGACAAAGTGATGCAGAAGTTCGGCACCGAACGGGTGATGTACGTCCTGGCCAACACCATTCAGCAAAAGGGGTGGGACGGGCGTTTCCATCCCTATAACAAGGATTGGGCCAGAACAGTGGACATCCCGCCCAACCCGGATTCGTTTGGCTTTGAGAGGAACTGTGAGTTTGTGGTGGACAGCCACGCCGGCCTGACCGACCTGTTCGTGAGCCAGGCGCGGCGGGAAGCAGAACGTCAGCCCCGCGCCTCTGTCCGGGAGCAGCTCAAGCAGGCGCAGGAGAAGGCAGAGAAGAAATCACCCGTGCAGGCTGCGCCCAAAAAGAAGGTGCCGGAGCGGTGACGCCGCCCCGGCGAAAGCGCGGTGTTCAGCTCAATTTCCGCGTTTCCGAGGAAGAACTGGCGGCGATTGAAGGTAAGATGGAACAGCTTGGCATCTTGAACCGGGAAGCCTATCTGCGAAAAATGGCGTTGGATGGATACGCCGTCCGGCTGGACTTGCCGGAGCTGAAAGAGCTGCTCTCTCTGCTGCGCCGGCACAGCAGCAACCTCAACCAGCTGGCGCGCCGGGTCAACACTACCGGGCGGGTTTACGAGGCGGACCTGGCGGATATTGCAAAGCGCCAGGAACAGCTCTGGGAAAGTGTGCGTGAAGTTCTGAACCAGCTGGCGAGCATTTTTTGAGGCCATTGAATCATACGGGATTGCCAAATCCTGCGGCTTGTGTTATCCTTATCATATCCCCCCAGGGGGGATATGATAAGGAGGTTTCTTATGGATAAGACGCACGCACATCCCCACACCGAAACAAAGAAAGTGATCGACAGACTTTCCCGTGCCATTGGACATTTGGAGAGTGTAAAGAAAATGGTAGAGGAAGGGCGCGACTGCAGCGAGGTGCTGATCCAACTCGCCGCCGTGCGGGGAGCCATCAACAATGTTGGCAAAATGATTTTGCAGGATCATATCAATCATTGTGTCGTGGAGTCCATTGAGACAGGAGACACAAAAGTCTTGCAGGACTTGTCGGAAGCCATTGACAAGTTTGTTAAGTAGGAGGGAGATATGAGCAAACATTTGTCCATTTTATGGGCGATACTGGCTGCAGCGCTTTATGCTGTTAATGCGCCGGTATCCAAACTTCTGCTGCAGGAAGCAACGCCTACCATGATGGCAGCAATGCTCTATCTGGGCGCGGGTATTGGAATGCTTTTGCTCGGGATGACTCGACAGCAGCTGAAAATGGGGAAGAATGAACAGAAATTGACGCGCAAAGACTTTCCCTTTGCCGTCGGCATGATCGTCCTGGATATTGCGGCACCGATCTGCCTCATGATCGGGCTTAGATCTACAACGTCGGCCAACGCTTCTCTGCTCAATAATTTTGAGATCGTGGCCACATCCGTGATCGCGCTGCTTGTCTTTAAGGAAGCCATCGGTAAACGCCTGTGGCTGGCCATCGGACTGATTACTCTTTCCAGTGCAATCCTTTCCATGGAGGACGCTTCCAGCTTACATTTCTCGACAGGCTCGCTGTTCGTCCTGCTGGCCTGCATTTGCTGGGGTTTTGAAAACAACTGTACTCGCATGATGTCGCAAAGCGACCCGCTGGAGATTGTGGTGCTAAAAGGTTTTGGTTCCGGACTTGGTTCACTGGCGATTGCGTTTGTGGTCGGAGAGCAGCTTCCACCCCTGCGATTGATTTTGTGTGCGCTGTTGCTGGGCTTTGTGTCCTATGGATTGAGCATTTTCTTCTATGTCTACGCACAGCGAAAACTGGGGGCGGCCAAGACCAGCGCCTATTATGCCATCTCGCCGTTCATCGGCGTGCTTTTGTCTTTGCTGATCTTCCAGGAAATGCCGAGTCTTTCCTTTTGGGCGGCTCTTTTGATCATGGCTTTAGGTGCATATTTTGCTGCATAAAACTTACGGCGGCCTGCGCGAGCGGGCCGCCCTTTTTTGTTTAGGAGGCGTTCATGGCAACCACAAGCATCATGCCGCTGCACACCGGCAAGGGCCGGTCGGTGCGGCGGGCCATTCAGGATAGCATCAACTACGTGAAGAACCCGGCAAAGACCGATGAGGGCCGACTTGTGACCAGCTACCAGTGCAACGGCGAGATTGCAGATGCCGAGTTCCTGCTGGCCAAGCGGCAGTACATCGCCGCTACCGGCCGGATACGCGGGAAGGATGACATCATCGCTTATCACCTGCGGCAGTCCTTTGTGCCGGGTGAGATCACGCCAGAGGAGGCCAACCGCCTGGGGCAGGAGCTGGCACGGCGTTTCACAAAGGGCAACCACGCCTTTATCGTCTGTACCCACATCGACAGGGCGCACGTCCATAACCACATCATTTGGAATGCGGTCAATCTGGACTGCGACCGCAAGTTCCGCAATTTTCTGGGCAGCACACGAGCAGTGCGGCGGCTGAGCGATACCATCTGCGTCGAGAACGGCTATTCCATCGTGGAGAACCCCAAGCCCCATGGCAAGAGCTACAACAAGTGGCTGGGCGATGCCGCCAAACCCTCTCACCGGAAAACGCTGCGCATCGCCATTGACCGGGCGCTGGAACAAAAGCCCGCCGACATGGACGCCCTGTTGGCGGAACTGGAAAAGTCCGGCTGCATCGTGGAACGCCGGGGCAAGCACATTACACTTTGCGCCTCTGGCTAGAAAAAGCCGGTCCGGCTGCGCAGCCTGGGTGAGGGCTACACACAGGAGGATTTGATCGCCGTTCTGGCCGGGACCAGAGAGCACACGCCCCGCAAAGTGACGGCTGCTGCTCCCGCAGTGCCCAAGGTCAACCTGTTGGTGGACATTCAGGCCAAGCTCCAGGCGGGCAAGGGCAAAGGTTATGAGCGCTGGGCCAAGGTGTTCAACCTCAAGCAGATGGCCCAGACCATGGCCTATCTTTCAGAGCATGACCTGCTGGACTACGCCGCTCTTGCGTCAAAGGCTGCTACTGCGGCTGAAAGGCACAACGATTTGCGGGCGCAGATCAAGTCAGCGGAAAAGCGGATGGAGGAGATCGGCACCCTGCGGACGCATATCATCCAGTACGCCAAGACCCGAAACACCTATGTGGCTTACCGCAAAGCGGGATACAGCAAAAAGTTTCTGGAAGCCCACCGGGAAGAGATCGCCCTGCACAAAGCGGCTAAAGATGCTTTCGATAAGCTGGGCCTGAAGAAGCTGCCCAAGGTGAAGGACCTGAACGCTGCATATGCAGAAGTGCTGAACCAGAAGAAAAAGCTATACCCAGAATACCGCCGCGCCCGGGATGAGATGCGGGAGCTTTTGACCGTCAAGGCCAATGTGGACCGGGTGCTGAACATGGAAATGCCCGAGGCTGGGCGTGAAAAAGACCACAGTCCGCGTTGAACGGACTGTGGTCAAAATTGTATGGAAGCGTTCACAGAACGCGCAGCTGCAGAAGGAACTTCTGCGTTTGAATGGGGTTTGGGGTGTGCACCAACAAGCATCCTCTGGCTAAATGGATAGCCAGATGACTTGCTTGCACACTCCACGCTCACGTTGTTTGCTCTACGTCGTCGGAGAGTTCTCTACAGCGGACAACAGGCTGTTGCTTGGGCTTTCCATTCACATGGTGACGTTCCAGACAGAAAACTATGTTGCTGGAACGCTCAAAAAAGCCGATGTTCCGTTTCCAACTCATGCCGCATTTGCAGTGCTGCAAGCTAATGAATTGCGGCTTCATCAAGACTGAGAAGCCGCTACATAGGAAATGCAGCGGCTTTTGGAAGAATGCAGAAAAAGCTGGAATATTGATTTGTATACACGCTCTGTGCTACCTGAACGGATGAAGTACGCGTCATTTTCTTTGACCGTGTCTGCCTTGATGCAGACTTTTAATAATCCAGAAAGGATTAAAGGATAAAATCAGCGCCTGCCAGAAGCAAAAGGCCCCATATAAATATCCAGCACCGCTCTGGGCGGCTGAATCAAAGCATCCTCATACTGGCACTTCCATTGCAGATTCCGGCTCATCCGTCCATCCTCGACGCCATCCACCGTTTCGCCGTCCTGAATGGGATTATCGTTGGCCAGGATGTAAGAGGCCAAGTTGTAAGCGTGATTGACCACCCAGTTGGGGTCCATATCGTGGAAGTGATATTGCAGGTCCGGCAGATAGAGTGTGCTCATGCCCACAGTGTCAATCAGCATATCCTCGGTGCCCTGGATGTTAAAGAAACGCACATTCACCCCGAATCGTATGAACCGGTCCGGCCCTTCGATCTGGTGGGAACGCACATCCTCTGCCAGAAACAGCTTGCCGCAGTTTTGAAAGTAGAACGCCTCACAGGTGGGGTACAGCTCCGCCAGTGCGTCGAGAAAGTCGGCGTCCAGGTTGGCCCGCTCCAGCGCCGGAAGCGCCGCAGCCAACATATCGGTGGCCACCACTTGATACCGGCACTCCCGGAAAATCCGCTCTCGGTCTTCCTGGCAGTCCCACATCTGGCTCAGCAAAAAGGCATCAAAGCCTTTGCCCTTGAACTTGTCGCATTTCATCACCATCAGCTGCACCGGGCATTTGCCGTCCTGAAATTCCGCGATATGATCCAGAGCGGCAAAGCCAGCCATTTTCTTGTCATAACAGAAACACTCTGCTAATCCGATGTGTTTTTCCATTACAGTAGCCATTTTTTCTTTGTCCGGCATGGGCACCGATTCTTTGAACAGCATCTGAATGAGATAGGGGCCTCCGAGCTGGGGGCCTTTTTTGTCATCCAGGTTTTGTTGGAACACTTGATTGCTCATACTTGTTTCTCACTTTCCCTAATGGCATCTTTGATCTGTCTGCTGACGGTGTCTATGTAGAGATACACCCGGTCCCGGTCGCAGTGGTACAAGTTGGAATAACTCGTACTCTCATTGGGGCGGATAGGATTAGGTTCCACCACCTCAGTGGCTTCCAGCAAACCGACACCCAATTCTGCCGCAGTTACAAGTGCCTTTTTCAGCACCGCAAGCTGCCCATCGCTCCAAACTCCCCCCAGATCTTCCATCACCTTTGGTTCCTGCTCCAGATCCCGGAGGAGTTGTGTGACCTGATCCCGAGACAGGTACACACCGGAGCAGTAGTTTTCGATGATCTGACTTTCTGCCGGATTGGGAAAGGCTGTTGGCACCACCTGCGCCCATGGGGTGAAGTACCGGACATATTCCGGGTTCTCCTCCATCAGGAGGGAAAAACTGCTCCCTCTGGTGTAATAGTAGTCCCGGAAGAAGCCTTGAATCACCGCAATGTAAAAGCCATGGCTCTTATCAAATAACTCATCAGGCTCTGTTTCCACCCCGACTCGTAGGGTGTCCAGATATTTTTCCGCGTAGAAATCCTCCATTCCGTGCTGTGCGGCAAGGGCCAGCACTTTTTCCTCCTGTCCCTGCTGCATCCAGGTAAGCGGGGTAAAATACCATTCCCGCATTTCTTCCGGTGAAATCGGGTGAAAACTCACATCGTATCCCATAAAAACCTCCTTAAAAATCCAGTAAGACCGGTACCTGCTGTTCCTCGGCAAACCGCATGGCCCGCCAGAATATGGAGAAGGCGAACTTGGCAAGGGATTCCGTATTATATTCGGTGTGCTCCGGGATGTCCGCCTTGCTGTACTGTCCGTCCGAGCCTATGGTGCCGTCCACCGGGTAGCCCTCGGTGTCGGCCCAGCCGTGGATGGTGTCCTCATCCGCCTGCCATGCCAGCTGGTTCAGCTTCTCCAGCTCCTTCCGCAGACCGCCCAGGGTGGCGATCATCGCCAGGTCGTTGGTGGGCAGAGGGGCCTGAAAGAAAAAGGCATCCGGCAGAGGCAGCCACCAGGTGGCTCCCCGGAACAGGGACCACACCCGCTCCTCATCGGATGCAAGGCGGGAGATCAGAGGATGTTCCCCAAAGTCCCAGTTTTTCTCCACAGTAGGGGGCACCGGCTCCCCGTATGTATGGCAGGCGGCCACCAGCAGCATGGCGCCGAAGGCGTCCCAGTCCGGCTTGTCGGTGTAGTAGGGTCTCTCATTGTCCTCCGGCCAGGGGGCGTAGGGCTCCTGCCCCGGCTGGGCGATGGCAGCCAGAATCTGGTCCCGCCAGTTCTCTACCGCCGCCTGAACCTCCGCCGGGGACAGCTCCTCCCCGTCATCGGCAGGCTCTCCATCCGGGGTGATCCGGTTGAAGGTATATCCGTTTTCCTCCGCCCACAGCTGGACAGCGGTCTTCCAGTTGTGAGCGTAGTACCGGGTCAGCGTCCCGGCGTAGATGTCAAGTCCCATGGTAATGCCTCCTTTTTGTTGGATCAGAGCCGCTCCAGGGTACAATCGTGCCCGGAATGGTCCGTATCCAAAATGATTTCCACAATGGTGTCCATAGTCTCTTTCCCGAGATCGCGGACGCTTTTTTCATAGGCCAGCCACTGGATATGGATAGGCTGGCCATATGCATGCCGCCCAAAACCGCCCCGGAGAATATCATTGAAAGCGTTCAGGTTCCGACCGATCTTCCAGTCCAAACCGAATGTAAATACCCGCTCCACCTCGTTATAAAACCCGGCCATGTTAGAAAAGCGGCGGCCGTCGATGGTGAACACCTCTCTCATGTCCATATAAACGGCTCCTTTAAGTGGTATTTTTCCATGATTTGATTTTCTAAAGCGAAATAGGCATCCATATCCTCTGGCTGCGCTGGAATACCCTTTTCCCACCAATAACCGTTCCCATAGTAGAAAAACATAGCCCAGTAATAAGGCAGGTCATGGCTGAATATCGCCACTCCCATGACATTGGTCACTGGCTCTGCCAGCGGTGAGCGGTCTACGATATGAGAGGCTTCCTCATAGGAGATCCCCACCAGCTCCACCAGCAGGTGCTTCACCAGTTCGCAGAAGCTGTACTGGTTGAATATGACCTGACCATCCTCGTCTTTGAACACAAGTCCATCTCTCACCATGGTATTTCTCTCCGTTCCTTAACCTGCATCCTTGGCATGGGCATAGTCCCGTCAAGTCATTTCATACAGCAGGGCGCGGCCCCGCGCCAGTTCCAGATGGGAGCGCAGTGTTTCCAGCCCGCTTTGCACCGCACCGGCGGGCAGGTCCCAGTCCGGGGCAATCTTCGTGGCCAGCGCCGGAAGGTCACGGCTCTCCAGCGCCGCCAGCAGCTCCTCTGCCAGCTCTCCCTCCAGCAGGGCGCAGTCCAGGGTGTCCTCCGTCTGGGGAGCAGGAAAACGGACATCCAGATCCAACTCGCTCTCACACCAGTCCCAGATGGCCATATAGACCGCGCCGGAGCAGTCGCCGCCCGACAGTTCCTGCCGCCGGCCGTCTTTGAGAAGATAAAAGGATGCGATCTGTGACATAGCAGTTCCTCCTAAATGTTATTCGCTTCTATCAGTCCTTCGGCCTGCATCCGGATCACATAGAAGGCCCGCACCCAGTCCAGCTCCTGTTCCATGGATTCCTCCAAGGCCAGCAGACGGCGCTTTCCCAGCCTGCGGTCCAGGAGGGCGAAGATGCGGACAAGAGGATTCTCACTGACCAGGCTTTTCTCGATGCTCTGGTTATCAAAGATACCAAACGCCTCATAGAACACCTTTTGGTCAAAGGTGCCTTGCTCCAGTGCAAAGGCATGAGCCTGGTTGATGGCCTCTTTTGCGGAGTCGCAATCTTTCAGCGTTGTGGACCGCAGGTGATGAAATTTCGTCCACACATTCTCAAAATAGGTGTAGTGGTTGCTCCGCAGCACTTCCACGCCGTCCATGCGAATGGCTGCCCGGCCCTCATGGTCGGCGCTTTTGCTGTAACGGGTGACAAAATACTGGATGTGCCCCCGGAGCGTCGGGCACAGGTACTCATTCTCCAGCTTGTTCCGAATTCCGCTCCAGGTGGATACTCGACTGTTTGACATAGGTGTTGTTTCCTTTCTGCTGAGTCCTACTGCTTTTGGAGATACTCCCGGAAGCATTCGATGAACTCCCGATTCCGCTTTGGGACATCGAGCCCCTTCCGATGGGGAAAGAACCCCTCCCGCTCCACGTCGTCCAGCAGCTTCGGCAAGTCGGAAAACCGGGCAAAGAACGGCAGGGCATAGTCCTGGATCTGCCCGGAAATCTCCTGGATAGAGCGTTCCCGCTCCAGCAGAGTAGATACCTCATAGCGGGGAAAGTCATCATACCGGCGGGTCAGCCGGGCGATGGAGGTACCCACGATACCATCATTGGTTTCCTCCGTCCCTTCCTGCTCGCTGCGCCACTGGGCAATCACCGGGGAACTCACATCGAAGAAGGCAGTAAAGGTGGTGGAGCCAAAGCGGATGGAGGGGGAAAAGTAAAAGGAGAACACAAAGATGCCATCCTTTTTGTAGATGTCATTTTTGCTCTTGCGGTATTTGTAACCCAGCGGGATCAAGGGCTCCGCAATCCGCTCACAGGTATAGACGAAGATCTCGCGGGGCTTGGTTCCCTTGGGGAAATCCTTCTTCTCCATGTTGCCACCTTCCTTCACTTATTTACAGCGCAGCTCTCATCCGCCATGCGGATTTTTCCTTTTTCAGTGCTCATTGAGATACCTCGCCAATTTCTTCTCCAGCAGTTCTGTCATATCATTGCAGAGGCGCTTTACCTTGTCCTGCTCATGGGCGTAGTACCAGATGGTATCTTCTCCGGGGCGGAGCAGGAGCTGGTCGCCGTCCGCTTCTTTCCAGAACTCGCCCAGCACATAATACCGCTCTCCATGGATGGTCAAATCAAACATCCCGGACAAGGAAAGGTTCACGCCTGTGGACGCCTGGATGCCCGCGGTCAGCAGGAAGAACTCTCGCACCTGGGACGGAAGCGTAAAGTCCAGCGTGCTTTCCTGATCTGCGATCTGTTCCTCCGTGGCGGCGGGCTGGATCTCGTCAGAGAGGTCCAGCACCTTTGCCAGCGCCTTGGAGAACTTGGGGTATCGGCCAAACAGCTCCGGGTGGCTGGCCTTGAATTCCTTTTGCTTTTCCCGCTGCACTCGCTCCTGCTCCTTGCAGAAAGCGTCCAGTTCGGCCAGATACCGCTCCTGGTAGAGATTGCTGGCTTCAAATGCTAAGCCGCTCTTTTCCAGAATGGCGATGGCTCCCTTTTGGCTGCCAAACACCGGGACCCACTGAAAACCGTGTCGGCAGGGCTTCAGTTTCAGAAATTCACCCCGACTCAGCAGGGCTTCCAACTCCGTCTCATGTTCGTCCCACCAGTTCTGCCAGGTTTCAGGTGTTTCCTGTCCCTCAGCCAAGTCCAGGAGTTTTTCAGTCAATGATTCTTTGTTCATGGGTGTCCACGCTCTTTCTCTGCCATTACTTCCACATTACTCGGTAGCACAAAGCTCATTCATTTTCGGAATCAGTAATTTATCCATCCACTGACAAACAATCTCAAAGGTATTGTTAATTTTTCCTTCATTTCCTATATCGAGATATATTTCATTGTCTCTTAAACTGTAAAACAGCGGTTGTGTGTTGATGTCTGGTTTGGCATAACCATAAGGGTCGTATGGACGGGTGTTGATTATATAGCAAACCTCTATGCTTATGCTATCCTTTGTGTTCCCGCCAAATGAAGAAAACGCAATCATATAGGTGAAATTTTTACTGTGCCTCGTAAGCGTTTTGTCGGATTTTTTATACTTAAAGCCTAAATGCCCATACTTTTCTTGCAGCTTGTTTCCAAGTATTTGCATTGCTTCGTTAAAGTTCATTGTGCCCACTCCATTTTTTCATCGTAAAAGTAAATATAGTTCATTTCTCCATTTCAGAGGGCGCAGGAATAAATGCTCATGGCCCCATAATCGGTGTGCAGGACAAGTCCACTCTTAGTAAAGGCAAAATTCACCTGCCGTACTACAAAGGGATCATCAATGGTGGCCAGCAGCTGGCCGCTGTCGGTATCCCATAATTCAATGGGGGAGCTTCCACGCTCCTGCTGAACGGCCATCAGATTGCCGTTTGTCCGTACCATGCAGGTGTCTGAAAAACTCAGTCCCTGCCGGACAGGGAAGGGAAATGGATTGTCCATCTCCTCTCCGGTCTGGGTCAGATAGAATTTGCCGCCCACCGAGAAGCACTGGTCATCCGGGGAGAAGAAGGGATGCCAGCCCTCATTGGGAATCACCACTTTTTGGGCGGACTTCAGATCGACCAGCACATACTCACCCTCGGTGACGCGGTAGGCCGCTTTGCTCTGCCGGGGAGAGAGCATCCCGAAGCAGTAATAGGCGAAATTCGGGTCCTTTGACTTCCTGCACTTCACCGCTTCCCGCCACACCTCGGTGTTGCTGCCAAAGTCAAAGACGACGATCTCCTCGCCCGTGTACCACAGGGCCAGGTCGCCGCTGGCATCCAGCATGGTCTTCATGCTGTTTTCCTGTTGGCAAAGGGCGTGAGCTCATGGGTGCGGAGGGAAAACTGCTCCAGAAGATAGCTGTTATTCAGCAGCAGAGTATCATGGGGGCAGAGGACCTGTTCATAGGTCATCCGCTTGGCACCCAGAGAAACCGTTTCAAGGATCTCTCCGCTGCCGTCGAAGTGATAGAGGATCTCGTCCTCAAAATCTCCGACCACCCTCGTCAGGAAGAAGTCGTCCCATGTGAGGGCGGCGGCCAGGGGCATAAACCCGTTGCTGTCCTTGCCCACAAAGCGGTGGCACCGCGCCTCTCCGACGGCGGCATCCGAATTCTGATAGACAAAGCCCTTCCGCATCTGGCCCATCATGGCGCTGGCCGCCTTGCTCCTGACCTGAAAGGCGGAGTCGCACAGAATCTCCTTGACCTTTCCGCCATTCAAACAGGTTCGGATGGTATGTCCGTCAATTTCAATCCGCCACTGCTTGTTTGTGGCGGGGTTGAGAAAGGTTTTTTCAATCATGGTTTTGGCCGTTCCTCCTTTCGGATCAGGATGCTTTTTCCATCGGCGTTGATGCTATACAGGTCATCCAGATGGATGTGGAATCCATCCCCGCGAAGAGTTTCTGCCATACCCAAAGCGGCTTTCGCCAATAGAAGCAGCCCCGCCCGGTTTCCTGTTAGCTCCAATTCGTTTCCATCGGCGTGAGTGGTAAATGAGAGGTGGGCTTCCGGTTCCACTGGGAGGATAGGCAGTAGTTCATCATTCAGTTGAATGGTCAGTGTTTTGGTTTGCATTGCCAAGGCACCCCTCCCATCAATCCCACCAAAAATACCAAACAGTGGACTGCCGCAGCACATCGGCCAAAGCGCCCACGGTGGCGTCTTCCGGTCCCTGGTCGATGACATCGGGGCAGAAGCCATACAGTTCCACCGCGGTATTCATGGCCTTCTTCTCAGGAACGGGGGCCGGGAGCAGGAATTCCAGCTCGTCGTGGCTCATGGCGGCGGGTACCGCACCGTACTGCTCAAACCAGTATTTGGCCGCTGCCATCAGCTGGGGTGTGTCAGGGCAGTCGTTCCAGTTTCCGAAGGGCAGATACGCAAAGATCTCCCAGGGGTTCTTCACTGGGATCTTGGCCAGGATGAGGGGATAGGTCATCTCGGTGTCGTCGTTCCAGTAGATGGAGAAACGGTCATTCTCGTCTCCGCCCTCCATCTCGCCCAGGATCTCCTCCTCCCAGTCCATATCATCGTCGTCGGCTTCTTCCTTGCGCTGGCCGATCAGCTCCTCCAGGACGGCCTTTCCGTCTTTGACAGGGGCAGAGAGCATCTTCTTCCGGTACTCGGCCACTTTGTCCGGGTCAAAGGTATAGTCGTCCCCGCCGTCGCTGTCCGGGTCGGAATTCAGGATCAGGCACTCCCACAGGGTCTCGTCATCTGCCCGGATCAGCACCGGCACAAAGCCCTCATGGGCGGCGTCCCGCTTGGCGTAGCTGTAGGCCGACATGATGGGGTCGTCGTCCTTCATGGAGGGGAAATAGGTGCATTCGCAGTCCAGATACTCCATCAAAGCCTCGGCCAGCTCCGAGGGCTCCAGGGTGTCCTCGTCGAAGTCCTGCCCCTGCCAGTTCTCGAAGCGTTCTTCGATCACTTTTGCCATGGCCTGATAGTAGTCCTCGTCAAAGGGGATGAACAGGTAGGCTTCGTCCTGGATCTCGTCGGAGTAGTTGCGCTCCTGTCCAATGACGCCGATGGCGTAGTTGTCGATGTCGCTGGGGAAGAATGGACTTTCCTGACCATTGGAATATGCACCATAGTAGTAGGCGGCAAAGGCTCGGCCGATCTTGTTGAACATTGGGCCGACCAGCTGACCGTCCAGCTCATCCCGGATAAATGCCCGCAGATCCACGCCGGCGGGGTCAGCCTTGACCTTCTGCACCACATCGCCGTATTCCTCTAAAAATTCGTCGCCCATCAGGTCATGCTCCATGCACCAGCGCAGGTAGATGGCCATGTGGTTGTAGGCATTGATGGGGTCAATGGGCAGCCCCTTCTCCTCAATACTCTCGATATGATAGGAGGCATCGTCCATCTCACCGTCAAAATCATCATTGGAAAGGGTGCCACGAGTGATGGCATCCTGGCGGTCAGGCTCCACCACAAAGCTGATGCCCTCCATCTTGTCCAGCAGGGCGTCCGCGTCGTGGGCCAGCTTATACTCCAGCTCGTCCCGGTAGAGGGGGATCACCTGATAGAAGTTGACCTCCTCGCCGCCGGGCAAGGTGCAGACCTCGCTGCCCTCCTCCGTCCCCTGCGGGCCGGTCAGGATGGCGGCGCACAGCTCCGTATTCGGTGCAAAAGGCTCCTGATTGTCCATGGTGTGGCCCCAGCCCAGCCAGGTATCGCTGGCAATGGGCAGACGGGCCAAGGATTTCAGCAGACGAATGGGCCAGTACCACCGATCGTCTTTCATGTCCTCCTGCTTCAGCTTCCAGCCCTTGGGCAGGGCGATGGCCAGCTCCGCCCGCTCCAGCTTGTATTCCGCCAGTTCCTCCGGCACATTCATCTTGTGAGCGCCCATACCCATGGTGACCAGGGTGTAGTAGTTCCGCTCACTCGAGGGCGGTACCACGCAGATGTCCACATGAATGTCCGGGGAACTCAGCTCGTGGAACACAGTTTCAAACTCGCCGAAATACTGCTGGATGTGCCCTTCAATGGTCTCCATTTCCTCCTCGGAGTAGACCTCGGGAGCACCGGTTTCCTCATTCTGGGGCGTGTCGCCGGCCGGCTCATCGGGCGTTTCAGGGTCCGGGTCATCTTCTCCTTCATCTTCCGGGCCGCCCTTCGACGGTTCCCAGGAGATTTTCAGGGTCATCTGATCCTCGGGCAGAGAGACTCCCGGGCTGCGGGTGATGGTGTGCTTATCATCTGCGGAAAAGCCAATGGTTTCTCCATTCTGGAGCTCTACGTCGTTTTCCAGCACATAGGCAACAAGGCTGGCCAGGAAGTCCCGCAGCTGGTTGGGATTGGCGTCGGTGCCCAGCACTTCCATCTCGTCCTTGCCGAACACATCCATGCCGTAAGTATAGCCATTCATGCCGTTTTCGTTCCGGTACAGGCCGAACCAGATCCAGTTGAAGATGGGCAGCTCGTCCTCCTTCAGCATATCGGCAAAACCCTCATAGAACCGGGGTTCAAACACCACGCTGCTGGTGTAAACGCCGGTGGCGTATTTCTGACGGCAGCAGGCGGCCAGCATTTTGGTGAACAGCTTGCCTTTCTCCAGCAGGTCTTTCTCTTTGCCCAGAACCGCCACCATGATGTGGGCGCGGTGCTCCCTGGCGATCTTGACCGCATCCTCCCACATATAGTTGTTTTCTGCGTTGGCCTCGGCCTCGCCGCCGGGGATAGGAGAGGTGGACAGGCTGACGGCACCCAGCATATCGCCCACTTCAAACACCAGGGCATCATCGTCTTTTTCTTCGCTGGCGTCGTATTCATCCACAGGGATGTCCCACTTCTCCTGCATGTCCCGGATGAACTGCTCCTTGTCCCATTCTCCCTTGGACAGCAGCACAAAGCCGGTGAAGACACCTTTGTGGTCGCTCTCGCCCTCAGCCTTGCCCCGCTTGTCGATCTCTTTCTGGCACTCTTGGATCACAGCCGGGGCATCCTCATCCTCGGGGGCCAGTTCCGCCCACCGCTGGGCGTAGGGGATGGCCTTTTCCTCCTGATGGTAGAGATACTGGTATCCATAAGCCATCCGCATATTCCACTGGGCCTTGTCCTGGCCTTCCTCTCGGACGGATTCCAGCACCTCGATGGCGCGCCGCAGGGCTTTTTCTGCCTTGTAGTAAGGAGGCTCCTCCTGATGGTCTCCCAGAACGGCATAGTTTTCCAGCGCCCGGGCCAGAGCGTAGGCGGTGCGATAGCTGCGCCAGTCCTCCGGGATGGCGTTCAATGCCTGGATGCAGCGGGTGAACTCGTCCTCGTCGTTCCACTGTTCCAGCTGCTGGAAAAATGCCTCCTCATTCTGCGGGGTGTAGGGGATATAGTCCATGCCCGTCAGCGTCTCGTCCAGCTCAGGGACCTTATCCTCATCATCCGGTTCCTCCTCGGGCGGTGTTTTCAGGTTCACGGTGCCCGCCTCCCGGCGGAAGGTGTGGAAGCTGGCCCAGGGAACATCGCTGTCCTCAAAGAAGGCTTTGGCCATTTGGAGGGCCGCCTGGAGGTCCCAGGCGATGAAGTCCACATAGCCGCAGAAAAGGCCGGTGGCTCCGCCAGTCAGAGTGAGCACCTCGGGGCCGTCCCCGGCGGCAAACACTTCCTCCAGCTTCTCCCGGAAGTCAAAAATCTTATCCGTTCCTTCCTCCTCCCGCAGGGTATCCAGAGGGTAGCAGAAGAAGCCTGCCACCGCGCCGTCGGCATGGAGGTCATCCATAAAGTCGTTGTCGGCGTTCAGATAGCCGTTGATAAGGGCCGGACAGCAGGTGGAACCGGCGATCACATCCAGTCGCCAGTCGGCGTCCGGGTCCTTGTTGGGTTCCATTTGGTAGCCGAGGTAGCTGTTCAGATAGGCTTCCGGGTCAGTGGAAAGATTCGCTCCCTTTTCCTTCAGCTTGTCCGGCAGCTGGGACATGGCAATGGACGGCTCCGCCTTGGGTTCCTCCAGCACATCAAAGCTGTCTATGTATCTCATATGGGGAATCTCGCCCAGCACCTGGTCGGTGAGGGTGGTGAGCATCCACCATACCCGGCCCTCCGCCTCCTGGAGCATAGGCAGCAGCTTTTCACAGTAGACGGAGAGGGCGAAACTGTTTTCACCCTGCTCCTCCAGCCAGATCTGCACATCCTCCCCGGAGATGTCCCAGCCATCCTCGGTGCGCAGGCCGGTATTCGGAGAGGGCTGACGGCCCACCAGGATGTTCCAGTGCTCCAGCACCTCCTTGGGGGCGTGTTTCTGGAAGTAGACCAGCTCAAACAGCTTGACCTTGTCCCCCTCCGGGGTGAGGATCAGCTCGTACTTCTCGCCGCCCACGCCCATCTCGAAAGAGATTTCGTCAAAAACCTGATTCAGAGCCCCTTCCATTTGGGCCACGATCTCTGCGCCGCGGGTATGGTCCTTGTCGTCGTCCATCATCTGGCGCAATTCTGCTTCCATCTCGGCAAAGGTCTCCCACCAGTTCTCTGTCCGCTCCCGGAAGCACTCCGAGAACTGCGGCAGGGAGATACCCTTCTTGCACCAGTCGATCAGTTCCTCAATATCCTGTTTGGTGTTGAGTTTCGGATCATCACCGGGGTGCAGTTCCAGAGCTTTTTCAAAATATCGCAGAGCGCGGCCCTCCTGATCCAGATAGAAATAGGAATAGCCCATGCGGAAATTCCAGGAATAAGTATCTCCCAGTTCCTCCTCGTGTGGCTGCATCAGCTCCAGTGCTTTTCGCAGCAGCTTTCTGCCCTCCTGACTTCCGAGATTCCCCAAATTGTTGTAGGCTCGCGCCAGCTCCATATCCATTTCCGGGGTCCGCTCCTGGGCAGGAATGGCCTCCAGCGCGTCGATGATCTTCTGGTGTTTGCCTTGTTCATGCCACTTCTGGCACTGCTCCAAAATGTCCATAGCGTGTTCCTCCTCGTTTTCTGGTTTCCAGTCTTTGATTTGCTGGAACATGCCATTCCCGTCCCGCTCAAAGGCGCAGGGGGCGGGCGTATGTAGCAGCGCAATGATGTCGGGATCGTCGTTGCAGATTGTGTTCAGCTTGTAAATCCCGGCATTGTTGGGGTCGTCCATGTACTCCTCGCTCTCATCACCGGCGGTGAAGCGCCAGCCACTGTCCCAGTCGCCGTCCGGCTTCTCCCGGTAGCAGTAGCCGACCTTGCAGCCCTCCACCGTGATACGGTTGGTGGCGATGCAGCCATCGGCACCCTTCCAGTCAGAGAGTAGAGGTTTCACATCCTCCGCTTTCACATGGTAGTCCCGGTTGCGGCCAGCGGCCTCGTACAGCTCCTTCCGCAGCGCCTCCACATCCCGGGCCATCTCCTGGATCTCCTCATTGTCCATCATCTCGCTGAGGTCATATTCCAGCGGATTCTGGGCAAAATCCGCCAGGGCCTTGTTCATGGCGTCATGTTCCTCTGGCGTGGCGGTGATGCGGATGTGACGGGCGGGGGCGTTATACTCGTCCAGATCCTGAAGGTTCACACTGCCGCTGACGCTGCACTCCAGCAGGATGGCGGCCAAGTCGGTGACCACATCAATGGCAAAGTGGAAGTCCTCCTCGACGCCGCTGGAGTGGGTGAACTCCAGATACTCCACCGTCTGGCGAAAGTCCCAGTTCTGCTTGTCCAGCCCGATCTTGGCGAAGATTTCGCCTAGGGGAACCTCCTCTTTCTCCTGGTCCTCCAGAAATTCCACCAGGGTCAGGCTGTCATCCGAGCCTCCGATAAAGTTGCCCCAGTATTTTTTGATATACATTTGTCACGCCTCCTGTTATTCCGGCCACTCATCTCCGTCACAACGGCTGATGAAGTCATAGTGCAGGCTCTCAAAATAGTCGTTGGGAAGGGATACCTCGTCCTGACGCAGCTCCAGCCCATCCAGATCCATCATTTTATTGAGGTAGGCGAGGGTCGTATGAATCCCCGCGATATGTTCCTCCTGAAGCAGTCCGGCCAGCACACCTTTCTGCTCCGGTGTCAGTGCGGCGAGAAGTTCATTTTTCGCCTTGTTGTCCTCTGTCTTGGGGAAACCATCACCCTTGACCCACAGGGCTGTCATGCTGTCTTTCCGTTCCACAAGTCCGTCAATGAATGCTTTGTACAGTTCCAGCTCCTTGCTCATGGCAGATCCTCCATTCCCAAGCAATTTACTTTCGGATCAAACTCCCGTCATCAATGAAGGCAGCTTCCCGGATGCGCCGGAGGGATTCCGGCTCCAGCAAAAACTCCCGCAGGTTCGGGTCCTCAAAGAAGGACATGGGACGCACCTGCGTTGGCCCGGCAACCGCCCACAGCCGCGATGTTGCCAACCGCTCCGCTGTCTGGAGCGCCTTCTCCCGCTCGCCCAGATAGAGATAGCGGGCGATGGCGTCCCGATAGGAAGAGTCCGCCAGGGGAACGCCCTGAATCTCCTCAAAGAGAGCTACGGCATCCCTGGCCGTTCCGAACATACAGCAGTGGTTGTACAGCTTCCGTTTGGTGTCTGGATCGTCCGGCGAGAGCTTTTTATTCTGCTCTGCCAGCTTTGCCCAGAGCTGCTCCTTTGTCTGCGGTTCCTCCGGTTCATGGTAGGGGTAGTTCTTGTCGTTGTCCGAGAAGGGCATGACGCCCCGTTGGAGGTAGTCCATCAAAATGTCGCAGAAGCGGTCCCGCTGTGGGCGGCCGTTCTCCTCCCGGATGCGCGCCTGCTCCTTCGTCAGCGCCTCCATCAGCTCCCGCTCCCGGTGGAGCCGGAGGGCGGCCACAGCCATGGCAGTCATGTGTTCATCGCTCACATTGCTGTAATACCACTCCTCCAGCCAGGGGAGGACGGTGAGATCCAGGTCCAGCGCCTGCTCATAGTCCAGGTTGAAATAGGCCACCTCCGCCTTCACCGCCGCCACCTGATGGGGATATTTGTCGGCAAAGGTCTCCAGGGTGTCCAGGGCCCCGTCCTTGCCGTCCATGACCTCATAACAGGCCATGCGGAATTTTTTGGGCAGTTTGATGACATCCATATTGACGCCTCCTTCAGTCTTTTTCAATCCGTTATGGGAACATTATCCGTCCATCTCCACCCGGATAATGGGCCGATAGAAGTCATAGTCACCGTTCAATTCCTTATCCTCCTGCACTTCCGGCTTGCAGTGCGGTGAACAGGGCAGGAAACCGAGGAAAATTCCAAGTCCGCCGCAGATGTTGCACCCGCCGTCGCCGCCGCAAGTGGTAAACTGCTCGGCCTTCACGATCTCCCGCATATAGGGGTCATAGGCGATGGACAGGCCGAAGAAGTTGGGCTCCTCCATATCGTAGGGCCTGTCCCCGGCCTCCTCCATATCCTCAAAATGGTGCAGGCGCATGGAGTAATCCAGCCCATCCCCCCAGGGGAACAGGGTGCGGCACCCGCCGCCGCACAGATAGGCCCACTCGTCCGCCGTGGGCAGAGAGAGGCCCTGCTGTTCCAGCTGGCTCAGAAAGTCCGAATAGTCCATCCGATGGTAGAGGGCGGCCTGCCAGCCGTCCCCATCCCGTTCAAAGCGGGCGTGGCCCACCAGGGTCAGGCTGTCCCGTCCGGTCAGGGCGAACTGTCGAAACTCCTCCAGCCACTCTGGGCGCAGGCGGGGATCGTCCAGCGCCACCAGCTCCCAGCACAGTTCCTCCAGCTCCCGGCCCATCAGCATAGGGCCAATAGATGCCTGCCGAACAGAAGCCATGCTTTCCCGGATCATCTCCTCCGGGTCCCGCGGCTCCATTTCCCATTCCTGAAACAGATAGTCCAGCTCCCACCGGCTGTCGGGATTGAGCCCAACGGCAAAGTGGTCCCAGCCCAGGGTGACGGTGTCGCCAGGGACAAAGACGAACTCCCGGCCGTCCTTTTCAAACACGCCGGTGGTGCAGCTCTGGCCCCACCGGTCAAAGGTATGCAGGCCCAGAAAGGCCATATCATAACGAGCGGCCAGACGCTCCATCAGCGTCTGCTTCTCGGCGGTTTCCATTTGATTGAATTGGGAGCGGGATAGTTTTTTGTTCACAGCAAGTCCTCCTTCGATCCGTTCTGCGTGTTCCAGCAGATAGCGCCGGCCATCCTGCTTGGCCTGCTCTAAGTATTGTGGAAGCAGGCCGGAATGGATGGCGTCCAGCGAGACCAGAACCGCGATCCTCTGGTATTCCTGTAATTCGAGGGAATAACAGTTCCGCTCCCAGAACAGCGGAGCGAACTGTTCCACACAGTCAGGACGCAGAGCGGGCATCGCCAAAAGCGCCCGCCGACTCACATATTCATTGGGGTCCTTTGCGAAGTCCAGGATCATGTCTTTGACTTCCTGGCTGCACGGACATTCTGGCAGATAAGCGGCAAACTGCCACTTGGCCTCACTTTCATTGGAGGCTGCGGCCCGGCGGCAGAGGCACTCGAACCATTGGGGATGGTAAGTGGTCTCCTGTATAAAGCCCTCCGCTTCGTTGGCCCTGGCGATCAGATAGACCATTTCATCCAGTAAAACGCTATCTGCTGTTTCCGCGTCCATTTGGGTCAACACATGGCAAAAGGCACTGTAAGTATCATTCCAATATGGATAATCGACTTCCCACTCACCGCCGAGTTCCTCGCTGGTTTTGCCGGGATAAGTGGCTTCCTGCCATTGATGGAACTTTATTGCCTGCTCCAGTAGGCGTTCACGGATGCCCTTTGCCATGTGCTCACCTCACAATTTTCCGAAATGCTCCAGATATATCTCCCTCACAGAATAAGGACCTACAAGGTTCGTTTCCTGCCGGCCATCCCAGGAATACACATGAATTTTGCCCTCGTCCCCAATGTACTGTTGCTCCTCAAAGGGTGCGGGAAAGGGAAAACTCTCTACGATGCTCCAGTCGATCTTGGGTTTCAGCCCATCAAGCTCTTCGCGCTTGAGCCTTTTGAAGTTAAACACCAGCGCTGCCCCAATCCCATCGAACAGCAAGTCTGCGTATTCTCTGGGGGTGATGCTCTCGCTCACATTGGCGGCATCAACATTCACATCCAGAACCTTGTTGCCGCAGTTTGTCCAGATTTTATCGGGAGAGAACCAGGTGGTGCGTTCCTCAGAACCTGCAAAGTCCTCACGGGGATACCATCCGTTTGCGCTGTCCGGCTTGACGCCTTCCCGAAGCGTCCCGTTGTACGGGGAAAGCGGATAATATCGGTGCCGCACCGAATCAAATCGGCCAAAGGCAATTTTCAGCAGATACTTGTGCTTTTCGCTGCACATGAGCTTATGGGGCTTCACGATATGTTCTTCGATCAAACTCCAAATGTACTCATCCACACGGATGGATACACGGGGACGGCTGAATAGTGTGATTTTGTTGGTGTCTGTATCCACATTGAGCCAGACACGATTGATCTCAACCATTGTCATTCCTCGCTTTTACCAAGTACCCCGCCATAGAGAACACCGTTTTTTCCGAGGAACAGCATCCGGCTGCGGAGCAGGCTGCACCGCTCCACAGAAACCTTCTTTCCGTCGCAGGTGGGAACGGCCTTCTGCTTCTGCCCGAGGCGGCCGCCCCGGGCGGTCAGGAAGTAGAATTTGCCGTGCTTCTGGTACCCGCCCTCGAACAGAAAGGTATCACCAGACGGGGCGACAGAAAAAGCTCCGCTTCCCTCGATCGGCAGTTCAAACACAGCGTCCTCTTTGAAATTCGTCCGCACCAGCCGGAATTCATTGTAGTAATAGAACCACAGGTTTTCTTCTTCATCCAGGCTGATGGCGTAGCAGTCGTAGATGGGATACTTTTCATTCTTCCAGAGTGGAGTTCCCTCCGATGTCCATGCAATCAGGCCGCAAGCGCCCAGAGGTTCATCCCAACCGTAATTACCAAATACACCTTCGTCAAAGTAGCTGGTAATGATAGTGCCATCTTTTTTTACCACACAGTCTTGAATGCCATCCCCCAGGCAGAAACAGGACAGCACAGCTCCGTCCCGGCTGACGATCCAGGCGTTCTGGTCGGGGCCGTTTTCCCGATAGGCGCATCTTGCCCCCAGCAGGAGGAAGTGATCACCTGCGGGCCGCAAATAATGGAACTGGAACTTCAAGAGGCCAAGAGGAAACAGCGTCGTTTCCAGCACCCGCTGTTCCGCCCAATCCAGCTGGATTTCCACTGCGGTATAGGTGGAAGGAGTGCTGAGCCAGTCCTTACCCTGTGTTTCGGACGGCTGTTCCATGAGAAGATAGACTTTTCCATCCCTTGCCGTGAAAAAGTCTGTCACTTCTGTGCCCTCCAGATGGTTTTCCCGGCGCAGCTGGTCCAGGTCAATGATGGAGAACAACGGCAGATTTTTGGCTTTTATAGGTTGGTTCATAGCGTCTCCTCCTGGCTACTTTAACGCTCCATCATAGGTGTGGCTTTCCCAGATGGCCTCAAATTCCGCTTTCTCTATTACGCAGGCGTGGAACTCCTCACCCCAGACATGGGCGTTCAATTCCTCCACGGTGGGGATCGGCGTAATCTCGATGGCGCCGTCGTAAAGGTCAGGGATGTTGCGGGTGCTGCCATCTTCAAAAATATCAATGGAGCGATGGGCCAGCCGCTCATTTTCGGTATCCACTTCATAGAGGATGACCGATGCTTCACCCTCCGGCGCGCCCTCCCAAACGAGCTTGATGTATTCGATCTTGCCAAGATAAGTCCGCATCGCTTTTTCATCGGCACAGGCTGCTCGGATCATTTTGGCCAGCATCATCAAATCGTCGATGTATTGGGAATACACGCAGAACACATCTTCGTCAGAGTCGAAGTGAAACAGACCCACACCGCTGTTGTTTTCCTCGAACTCCCGTATCACGCCCCGGACCAACCGCTCCCAGTCTCCGCTGCTTCCAGTCAGTCCCAGCCGACGGAATTCTTCCGTCCGGAATCCATCGTTGATTTTCAGCAAAAGGGAGATGGCGTAGGGGTAGTGGGGAATGAGAAAAAATGGCGCGATCTGCTCCGGATTGACCCGAATTTTGAAGGGTGGGCGCGGATCGGGTATCCAGGGCAGGATTTCCCATTCATCCTCCCGTCTATTTCCGTATTGGCATAGGTCTTTCATGGTTTCACCGCCTGTTCAAGTTTCTTTCTGCAGTTCTCAATGTGGGCTTGCTTGGCGGCCATGATCTCCCGCACCGTCTCCACCTCCATCCGTAGCAGAAGGGCAATCTTCTCCGGGTGCATCCCGTCCGCAGCCAACATACAGAGAATTTCCTTCTGTGCAGAGGCTTTACCAGCTGCAAAACCGGTATCATAGTCGTGAGATAGCAGGGCAAAGAATTGCTCGGGTGTCAGAGTGGAAATCAGTTCCTGCTCTCCGTGATATATCCTGCTGCGAAGTGACTGTATTTCTTCCAATGGTAATTTGGACATGGAATCACTCCTCATATTCCCATACTGTACTCCAATCGCAAAGCATTTCATTCTGTGTCACCCGGCCCAGCTCGTCCCGCACTTCCATCAGCGCAAAGCCCAACAGGTTTTGCCCCCGCCACTTCATCGGGTCCTGGGTCTCCGGGGAGCTGGCCGAGAGGCGGATGCCCCAGATGGCATCGTAGGGGCTGGCCTCCACCAGCACACTGTCCCCGGTGGAAAGGAGAAACTCCCGCAGTTCGCGGTTCTGGCTGAATTTGTGCCAGTTGCCAAGCAGCACAATGGCGTACTTGAACTTGTCCCATACCTTCTGCTCAAAGCCCCGCACCTTGCGGCCCAGAGCCTTGATCTGCTTTTGGTCGCTGCATTTCAAAATCTGGTCCCGGATCTCTTTGTCGCCGAACAGCTCGGCCTTGGCAGCCATCATATACTGCTCCATGCAGAGGTAGGAGTCAGCCGTCGTATAGAAGTCCTCCATCCACCACTGGCTGAGGCAGCTTTTTGTCAGCTGGCCGTCCTCGGATAGCTGATGGCCCCAGAACAGGCACAGCTCCCGCTTCCGCCCGGCGGCAAACTCCTGCTGGAGCCACTGGCGGGTGTACTTTGGCTGGCCTTCCGGCTGCCACGCATCCACCAAGAAGTCACCATGCTCCAGTACCTCGCTGCTGTCCTCGTCATCCCACCAGCCCTTCCAGGTCACCGGCTCGGGAAAGAGAGTGCGGTATTCCGTCCGCTCCTCCGGGGAGAGAGTGTCCAGCCAATCGCCAAATCGGTCTATGTAATCCTCCCCATAGCCCATGCGCCAGCCAATGGAGTATCGCTCGATCTCCCGGTGGGCCAGCCAAGGGGGAGGCATTATTTTCTTGTCTTGCAGTGCCATAGGGGTTGTCCTTTCCTGTCAGATATCGCTTAGTTCTTCTTTTACATCCAGCGGAGCGCCGTCCAGGGATGTGATCTGTGTCAGCTCTGCTTCCGTCAGATTTTTCAGGAAAATGCAGTATTCGTCCGGGTAGCCTCCCACAAATTCCATTTTAGGCATCCCGATCTGCTCCGGGTCGGTGATCCACAGGCAAGGCTCTCCCGTCGCCCAAAACCGCGTCAGGGTAAGACGCTGACCATGATAAAGGACATTCTGATCCATCCTCATCCCTCCTGTAGCTTCTTTAGCAGCTTCACGATCCGCTCCCGGTTCTTTGCGGTTTTCATGAAGGTGGGGAGATGATCGGCCTGGGTCTTTTTCTGGCCTCCCGATGGCTTTTTCCGCAGGCCGGCGCTGAGATAGTCGATCAGATAGGCAAGGTGCTCCCGGTTGAGGGCCCAGACCGGCTTTCCCTGGAAGGAGGTCAAAAACCACAGTTCCAGGCCGAACCAGGGGTCCTTGCCGCCCTGAATCTCCGCGCCATAGGAGAAAGCCTCCGCCGTCTTGTGTACCTCGCCCGGCATGGTTGCCCCGCAATAGGGGCAGGCCACATGGAGGACGGGAAAGTGCTGTTTTGCCGTATCTTCAATATCCACCCGGTAGTATCTTCCGCAGTTTTTGCACTGGTTATGGACATCGTAGCGGTAGACCGTCCGATCCTGCGTCATCCGGTGGCCGCAGCTCAGGCACCGGAAATAGGCGTTATCCTCATCCGCTGTCACCACACCTGCGCCGTGGCACTTGGGGCATTTTACCTGGATGCCGGTGGTCAGGGCGCTGTAGGCACTATATGTAAAATAGGGTTCATCAACGATTCGGCTCATGCGCCCACACACTCCTTCTATCTAAGGCCCGGCGAACAGCGTTTTTTCATGTCCATCAGGTCTTTTTCATCTAAACCGTATGCCTGTTCAATCAGATTCGCATACCGATCTGCATACTGTGAGAACTGTGCTTCACAGTGCAAATCATACAGCAGTAGGCAGCCGTTGTGGAACACAACAGGATCAGGCTCCGACTTTTCTCCCTCAACTGCTGCCAGACGAAGCACCTCATCGGCAATGGTAAGTCGCTCTGACGGGTCTTTGATTTTAGACAATGCCATTCTCGCATAAGCGGCAATCTCATCTTGTTCCTGTAAGGCAATCGCTGTCAGTTCTTTCAGAACTAAGAGAAGGGCTTTTTCGTCCCACATCTCTGTGCTGCGCAGAAGATCTACTACCAGCATTCTTCTGTGAATATCCCGATTTTCCCAAGAGTCCAGCTCCAGCAGCAAATCCTTTTGCTTTTTTTGATCTGGTTCATGGGCCCAATCAAACAGCTTTGCCCGAAAAATCTGATAGGCCGACATCATTTCCATCCATGCCGCGCTATGATCCTTGCTGAACTCTATCATGCTACTCGTTCTCCTCAAAAATCACGAAGCTCATCAAACTTCTCGATCAGGGCGTCTTTCTGGAGCGTGTCGCCCGGCAGGGCATCCAGGATACCGCAAAGGGCCATATAAATCTCGTCCCGTTCCTCGGTTTCGATAAAGCGCATTTTGTTGAAGGTCTGGGTGTAGGCTGCCACCGCCTCCAGCGCCTGGGCCTGGGCATCTTCGCCCGACTCCTCAGCCAGCTTTATCAGCTGGGCGCGGGTCTTGCGGTATTGGCTGGCCGCCTTTTTCGCGGCGCTGGCGGGGATATGCTCTGCGCCGTCCCAGTCCCGGAAGGGATTGTCCAGGTTTTGCGCCAGCCACTCCGGTTTCCGGGGCTTGGTAATCCGCAGGTCCACGTCCGGCCTGCCTTTCCAGAGCCGTTTGGCTGCCTTTGCCGCTTCTTCCGGCAGGCTGGTCATCCAGAACCAGCAAAGCGCCGGCATCTGGTCCGGGGTGGGGATGTCGTCCGCCCCGAAGCCGAACAGGTTATAGGTGGAGAGATTTTCCAGTTCCCTAAACTCCCGCACGGCGGAAAAGTTTCGCACAGTTCCCGGCGCGCCCCAGAGCCTCAGTTCCTTCAGGTGGGGATGGACCGCAGCCAGTCCGATCAGATCAAAGTCCTTCAGCTCGATGCCATGCAGCCCCCGTAGGTTCGGCAGTTCCGTGTGCGGGCGGTATTCCCCGATAAATTGGAGGGTCAAACCGCTGCCATCTTCGGGGGCATGGATGGCACAGGCGTCAGGCCCCTTGTTCTGGAACAGGAGCTGCTCCGTTCCCTCACACAGCCACAGCTCCTCCAGCCCGGTCATGTCCAGCATCAGCTTTCTGACGCTGGTGCCCCGAAGGTCCAGGGTCCTCTGGCCGTGGTCCAGCAGGGTCAGTTCATCAAGGAAGGGGTTTCCCTGCAAAAACTCCAGCAGATCCGGGTGCCACCGCTGGCAGATAAGGGCGGAGAGGCAGGGCAGTGCCTCCAGTTCCAGCGCCGAATCGAATGGCTCGTACTGGTCCATGATCCGATGGCTGCTGACCTTCACCGGGATGCCACCGATCTCCGTCACCCCGTCGCTTTCCATGGCCTCCTTGAAGGCCCGCCGCCGCTCCTCCGGGATGGCCTGCCACCGGATCTGGAGGTACACATCATAGCCGTCGTTCCAGCCGCCGTAGGAGCGGCAGGGCTCATCGGTGAAGGGCGGCAGGGTGCCCACCAGCGTGTACTGGGGCGGGACCTCCACCGGCACCCGCAGCAGGTGGAGCTCCCGGGGCCAGTACATGAAGTCTTTGTAGAGCGGGCGGAGATGGGGCAGTTCCTCCGCAGTCAGAGGGGCGTCGCCCACCCAATCTAGAGAGAGGATCACCGCCCAGGGCTCCTTGCTCACCGCGTCCGGCGGCGCAATATAGGCCACCTGGCAGGCGGTGTAGCGTTTCAGATATTGGTTGTAGACGGTATAGACCGCTCCGGCGCTGGCTTTCATGGCGCTACGCTCCTCTCATCCGTTCTTTTCCAGATAGAATCCCCATACGCAGTTGGAGAACTCCCCGGCGGCAAAGCGGTGAATTTTCCCGTCGATCTCCACCTGCCAGACCTCGAAGGTATGGTCTTGATGGTAGATCGGGTCTTTGACGTTTACTCGCTTGCCGATGGTTTGCCAGTCGTAGTCAAAGATGTTCACACCGAACAATTTGCATTGACCGTCTGGACCAAAGGTTTCATATTCCCAAGCCATGTGATGCCTCACAATTCAACGCACTTACCTACAAAGCAACAATTTTATTCCTGCTGCAAGAGTTCTATCAAAGAATCCAAATGCTTATTCCACGATTCCCAGTTATTACTTTCTTTCCAAAGTTCTACGATTTCTCTTTCGCCATCTTCATCAGGAACTTGATTTTTAATACTCCTCAATCGCCTAAGAAGGTCTTTTCGAGCAGTAGCTGAAGCTGAGAAATTCGTTATCGCTGAACAAACATTAGAATCCTCATCATCGTAGTTTAGCTTCCCTGTTTCCTGCCATTCAGAATAAAGTTCTGCGAGAGCGATGGCGGTATTATCATAGAGAAAGTCAATTTCGCTCACTGTTTCTCCAAGAAAACCTTCCTCTTTCAGAAAGCCTATCAATCCACCCAAAGTCAGTTTCTTGTGCTTGGATAAATAATCTGTTTTCAAAAGGAAAATTAAGTCTAAGCCATTATCACTTTCCAATGCTTTTACACCCCATGAACCCATCTTCCTATACCTCCAATTTGATTATCATGAACTTCACAATTCCGCCCGCTGCCAACCGTCCAGCCGTTCCGTGAGTGTCATGGTCAGCTTCGGGACTTCATAATAGACTGACATACTCGTCACAAACGGCCAGTTTTTCTCCCTATGTAGACTTCACCAATCCCTTTCCCGGATGGCTTCCTCGGTGTCAATGGGGATATCGAACCACTCCAGAATGTAGGCCACATCCGCCGCAATACATTCCCGCGCCACCGTTTCGATCTCGCTGTCGTTCTCATCAAATTCCTCTTGGAGGTCATTGATGCCGCAGACCGCCGCATCCAGCGCTTCCTGCACTGCCTCCGTGTCAGTCTCGCCGCTCTCCAGCAGGTCGATGACCTTCTGAAGCTCGTCCTTTACCTTGTCCACCAGAAAAGTAGGATAGTAATCGTCTTGATACATCTCGTCCAGCAGTTTGTAATGGGGGTCAAACGCTTTCATTTTGATTCTTCCTTTCTCATTCAAACATCAAACCGTATGATTCGGTCAGGCTGCCATCATCCTCATGGAACATACACTGATACAGAGGCTGGCGCTGTGTTGCTTTGCGGAACCGCTCCAGAACGGGGGCCAGAGGCCCATCGGTAGGGATGCCGAGGGTATCAGCAATCCGCCGCCAGCTGTCCATATCCATATCTTCCAAGTTGATATTACGCTGCCTCTGCCCGTATTCCTCCAGTGTTTTGGCATCCACATACTGCTTTGCGTCACAGCAGTCCTGCCAGCAGGTGCAGCTCACGATCAGGGAAAAGAGGTCGTCCATGCTCTCGGCCAAGCGGCCCGCCTCTCCCTCGCTGCTGTAATAGCCGATGGAGCCGTCCTCCAGCAGGTGGTATTCCCCGCCGGAGCCGTCTCTTGCAAAGGCCATGCCGGGCAGGGTGAAGGTGCACCGGCCCTCCGCCTCATCCCGCTCTGTCAGTTCATCCAGCAGGGAGAAGTCAAACAGAACATCAAATTCCTTTGCCAAATCGGGGTTTTCCCGCAGTAATTCCAAATGATCCATCGTCGTTTCCTCCGTTTATGGTTCTCACGTCATCCCGCGCAGCTGTTCCATCCACTGCACCTCCTCGGTGATCTCGTCGTTCCAGTAAAAATGGTTTCTGTCTCGGGCCAGATGATCGGCAAGCGGGGGCGCATCCGGCGGGGTGCAGACCGTGAAGCTGTCCCGGTCCGCCCCTCGAATCTCCCGGTTCAGATAGTACACCCGCCCGGCATCCCGGGAATACCAGCAGGGGAGCAGCTCCCAGGAAGTCAGCTCCACCCTGGGGAGCGGCTTGCCGTAGGCATAGATCCGCTTGGCATCTCTGGCAAAATAGGTGTCGCCCAGGGAGCGGAAGGTGGAGACCTCCGCACCTTTGATGATTTTCACCCTGCCGTCCCCATTGTGGAAATAGACCTGCCGGCTGTCCCTGGCGTAGCCCTGGGGCGCGCCTGAGTCGTTTTGGCCGTCATCCAGTGTCTCGAAGGTCAGCAGGTCCGCGCCGTGGACCCGCCCGCTGGTGGTGTAGACTGCCGTTTTGTCCATGGCATAGGCAAAATTCAGCACTCGGAAGGAGGCGGGGTCCGCCCCCCGCAGGCGGATGCCGCCCATGAAACAGGCCACAGAGGTTTTGCCCCAGTAATGCCAGCAGCAGAAGTCTTTGGGCGAAACACCCTTCAACAAGCCGTTTTCATATAGGCCAGAGAAATAAACGGCTCCATCTTGAAGGAAAAATGAACCGCTCCAGTAAAAGTAGACAATGAAAAAAGAAGGCCTCCTGTGGTAGAAT
>ERZ1090880.144-NODE-144-length-43633-cov-10.001282_pt1 | contig 43633 bp, 72 predicted proteins | sample MGYA00478471_ERZ1090880 | MGnify/ENA primary metagenome ERZ1090880 (study PRJEB33644, sample SAMEA5815734) | chicken gut metagenome | biome: Chicken; feature: Gastrointestinal Tract; material: Caecum | place: Ireland | collected 2019-01-01 | study: A study of the... | reverse complement strand
TAATACAATATTTTTTCTGTTTGAAAGGAGAAACATTATGAAAGATCTTGAGAAGGTAATCCTTGACTATTCCCGTGGTGAGGTTGGCCTGGATGAAACGAATGAGAAGCTGAAGGAGATGGGATCTAATATCACTCTCAATCCCATGCGGAATATGTTCACTGCTGATGAGCTGATGAACACTACCGCTGGAGAAACTCCTGATGAGGCAAATGGTTACGGTATCATGGATCACGGTGTCGGTTCCATGGAGAAGGTTCGTGTTGTCAACGGCCGTACTCCTGACGTGAATATGGGCGAAGAGGTTGCCTTTGTTTATATCGGCGGTAAGAAGTATCGCCTCCGTGGCGACGTTCTTGTTGATGAGGAGTGATCTTTGTGGAACAGATTAAGAAGAGAGTTGCAAACCTTCTTACTGTAAAGAGCATCGTCACGATCATCCTGACTGTTGTGTTCGCCTACCTCACTTGCACCGGCGGCGTGACGGCTGACCAGTTTTTGACAGTGTTCACCATCGTCATTGCATTCTATTTTGGGACACAGGCAGAGAAGAAAGCGCAGGAAACCAATGGCAACAGTACAGGAACTACTTGACATCGCCCGTGGAGAGCTGGGGACCACAGAGTCCCCGGCCAACTCCAATCGGACGAAATACGGCTCGTGGTATGGCTTGAATGGTCAGCCGTGGTGTGTGATGTTTGTTGAGTGGATCTTTGCTCAGGCTGGAGTCAAGCTCCCCATCGAGACTGCCAGTTGCACAATCCTAATGAATGCCGCCAAGGCTGCCGGAAACTGGGTGACATCAAACTACAAGTCCGGTGATGTGGTGATTTATGATTGGGGCGGTGATAAGAGACCTGACCACTGCGGCATCGTGGAGGCTGTTGGTGGTAGTTCAATCACTGCTATTGAGGGAAACACTGCTATCGGGAATGATAGTGATGGCGGACAGGTCATGCGACGGACACGTACAATTGGGCAGGTCCTGGGAGCAGTACGACCCAAGTATGAGGAGGATGACATGGACGTTGAGAAACTGACTGAGGCCCAGTTGGTTCGGCTGGCGGAGCGGATGCAGGCTGCTCTGGGCAAGAGGATTGTCAGCGGCAAGCTGGCTCCGGAGTTGCAGGAGGCTGTTGATGCCGGGATCACGGATGGAAGCAATCCGAATGCATTTTGCACGAGAGCTCAGGCGGCTGTTATGGTTCACAGAAGTACAAAAAGTAAAAAAGTTTGAACTTCCTATGTACAAACAGTGCCGATATGGTATAATGGAACCATCAGGAAGGAATAACTTCCCCCAAACAGTTTAGGAGGTTCTAATTATGGACAAGAACAAGGCTATCGATCGGATCAACAAGCTCCTTGCTCTGGCTAACAATCGGGCAGCTGCTCCCGGTGAAAAGGAAAACGCACTTGAGATGGCTGCCAAGATTGCTTCTAAGTACGGTCTCAAGATCGTTAAGGGCAACAGCACTTCTTCTACTCCTATTAAAAATCAGTTTTTTGATTACGAGTTTTACGTTAAGTGCTTCGATAAGAAGTTCCTTGATCTTCTGTTTAGACTTCTTGGGGCTGATAAGTGGCAGTTTATCGGCGGTAATCAGGTGTACGTTCGGTTCACAAATATCGAGTTCAATCAGGAAGCTTTCGCTAAGTTCTATAAGAAGTTCGTTTCTGTTTATTATAAGAGCCTTAAGGAAGCCAAGGCATATAGACACATGTGGGGCAGAAATGATACTAAGAGATATTGCGAAGAATTCTTTTACAATTTCAAGATTGGTTTCTATAATTCAGATAAGGCATTCATAACATGTGATTACACACTCGGTAAAATGTTCAAAGACTATTCTAAGCGGTACATTATAAAGGAGGTGGCATGATGAAGCCCAAAAATAGGGATTTCTATCTTAAGTCGATTTCTGTTGGAACAATCGTTGCCTTTAAGAACGGCGATAAGTTGTTCTCTGGCAAGGTGATCGATATAAATAACAGCAAGGTGACAGTCCAGACTAAGAACTGTTCCATTTACTACATTAACCTGAACGACATCGCTTGGGTTAAGAATGGCACAAATTGGCCCGTTGGTATCTACAATGCTCTTAAGATCTCAAAAGAAAGGAAGTAAAATATGTCAAAAAAAGTTAATGTGGACAAGGTGATGGATGACATCGTCTACATCCAAAATCAGATCGATGGTCTCAATATGCTGTTGGTTCAGAAAAAGCAGACCATGGCCAAGTACTTTGAGGCATCTGGTGAGAAGTCCATTAGTAACGACGATTGCACAGTATACGTCCAGGAACGTACAACTGTTGATTATGACGTCGATGCTATCATGGACGCTGTTCCCAAAGATCTTACTGATCAGTTCGTAAATAAGTCATATGCAGTCAGTGATTGGAAACAATTCGTTGCATTCATGAAGAAACACGGCATTTCGGGCAAGGACCTGAAGCCGTATATTTCTGTTTCTCGGGAAGTTGATAAGCAGGCTCTTTCTAAGCTCTATGAGCAGAAGAAAATCTTTATCAATGATCTCGAGGGATGCTACGACGTTCATGTCACAAAATCTGTTGCATTGAGGCTAAAAGATGCAAAACGAGAAATTTCTCTCACGTGATGCATTCATTGCAGTTCTTAAGTATTACGGGATTTTTGAAGATCAAGAGCTTTACAAGATAGTTTGTCCCTTTCATGGTGACCTAAATCCATCAATGCAAATTAACCTCAACAAGTCCTTCTTTTATTGTTACGGATGTGGCATCCACGGTTCAACGTTTGAGCTCGTGAAGGCATTTGAGCCGACCTTAAATACATTCGAGGTATACAGGAAGGTTGCAGAGATAGTTAAAGGTAACACAGGACCAAAGAACATTGCAGCCTCTGCAGAACCTAGCTTCAAAAGTAAAGCCTCATATCGCGAAGGTATCGGCCTTGCACGGGACTTCTACTACAATCTGCCGAAGACAAACTGGTTTAAGGTAGATGAAGATGCATTTGGTATTAAAATGTACATGAACAAGCGGGGCTTTAAAACAAGTACACTGAACAAAGTACAAGCGAAGGCTACATACAATAAGCTCTATCCTATTGTTTTTCCTATGTTTGACAATGGAGTATTCAGAGGTTACGTAATGCGGACCGACGACCCAAATGTCGAGGGAGAACGTAAGTACATGTACAATAAAGGCTTCAAACGCAGGATCACACTTCCAGGAGATTATAAGTATCACACAGTAATTCTTGTTGAAGGTTTTCTTGATATGCTTAAAGCAAAGCAAATCGGTATAAAATATGTGGTAGCTGTTCTTGGTTGGAAGTTAACTGGCGAACAGCTTGAAAAGCTTAAAAAAGCAGGTGTTAAAACAATAATTTGTGCTTTAGATAACGACGATGCCGGTAATAAAGGCTACAAATACCTAAAAAGAGTTTGTTCGATTAACAAGCTTAAGTTGCACAGGCTACGATACCCAAAAAGCATGAAGGACATGGGCGACGTAAGTGAAGTTACTGCTGAACGCATCGTAAACCAGATACATTCGTTCGGTGGAAAGTAAAATAAGTATGTACAAACCAACTTCATTGTGTTATAATGGATTCAATCAAGGAGGGGTTCATATTGCCAAGAGCTAGCCTTGATAGAGCCATTCAGATCTGTGATGCCCAGTGGAACAACAAGAAAAGCCTTTGGGAACATTACAAGAGGCACGGCAAAGAACTCGGTTACAACAATGTTAAGCAGTACAAGCAGGGTGGTGAAAAGCTCTCTGAACGTCCTGCTGGCGGAGCAGTAACACAGCTTGAGAGTCCTCGTGGAGTGACAATTAAGTATGAAAAAGGTTCTGGACTTGCTTCGATCTTTAGCGGCTCGAACATGGTTTCACATTACAAGTTAAGAAAGGGGCAAATTGAAAATGAAAGAAACAAAGCAAAGAAGATCATTGACACTGGACGAAAAGATCGCGGTAAGCACGATTAAGAATGCAATCAGAGGACAGTTCACTTCTTCTAGGCCTCATGCAACTAAGAAGTGTCAGTGCTGTGGTACCGAGATCGGCTTCCGTGATCATTTCATCGGTTCCATTTGTTGGAAGTGTGGTTGGGAACAGGACCTGATTGAAAGTGATTCAGAGAAGAGTTCCATGAACTACAACCTCACTCCCGTTGAGTACCGTAAGTTGTACAATGAAGTTGTAAACGGAGAAATTTGAGTGTAAAGGAGCTTCAAAATAATGGCTACTAATCTCATTAAACAGATGAAGGATCGGATTGCTAAATCCGGCTCAAGTAAGAAAGAGGTGCTGTACTTTGCACCCGATTCTGTAAAGAGGGTCAGGTTCCTGCAGGAGCTCGACACCGGCCACATGATCGAATTCCATTCCGATTTCGATACCCACGTCTACGAGATGTGCAAGGATCCTGAGGACCACGAGAACTGCAAGCTTTGCGAGGAGCAGGTCCCTATCCTGGAGAACTATGTCTGGTCTGTCTGGGATTATGATTCCAACGCAGTTCGTCTGATCTGCACGAAGGCAACAGGTATTTCTCCTATTCCGGCTTTGATCGAGATGTTCGAAGAGTTCGGAACTATCACTGATAGGGACTACAAGATCAAGAAGGTTGGAAAGGGCACCGGTGGTTCCTTTGTTGTAACGCCTCTGGACAAGTCCACTTTCCGTAATTCCAAGGCTAAGCCTTATACTGAGAAGCAGGTCAGAGAGATCCTTGAAAAGGCGTTCACAAGCCAGGCGAATGACGATGAGAACGACGATGAAGAGGAAGAAGAGGAAACGGTTTCCAAGAAGTCCAAAAAGGCCAGTAAAAAGGCCCCCAAGAAGAAGAGGTCTATTCGTTCCAAGTTCGAGGAGCTTGACATGGATCAGCTCAAAGAGATCTGCCTCGAGGTCGGAATGAGCCGTAAGGAGTTCAAGTCGTTCGATAACGAGGAAGATGTCATTGAAGAGTTATTCAGCACCTACGAGGAAAGTGACCTCGAGGAGCTCCTGGAAGGACTGGACGATGATGAAGACGACGACGATGAGGACGACGAGGACTAAGCCATGAGTGACATCAAAATTCTTTATGATGCACAGGTTAGGTTTCAAACTTTGATTGCCAACGGTACAATTCCTCGTGATGATCCTGAGATGCTGGCACACCATCTTCTCGGTCTCGTTACTGAGATCGGTGAGGTGGCTCAGGCAGATAAACGGTGGAAGAAAAACAAGCGTAATGGTCATTACGATCGTGATGAGAAGTTGGAAGAGATTGCAGACTGTTTTATCTTTTTGTTGAATATTTGCATCTATTCTGACATTTCACCTGATGAGCTCAAAATGGCTGTAGGAAAAAAGATCGATAAAAACAGATCACGTTACTTAAACAGTAAGGAGGAAGCACAATGATCGTAATTCTTGAAGGTATGGAACGTACCGGTAAAAGCACTCTGGCTGATGAGTTTGAGAAGAGAGGGTTCGTGAAGTTCAAGGATCATAATCGATTCCGTGAGTACAGTGTCGACGCTGTGAAGCATCGCCTTGATTCTACATTCTCTTTCCTTAAGGCACTTGATCAGGTTGGCACAAACGTGGTGCTTGATCGGTTTCATATCTCAGAGATTGTATACTCCACGTTCTATCGAAAAGTCCCACTTTCTTACATGAGTTATAACTACTTCATCGATGCAGCACTTTCCAAGATGAATGTAGTTTTGGTTCACTGCACTCGAAAGATTGATGACAAGTACATTGACGACTTCCAGCTCGACTTCGCCAAGAAGGACCTCAAGGAAATGAAGAAGCAGTTTGCATATTGGGTCGACAAATCAGAGATCCGTCGTAAGTACGAGGTTGATATTTCCAAAGAGGATCCTGCCGCCTTTGTTGATTTCATGATCAAAGAAGATAGAGTTCTTCATGATGACATGTTCTATCCTGTTAATCAACGGACAGAGGTATACGACTTCTACCTCGCATCTCCGTTCTTCAATGATGAGCAGAGAGAGCGGATGTCTCAGGTCCTTGACGTCCTCCGCGATCGTGGATATGTTGTTTATGCTCCGTTTGAGCATGGTATTGTTGCAGCCGAAGAGGACAGTGATACCATCTATAAGACGTTCATGAGCAACGTCGAGGCTATTCAGTCTAGCCACAGAGTTCTGGCTATTACTGATGGTAAGGACATGGGAACTATCTGGGAAGCCGGATATGCATACGGTATCGGCAAGCCTGTTGTGTACTATGCAGAAACCCTTGGCAAAAATCCGTTCAACCTCATGCTCTCTGAGTCCGGCATCGGTATCTTTAAGAGCTACGATGCTCTTCGTGAGGCAGCCGATAATGGCAATTTTGAAGTAAAAGAGGAAGTCGTTCATGAGTAATTCATTTCTTGAGAAGGAGAACAGAGATACACTTCAGCGGATGTCTAACATGATCCGCTACAACAATGCGGTTCACATCCATAGTGAAAGCGTGGCTGAGCATAGTTTTTATGTTGCCATGTACACGATGGCTATCTGTGATTTCCTTCATTCCGGTGATGTATTCCGGTCTGTTGCTATTGAGAAGGCACTCATTCACGATGTACATGAGATTGAGATCTCTGACATTCCTCACAACGTAAAGCATTCTATGGAAGGGTTGGCTGAGCAGTGTGTTAGATTTGAAAACGAGTACAATGCTACTCACTTCCCCAATCTCATGGCCGAGTACGATAAGTTCTCCTCGGTACAGAAGCACCTCATCGATCTTGTTGTTGAACTGGCCGACATACTTTCCGTCCGACAATATTCCCAGCAGGAAGTTGAGTTCGGAAACGTTAAGCGGTTCGGTGAGATCGTAGAGAACACCAACCAACGAATCGATAAGTGTCTCAATGAGTTATGTCTGTTTATCGAAAGTCGTACGATCAATAAGCTTCGTGAAATGATCGAGTAAAAAGAAAGGAGTATTCAAATGCCTAAGAACAACTCTCTTAAACCTGTGAAGCTTCCTATGGTTCAGAAGTTTGATAAGCCTCCAAAGACAGAATTCAAGAACAACCTTGAGTCCATTAAGGTAACTTTGGTTAGCGCTCCTACATTGGAGCACCTGCGGCAGTACATCCCGTACTACACTGGAGCAACATGGGCAGAGGATCCTCATGATGAGGTAACTGCAGAGGCTGCAGATCAGGCCTTAAAGGAAATGTTCAACGGCTTCAGTCTGCCTTCTGCAAAGGAAACTATATCGCTCGTTTTCCTTATCGAAGGCATCAGCCTCCAAGAGGTTACGCATCTGATAAGGCATCGGAATGGGTCTTTCTCGGCCGATTGTTCTGGGGACAAATGGTGGTCCGACAAGGATGGGCTCGTACCATATTCTATCTATAACAGCCCCGGCTTCCTTGAAAGGTACGTGCATCTTGTTGAAGAGGCAAAAGAGTTGTATTGTGATATGATCGACTCCCGTCGCATCTCTATCATGGACGCACGGTACATTCTTCCTCGGTGTCTCTCAACATTCTATTACGTTCGTTTCAATTTCAACGACTGCATTGCCTTCATCAACCAACGCAAGGACGTTCAGATCCAGCCTGAGACGGATAACATCATTGCATACCAAATGTTCGATTGTCTGCTTCAGTTGTACGGTGAGTATGTTGCTAACTGTGTGGACTTTACTAATCCGTCTCCATTCTACCAGAAGATGGCTCGTACTGGTAAAGCAACTAATCTTTACGTCCCTGAGCCCGAAGTTGACAACTTTGAATGGAATGAAGAGGATTTCATCTATCCTTGTCGCCGTAAAGCACTCAACGGGACAAATCAAGGCTGCTTTAATAAGTTCGAGGCACTGCAGTCCGTATATTTCTCTCGTTTTGCCAAATACGGGGTAAAAGTACCTCTTGATAGGATTGATGGAAATGTTAAGCCAGTTAGTGATCGATAACGTAGAAAACTATAAGTACGGCAAACACATAATTCGTGAAAAAGGTACATTCATCCAACGAACATTTGAGGTAAGTCCCGCAGTCGTATGTGTTTCAGTAAAAACAGTAGAGGAAATTGTAAAGTATTTGTTGGAACGTTGGGAAATACCCGTAGAGTATTCTCACATAAAGCAATACATTCTTGAAGTGTCGACAAAGGGCATCGATTTCAAGACCATAAATGGGTCAGAATATAGTGCGCAGGACTATCGTAAGGTAAAGCAGGCATTTGACCACTACTCGTACGAGCGTACGTCGTTCGCCGTGACGCGTCGCCAGTACTCGTACTCGTTTGGTCCCAAGCTTTGCATGCATAGCATTCAGTTCTTTGAGGACTACAATCATGCAATCCTTGAGTTCAGGTCATGCGACTATATCAAGAAGTTCCCATTCGACCTTTTGTTGATCGCTTCTATGTGTGAAGCGTACAAGCTGGACATTGAAAAGCTTTACTGCTTCATCGGTTCTCTTCACTACTATGATGCAGACACATGGAAATTAAACTAAAGTAAGTATGTACATTCACCTCTAAATGTGTTATAATAGTCCCATCAGGAAGAGTAAGGAGCATCTGCATGGATTACTATGAGATTCATAGGCATGACCAGTTCTCCTTATTTGACGGCTTTGGTTCCGCCGACCAGGTAGCGGACTATGCATCCGAGCTCGGTTATGTTGCTTGTGGCCTTACGAACCACGGTAACATAACCGGCCTCGTGAAGCATTATAAAGCTTGTGCAGATAAGGGTCTGATCCCCATCCTCGGTTGTGAGTTCTATTTTCAGCCTAAAATTAACCACGACAAAAGTTACTTTCACATTTGTTTGTACGCCCGAAACATGACGGGCTGGCGTACGTTAAATAAGTTAGTTACTATAAGTAACTCTACTGATCACTTCCATTATAAAAACAAGATTTCTTTTGTTGATCTTAAACGTTACAACAAAGGACTTCTTTGTTCTTCCGCCTGTATTGCTGGTCCCATTTCCCAAGCTTTACTTAAAGGCAGAGAGGACATCGCCCGTAAATACCTCAGTTCCTTTGTTGAAATATTCGGTAAGCGCTTCTTCATAGAGATCCAGCCCATTGAGCTCCAGGGTCCCAGTGAAAAGCACGGCAAAAAGAACACCCAAATTAAAGTGAACAACCTTTTGTTGGAACTTGCTGATGAATACGGGATCCCGGTGATCTGTACTTCCGATTCCCACTACATTCGGAAAGAAGATTTCCCCAGCTACTTGAAAATGCACGAAATTAAGAAAAGCACTTACGGCACAGGCTACTCCGAGCGGTACATGCCCACCAAAGAGGAGATGCAGGACAGGATAGAAAAGTTCCATGCTCCTTTTGTTGAACAGATCTCCGACGGCATGCAAGAATTCCTTCACCAAATCGGCGATGCAAGGGAATGGTTCCATTTCGAGCCGGATATGCCCAAATACACTGATAGCCCAGAAGAAACGTACAAGCTAATGAAACGACAGGCAGTTAAATTCCTCAAGGCCCACGATAAGTTCGATGCTGATTACCAAGCACGGCTCAAACATGAGTTCGATGTGATTACATACCACGGCTTCCAAGATTACTTCATGGTAGTTCAGGACTATGTAAACTGGGCTAAGTCCCAAGATATTGCTGTTGGTCCTGGCCGTGGTTCGGCTGGTAACTCACTTACGAACTATGCCTTAGGTATTACTCTTGTTGATCCGATGGTATTCCACAACGACTTCTCCCGATTCCTTCGGAAAGATAAGAAGAAGTTCCCGGATATTGATTGCGACTTCGGCCAAGATCGAAGGGACGAGGTAATTAACTACATCCTCACAAAATACAAAGGAAAAAGCTCACAAACACTTACTTACGGCAAATACAACGTAAAGAACTTGGTAAACGACCTCGTTAAAGTTTGTGGTTGTACGGATAAAGAGGAAATTGAAGGAATTAAGCGGTTCCTCTCTAAGTACTGCAACGACAATGAAAACACAATCGACATGGAAGGACTTAAATCCGATAGGCTATACAACAAGTACAATGCACTTTATGACAACATAATCGTTCATTTCGTAAAGCTCTATGGCAAGGTCCGCTACTTCGGCACACATGCTTCTTCTGTTATTCTTTGTTCGGACGACATTGAGAGTTCTGCTGGACTTTGTAGGATCGGTGGTAATATTAGAACATCGTTCGATCTGCATGACATTGAATTCCTCGGCTTATTAAAGCTTGATATTCTCGGACTTAGTTCTGCTACACAAGCTAAAGAACTGGAAAAGCTCACAGGAGAGAAGTTCAACTACTCTATGTTGAACGATAAGAAAACACTGAAGCAATTCAACGAAGATGCAACGGGTATATTCCAATTCGAAAGTCGTTCTTCTATCGAACTAATTAACCTGATCGGTGTGGACAGCTTCGAAGATATAGTTGCTTCTGTTGCACTTAACAGACCTGGCCCTCTAGCTTTAGGGATGCATGAGCAGTACAAAGCAAACAAGCAGGAAACGCCAACAAATACACCATGGTACAAATACACAAAGCAAACGTTCGGAACATTGATCTACCAAGAACAGGCTATGGCAATAGCCCGTGAGATCGGTGGTTACAGTAACGACGATGCTGATAAGATAGCTAAGTACGATGCAAACCACATTCCAGAGGAAGTTGCTAAGGAATATCGGAAAACATTCATGAAGAATGCAGTTAAGAACGGCCTTTCAAGAGAACAAGCAAGTGATTTGTTTAACTCTATGTTGGGCTATTCTTTCAACCGTGGCCATGCAGTAGCTTATGCAATGCTATCGGCGGAGCTTGGCTATTTCAAAGCCCATTACCCTGATGAGTTCTGGTACGTAACACTGAAGCACGAATGGAAAGAGGATGCTAAGTTCCGTGATGAAGCACTCTACATTCGGCAGGGTGGCATGGTTTTTCTTCCTCACGTAAATGGCTCTGTTAAATACTCGCTTATAAACTATGACGGCGAACGAGTTATAATGCAGGGCCTCACAAACATTAAGAACGTTGGTGAAAAGGCAGCACAGCTGATATACGAGGAACGTAAGAAGAACGGAAAGTTCACTGACCTCGATGAGTTCATCCAACGCTGCAAAAGCAGATCGGTTACAACAAGAGTGATCTATGCACTTGAGGATGCAGGTGCTCTTTGTTTTAACAAAAAGAAGTATCTCAAAGCAGTTGAAAACTACAACATCGGAATTTTGAGTAGAGATAGGAGCTAAAATGGATATTCAAGAAATTCAAAAGCTCTGTAAAGAAATAGAGAGGAAGTCCGGCAAAGGATCTATTTTTACTGTTGGAAAGAGCAGTTCGTTGGACATTCCTCGTTGGCCCACAGGCATTGAAAGCCTCGATAAAATTATCGGTGGCGGGATGCCAAAGGGGCGGATAGTGGAGATCTTCGGACCTGAAAGCTCTGGTAAAACTTCCTTGGCTTACTGGTTGATGTCCCTTCACAAGTTGGGGCTTTACATCCCCATTGAAGGAACATACGACGAAAGCCGGGCGATCTCAATGGGAGTTAAGCCAAGGCAAATGATCGTACACAGGGCACAGTTCGGAGAGGAAGCTATAAACGACGTAATAAAGTTCGCCAAAACAGGAATTCCCATCATTTGTGTTGATTCAGTTCCAGCATGCCAGCCCAAAGAGGACATTGAGAAGATCGAAAAGGATGCACAGAACGAACAAAAAATCGGCGGTGTAGCACGGTTGTTCTCTAAGTCCCTTCCTTCCATAGTTCACATATGCGAGGAAACTGGCACAACGGTAATTCTGATCAACCAAGTACGGGACAAAATGAATGCCATGCTCTTTGGTGAGAAGGAAGATACACCTGGAGGTAGAGCTATTAAGTTCTATTCTTCCATCCGTATCAAGGTAGCTAGAAGGGCATGGATTGAGATCCCTAACAAAAATCCTGCGGTAAGCTCGGACAATGAGAAGGTTGGCATCATAATGAAGGCCAAAATCCAGAAGTCAAAAGTAAGCAATCCGTTCGGTGAAGCAGAGCTTCCGTTCTTCTTTGATCGTGGTTTTGTTAGTTATGATGATATAATGCCTATCCGCAAGGAGCTCATAAAAGCAAGAAAGGAGCAGTTCAATGTCTAACATCGGCAAGGATTTAGCAGCTGCTCGTAACGGCAACATGGAAGCAGTAATTATTAAAAACAGGTTGGAAAAGCTATTCTTAGACGAACGTGAACAGGAAGATCGTTACGGCTTACATGCTTCGGCAGTAATTGCTTCTGACGAGGAATTCTGCTACAGGGCACAGCTTTTAAGCTTGTTCTACAGGCAAAACCAAGGCGAACAACTTCCAATTCGTTTATTGAAGATATTCGCTCAAGGGAATGCAATGCACGAAAAGTGGTACAAGCTGTTCAGGAAGGCCGGAATTGATGTAGCTATTGAAAGAACACTTTGGCTTCCTCAATACGACCTAAGCTTCACAATCGATGCGTTGCTTGACTTTAACAAGCCGCTCGGTAGGGATCCTGATGAGCTGGTATGTGACGTTAAGTCACAGTCCACATTCGCTTTTAAGAAGGCAAAAGGACATCCTTCTGGAGAGAAGCAGGTAAACTTCTATCTATGGGCTCTCTCAGTTTATACAGGAGTTCCCCATAGAAAAGGATTTGTTCTTGTTGATAGTAAGGATGATCAGGAGATCAAAATAGTTCCTGTAAAATATAGTAAAGAGAAGGTTGCTCCGTACGTATACCGGCTCAAGGAAATACAGAAGATGAAGCAGGACTTCATAGAAACAAAAACAGTTCCGCCAAGGAAAACAACATGCAAGAGTTGTGATTGTAAGTTGGCTTCTAAATGCAATATGCGTGATGCCTGTTGGAATGTAGGAAAAGGAAGGCGAAAGCTCAGTGAACAAGAACGGAGAGGGCCAGGCAAGAGCTAAGCGAAAGAGTAAGCCAGGCCAAGGAAAAGCACGAAACACATTCGTTGAGGTGCCATGCATAATCGGAATAGATCAATCCTACATGCGAACCGGCATTTCAATATGTGTTAACGGCGAGATCAAGAAGCTATATTCACTCGACTTCAGGACAACGAAGTATAAAACAGTTAAAAGGAACAAGCTCAGGCAGGTCCTAGGAAAAGCCATTGAGGCTTGCTTAAAAAAGTTTGAACCGCAAGAGATAAACGTAATATGCGAAAGAGTTCGTACATTCACAGCAAGTACTGACATGAGGCCCGAGGTGATTAAGGCACAATCTGCTCTGGTTGCTACAATCGTTGATGCAGCATTTGCATACGGTGTGAAGGTGTTCTCTGTTGATACAAGGCACTGGAAAACAAGAATTCTCGGCACAAGCCGTCCTATATTCGAACCCATTGAAGGAGTTAAAAATCCTCAAAAGTTCGGTTCGGTTAGAAAGATGATCGACCTTGGATTCTACGATGACCTCTACAGCTCAAGTGGAAGAGGGTTCACACTCAACGATGACGTGGCTGATGCAGGATGCATTTCATTATATGGATTCTCTGGTAGGCCATACCAACTTTTGTTGGAAACGTGAGGTAAGTATGAGACAATACGAAGTGTTTGAGGGTACAATTACATCTGACGGTCCTATAATTTTTAGGCCTCGGACGGTAGTAACACTCAAGGGAGCATACAATACGCTCATGGCACAGCAGAATGGAAAAGCTTTCTATTTCTTCTATCGTGACATCAAGGACCATCTCAGGGTAGATGTAAGAAGGAAGTACCGTAGATTTACGTTTGATGAGTATATGGCTGATCCAAAAAGATGTGGTGTTTGTTTTACCCGAGATGAAGATGGAATAGCAAAATTTTGTTAAAAAAGTTGAAAAAATTTTCAAAAAGGTATGTACAAATTAGAAAAACATGATATAATGGAACCATCAAAACAAAGGAACAAACTTAAGTAACAAACGGAGGTAAATATTATGTATAAGGTGATCAATTCTACTTACTTCATCGAGCGGCTGGTTTCCGAGATTAAATCTCGGTGCAAGGCAAGGTACCTGATCCCTTCACAGGAGTTCCTCACTTACATTGCTAACTTCTATGCTGATAAGTACAGCATGGGTGCAGATGAAAGGGACCAGCTAATCCGAATTCTTGAGTCCCGGATCACTTTCACAATGAGCATTTAAGGAGGTCACAAATGAAACTTTATAAAAAAAAGTATGAGATCGTTGCTTGGTTCAAGTACGACGATGACTGCATGAATTTTATCGATAACAACCAGGACCTGGTAATGGTAACTACGGACGGCGGCTACGCCGCGGTGAAGCTCAACAATGCGACGAAGGGGTAAGTTCTACTCTCGTAACGAGAAGGAAACTCTTAGAAAACTCGGTCTAACTCCAGCTCCTCAATCTGGTGCAGGTTGGGTAGTGAAAGAGGACGGAGAGAATGAGAGTACAATGGTACAGCTTAAGAGTACAGACGCTCAATCATATCGACTCAGTATGTTTGACATGAAGCAACTGGAATACCATGCTTCTGTTTCAAATAAAATACCCATTTTCTTAGTGCAGTTTCTTAAACAAGACAAGATATATGCTATTGTTTCTGTTGAGGATATCCCGTATATCTCTTCTTGTTTAAAAAATGGAAAACAAGTTCAGCAAACACAAGTAGGAAAACTAGACGTAGAAGAAAGCGAAGTGATGGTAAGAACAGTAAAGGCTTCAAAAAAGGCAAGAGATCAATTCTTCAAGGAAAGGAGTGAAAAGTTTGGCAAAAACGGACGTTGTTAAGGCAACTGGTTACTTCGACGGACAGAGTTCCAAGGGAAACTTTGATGTACAGCTCAAGGCTAAATTTCTCGCCGACGATCTTCCGAATGCACTACAATTCGTGGCCGGTATCGGTAAACGGCTTTTGTTAGTAGCTTCGGTTGAGGGCGAGAAGGTGAAGCTGGGGCAGTTCACGGTCTACTCTCTTAGGGTGGACAAGGACATGAATTGCTTCATCACATTCAAATCGAATGTTGATTCTGTTTATTCAGAGGACTTTCCAAAACTCATGGTCGAAGAGGCACACATCACATTCATTGCAAAGATCCTCGAAGAGGATGCTTAAAACAAAAATTTCAACCCATTGTGGTTGGCATAATTAGAAAGGAAGTTATACTATGGCTAAGAACTGGACTGCTGCTGAGGCTGCGAAGGTTGCTTTTGAGGGCACCGATCTGAAGGCTATCGCCGATCTGACCCGGCGTTTTCCCTTTTTCACTATGCTGTGCACTCGGCTGAACGAAGCCGGTGTTGAGGCTCTGAGCTATCTGCCTGAGTGGATCACCGCTCGGAAGCTGGAGAAGGCATATAAGATGGCTCACGGCCTGATTGAGAAGGATGTCGAGGACGACGCAGACGATGATGCCGAGGACGAGGCTCCCAAGAAGAAGGCCAAGAAGGTCGAGAAGAAGGCGCCCAAGAAGTCCAAGGAAGAGGACGACGAGGCCGACGAAGAGGACGAAGACGAGGAGGAGGAAGAGGCTCCCAAGAAGAAGCCCGCAAAGAAGGCTCCTGCTAAGAAGTCCAAGAAGGCTGAGGAAGAAGACGAGGACGAAGATGAGGACGAGGACGACGAGGATGATGAGCCCGCTCCCAAGAAGAAGGGCAAGAAGGCTCCCGCCAAGAAGTCCAAGGCCGACGACGATGATGATGACGACGACTTCGACTTCGAATAACGTCTAATACGGGTAGAAGCCATAGCTGTATGCCGGGCACCACTTACGTGGGTAAGACCCGGCACTACCCGTTAAAAGGGTGATCGTATGGAAAACTACGAAATTAAATACCTGGATTGTTCTAAGGTTCAAAACAGAATTCTTTTGTTGAAAGAAACCAAAAAAGTTCTTAGGACTGACGAAAAGCCGTCTAAAGAGAGGCTCAAGAAAATCGTTAAATCACTTCAAAAGAAATATGGAATAAAAATCAGAGTATTCAGGCAAAAAGGAAATTTGCTTTTCTGCTCGTTGGAAATTGAACGAGGAACATTCTCAACGTTATGCTGTAATTCACTCTATGAGTTCATGTGTAAGTACATTCTCTTATGCAAAAACGAAGTCGAGAGGAGAAAAGCACTGTGATAAACTACACGATATACTGCGACGGTGCTTGTTCAGGTAACCCAGGTCCAGGTGGTTATGCTTTTGTTGTACTCCTTGGAAATGAACCAGTACTCAAAGTAGCTGGACATAAGGACAAAACAACAAACAATTGCATGGAACTCACGGCAGTGGTTAGATCAATCAAGCATGCACAGACACTCACAAAATCAAAGGACATCTGGTTGGACATTTACAGTGACAGTGCTTACTGTGTAAATGCAATCGATCAAGGTTGGGTACAGATCTGGGAAAAGAACGGTTGGAAAACAAAGGCTGACAAGGACGTAAAAAACAGAGAACTTTGGGAAGAACTACTTGAAATTCAGAAGAACAAACGCTTAAAGATCAAAATGCACAAAGTGAAAGGGCACTCAGGAAACAAGTTCAATGAGCTAGTTGATAGGGCAGCCAAACGTGCAATCTTAAACTTGAATGCTAATTGCACCAAGTAAAGGGGCGTCGGTATGTTACTCTCATGTAAGATAAAGAGCTTCAAAATATCGGCTAGTTCGGAAAAAGAGGCATATCTAAAAGGCTGCAAAGAGCTGGCTAAATACATGGCTTCGAGGAAGTTCCAAAACATTTCTTTCAGGATAGAAAGGCTAAAAGAGGACGAAAACACATTCATCTTTACGATGTACACAAACATAGATCTGGGTGAAGAACAACGAGCATTCTGTAAGATATGTAAAGAATTCCATTGTTCGTTCTTCATCAATGAGCAATACAATTGCGATAGATGCAACTTGAGGGCATTCATAAATAAATGCCAGGAAAAAGCTCGGATCTCTAAAGGATTTTACAAGAAGAAATTCGACAACGATTAGTAAAGGAGATCCGGCATCATGGTAAGAATTCCTATTAACTACGATGAGTACACGCAGGAAGAGCTCATGAAGATGCCGAAGTCAGAGGCTATCGAAGGACTGAATGAGAAGAAGCAGCGGTTCTGCGAGTGCTATGTTGAAGGGCACAATAGGAAGGTAGCCATGATCAAGGCAGGATACGGAGAGAGCTCATGCAATTGCAATTATGCATACAGGCTCTTGAAGGATGAAAACGTGCAACGTTACATCTGCTGGCTGAAGGCAAGGATTCTGAATGAACACTTGGTAAGTGCGATCGACGTGATCGATGAATGGGTACGTATTGCATTTTCAGATATGACTGATTTTGTTGATATTTTCCCTCATTCTATTCGGCTCAAGCCTGCCGACCAAGTAGATGGACAGTTGATTAAATCAATTAAGTCTGGGCGTGATGGAATATCCATTGAGCTTCATGACAAGATGAGAGCTTTGGACAATTTGGCCAGATATATGGATGATATGCCCAAGGACTGGAAACAGAAAATTGAGGAACGACGTGCTGACATTATGGAGCAGGAGTTCCAGCTTAAGAAAAAGCTCTCAGACATTGAGAACCCGGAAGCCGAAGATGATGGATTCATCGAGGCGCTCAAACAGTCCGCGAAGGCAGTTTGGGAGGAAACGTAAAAATATTTCAAATTTTTTAAAAAAGGGTATGTACAAATACAAATAACATGATATAATAGAATTGTAAGGACCGAGGGGTCCAGATAACAACAAATAACAAACTCAAGGAGGAAACTAAAATGATGAACTCTACTTCTACTCGGATGGCTACGTGGGACAAGGTTGGCACTGATATTCGTGAGGCCAACTCCGTCAAGGAAGCTCTTCAGATCGCTGGCATGAATTACGAAGTGGTCAAGTCCCCGATCTACCTCTCTAACGGCTTCCGTATCAAGGATCAGTTCGCTACCAAGAAGAAGGGAACGGACGAGGTCTTTGGCATCGTTGGCAAGGACTATACCATCGTTCAGAACGAAGAGGCGTTTTCCTTTGTTGATGGCATCATCCAGGATGGTCTCACCTTCGTTAAGGCTGGTGAAACTTCCTACATGAACTACATCATCGCTTCTCTGCCGGACCAGTACATCATGGATGATAAGTTCACTCCCTACATCATCTTCCAGAACTCCCACGTTGGAGCTTCTACCATCAAGGCAGCTATTTGCCCACTCCGTATCGTCTGCCAGAACCAGTTCGCTATGGAGTTCCGCAGATCTACCAACAAGATCTCCATCAGGCACAGCTCTTACGTCCACGACAAGATGAAGGAAGCTCAGCACACACTTCAGTTTACGGCTGAGTACATGAACACCTTCACTAAGCAGGCTGAGAAGCTGGCAACCACAAAGATCTCCGATGAGTCCGTTGGTTCCATTGTTGATCAGTATTTCCTGATCGATGAGGAGGCTTCCACTCGGAAGATCAATTCCACCGAGGCTAAGCGGCAGATCTTCCTCAATGCTTACAATGCGGAGGACAACCAGAACTTCAAGGGTACGGCGTGGGGCATGATCAATGCATTCAGTGATTACATCACCCACATTGAACCCGGTCGGAAGTCTGATAAGTCCGATATCACCAAGTTCGTTAACGTCACTTTCAACACCGGTCTGATGGAAAACTTCATCAACCTGGTTAGTTCCAAGATCTAAAAGGGTAGGGGGAGCAATCCCCCTCCCAAATTATAAATTAAAAAAAGGAGAAGAAAATTATGGCTACCAAGAAAAAGGCAACTAAGGTCGAAGAGGTCGTTGAACCCAAGATGGAATTCGAGGACGATCCCGTTGATGCCGTTGATCCCGCTCCGGTTCAGACAGCCGAAGTACTCAAGCCCATCACTCTCACCTGTGTGGAGTGCGGTCAGGAGTTCATCATCAGCCCTGCGGAACAGAAGTTCTTCGCTAAGATGGGCTATGAGCTTCCCAAGCGGTGCATTGATTGCCGTGACAGCAACAAGAAGGAAACCACATTCACCTGTGTTGATTGCGGCGCAGAGTTCACCATGAAGGGATCCGAGCTCAGCTTCTATAAGAAGTGTGGCTTTGAGGTTCCCAAGCGTTGCCCCAGCTGCCGTAACTTCAAGAAGATCCGGAACGAGCGGTCCAAAGAAGCTGAATAACATGGGGAAGAAACGGAAAACAAATCCGAACAAAATCCCTATGACAACCCAGGAGCGTATCGGATTCGAGAGGTCAAGAGCTATCAAGCTCGTATATTGCATCGTTCTCTATGTTTTGTTGGACAAGATGGGAATGAGTGCAGAAGAGGTCAACAAGATCTATGAGCATTGCTTAGACGTCTCGGATTCGATCGCCAAAGGGTATCTTAATGTAAAGGACATTCGGAACGTACTAGAAGCAGAACGAAACATTACATTCGAATGGGGGTCAGAAAAATGATCAGCCAGTTTATGAAAATTCAAATGCTCCGTGAAGGTGCTAAAAAGCCTGAAAAGGCTACTAAATGGTCGGCGGCTTACGACCTATATGCAGCACTCGACGAGGAGATCACGGTTATGCCAGGACAAACTAAGTTCGTTCCCTTGGGATTCGCAACTTCCTTTGATCCTGATTTTGTTGTCCTTTTGTTTTCCAGAAGCGGACTTTCCACTAAGGAAGGTTTAGCTTTGGCAAACAAGGTCGGAGTAATCGATGCGGATTACAGAGGCGAATGGGTGGCGGCAATTCATAACCACGACATCGTCCCTCGTTACATTAAGCCAGGACAGCGAGTGGCACAAGCAATCATGTTCCCAAAGTACGACGTCGATCTTGTTGAAGTGAAAGAGCTCACTGATACTCAAAGGGGGCAGGGTGGATTTGGAAGTACGGGAACTTAAAGATTACGAAGTCCGCATCAGGTTCAGAAACCAAGGCGAAACAAAATATGAGTGGGAAATCGTTGAGTGCGGCAAAAAGGTAGTTGCATACGGTTATACAAAAACACTCAAGGAAGCATTTAAGGACGCTTACGATCGCTACGACTTCGTTATGTACACTCTGTCTGTTGGAGAACGACTTTGATGTATAAGGTTATTATATCAGAAGTAAACACTAACTTCAGTGATATGAAGTATGAGTGGCAACTAATTGAGGAAACAGAAAAACTGCGCATGCTATTAGGCAGAGGCTATTCGCCAACAATTGATGAAGCCTACAAAGAGGCAAAGAAAGAATACAGTAAGTGTAAGAGGTAATTGAAATGGATGTGAAATATGAGATTAGAATACGTAGATCGATCGAATTCAATAAATATGTCTGGAAGTTAATGCAGCACGATATGTATGGTGAAGTAATTGTTACAATAGGATACGAGGACACGTTGGACTTAGCATATAAGCAGGCTAAGAAAATATACGAGGCGTTTGCTAAATAATCTTCTTGTTTAATACTACTATAGAGAGGAGGTAAACCAAAATATGGCCTTTAAGTGGCAAGGATTCAGTAAAAAGCAACTACAACTAATGACCTGGTGGATGCCAGAAAGCCCTTACAGAAATCATAACGGCGTTATAGCTGAAGGGGCTGTACGTTCTGGGAAGACCATTATTATGAGTCTTAGCTTTTTGGTCTGGAGCATGACGCAGTTCAATCTGACGAGCTTTGCAATATGTGGCAAGACAGTTGGGTCACTAAGGCGGAATGTGGTTACTCCTCTCAAGGAAAGGTTATGGGCAAGAGGGTACAAGGTAATAGATAGGAAGGCCGAGAACTATTTGGTAGTTTCAAAGGGCAAGGTCTCAAATATCTATTACTTATTTGGTGGTAGAGATGAGAGGTCACAGGACTTAATTCAGGGCATTACTTTAGGGGGCGTACTTCTTGATGAGGTCGCCCTAATGCCGCGTTCTTTTGTGGAACAAGCTATGGCAAGATGCTCTGTGGAAGGCTCTAAGTTCTGGTTTAACTGTAACCCGGAGGGCCCTAACCACTGGTTCTATGTTGAACATGTAAAGGAAAGTTCGAAGCATAAGTATGTCCGCATTCACTTCAATATTGAGGACAATCCTTCACTAAGCGAGGCAATGATAGCCCGATATAAAGCAATGTTCACGGGCATATTCTATCGGCGCTTTATCTTGGGTGAGTGGGCATTCGCAGACGGAGTTATCTATGATAGCTTTAATGAGGAAAGAAATACATATACCCAGGACACAAGGAAAGAAATACTTCCCATTCAAATACTGGAGAAGGATTACGGTCACGGAGCCATGCCTTGGTATGGATGTGACTACGGCATATACAATCCTTCTGTTTTTCTTAAGGCATACCGTTTCAAGAAGAAAGGCGAAACACTTCCGTACTATTACATAGACGATGAATATTACTATGACGGTCGTAAGAGGCAACATCAAAAGACAGACGAAGAATACATCAACGACTTTAAATACTTCAGTCAAGGTGAGGAACAGATCAAAGGGTTGATCGTGGATCCTTCGGCTTCTTCCTTAATCACATCTGCCAGAAAGAACGGCATAAACGTTCTGAAGGCGAATAACGACGTAATCTCCGGAATACGACACGTCCATGCACTTCTAGCCTCAGGTCATTTGTTGATCAATAAGGACAAGTGTAAGAATTTGATAGCCGAGTTGGGCCTCTACATCTGGAATGAGAAGAGGTCTGAGATCGGTAAGGAAGAGCCTGTCAAGGCAAACGATCATGCATGTGATGCTCTTAGATATATCGTTGAAAGTACATCTTATAGTTGGGAGTATGATTGAAAATGGCAGCAGTAAAGGCATTCATTCTAAAGGTTATCGATCAGAGGCCAGCAATCGTTATCGGCAAAAACTACGATTACAAATGCAAAGAACACGGCGATTACTACAACATATACAGAAGGGTAATCGATGGAGCTCCTTGGAAGCTGTATGTTGTTGTTCCAAAGGAAACTCCTGATGATACTTCTACATGGGCGAGAACATGAGGTGATTGAATGGCAAAACGCAAAAGAAGGGTGGACGATAACAGAACACCTGCAGGAATTGTAAGTGATAAGCCCACTATTTTGTCTGCCAAAAAAGCACTCGATGCATATTCAAATATTCCGGCAAATCTAGGTGTCGGCTCAAACAATCTGGCTCAAGCTGCTTTCTATGTTATGCAGCGGTTCACGTGGGATTACTACACATTGAACATCTTGTTCCGTGACAACTGGATAGCAAAAGCCATCATTGAAAAGCCTGCCAACGAAATGCTCAAGAATGGATTTGAGATCCACACTGAGCTTGATCCCGATTTGGTTACAAAAATCATGAACGTCTGGACGAGGACGCAGACAAGGGATAAATTCCTCGATGCGATCAAGTGGTCCAGATTGTATGGTGGTTGTTTGTTGATCCCGATGCTGGAAGGACAGGAAGATCTCAGCCAGCCTCTGGACTATGACTACATCATGCCTGATAGCTACAAGGGCTGTATGGTGATCGATCGTTGGCAAGGTTGTGATCCTGGCATCGAGTTGGTCAAAGATATTAGTGATCCTGAGTTCGGACAGCCTGAATACTACAACGTGAATGTGCTTCCTCAGAACACATACGTTAAGATTCATCATTCCCGTGTGATTAAGTTGATCGGTCGGAAGCTTCCCTACTGGGAAGAGGTAGCCGAAAGCTACTGGGGTGCATCCGAACTGGAACATGTATTTACAGAGCTGAAGAAAAGGGATGATACTTCTGCAAACATCTCCTTCCTGATCTTCCTGGCAAACATCCGTATCTTTAAGATGAAGGATCTCGGCCAGATGATCACTATGGGAGATCAGGAAAGTGTTAACCGCGTTTTCCAAACGATGCAGCAAATGAACGCCCTGATGTGTAATACTGGAACCTTTGCAATCGACCAGGAGGACGACTTTACGATGCAAGGGTACAGTTTCACAGGCATCAACGATATCTATGAGTCCTTTATGTTGGACATTTCTGGTGCAGCCGAGATTCCGATTGATAAGTTGTTCGGTCGGTCTCCGCAGGGCTTCAATAGTGGTGAGGAAACGCTCCAGAACTACTATGACATGATCCAGGAGAAGCAGGAAACTTACGTTCGTCCCGGCCTTGAAAAGCTGATCAAAATCATCACAATGAGTTCACTCGGCAAAATCCCCGATGATATGGAGATTGTATTTTCTCCTGTTAGACGTCCGAGTAATATGGAGAAGGCTGACCTCGGACAGAAGCAGACACAGCCCATCCTCGATGCTTACCAGGCCGGCGTAATTGGCAAGGGCACGGTTCTGAGAGAACTGAAGCAGCAGACACCCGTAACCAACATGTGGTCCAACATCACTGATGAGATGATTGAGCAGGCTGATCAGGAAGACGAACAGAAGAAGCAAGAGGAAGAGCAAATCAAGAAAGAACTCGGCGATGCAGCTTTGAATGCAAACAGGAATGCTGAGAAAGGAAACGAAAATGGCAACGACTTTGGATCAGGCTCTGAAAATGAGCAATGAGGACATCTACTATGTAAGTTATTTTGTTGATCAGGATCCCGATGAGAAGCAATTAAAAGTATTCGCCGGTTCTACACGTAAGGCAGAAAAGGTAGCTCATAAATACTTAGAAGGGGAGTTCGGATCACGGTACAGAATTTCCTCTATCTCTTGTGTGTGAGGAAGTGATATTGTTGGAATTCTTTGCTACGATCCTCGGTTGTTGCTTAGGTTCGTCAGGTATAACTGCTATAATCCTTGCAGTCCTTCAAAGAAAATGGAAGAAGGCTGACAAAGCTGAAGAAAAGCAAGATGTAATTATAAATGGTCTGAAGGTTCTTACTGTTGATCGTGTCCGCTATTTAGGCAAGAACTACATTGAACGTGGCTGGATCACTCTTTGGGAAAAGGAAAATCTCAAAGATATGTACATAGCCTACAAAGCTCTTGGAGGTAACGGCCACTTAGATACAGTGATGAAAGAGGTCGAAAGGCTTGATATTCGTTCCGACGAATTGGAATAAATTTTCACTTAGGTATGTACATTCCATTTTGTTTATGTTATAATAGAAACAACACAAAAGAAAGGCGGTAATTAAATTGAAAATCTGGGCAAATCCTGCCGAGGTAACTGCACACGGCACATGCATCAAGCAAAATACGTTCGTTACGCAACTCGGCACGTATTTAGTTCGCATCTTTAAGTTCAAAGGCTACCTCGTGTTCCATAAGATGCGAGATGGCCACGTAGTTGAATGCTCATTACTCGCTAAAATCGAAGAGAAAGGAACGAAAGAAAATGCATAAGCAATTTGAGGATTACGAAGCCGAAGAGAGGCTGATCTCTTTGTTGAAGAATTCCGAACTCCGCCGCAAATACAAAACTCGGATGGAACGTCGTCGGTCAAACCTCAATAAGGCAAGGTTCCTATTTGTTGTTCTCCTTTTAGCCATACTTTTTACCGCTGTCGTTATGGAGTTCTGCTTAGCGGCACCTGAACCCAACGAACCTACAGAGGAAAAAGTTGTTGAAGATGTGACAGAAGGTTCTGCAGAGGTTGCAGCATTTGAACCCTACATTCCTTCAGGAGCAGACAAAATCCCTGCAGTTTCCTATGCATATCTCGGACAAGAGTTCACAGTTACCCATTATTGTGGTTGTTCCATTTGTTGTGGACAGTGGAGCTCTGGCAGCGAGAGTGAGGCATATGGATGCAAAGGTGTTAAGCTTACTCCCTACTACTCCATTGCAGCTGATCCCGATGTGATCCCATATGGGACAATCGTTCATGATCAGGACGGCAATGCTTATGAAGTAGTCGATACGGGCAGTGCTATTAAAGGGAACAAGATCGATCTTTTTGTTGGAGATCACCAAGAAGCACTGAACCTCGGCGTAAAAACAATCTATCTCTACTGGTAACGTACGTATTAAGTATACTATAAATTCCTTTTGTTTATAAATGAGGTGTTAAAATGAAATACATTGATGCTCATGAACGCTGCTTACTATTCTCTATCAGTTACTTCAATACTTCTGTTAGAATTCACAAAGCAAATTCTGCGTTGGCAAATGAAGCTATATTCTACTCAAAATTATTCAAAAGATATATAATAAACGGCAAGTATGAAAAGGCAAGAGAGTTGGGTGAGTGCATTGACAATATTCTCTCTTGTTTTAAATAAAGGAGAGTAAATATGAAGTTCTCAGACTGGGCGAGGAGCTTAAATATCGAAAATGAGTACCGAAAGTCGCTCCTCACTCTGTGTGATATGTTTGAACGACTGGCCACACTAAGTAAGGGTGATCAAAATGTGTACGTTCAAAGCATGCACGAATTCCAAAACAGTGATGCATACGAGAAGTTCATAAACTCTTCTGTTTCCCGAATGGTACTTCCCATAGCAACCCACAACATGAAAACATGGCGTGAGGCAGCTAAGAAGTCCACACAAGGAAAAATGCTATATCAAGCACTAATTGAAGAATTCCAGCAAGGCACATTCCGTTCGATACAAAACCAGATAATCGAGAATGTTGGACTGATCAAAACTCTACCAGAGGACACAGCTGCCAAAGTTGTGAAGGACATCACCGATGCTACACTTCGTGGCATGAGAGCTAGAAGCATTGAGAGGCTTATTGTTGAAAGTACAAGCAAGCATTCTAGAGCTTCTGCTAGGTTGATCGCTCGGACAGAGGTAAGCAAAACAAGCACAGCAATTACAAAGGCACGTTCCGAACAGCTGGATATTCGATGGTATGTTTGGCGAACTGCTTTGGATGGAGATCGAGTTCGTAAATCACATCGCAACATGGAAGGGGTTCTGGTGAATTGGAGTGAGCCACCATCTCCTGAAAGGTTGGTCGGTGAGAAGGACGTCGGTTACTACCATGCAGGTAACATTTGGAATTGCCGATGCTATCCTGAGCCTTTGTTGGAGATAGATGATGTGAGATGGCCGCATAAGGTATACAGAAACGGTTCGATCACTACAATGAGTAAAGCACAATTTGAAGAAATAATGTAAAAAGGTATGTACAAAATCCGCAGTTGTGTTATAATTGAATTACAAACTAAAGGAGGACAAGAAAATGTATAAAGCTCAGTATTTCGTTAGCAATGAGAAGGGCGGTAACTGGTACAACTGCCGGTCCGATTCTTTTGTTGATCAAGACGGTGAGTACATTGAGGTCTACATTGAGCTCTACAAGAACAAGGACGATGCAGTTCAGGTTGCACGTGCTTTGCATAACCTCTATGGTGAAGAGGTTCGGGTTGTTAAGTGGAATAGAACAAAACGCAAGTGGGAACAACTCAAAATCAAGTTTTAAGAGGTGAGAACAATGGGTTACCATTACGATCCTATCCTTTGTATGAATGTTCCTGATGCTACTAGTAAGGCGAAGGATGCCAGCTGGAAAGCATGGACTTTGTACATCGATGGCAAGTGGGTGAAGTCTTTCAACTCTTCTATGGCTCCCATTAAGGAAGCCCAGAAGTTTATGAAGGAGAATTATCCTGGGAAGGTCGGCAAGCTCGTTCGGAATACCGGTTCTTCTTCTGGTTATTCTATCTCGGGCAGCGAATACAAGGATGCCGCTCCTGCTTATGTGAGAGATGCTAAGCCGCTTTCAAAGATGGACATGAATGAGTTGAGAGCTCTTTATGTTAGTCTCGGCGGCGACATCAATAAAACGTATGGTACAAGTAAGCAGGCAATGATCCTGAAAATCGATGATCTGAAGAGGAAAGGCAAAGATGTCCCTCAGAGCTCTCTTGATAGAGCTATCGATGAGAATTACATCGTAAGCGGCATGAAGTCTCAGCTTGGGCAGATGCTCAAAAGATATAAAGATCCGAAGAACAGAAATCAGCTTGTTTCTCAGTACATTGGCATCGTGAATAATCACAGAGCTAATGGAAAAGTAACTGAAGAAGAGTTCAATGAGTTCGTCAAGTATGCAAAGGGACTCGTTGGAGGATCTCACGATTCTCTCGACAGAGCTCTGAGGACTTGTGATAAGTTCACAGTCTGGGAAAGTGACGATTACGACGACATCTACGTTTCCTATGAAGGCGGAACTTATGTCCTTTATGTTGAAGGCCGTCCTCAGGCAGATGGACCTCAGCAAAGAATGATCCAGCTTGCAAAACAGGAAGAGCGGATGAGAGGTTAAGGCATACTATGGTAAAGGATGCTCTTGAACGGGCAATCGACATTACCGAGCCCGATAGGAAGTTTGATAACGCAAGGTTAGCTTTGGAAATTCGACAGAGGATCTCCGAAGAGAACGATGCAATCAATAGTTACTTAAGTTTGGTACCTCACGTAACAGATAGAAAGATCATTGAAGTTATCAAGGACATTGCAGATGAAGAGAAGGTCCACGTTGGAGAGCTTCAAGAGATACTCTATATGTTGGATCCTTCTGAAAGAACTAAAGAAAAGGAGGGCAGAGAAGAGAATGGCTAATTATACTCCAGAAACTCCGGGGTCTGAGGTTGAATTCGATAAGCCCAACATCCCTGATTGTTGGAGCCCTCAGCCCGTATCTGGCGGAACTGGTGGCGGCAGTGGTACACAAAACGTTAACGTTGTGAATACCTCTCCTATTGAAGTTTCTGTTTCCGGTACTCCTGCAGTAAGCGTAAGTGGAACACCCAACGTCAATATTGCCAACACTCCTACGGTAACGGTCGGAAATGCCGAGGCAGATCCGGTTCCCACCAAAGAAGTGACGGCTGCAGAATAAAGGAGGATAGAAGATGGACAAGAACCAGGCGCAGCTTCAGGAAGATTATGGTGTAGTTGTCGGTCAGATCGCCGGTGCCACAGTCGTGGCTCCTTCTGGTGGACTTCAGAATGGGCAGGCTTACAACCTTGTTTATTCGTCCGCCGACAAGAAGCTTACGTTGACCGCCGTTGCGGCAGGTTAAAAATTTTTCAAAAAAGTTTCAAAAAGGTATGTACAAACATTAAGTAACATGATATAATACTTTATAAAGGAATATTGTGTGGCTGATCGTACTACGAAATGAAAATTGTTTCTTTTGTTGGACGCTTAAGTTACGAACGTAAAAATACCGTGGACAAATAGCGGTATGCTTCATCATTTTTCATAGTACTACGTGCTATAAACAGCCTCCTTACACATACTCATACAGTTCCTACAAACATTGCAGCTTTCAGCCACATGAATTCCTTCATAAGGTGGTGAAAACTTATGCCTAGTGCATACTACGGCGCAAGGTTAAGCAATAACTTAGTCGAACTATCAAATGGATGCCTTCTGTGCAAGAATGTGCCGATCGCTAGGACAGGTGTTTACAAATATCTCCGTTCTGAAGTCGGTATGGATGGCCAAGGAATTGTTGATGTTTATCGTGATCCTTCCGAAGTTTTTAGCAAGGAAGCAATTGCTTCTTTCGAAGGGAAGCCGTTCACTGATACACATCCTAACGAGGACGTAACCATTGATAACTGGGCACAGTATAGCAAGGGCGTTGTGAGAGATGTCCGAAAGGGTGTCGGTGATCAGGACGGATATTTGGTTGCTGACATTCTTGTGACCGATCCTATTTCTTCAAACGAAATAATCTCCAACGCTAAGAGGGAGATCTCTTCTGGCTATGATTGTGATTATGTTGTACGAGATGGCAAAATCTATCAGACAAATATAAGAGGTAATCACGTAGCTTTGGTACAGTACGGCAGAGCAGGAAGTAAGGTTCGCATAAATGATGAAAAGTTAGTTCTTCCCAAAAAGTATTACTTCATTAAACGGCTCGATAAAGCTATCAAGATTATAGACAAGGAGGAGCGAACACATGGCTAATGAAGCCAGAGTGATGGGAGCCATCAAGAACTTTCTGCTGAAGATGAAGGCTCTTGATGAGGCTATTCCCGAAGATCTTGCAGAGGACGCCCTGGAGATGACCGAAGAGGTCAAGGACGCTCTGTGTGAGGAAGATCCCACGAAGGACTGCGGCGACCTGGGCGGAGAAAATCCTGTCGACGATGAAGATCCTGTTGTTGAGAAGAAGGACATCGACATCGAGAAGAAAGTCGAGGATGCCTTCGTGAACGTTATGAAGAAGTACGGCCTGATCAAGGACAACGCTATGTCTGCTCTGGATGAGCTGGAAACCCAGCTGGCTGGTGCTCAGGAAACTCACGATGTCGACGAAGAGGAAGAGGTCACTGTTGATCCTGAGACGATGAACGATGCGGCTAAACGGGAACTGCTCCGTGCGATTAAGCCCGTTATTGCTTCTGTCAAGGATTCAAAGTCTCGGAAGCTGCTGGCAGATTCTTTTGCTCAGGCTCTGGGGTCCACTTCTCGGACGACAAACGACTATGCCTCTATCATGCAGGCGGTCGCTTCCAACACCCGGAAGAATGTCGCCGAGAAGAAGCACACTGTTGATCATGCTACCGAGGACACTGACTTCGGTATGCAGATCGCCCAGAAGTACAATCCCCATTACATGAAGGAGGACAAGTAAGATGCCCGGTAGAGTTATTGGAACTTCTCTGAATATGGGTTGGCCCGGCACTCAGAGCCGGTCTGCTGATGCCATCATTCAGAACCGCATCGCCTCTGCGGCGATTGCTTTCGGTACTGCCGTGAAGTTGGCTACTGGTAATAAGTGGGCTCCTGTTGCAACCGGTGATACGGCCGCCGTCGTGGCTGGTGTTGCTGTTCGTGAGGTTGTTCAGGCCAACACCTACAATCCCCAGAGCAACCCCGACTACCAGGCCAACGATCCCTGCGACGTCATGATTCGTGGCAACTGTATCGTGAAGTGCCAGCGCGGTACTCCTCAGGCAGGTGTTGCTGTTTATGTCCGGATCACCGCCAACGCCGCCTATGAGGATGCTATTGTTGGTGGTTTCGAGGCTGAGGCTGATGGTGCTAACACCATTCAGGTGCCCAACATCGAGTGGACCACTGGTCAGATGGACGGCAACAACTGTGCTGAGATCACCATCAAGACCAGAGCCAAGGGCTAATGGAAGAGGAGGAAACAAGTAATGCCTAACATCATCACTGATTCTGGTGTTGGTTTCGGCAATCGGGCCAGCATTCAGACTTATTCCGATGCCAACCTTGGCGCCGGTATTCGTACAATGGACGCTGCTGGTATTACTACCGGCATGGCGTTCCTGGAAGGTGAGCTGGAGAAGCGTGATCCCAAGATCCGTGAACCGCTGACCTCTGTTACCTGGCAGCGTGATATCGTTGCTGATTCCGGCGGCGGCTGGGTGGACTTCACCAGCACTCTGGACGTTGATTACGCCACTTCTGGCCCGAATGAGGGCAGCCTGGTTGGCGGTCAGACCGACGTCCTGCCCATGGTTCAGGCTAACATCAACAAGGACATCTACAAGGTGTTCACCTGGGCGCAGGCTATGAAGATTCCCTTCGTGGATTCTCAGAAGATGCAGACAATCGGTCGGTCCATCGATTCCATCCTGGACAAGGGCATCCGCCTGAACTACAACAAGAGCATCGATCAGCTGGTGTACCGTGGTTTCTCTTCCGTCGGCATCACTGGCCTGGTGAACAATCCCGATGTGGTTTCTTCTGTTGCACCTAACGGTGCCGTTGGTTCTCCTCTGTGGGTTAACAAGACCGTGGACGAGATTCTGTGGGACATCAACAAGGCGATCACTGAGGCGTGGGCGGCTTCTGAGTATGATGATGGCGCGATGGCCAACCACATCCTGCTGCCTCCCACCAAGTATGCTTACCTGGTGAGCACCCGCATCGGTACTTCCGGTGATTCCAACATCCTGGACTACATCCTGAAGAACAACATCGCCAAGCAGAACGGCAAGAGCCTGATGATCTTCCCCAGCCGCTGGTGCGCTGGTGCCGGCACTGCTTCTGGTGACCGCATGGTTGTGTACGTGAATGACAAGGACTTCGTGTACTTCGACCTGCCGGTGCCCCTGACCCGTGCCATGACTCAGCCTGTTGCCCTGCAGTTTGCCTACATCACGATCTATGCCGCCCAGATGGGTCAGGTTAAGACCCTGTACACTCAGCCCATGCGTTACGTGGACGGCATCTAATCAGTAAAGGAGAATAAACAATGGCTGATACGATTCGTATTTATTCCAAAAAGGCTTTTGCCATCGGTCCCGGCGCCATGCAGGGTTCTGATGTGATCAACTCCTTCATCACTACACGGGGCGCTTTCCAGGACATGCCCGCTGCTTTTGTTGATGATCCTACGTTCAAGCTGGCCGTTGCGGCTGGCGACATTGTGGTGATCAACAAGCAGAACCAGCGGAAGGTTGAGAACCAGGAGTTCGAGGACGCCGACGAGGCGGAAGAGGAGAGTGATCCTAACGCCGAAAAAGTTCAGGCCTACTACGAAGAGCTGAAGGCTATGAAAACCGACGAGGTTGAGGCCGAAGCTGAGAAGTACGGCGCTGAATTCGACAAGGACGATAAGCTGAAGAACAACAAGAAGCGTGTTCTCGAGGCTTATAAAATCTGGCTGACCGACGACAATACGACGGAAGCTGAAGAAGAGTAAGTAACAAGGAGGAGCTACTAATGATCAACCATTCAATCGAAGAATTACTTGGGTATTCCAATAATGCTAAGATCATGATGGAGGTCTTTAGTGGCTCCTCCAACGTTATCTTAACGGACAATCCGGAATTCACTCAAGCTGATTTCTCACAGGTTTTTCCTGTTTTTCTCATAAGTGATACAGAAGAAAATGCCATTCCCGTAGCAGTGTTCAATCTGTTTAAGGCGATGGCAGACAAAAGCATTAAGTACGATCGATTCAATTCTAATTGGAAGTATTGCATGTGCCTCTATATTGCCCATTTCCTTGTGTTGTACATTAGGACACAGAGCGGTGATCCCGGTGCACAATCTGCTCTATCTGGTGCTCTTCCGTTTGGAGTAGCTACCAGCAAGTCCGTTGATGGACTGAGCATTAGCTATGATCTCCTTGGAACTACTGAGGATTTCTCAGGCTACGGCACATGGAAGCTCACGATGTATGGGCAGCAACTGATCACTCTTACTAAGATCTACGGCCATGGCGGAATGTGGGTGAATGGCTGGTGAGAATTGATATTGTTGAAGAGGCACGTAACTTCCAAAGAATGATGAACACATTAAACAAGATGATGGAAAATGAAGTATACGTTGGAATTGCAGATGATACGACAGAACGTGAAGCTGATAAAACAGGCGTAACAAATGCAGAACTTCTGTTTATCCATACGAACGGATCACCAGTAAACAATATTCCACCCAGACCCGTGATAGAGCCTGCAATTCATAACGATAAAGATCGCTTGGCTGACATGATGAAGAAGGCAGCGCAGCTCTTCATGGAGGGACGTGATGAAGAAGCAATCAAGCAACTTCAACGTGTAGGGATGAGAGGACAGAATGTATCAAGGCAATGGTTCGTTGATGAGAAGAATGGATGGCCTCCAAACTCACCTGCAGTAAGGGCGGCAAAGATCAAAAAAGGCTCTACCGATCCTAAGCCATTGATTGATACAGGAGAACTTAGAAAAAGCATCACATACTTCGTAAAGACCAAAGGAGGCGGCAGAGTTAGATGATCAATATCGCAGAACTTATTACGGATCCCGACTTTTGCCAGCCTAATGGCATAAGTATTACGAGGACGACGACTGAAATTCAAAACCATCAGATTGTTGAAACAACTAATGACATCACGGTTGCTGGCATCATTACAATAGCCGATGAAACATCTGATGAGTTACTTGAAACTGCTGATTTAGTAAAGGAAAGAATTCATGTATTCACACACGAACGTCTCAAGGTAGTTGGCATTGATAAAGTTGATGGAAAGAGCTACGGTTCTGACATCGTTCACTTTAATGGAGCTAACTACATTGTTAGATATTGCTTAGATGATTCTCAGTACGGATTCTGCAGATCTACAGCAGTCAAGATGGAAGCAGAGGTGATGTGATGGAATTCAATATCACTTCACTAGAACAATTTGATTTGTTGTTCGCCGATTTCATTCAGGAGCAGTTAGGTTTGCAGGATGACCAAGTACTGTTGGCATACTCAGAAAAAGGACAGCCTAATCAGAAAATCACAGGAGATCGTATATATGTAAATACTCAACAGGAACTTGATGAAAGAAGGATTTATAAAGATCGGCATCAGAAAGTAAATCAAGATGGGACAGTCACTATATCGCAGTATACTATGAGAACAATTTGCTTGAGTATCATAGCATACGGTCCGAACAGTGACGTTTATATGAATAGTCTGAATGAGCTTGTTTATACGGATGCAGCTAAGAGGTTCTTCTACGACAATAATCTGGCTTTGATTCCGGATAGAACAAGCTATCAGAGCAATATAAGAGAAAACATAAACGAACGTTGGTGGAAACGGTCAGATCTTAAGTTATACTTCTACAATTCTTCTTCTATTGTTGATAAAGTAAATGCTATCGAAACATACGACATTCGGTTGTATACCGAGAAAGGAGAGGTTTAAGTGAGCGCTTCTTTAGACAACATCGTAGATGTAAGCGTTTCTGTTTCTAACCCTACGACTATTCAAAGCTCTTTCAACCTCGGGTGCATTATCGGTCCCAGTACTGCCCTGGCATCTACTCGGGCGAAGGTTTATCGGGCTTCTAACTTTGAAACTCAGATGGTGACCGATGGCTTCAAGACTACTGATCCCGAGTACATTGCAGCCAGCCTTTACTTCTCTCAGTCTGAACCCAGTTCCCAGCTTGTTGTTGGTTACCATAATAACACTGGCAGCACTGAAACTCCTGCTGCTGCTTTGGCTGCTGTTCATGCTGTGAATAGTAACTTCTGGGCATTCTGCTTCGTTGAGGATCTCGAGGACACCGAGATTCAGGCTGTTGCTGCCGCCGTTGAGGCTTCTACTCAGAAGATGCTGTTCATCTATCAGACGGATGATGCTAACTGCCTGGTTGACAGCCAGACGAACATCCTCAAAACTCTGATGGATGCAAACTATCAGCGGTCTGTTGGCTTCTATGCTTCTGATACTTACCAGACTTCTGCAGCTCTTGTTGGTCTGATTTCCGGGTTCAACACCATGGAAGATAACAGTGCCTACGATATTGCTTACAAAACTCTGGTTGGCATCACTCCTGTGAACATTACGGACGGTCAGCTGGCTTCTCTGCAGAGCTACAACGGCAACGCATACATGCAGTTCGGTACTCAGTATTCCTTTGTTTATACTGGTATCTCTGCTAATGGCTATCATGTTGATGAGATCTATCTGATCGACGTGGCAAGCTACCTGATTCAGCAGAGAACTGTTGCTGGCCTCACTTCCCTGCGGAAGGTTCCTCAGACAGAGGACGGCCTGGCTACCGTTGTTTCCTTTGTGTCCGATGCATGCAATCAGCTAAACGGCATCGGTCTGATCGCTTCTGGCATTTGGAACGGATCTCCCGTCAAGAACCTGAATACAGGTGATGCGATTAGTGATGGTTTCTACGTTGAAGCTGACAGCATTGCTAGCCAGAGCGCAGAGGATCGTCAGGAACGTGTATCTCCGCCCATTTACGTATGCCTGCTCTCTTCTGGAGCTTTGGAGCATATCGTAATCCGTGTATATGTCAATCGGTAAAGGGGTGAAAAAGAATGCCTAACACTACTCCGAGAGTTTACGTTTATTCATTCGAGGACACTTCGGTCACGATTTCCCATCCTAACTTTGGATCTTACACCGCATTTGGCACCGGCATCGGTTCTATCGCCGTTTCCTATGCCAACGATGTGACGATCCATGATGTGGCATCTGACCTGGCTGTTGTTGTTAGCAAGACTGCTAAGCGCAACGGCTCTGTGACATTTGAGATCGTTCAGTCCTCTGACTTCAACGACTGGATGCGTCGGTTCGCTAACTACATTGAGCAGGCGGCAACCGAGGAATTCGCCCTGGCTACGATTTCCATTTCTAACCGTAGCACCGGCGACAACTACTATTGCACTGGCGTAAGTCACCGCAAGAAAGCAGACAACAACTTCCAGAGCCAGGCTCAGAACAGAAGTTGGGAAATGATGTGTGCGAGTATCACACAGAGCTAAATAAAAGGAGATAAACAGCCATGGAAGAAATGAAAGCTATGAAGCATGAAACAACTTCCACTTACAACACGGAAGGCAGAACATTCATCATCAACGCATACGACCCGATGACGGGTAACTATCTGTTGATGCAACTCCTGACGATGGTGTTACCTATGGGCATCGACACGATGCTTTCTGGAGCCGTCGGCACAGAGGTAAGTAACAAGAAGATCGGCACTCCCAAAATGATGAGTAAAGATGAGTTCATTCAGCTTCAGACCGACATCCTTTCTACGGTGTATGAGCTGTATGAGAGTGGTCAGAAGTCTCCTGTTGTTCGTTCTAACCACACTTACGGAGTGACCGACGTCTCTATGATGCTTTTGTTGAAGCTGATCGTAGCTTCCTTGGCATTTAACTTTAAGGATTTTTTCGACGCACTCCCGTCTCCCAAAGAAACTGGCCAGGACCCGGATTCGAAGTCTGCGGCTACCCTAACATCAATGCTCGGGTCTATCTTCCAGTAATAGCTGGTGTTTGGAAACAGCACGAGCTGTGGGACGGGACGTACACATTCAACGATTGGTTGGATGCTGTTGAAATGATACAAGTCAAAAACGAAAATATTGAAAGGCAAAGGGAATATCAAGAAAGTATGATGAGAAGGGGGTGATTGATTGGACGAAACGTTGAAGCAATATCTCGTTAAGATCGGTTGGAACTTAGATCTAATGGGATATAACAACCTGCTAAGCATGCTCTCTCGGTTGTCAAGTCGGTTTAATGATTCTGGCAACTACATGGTGAATTCATTCGCAAAAGCAGCTACTCTCATGATCGGTTCAATTGTTGGAGTTACTAAGGCTTCATGGGAACTGGTTGAAAGTGTAGCAAATGCAGATCTTAAGACCGAAACGTTAGCTAGAAAGCTTTGGACTACTGAGGAAAATGCTCGCAGTCTTGCTTCTTCTCTGGATGCATTGGATATGTCCTATGAGGATTTATTCTTTACAACAGAGGAGCAATACAATCGTTTCATCCAGTTGAACGCACTCGGAAAAACGTTAGAAGCCCCCGCTGAACTAGATAAAACTCTTAGAAAAGTTCGTGATATACAATTCGAATTCAGTAAAATGCGAATGATCGCTCAATACGGTACGAGGTGGGTAGTTTACTTCCTCGGACAGTACTTGGGCGGCGACATCGATACACTTCATTCAAAACTGCAAAGCTTAAATGATTTGTTCATTGAAAATATGCCAAAGATTGCTGATAAGATTGCATACGGTCTGTCTATTGCAATTCGATTCTTTAAAGCACTTTTTGAACTTATAAAAACTCTTGGGTCCGTTGCTGTTGACGTATTTGAGAGGATGGGTTCTTCAGGAGTGAAGGCAATCGGAGCAATCGCAGGTGCATTTGCAATACTTAAATCAGGACCAGTTGGCTGGTTCCTTGCAGCTTTGGCATTGATCGTCCTTTTGTTGGATGATTTCTTCACATGGAAGCGTGGAGGCATTTCCTACTTTGATTGGTCAGGATTTGCTGACGTATTCGAAGCAATGGGTGACAAGCTCGGTGATGCTTCCGAGAAGTTTGGAGATCTTACAGAGAAGTTCGGCCAGTTGATGGACAAGATAAATGCCAAGGAAGGGGTCATGAAGGTCCTTGAATGGTTCTTGGACATGGTCGAAACTGGCATTGATGGCGTGAATGTTGTTCTTGACGTTTTGATCGGGTTACTTGATTTGCTTCAAGGAAACTGGAAAGAACTTAAAAACAATAATTTGTTCACAGATATCGGGAATTTCTTTGAAGGTCTCGGCGACAATCCGTTGGTCAAGTTCATTCAAGGGTTTTCACATGGTCCGGCAGGCATGTCATCAATCTTCGGCGGCGGCATAAATTCTAGTACTGCTGCTTTGTTGGAACGGTACAGGGCTTCTGGTGATAAGGATGCCGCTCGGGCACTTCTTGGTGGAACATCTAATACAAGTACTCAGAACAATAACATGACAATCAATCAGACAAATAACATTCAAACATCTGAGAGTGGACCGGCTGTTGAAAAAGCAATGAAGGATAACATCACAAAATTCCGTAAGTGGACGCCGTATACTACGTAAGGGGGTGAAGTATGGCAACTGGCTATCTGTCATGGAATGGTTCGCCTACCGAAGGGTTAACGTACGATGCCATGCTTTACTGTAAAACGAACATCGGCGGATATTTCTTCGATGGGTTCATGCAGGTTGATCACAGCATTGAGCTTGAGGTCACCGAAAATCCCGTTGAAACTGGAGCTGCTGTTGTTGATCATGCGTACGTAAAGCCTGCTCAGGTTACAATGAAAGTGATGATGTCTGATGTACATCAAAGCTTGTACCCTGGTCAGTTCACAGGAACGAGATTCCGGTCGACTAACGCATGGCATGTGCTTAAAAAGCTCCAGGGTGATCGAATTCCGTTTAACATTTTCACTCGGCTAGGGCTTTATGAGAATATGCTGATCACTAGCCTTCAGGCATCTGATACAGCAGATACTTTTAGAGCTCTGTCCGCTACAGTAACACTCCGTGAGATTCCTGTTGCTCGTGTTAAGGAAGTGAAGATCAGTTCTGCTGATCAAACGACCATAAAAACAGAGATGGGAAAAATTGAAGCAGGTAATTTGACTGACGTTGATATGTCATTGCTTGCTCAGCTGATGGGGGTGAGTTCAAGTGGTTAAAATTCCTCTTACAAACTCACCTAATCAGACATTCACATGTTCTGTTCCTATTAACGGGGCAAACAGGCGATTCAAGTTTAATCTTTGGTTTAACTATCAAGCAAACTACTGGTTGTTCAGTCTCTACGATGTGGCAAATGAAAGTTGGATCTTCTTAAATCTCCCTCTTCTTGTTTATAAGGGCAGTGAATGGAATATCATTCATCAGCTTGATTACATGAAGATCGGAATTTGCATAATGCTTCCTGAAGTAGCCGATAAGGTTGGCCACCCTACGGAAAACAATATCGGCACTGATTACATTATGATTTGGGGTGACAACGATAATGTCTAACTTATGCTATCCATTTCTTGGGCAGTTCGTTGTCACCTCTCCCTTCGGTTTACGGAGTAGTTCTGAGAGCTATGTAAGTAAAAACCATTACGGAATTGATATAGTGGGACAGGGAAGCAAAACGGTTGTTTCCGTCACTGATGGAGTTGTGGCACGAATTGACTACCAGGCAGGTGGCTACGGCAATTATGTCTGGGTAAAGAATAACGATGGAACGGCCGCTATTTATGCTCACCTAAGTTCTGTCAGTTGTTCTGTTGGGCAATCTGTCACATGCAAAACTCCTCTTGGGGTAGAAGGATCAACCGGAGCAAGTACTGGATCCCATTTGCACTTTGGTATTTCACGTAACCAAGATTATAGTACGACACACGGCAATAAATCTGCATACTTCTTCAATCCCGCTATCTACTTTGGGATTGATAACTATTCAAATCTTAAGGGAAAAACGTTTAATGGCGCCGGCATGATCGAAGGAACTGCTGCAGGTACAATAAGTACTAACACTTCATTTTCGAGTTCCAACTCTAGCTCAATAGGAAGTCAGATAGTTCCTTCTGGAGAGTACTGGGAGATCACCGATCTAACTGGTGTTACCAAGGATTGGCTTTACGGCCGTAGATACCGTTGTATTGTTGATCTTGGAAACAACCAAGCATTTGATGTATCTCAGCTTCGGTGCCAGTTTGAAATTGTAAAGAGCTGTTACTTAGAGGCAAATCAAAGCACGATCACAATTTTCAATCTAAGTCCAAGTTCAGAAAATAAGTTGATTAAATCTGGACAACGTATCATAATTGAAGCTGGGTACAATGGAGATTGCTATGGGAAGATATTTGAAGGTAATGTGATTCAGCCGATTCGTTCTAAGGAAAACGGTGTTGATTATAAGTTGACACTCGTAAGCATGGATTCTGACCGGTACATCACTTACGGCTTGGTAGGAGTAGCTCTTACGGCACAACAAAGCATGAGAGATGCAGTTGATGCTTGTACATCAAAAGCTACAGTACCTACTGAACAAGGCTACATTCTTGATTCGAATATCAACTATCCCAGAGGTAAGATTCTGTTTGGCAAAGCAAGTACCTACCTCAACCAGATAGCTAAATCTGTAAATGGTACTTATTACAATGAAGACGGAACGGTGAATATAATTTCTGCTTCTGGCCTTCCTGACGATACGATTCTCGATATAGGTCCAGAAACAGGGTTGATCGGATCTCCCACTCAGATCGAGTACGGCATCAAGTTCAAGTGTTTGTTGAACCCGTTGATTACTACCAACACTTTGGTTCATATAGATAACAAGAAAATTGAAGGTTACCGCTATCAGCAAGGGCAAGCAATCCATGAGTTAGATAATCAAGGCATCTATAGAGTGATCAAGCTCACTCACTACGGTGACAGCCGAGGCAATGACTGGTACACTGAATGTGAAGCTATTACTCAGGCAGGAATGCTTCCCGCTATGGCTGTTGGCGATAACGTTTACATCTACTAAGTGAAAAAATCTTAAAAAAATTTCAAAAAGGGTATGTACATTTCTGCTGAATTTGATATAATGGAAACATAAAAAGGGATACGAAAACTTAAATCACAAATGGAGGTAACGACAATGAAGAAGGCTGATATGATCACCGAGATCCTGAATATGGAAAACCAGCTGTGGAATGAGCTCAATTTTTGGAAGGATGCCGTTGAGATGCAGGGGCTTGCTGCTTCTGGCGGACTCAAGTTGGCGAGATATAGGTGGGCTTCCGTTAATGAGTTGGTTTACAAGCTGGGTCTTACACCTATTCGGAAGTAAAAAGATCAATCGAAAATTAAGAACAAATCACCTCAGCTCTGTCTGGGGTGTTTTTGTTGGAAGGTGAATTCATGGGATTACTGAGAACATCTGGTTGGTCTGGTAACGAAGATCAGATCTACGAAAATATTATATTGGAAGCTATGTTCAGGACCAGGTGCTCCATCCCGTGCATAGTTCAAAGTTACAATTCGGAGCAAAATACTGTTGAGTGCCAGCCTGCTATTCGGGAAAAGCTGATCTCAGAGGATGCTACGGTTTCATACAGCCAAATTCCTCTTCTGCTGAATGTCCCTGTTGTATTTCCTGGCAACTCATTTTTCCATTTGAAATTCCCTATCAAACAAGGCGACGAATGTTTGGTTGTGTTTTCTGATCTTTCAATCGATAACTTCTGGTTGAACGGTAATGTTCAGAACCCAGTTGAAAGTAGAAGGCATGATCTATCTGATGGCATTGCTATTCCTTGTAATCTGAGCCTTCCTAAGGTTGGTTCAAATCCACAATATGGAATTGAGATCGATGCTGATGGAAAGTTCACATTCAGAACTGCCGACGGTGATTTTACATCAGAGCAACTTTATAAGATCATTAACTCTCACTATCACAGAACTTCCGACGCTACTGGTACATACGAGTCTACTGGTCCTTTGGGGGTATAAAATGAAGTACAGAATGCTATCAAGCACGGGGGATTACGTATTCGGTGGCAGTATGAGTGCTTACCTCGAAGGCGATGAAGCAGTAGCACAAGCCATCAAAACGAAGATCCTTTTGTTTTACTATGAGTGGTGGGAAGATCTCGGCATGGGAATTCCTATGTTCCATAGTATTTTGGGACAGACCAATCCTGAAACGATCAAAACCAGTTTAACGGAGCTCCTTGAGCAGCGGATCCTGGAGATCGATGAGGTGACTGGGCTCAAAAACATCGACATTGATTATGATCGAAAGCAGAGATCTTTCTCAATCAAACTTGAAGCTACAACTGCAAATAATACTACTGTTGAAGTGGAGGTTGGGTTCTAAGTGGCTTACTTTACCCCTTACATCGATTCAGCGGGTATTCACATCCCGACCTACGAAGATATACGGGATGAGTTGATCACCCAGATGAAAACTATCTTCGGAACCGATATTTATATCGATGAGGATAGCCAGGACTACCAGCAAATAAGCATATTCGCAAAGAAGATCTATGACACAAACAGTTTGGCTGTACTCACATACAATAATCGTACTCCCATCAATGCAGTTGGAGTTGGCCTTGATAACCTGTGTGCTCTTGTTGGAATTACTCGTAAGCCAGCTACTTATAGTACTGTTCAACTTACGATTACTGGTTCCTCAGGAACGCTTATTGAGGCTGGCCAAGCAAGGGATGAAAACAATAATTTGTGGGATTTGCCTGCAAACGTAACAATTCCCGAAAACGGCACGATTACAGTTGAAGCTACAAGCCATGAGAAAGGCTATATCACAGCTCTTCCGAACACAATCACAACGATTGCTACTCCGCTCTATGGTTGGACTAGTGTAACGAACAATTATGCTTCTAATCCTGGGGCCGACGAGGAAACGGATGCAGAGCTGAGAGGTCGTTACTCACGAAGCACGTACTCTCCTTCTTCTACGGTATTCGAAGGAATGATTGCTGCTGTTGAGGGAGTTGACGGTGTAACAAGAGTAAAGGCGTATGAAAATGACGCAAATACAACAAGTTCAGAAGGATTTCCTCCTCATTCACTCACATTTGTTGTTGAAGGCGGAGAGGACGAGGACGTAGCAACAGAGATCTATTATAAGAAAACACCAGGTGTATATACTAATGGAACGACTACGGTTGAGCTTACAAGTACACTTGGAAACATAACAAACATTCGATTTTATCGTCCGACATACAAGCAAATTTACTTGCAGGTCACAATCAAGAAGCTGTCTACATACAACGACGATTATGAAGCTCAGATTAAGCAGGCTTTGGCCGATTACGTCAACGGACTTCAGATTGCAGAGAGCGTTTACCGCTCAATTCTATTTTCTGTTGCCGTTTCCCAGATGGGATCGATCAATTCTCCTTCCTATTCTGTTGTGAACATTCAAACTAGTCTGTCTAGCTCTGGATTTGCTGATAATGATATTGATGTGGCATTCAATGAGGCAGCTATAGTAGATGTGGACAATATAACGGTGGTGGATGCAGATGGCTGATACAAATGAAGCCTATTTGGCACTAATTACATCTGAGTATTCTACAAAGCCGCTGTTCAATGCTTACGTTGTGGCATTTCTTAATATGATAAGTCCGGCAGTTGATATGTACACAAGCTTCAATACGATATTTAACATTGATAACGCAGTTGGAGATCAACTTGATCAAATCGGTGAGTTGCTTAACATCTCAAGGCAGCTCCCGGTTGTCGATGAAAACATTCCTTCTGTTTTAACTGATGAATATTACAGGACAGTCATAAAGGCAAAGATCATGGCTGCGCAGTGGGACGGCACGAGGGAAGGACTTGAGGAAATTCTCAGTACGCTTCTTCCTAATGCCAACTTCGATATAATTGACAGCCAGGACATGAATTACCAGGTTGCTTTGTTGGACAATTCCTTGGATGCAACATCTCAGGCACTTCTATTCCAAGGGTACATTCTCCCTAAGCCGGCTGGTATCGGATGCGCTTATAACATCTATGAGCAAGAGCTCTTCGGCTGGGATTCAAATACGGCTTTCATCAAAGGTTGGGATCAGGCCGAGTGGGGTACTACATAACTACTTCATTCTGTTGGCTGCAGTACCTACAAAAAAGTTAAAAAAGTTTTGTCGAGGGTATGTACAAACTTCAGATTTGTGATATAATAGAACTATAAACTTTAAGGAGTAAAAAGGGCTGGACGTAAGTCCGCCCTATCTCCGCATAAGGGGGAATATTATGACAGTTCAGGACGCTATTAAATCATTCACAGAACGTGGTATCGGATACGTGAGGATGATCTCTTATGAGGTCGCTGGTGGAGAGGCAAAAGAAAGAACGCTCGATACGTTTTCTAATGTTGAGTTGATTGAATGTCTCGATAACTCAGCCATTGCATATTACACGATCGGATCCTACGGTTACATCATCTACAAGGAAGGGTAAGCTATGGGAAAAAGAACGACCAAAGTTCTCGACAAGGCAATCAGAACATGTGATGTAAATAAGATTTCACTTCCTGAAATTTCAGATACGTGGAATTTGATTAGTAAGTTCAAACTTCAATATGAAAAGAATGGCGGAAAGATAGTCATTGATGCAGATGAAGCAATTAAAAAAGGAGTAAGTCCTGAGTATCTTAAGCGTATTGCTGGCTTCACCAAGATGTACGGGCGAGGTGATTTTTAATGCCCAGTTCTAACATCCTTTTGTTTGATGCAAATAAAGCAAACATGATGTCAGATGAGCAATACAATACCAACACTCAACGTCTTAATGGTGTTCAGTCTGGTATTGCTAGCTCTCAGTTACAGAACAAAACACTCTATCAAGTAAGCTTAGTCGCATATGCAATTGCTCAGATCATGAACCAGAACGGCCTCGATGCAAATGATACAGCAGCAGTCAGTGCTTTTGTTGCAAACCTTTCTGGTACAATGCTTCAAAAGGTAGCTGATCTTGCTACTACTCAGGAAGCTCAGGCAGGTGTAGCAACAGGTAAGTGGATGTCTCCTGCTCTTGTTAAAGCGGCAATGGACACATACACTTCAGGAAAATGGTT
>ERZ1090880.136-NODE-136-length-45568-cov-44.752576_pt1 | contig 45568 bp, 39 predicted proteins | sample MGYA00478471_ERZ1090880 | MGnify/ENA primary metagenome ERZ1090880 (study PRJEB33644, sample SAMEA5815734) | chicken gut metagenome | biome: Chicken; feature: Gastrointestinal Tract; material: Caecum | place: Ireland | collected 2019-01-01 | study: A study of the... | reverse complement strand
CCCTGCCGGAAAAGGCCCTGGCCATGTGCCGGGCCCTGGCGGTGTGGGCGGCGCCGGACCGGACCATCCTGCCCCAGGGGGACAGCGACGTCATCGACGCCGGCGACCTGCTGGCGGCGGGGGCCCTCCTGTTCCGCGACCCGCTGCTGGCGGCCGCGGCCCGGGGTCCTGTCTGTGAGGAGACGCTGTGGGACTTCGGTCCCGACGCTGCGGCCCGGCTGGACGCCCTGCCGGCGGCCTGGCCGGCGGAAACGTCCCAGGCACTGGCTTCCAGCGGCAATTATATTCTCCGCTCCGGCTGGGGAAAAGAGGACGCCTATGTCCACTTCCACGCCGGGAGTCTGGGGGGCGGCCACGGGCACGCGGACCTGCTCCACATCGACGTATACCACGGCGGGGAGGCCGTCCTGACCGACCCCGGCCGCCTGACCTATATAGACGGGGACCTTCGCCGGACCCTGAAAGGCCCCGCCGCCCACAACACCCTCCGGCTGGACGGCGTGGATTTCACCGCGTACCGGGGCACCTGGGAGTGGGGCCCCATCGCCCAGCCTTTGCCCGTCCGGGCCCGTTTTGCCCCGCAGGCGGACTGCCTTGCGGGCGGGCACCTGGGCTACCTCGCGCAGGGCGCGGCGGTGGAGCGAAGGCTGGTCTTTCTCAAGCCGGGGCTGCTGGTGGGGGCGGACATCGTCCGCGCCCCGGACGGGCGGTCCCATCGGGCCGAGCAGTTTTTCCACTTTGGGCCGGGCGTCCTCACCGCCGGGGCGAACGCCGCCTTCTGGCAGGGGGAGCGCACCTGCGCCCAGCTGCGCTGGCTCAGCGGGCAGCAGGCCGCGTGCTTTGCGGCCCCCTGTGCCCGCGTCTACAACCACCTGGACGAAGCCCCGGCCCTCCGGCTGGAAGCTCCCGCCGCCGGGGTGACGGCCCTGCTCTGGGTGCTCAGCCTGGGCGGCCCCTGTGAGGCGGAGCGCCTGCCGGTCTGCACTGGCGCCGGCCAGTCCCTGCCCGCCGCTGCATGGCGGTACGACCGGGAGGCCGAAGCGGTGGTCCTTCCGGCGCCGGAGCCTTTCCATGAGTACACTGTCAGCTTCCTGGCCTACCTGATCTGGGACCCCGTCCATATGTACAACGCCGTGGTCAACGGCTGGACCGATGTGGAGCATCAGATCCCCTTCGACGTGCGCCAGCCCAAGACCCACCAGTACACGCTGGAGCGCCTGCGCCGCTTTTTGGAGAGCCACCCCTATGTGGATGTGGTGCGGTTCACCACCTTCTTCCACCTGTTCACCCTCGTGTTCGACGAGCTGCGGCGGGAAAAGTATGTGGACTGGTACGGCTATTCCGCCTCGGTCAGCCCCTATATCCTCGAGCGGTTTGAAAAAGAGGCGGGCTATCCCTTCCGCCCCGAGTACATCATCGACCAGGGCTACCACAACAACCAGTACCGCGTGCCCAGCAAGGAATACAAGGACTTTATGGCCTTCCAGCAGCGGGAAGTCAACGCCCTGGTGCGCGAGATGACCGACATCGTCCACGAGTACGGCAAGGAAGCCATGATGTTCCTGGGCGACCACTGGATCGGCACCGAGCCCTTTGGGGATGTGTTCGCCTCCTCCGGCGTGGACGCCATCGTGGGCAGCGTGGGCAACGGCAGCACCCTGCGGCTGATTTCGGACATCCCCGGCGTCAAGTACACCGAAGGGCGCTTCCTGCCTTACTTCTTCCCCGACACCTTCCACGAGGGCGGCGACCCCGTCCGCGAGGCCAAGGAGAACTGGGTCACTGCCCGGCGGGCCATCCTGCGCAAGCCCATCGACCGCATCGGCTACGGTGGCTACCTCAAGCTGGCCTGCGATTTCCCCGAGTTTTTGACCTACGTGGAGAGCGTGTGCAACGAGTTCCGCGAGCTGTACGACAACATCAAGGGCACCACCCCCTACTGCGTCAAGCGGGTGGGCGTGCTGAACTGCTGGGGCAAGGTCCGCTCCTGGGGCTGCCACATGGTGCACCACGCCCTCTACCAGAAGCAGAACTACAGCTACGCCGGCGTCATCGAGGCGCTGAGCGGCGCGCCCTTCGACGTCCGCTTCATCAGCTTTGAGGACGTCAAGAACGACCCCCATGTTCTGGATGACATCGACGTCCTCATCAACGTGGGCGACGCCGACACCGCCCACACCGGCGGCATCTGGTGGGAGGACCCCGCAGTCTCCTCCGCCATCCGGCGCTTCGTCTGGAACGGCGGCGGCCTGATCGGCGTGGGCGAGCCGGGCGGCCATCAGTACCAGGGCCGCTTCCTGCAGCTGGCCGGCGTGCTGGGCGTGGAAAAAGAGACGGGCTTTACCCTCAACTACGACAAGTACAACTGGGACGAGCACCGCGGCCACTTCATCCTGGCCGACTGCCCCAATCACGACATGGACTTCGGCGAGGGCAAAAAGAGCATCTACGCACTGGAAGGCACCGAGATCTTGATCCAGCGCGACAAGGAAGTCCAGCTGGCCGCCCACGACTACGGCCAGGGCCGCGGCGTCTACATCAGCGGCCTGCCCTACAGCTTCGCCAACAGCCGCGCGCTCTACCGGGCCATCCTGTGGGCGGCGCACAGCGAGGACGAGCTGCACACCTGGTTCAGCTCCAACTACAACGTCGAAGTGCACGCCTACGTGAAAAACGGCAAGTACTGCGTGGTGAACAACACCTACGAGCCCCAGGATACCACCGTCTACCGCGGCGACGGCTCCAGCTTTGCGCTGCATCTGGACGCCAACGAGATCAAGTGGTACAGCATCGCATGAGCGGGCGCCTGCGCGAAGCGGCGTCGGTAGCCCCCAGCCCGCGGCAGCTGGCCTGGCAGCAGATGGAGTTTTATGGGTTCATCCACTTTGGGATGAACACCTTTACAGACCGGGAGTGGGGGGACGGCACCGCCAGCCCCGCCCTGTTTGACCCGGTGCATCTCGACCCGGACCAGTGGGCCGGCGCGCTGAAAAGCGCCGGGATGCGGGGGCTCATCCTGACCTGCAAGCACCACGACGGCTTCTGCCTGTGGCCCAGCGCCCACACCGGCTACAGCGTCAAAAACGCTCCCTGGAAAAACGGCCGGGGGGATGTGGTGGGCGAGACGGCGGCGGCCTGCCGCCGGGCCGGGCTGAAGTTCGGGGTCTACCTCTCCCCCTGGGACCGGCACGACCCCCGCTACGGCACAGGCAAGCCCTACGACGACTACTATGTGGCCCAGCTCACCGAGCTGCTCACCCAGTACGGGGAGCTGTTCTGCGTCTGGCTGGTGAGACAGTTTCCTGCCTTGTCCTGGGGGAATACCTGCCCCTCGGCCAGCACATCGAGGCCGGCTGCATCGAGGCGGACGGACGCCCCGTCGCCTCCTTTACCGTGGTGGGCCACAAGCGGATCTGCCGCTTTGCGCCGGTGACGGCGCGGCGCATCACCGTCCGCATCACCGCGGCCCGGGCCGAACCGGCCCTCCGGCTGGCAGCGGCCTACCGCTGACGTTGCCATTCTCCGATCCTTCTCTATATCGCACGCCCCTGCCAAAAGCAGGCAAAAGCCTCCCTGTTTGATAACGGGGAGGCTTTTGCGTGTCTGCGACACGCTTTAGGGGGAACCCATTTCTGCCTGCTGCGCAGGACAGAAATTCCTTCCCCCTAATATTCCCCTGGGGACAAAATTTGCCGCTGAACCGCGCACTCGGCCTTGCGGCCTCGCACACTCTCAGCGGCAAATTTCCCTGTATGTGTCCCGTCCATCCGCACATGTCGGCTGGACGGGACTTTTTCGATAGCCTGAAGCCTTTCTGTATGATATAAAAAGCGTCAAGAGATTCGGTTCAAATGAGCTGGACCAGCAGGGCGAAGGCCGGCAGGACGACGATGGACAGCAGGGTGGACACTACCACGCTCCCGGCAGCCAGTTCCTCGTCGTAGTGGTATTGGACGGCGAACACCGAGGTGATGGCGGCACAGGGGCAGGCTTCCAGCAGGATGACGACCGCCCCCACCATCCCGCCGGTCCCGGTGGCCAGGCAGAGCAGAAGGGCCGCCGCCGGCACTACGGCCATCCGCAGAAAGAGGGTGTACCAGAGGGAGACCCGGCGGATGACCGAGCGCAGGTCGCTGGTGGCGATGATGATGCCGGTGATGAGCATCGAGAGGGGCGTGTTCATCCCGCCCAGCAGGCTGAGGGGCGTAGAGATCAGATCCGGTACGGGCACCTGACCCAGGTACAGGATCAGCCCCAGCACCACCGCGAGCAGGGCCGGTTTTTTGAGCAGCTGCCCGAGAGAATGCTTTTCCTGGCTGCCGGGGGCCAGCAGGGCGGTGCCCGCCGTCCAGATCAGGATATTGAAAAAGGTGTTGAAAATACTGGCGTACAAAAGCCCCTCGGCCCCGAACAGGGCCTCGATCAGAGGAAAGCCCATGTAGGCTGCATTGGAAAACGTGATGGCAAAGCGGAGCAGCGGGCGGTTTGGGTCTTTCATCCGGCGGGTGGCCAGCAGGGCGATGCCGAGACCCGCAAACAGGACGGCGGCGCTGGCCAGGGCGGTGCGCAGCAGATTGGACAGGATCGCAGGGTCAAAGGGGATCAGGTAGGAATCCACGATCATGGCGGGGACCACGATGTTGATCAGCAGAGAGGAAAAGTTCTGGCGGGCCTCGGCGCCCAGGACCTTGACCCGCACCGCCAGGTAGCCCACCAGGATCAGCAGGAACATGACCAGCACCTGCTGGGCTGTGATGGTGACGAGATTGCCGTGATTCATGACAGGGACCTTCTTTCTTGACAAGGCGTTTTTGCAGCTTTATTATAGTGCGGGGCGGCGGGCCCTGCAAGAGAGAAAATGGTTTTTGTATACAACAAATTGCTCATGCAAAAAAGCCGAAAAAATTAAAATTTTCTTGTTGACAAGCGCGCCTTTTTGCGCTATAATAATCGAGTCGGGAGCACGCTGCCGATAAAATGCAAAATATGGCCCGTTGGTCAAGCGGTTAAGACAGAGGCCTCTCACGCCTTTAACATCGGTTCGATTCCGGTACGGGTCACCACATATAAAACGGTCGTGCGCCGTTTTATATAGATGCCTCTTTAGCTCAGTCGGTTAGAGCACCTGACTGTTAATCAGGGTGTCGCCTGTTCGAGTCAGGCAAGAGGCGCCACAAAGCGATGGACTTTGGTCCATCGCTTTTTTAGCGTGGCGAGAACCGCCACGCTTTAGGGGGAACCCATTTCTGCGCGCAGTCGCGCGGCAGAAATTCCTTCCCCCTAATATCCCCCTGGGGACAAAATTTAGCGCCGAACCGCGCACTCGGCCTTGCGGCCTCGCACACTCCCGGCGCTAAATTTCCCTGTATGTGTCCCGTCCATCCGCACATGTCGGCTGGACGGGACGTTTTTCGACAAGCTGAAGCGATGGATTTTGATCCATCGCTTTTTTGTTTGCCCGGTGCTGATACAGACGTGCGGGAGGTGTCTCATTTTTCCCCGAAACCTTGCGCGGCGCAGATTTTTGTGATACAGTTGTGTCATCAAAGCTGTGCAAAACTGCAAGGAAAGGAACGACGATGAAAACTTTTTTGAAATGGGCAGGCATTTCCCTGGCCCTGCTGGTGGCGGGCAAAGTGGCCTGGAATGCGGTGGTCAACAGTGCCCAGAACGCTTTGTTTGCCCCGGAGGATTACACCCGGACCGTTGAGACGGGCGGGCCCATCGAGGCAAAGTACATGGCGATGGGCAGCTATGAGGTGGAAAAGCTGGAGGTCCCCGCCCCGGAAGAGGACTGGGGGAAGTTCGTGGCCTACTACCCTGCAGGCCTTGCCGAGAGCAGCGGGCAGTATCCGGTGGTGGTGATGGTCAACGGCACCGGGGTCGGCGCATCCAAGTATCCCGCGGTGTTCGAGCACCTGGCCTCCTGGGGCTTTATCGTGGTGGGCAATGACGACCCCAGCACCTGCACAGGCGACTCGGCGGACGCCACCCTGGCGTGGCTTTTGAATGAGAACGCCGACCCGAACAGCCGCTTTTACCAGAAAGTGGACCAGGCCAACATAGGCGTCTGCGGCCACTCCCAGGGCGGCGTCGGGGTGTTCAACGCCGTGAACGCGAACCCCCGCAGCGGGATGTACCGCTGCGCGGTCAGCCTCTCCCCCACTGACATCGAGCTGGCCGCGGCCCTGCACATGGACTACGACCCGTCCCCGACCAAGCTGCCGGTCCTGGTGCTGGCCGCCAGCGACGGTGACGTGATCCAGCTGGACGGCCTGCAGAAGCTCTACAGCGGGATGGACGCCCCCAGGGCGATGGCCCGCCGCACCGGCGTGGGCCATGGCCAGATGCTGTACACCGCCGACGGCTATGTCACCGCGTGGTTCATGTGGCTGCTGCAGGGCGACGAGACGGCCGCCCGGGCCTTTACCGGCAGCGAACCCGAACTGCTGGCCAACCAGCTCTACCAGGACCAGGAGATCGACCTGTAAAGACAGAAAAAACCGCCCCGCTGTGTCCCATTGACACGGCGGGGCGGTTTGGTTCAAGCGTTTAGGTCAGAGCGGCGGATCAGTCGTGGGTGCGGTTGGCGATCTCGTCGCAGACCTTCTGGATGAAGGCGTCGAGATCCATGGTGAAGGTCTCGCCCTTGCGGTCGCGGACCGAGATGTTGCCGGCCTCGGCCTCCTTGGCGCCCAGCACCAGCATATAGGGCACGCGGTCCACCTGCTGGGCCTCGCGGATCTTGTAGCCGATCTTCTCGTTGTCGCTGTCCAGGACGACCCGGATGCCGGCGGAGGCCAGTTTGTCGGTGACTTCGCTGGCGTAGTCGAGGGTCTTTTCCGAGACGGGCAGCACCTTGACCTGGGTGGGAGCCAGCCAGGTGGGGAAGCGGCCCTTGGTCTCCTCGATCAGGTAGGCCATGAAGCGGTCGATGGAGCCCAGGATGGCGCGGTGCAGAACGACGGGGGTCTTTTCGGTGCCGTCGGAGTCCACATAGGTCAGGTGGAACTTGGCGGGCAGGCAGAAGTCCAGCTGGCAGGTGGAAAGGGTGTACTCGGCGCCCACGGCGGGCTTGACGTTGACGTCCAGCTTGGGGCCGTAGAAGGCGGCCTCGCCGATCTCCTCGGTGAAGTTGATGCCCAGCTCGGTCAGCACCTCGCGCAGGGCGGTCTCGGCGTGGTCCCACATGGCGTCGTCGTCGTGATACTTCTTCTTGTCGTTGGGGTCCCGCAGGCTCAGCACGCAGCGGTAGTCGGTGATGCCGAAGTCCTTGTACACCTCAAAGATCAGGTCGCAGACGCTGGCCACCTCGCTCTTGATCTGGCTGGGGGTGACAAAGAGGTGGGCGTCGTTCTGGCAGAAGTGGCGGCCGCGCTCGATGCCCTTCAGGGTGCCGCTGGCCTCATAGCGGAAGTCGTGAGCGATCTCGCCGATGCGGATGGGCAGCTGCCGGTAGGAGTGGGGCCGGTTGGCGTAGATCATCATGTGGTGGGGGCAGTTCATGGGGCGCAGGACGTAGCTCTCGCCCTCCATCTCCATGGCGGGGAACATGTTCTCCCGGTAGTGGTCCCAGTGGCCGGAGGTCTTGTACAGGTTGACGGTGCCGACGCAGGGGGTCATGACGTGCTGGTAGCCGCGGGCGCGCTCTTTGGCCTTGATATAGTTTTCCAGCTCCTGCCAGACCACATAGCCGTTGGGCAGGAACATGGGCAGGCCGCGGCCCACCAGGTCGTCGGTCATGAACAGCTGCATCTCGCGGCCGATCTTGCGGTGGTCACGGGCGCGGGCCTCCTCCTGCTGCTTCTCCCACTCTTCCAGCTCTTCCTGGGTGCGGAAGGCCACGCCGTTGATGCGGGTGAGCATCTTGTTGTCCTTGTCGCCTTTCCAGTAGGCGCCGGACTGCTGGGTGATCTTGAAGGCCTTCAGGGCCTTGGTGTAGGTCAGGTGGGGGCCGACGCACATATCGATATACTCGCCCTGCTGGTAGAAGCTGATGACGGCGTCCTCGGGCAGGTCGCCGATGTGCTCCACCTTGAACTTCTCCTTGCGGTCCTCCATCAGCTTGATGGCCTCGGGCCGGGGCAGGATGAACGCCTTGATGGGCAGGTTCTCCTTGGTGATCTTGCGCATCTCCTTTTCGATGTTGGCAAGGTCCTCGTCGGTCAGCTTGGTGTCGCCGAGGTCGACGTCATAGTAAAAGCCGTTCTCGGTGGCGGGGCCGTAGCCGAAGTCGGCGTCGGGGTACAGCCGCTTGATGGCCTGGGCCATGATGTGGGCGGCAGTGTGGCGCAGAACGTGCAGTTCTTCTTCCTTGGGGCACTCGGCGACGGTGCCGTCGTTGTAGATGATCTTCATCGCAGTATTCCTTTCTCCCAAAAGTGAAAACAAAAAGGGCGCTCCATCCCGCAAAAATCTGTACGGGATGAAGCGCCGCTGTTTTTTACAAGCTGGAGCTCCACGGTTCCACCCGAATTGCGCCGCCCGCAGGCTGCGCCTCTCGCCGCGCTGTAACGGGCGCGCCCGGCAGAGGTTCGCCTCTGCGCTCCGCGGTGGTAGGGGGCGGCGCGTGCGCCGGGCTGCTTGCAGCACGCCGCGCTTTGCGGCGGCAGCCCTCTCTGATGTGCCGTGTCCCGCCCCTGATCGTCCGCATCCGGGAAGGCCGGGAAGCCTTCCACCGCTTTGCCAGGATGAAACTACAGAGATTGTAGCACAGCCGCGGGAAAAATGCAAGGGTGCGTTTTTCTTTTTCTGCGGCGCGGCGGCCGGCGCACAAAACGGCCTCCGCCCGAGGCAATAGGCGGAGGCCGCTTTGTAGTGTGTGCAGCTGGTAAAAGGAAAGAAAAAGAAGGAGAAAACCCGCACACCGCGCCCATGCGGTCAGACGCGCGTACCGTTCAGAGAGCCCTCTATTCTCCCCAAACGGGGGGTATGCACGGGGAGGAAAGCAAAAAGGCGCCGACAGACGGATGCCTGTCAGCGCCTTTGCTTTCGACAGGAGAAGTATAACGCGGTTTGTAAAAAATGTCAAGAAGCGGAGCCTGCTTTTGTAGAGCTTACCAGCTATGCCAAAAAGCAGGGGCTTTCTTTTGGCAAAATGACAAAAATCAGCGGTCGTTCGTACCGTCGTTGTCCTCGCTGCCGCTGTTGGAGGGCTGCCAGGGCCAGACGAAACTGCGGGCTTCCCGCTCGGCGCGGAGGCCGGCGCGGTGCTCGTCCCGCTTGGCCTCGGCCCGTTCCGCCCGCTCCGAGCGCATCTCCACCCGCAGCAGGATGCTCATCAGGGCGCGGGAGCCAAAGGTGGCCACCAGCAGCAGGACGGCGTCCAGGCTGGGCAGGAGGATGGTCTTGGAGACCTCGGCCGCCATCAGGAATTCCAGCGCGGTGATCAGACCGGTGCTCATCTCCAGATGGTAGTCGTAATCGTCGTGGAACAACACCACCCGCAGGTAGTGCCAGGTGGTCCGCAGCAGGCTGACGACGATGATCAGCAGGCCGATCAGCTCGGCAATGCCGGAGATCAGCGGGACGGCGACGGACAAGGCCGTGTTCATCCCCACGTCCAGCTGCTCAAAAAGGTACAGCACGAAGCTGAGCCTCCTTTCCGGGCAGGGCTGGGATCAGGCCAGCAGGGTCTTGACGTAGGCGGCCAGCTCCTCGTCCTTGCAGGCGGGGAAGAACAGCTCGCTGAAGTGCTCGCCGGCCACAGCGCCCTTGACCAGATCCTGGTCCAGGCCCTTCAGGCAGTCGATCAGGGGGCGGAAGGTGACGGCGCGCACCCCGTCCAGGATCTTCTTGTTGCGCTGCTCGGGCTCGCGGCGCTCCTTGGGGTAGCCCTGGCCGTGGCCGAAGCCGAACAGCTTTTCAAAAATGTACTCCAGGTTCAGCTCGCCGCCCCAGCCGAAGCCCTTGGCGAAAGGTAGGGCCACGGCGTTGCCGTCGTTGACGTGGGCAAAGGTGTAAGCGTCCACGGGGTCCTCCACGTGGCCGCAGATGACGCCGGGGAAGCTGTTCAAAGCCAGCATGGCGCCTTCACCGGTGCCGCAGCCGGTGACAACATAGTCGGCCGCGCCGCCGTTCAGCAGGATGGCGGCCAGGATGCCGTTCTGGACGTAGGTCAGCTGGGCGGCGTCGTCCGCGGCGTACATGCCGTAGTTGACCACTTCGTGGCCCATGGGCTCGACGGCCTTCTTGAGGGCGGCCAGAATGACGCCGTTCTTGGCGGCCTGGCTGTTTTCGTTGATGAGTGCGATCTTCATAAGATAGTCCTCCGTTTCCGCCGGCGGCAGGGCCGCCGGCTGTTTCCTGTTTTCTTTTAGAGTGTACCGGTTTTGGGCCGGAAAGTCAATGCAAAGGCAAAAAGAGAGCAAGACCCGGCCAGCGCAATGAAAAAGCCCTGTCCGAACGATGGGCGCGCACAGACAGGACGAGGCGTTGGCTCCCGGAGAAAGGCGTTATGCCTCCGGGGCATAGAAGGGGCAGTCGACCCCCAGGGCGCACAGCTCCCGGTGACGGTGCTGCCAGGGGCAGGCGGGGTCCTGCCGGTCGGCGTGGTGGCCGTGACGGCCCCCGGCGGGCGCGGCGCAGTCGTGGCCGTGGCAGCAGCCGCCGTCCAGGGCGGACAGTTCGGCGGCCTCTACCGGCGCGGCATGGGCGGGCAGATGCAGAGCAGAAGATCTCATAAAAAGCCTCCTTGGGATTTGCAAAAAGCCGCCGCGCTCAAAGCGCAGCGGCTCGGGTGGAACTCAGCTGAACAGGCGGAGCAGGGCGTTGAAGAAACTGCCCAGGTTGAAGCTGGCATCCCAGCCGCCGTAACCGCCGGAGTGGCTGGTGTCTACGCTGGTGTGGCTGGTGTTGCCGCCCCAGCCCCAGCGGGAACCGCCGGTGGAGACGGAGGTGTCGTAGCTGTCGTTGTCGGCGCCCCAGCCAAAGTTGATGGTGAAGCCGCTGAGCAGGTACTGGATGAAGGAGAGGATGCTGCCGCCGCCGTAGACTTCGGGCAGTTCGCTCTCGTCGAGCATGGTGCAGTGGGCGGGCAGGTTGAGACCGGAATATTTCATGAAATGATTCCTCCTTACGAGAATAATCGCTTGATGCACGAAGGATGCTATGTTTATTATAATGGAACCGGGCTGCGGGCCGCAAGGGGAAAGCACAGAAAAGAAGTGAAATTTTTTCGTGTCGAAAGATGCAGGGATGCGGTGGCTTCACGATGCACGCCGGGCCCGCCGCTTTGAAAAAAGGACGTAACAAATGAAAAATTCTGGGCTTTGATTGACATCCAGCCCCCCGCTGTGATAGAATCAAACCATGATGAGAAGTATGCCGCAAAGCCGGTGTATAAAAAAGTGAAGGAGGACATCCTATGTCTTGCAAGATCTCCCGCAGAAACTTTATGAGGTGCGCCGGCATAGGCGCGCTGGCACTGGCCTCGACCAGCCTTCTGGGCGGCTGCACCAAATTTGACGCTGAATACGGCCTGAACGACCTCGTCACTTTCACCGATAAAAACGGCGGCAGCCTGTCCCTGGCCATCACCCAGGCGGTGGAGATCTCGGCCGGCCGCCATGAGGACATGGCCAAGAATTACCGCCTGAAGGTCGACGAGACCCAGCGCTACATCTACCTCCACATGGAAGTGACCAACAACACCGGCGAGGAGATCGAGCTGTACAACAAGCGCTATACCTTCGACTGGCTGGAGGGCAAGTACACCGACGAGAAGATCCGGGAGCACTTCTATGAGCCCGAAAAGGACGAGAAAGACGTCACCCGCACCGTGTACCCCAACGCCAACAAGGTGGTGCAGGCCCCCACGGTGTTCTGGGCCTACAACAACGGGATGTACTTAAACGACGGCAAGTTCGGCGCGGTCTGCTACACCGGCACCCCCGGCCAGCCCCGGGAGGCCAGCACCTACGCCAACATCCCCACCGGGATTTCCTACATCGACTGCATCGGCCAGATCACCGAGAACCTGCAGACCCTGCGCATCGTCTACCGCGCAGCCAGGAAGGAAGTCAACTTCGTGATCTACCCCTCCGAGTTTGAATAAATAAAACAGAACAAAGGCCGCCGCACCCTGTAAGGGTTTGCGGCGGCCTTTTTACGTGCGTTTATGGCTGGGGCTTGTCCCCGTCTTTGGGGCCATTTTTGGGGTCGTGGTGGCGGCGCAGGTCGTCCAGCGGCAGGTGGCGGCGTCCGTGGCGCATCCGGGGGAAGGCGTTGACCAGACGCCCCGCCCCAAAGAAAGCGCCCCGCTGCATCTGGGCCTGGATCTCGTCGGCGCGGGCTTCCAGCTCGGCGCGCAGCTTTTCCAGCCGCAGCAGCTCGGCGGCCCGGTCGGTGGCCCGCTCCATGGTGCCGGCCGCCGCCAGACGGGTGGCTTTGGCGGCTTCGGCGGCGTTCAGCCGGGCGGTCTCGCTGGCCCGGCGGGCGGCCTCCATGGCCTCGTCCGCCTTGGCGCGGGCAGCCCGCCGCACCTCCCGCGAGGACAGCTTTTCGCCGGCGGAGCGCAGTTCCGCCCCGGCCAGTTTGAGCTGCAGCCGGCTCTCGTCCAGCTTCTGGTCGGCGTCCATGGCGGTGGAGCCGATCAGGCCGGTCATGGCGTCGCTGACGTCGTGGATGCCGTCGGCGATCTTTTCCAGGGTGTCCAGCTCATCGGCCAGGCCGGCGGCCGTGATGGAGGTGGCCACCACGTCGGCGGCGTAGACCAGATAGAGCAGCCCCATCACCACCCACCCCGCCGTGACGGGCGCCATGCCCACCAGGGCGGCGATGGTGGGGTGGACCAGCTTCATGATAAAGACCGAGCCCAGCCCCCAGTAGAGGGAAAATTCCAGGCAGATGAAGCCGCCGATGTTGAACGGCCGGTCGGTATAGTCCCACCAGCGGGTGTGGTAGAGCTCGTACAAGAGCCATCCGCCGGCCAGCTCGATGGCGCTGGGGATGATGACCCCGCCCACGAACAAAAGCAGGTTGTTGTCCAGCAGGGGGGTCAGGGCAAAGAGCAGGGCCAGCATCCCGAAGCCGTAGATGGGGCAGACCGGCCCGTTCAGAAAGCCGCGGTTGACCAGCTTGCCCCGGGTGACGGCGGCGTAGGCCACCTCGACGCACCACCCCAGGCAGGAGTAGATCAGAAAATAGGCTGCGATCTGATAGAAGGTAAAGCCAAACAGCATGGGCGATGCCCTCCCTTCCAACGTTTATTCCGCGGGTTGGGCGCTGGCGGATGAGGGGTCTTCCTCTGCGCCTTCGTCCTCGCCGGCCGCGCCGCGGCGCTTGGGCTCCACCCAGGTGACGCTGCCGTCGCCGGGCAGCTTGCGGGCGATCAGGGCCTTGATCTTGATCCCCATCTCGGTGAACATCCCCTCGTGCTCGGTGCGGATGTTCCAGGCCGGCTCATGGTCGTGCAGGTCATAGGTCTGCCAGGTGATCTCGTAGCCGGCCGCCGGGAAGTAGCCCAGGCTGTCCCGGAACAGATCGTCGTCGTCGGTCTTGAAATAGACTTCCCCGCTGTCAACGAGAAAATCCCGGTACTGGATCAGCTGCCGGGGATGGGTCAGCCGGTGCTTGTTGGAGCCGGCGTTTTTGCTCCAGGGGTTGCAGAAATTGATGTAGATGCGGCTGACTGTGTCGTCGGGGGTCATGATGCTGCGGATGCGCTCGATGTCGGCGCTCATGATCCGCACGTTGTCGATGGGGCGGCCGGCTGCGGTGTAGGCGGCCTCGATCTTCCGCTTGGCCAGGATCAGCACCTTGTCGGTGATGTCGATGCCCAGGTAATTGTTTTCGGGGTGGGCGGCGGCCAGCTGGGAGAGGAAGCCTCCCTTGCCGCAGCCCAGTTCCAGCACAAGGGGCTGCTGGGGCCTGGGGAACTGTGCGTGCCACTGCCCCTGCAGGTGGAAGGGGTCGTGGATGTGGAAGTCGGCGGCGAGCAGCTCGGCCCGCGCGTAGGGCTTGAAACGCATGCGCATAGGTGTGATTCTCCTTATTCTTGGTGGTTGGGGGCCTGGCCGCGGAGGAACCGGGCCACGGTCTCGGGATCGGCCGTGCAGCTGCCCTGGCAGATGCCGGGCTTGCCGCCGCCCCGGCCGCCGCAGGCGGCGTTCAGGGCTTTGGTCAGGGGACGGACATCCCCCTCCCGGCGGGCCAGGCAGTAGCCGCAGCCCTTTTCGGTGGGGGTCAGGGCGGCGCACAGGCCGCCGGTGGCTTCGGTCAGGCGGACGGCCAGCCGGTGCAGCCCGTCGGGGTCCAGCCCCGGCACGGTGAAAACGGCGTCCTGTCCGGGGACGACGGCGGCGGCCAGCGCGTCGAACAGCTGGGTGCACAGGCCGTACTGGGTGTATTTGAGGGCGGCCAGCTCGGCATGGACCCGGCGGACGGCGTTGGCCGTCTCGGCGGGCTTGGCGCTCAGCTCGGCCACGATCTCGCCCTGCCGGGCCTGCATGGCCTGCATTTCGGCCAGGGCCCGCGCCCCGCACAGGACGGCCAGCCGCATCCCGCCCTTGTAGCGCTCGGCAGACACGATCTTGATGAGCCCCACCTGGCCGGTGGCAGCGGTGTGGGTGCCGCAGCAGGCGCAGACGTCCGCCCCCGGGATGGAGACGATCCGCACCTGGCCGGCGATCTCCTTTTTGCTGCGGTAGGTCATGCCGGCCAGCTCGGCGGGGGTGGGGTAAAGGATCTGGACCGGCAGGTCCTGCCAGACAAAGCGGTTGGCCTCGGTCTCGGCCTGGAGCAGCCCCTCGGGGCTGATGGGGACGCTGGTGTCCATCCGCACCGCCTCGCTGCCGATGTGGAAGCCCACATTCTCGGCCCCGAACAGCCGGTGCAGGGTGCCCGACAGGATGTGCTCGCCGGTGTGCTGCTGCATCTTGTCGAACCGCCAGGCCCAGTCGATCTGTTCTTCCACCGGCGTGCCGGGGACGGCCTCGGGCGGCAGGGTCTCCACTGTGTGCCAGATGACGCCCTCCTTCTCGTGGACGTCGGTGACGGCGAGGCGCGCCCCGCCGGGCAGGGCCAGGACGCCGCGGTCGGCGGGCTGGCCGCCGCCTTCGGGGTAAAAGACCGTCCCGGCCAGGGCGATGAGGCCGCCGCCCCCTTCCAGCGGCCGGGCGGCCGTGAGGACAGAGGAGGCCGCCGTGCGGTAGGCGTCGGCCTCATAAAAACGTTCAGTCGGTTGCATAAAGTAGGAACCTCGTTTGCAGTGTGCATAGTTTGGAAGTATAGTATACCACGATTTTTGCCTGTGGAAAATACTTCTCAGATGTGTTATCATAGAAACCAGCAGATGCCGCGCGCAGACGGGCGGCGTGTCAACCAAAAGAGAGGAACAGGAATATGCGTGAAAGTGGAATTTTGATGCCGGTCTCCAGCCTGCCCGGCCCCTACGGGATCGGCTGCTTCGGGGCGGAAGCGGTAAAATTCGTGGATTTCCTTGCAGCGGCGGGCCAGACCATCTGGCAGATCCTGCCCCTGAGCCCCACCGGCTACGGGGACAGCCCCTATCAGAGCTGCTCGGCCTTTGCGGGCAACCCCTATTTCATTGATCTCGAGGCCCTGCGGGACGAAGGGCTGCTGACCGACGGCCAGCTGGAGAGTGCGGACTTCGGCGACGACCCCTGCCAGATCGACTACGGCGCGCTGTACAACAGCCGTTACCGCCTGCTGCGGGCAGCCTACGGCGTCTGGGTGGACGGCTGCGCCGGCCAGCACGGCTGCAGGACCTACTACCCCGACGACTACTACGCCTTCACCCTGGCCAACGAGGACTGGCTGGATGACTACGCCCTGTACATGGCCATCAAGTCGGACCAGAAGATGAAGCCCTGGACCGAGTGGCCGGAGGCCTACCGCCTGCGCGAGCCCGAAGCCCTGGCCCGCTATGCCGCCGAAAACGAGGAGGAGATCGGCTTCTGGAAGTTCCTCCAGTACAAGTTCAGCCAGCAGTGGCAGAAGGTGAAGTCCTACGCCAACAGCAAGGGCGTCCAGATCCTGGGCGATATGCCCATCTATGTCTCGGCCGACTCGGTGGACGCCTGGGTGGGCGGCAGCCTGTTCGAGCTGGACCACGAGGGCAAGTTCGCCCGTGTGGCGGGCGTCCCGCCGGACTACTTCGCAGTGGACGGCCAGCTGTGGGGCAACCCCCTGTACAACTGGGAGTATCACCGTCAGACCGGCTTTGCCTGGTGGATCAAGCGGGTGCGGTACGCCGCCACCATCTATGACCTGATCCGCATCGACCACTTCCGCGGCTTCGACACCTACTGGGCCGTCCCGGCGGACAGCGCCACGGCCAAGGCCGGCAAGTGGGAGAACGGCCCCGGCATGGAGCTGTTCCGCGCGTTGGAGAACGCTCTGGGCAAACTGCCCATCATCGCCGAGGACCTGGGCGACCTGTGCGACAGCGTCCGGCAGCTGCTGGCGGACAGCGGCTTCCCCGGCATGAAGGTGCTGCAGTTCGCCTTCACCGGCGGGGACAACGAGTATCTGCCCCACAACCACCCCCAGAACAGCGTGGTCTATCCCGGCACCCACGACAACACCACCCTGACCGACTGGTGGGAGAACGCCGCCACGGCCAAGGAAAAGCAGACCGCCGCCTCCTACCTGCACATGACCCCGGCGGTGAAGCCCACCGCCGCCCAGGTGAAGGCGGTCAAGACCCCCGCCGCGCGCCAGGCGCTGATCCGGGCGGCTCTGGCCTCCCCGTCCCAGCGGGCCATCATCCCCATGTACGACTGGCTGGGCCTTGGGGCCGAGGCGCACCTGAACACCCCCGGCCGTCTGGGGGGCAACTGGGCCTGGCGGGCCAAGGCGGGCTTTGGCACCGCGGCCCTGGCGGAGGAAATCCGGCAGGAATGTGAGGTAAGCTGCCGCGCGCAGGCGCCTGTTTTGGCAGAATGACAAGGTTTTAACTTTTTGGCGCAAAATCATGCCTGCGTCTGGAAAAAATGCGCTTTCCGTGCTATAATTTTCTTATCCTTGGTTATTTAGACAAGCTGGCGGGCCGGGGCCTGCCGGCATCATGCGGCCGCCCTGATGAGAGGGCCGGCGCACAGTGGGGGAAACAACGATGGAAAAGGGATGTACTGAACGGGAGCTGCAGCGGCTGACCGAAGCGCTGCGAACGATCTTTGAGGACGTCAGCACCGTGGAACTGCCGCCTGAGAGCGCAGACCACTGGCAGGACGACGCCATGCAGGTGAGCTACGAGCAGGGCGGCGGCCAGGTGAGCTGTGTGCTGCGCCGCCGCATCCAGGTGGATGGGGTCAGCTATGGCATCCAGATGAGCGCGCCCCTGGCGGGCAACACCCTGCCCGAGGACCGCATGACCGAGCGGGAGCGGGAACTGGTGCGGGAAGACCTGAACCGGGACTTCCTGACCGGGGCGTACAACCGCCGCTACATCGAGACGGTGCTGCGCCCGTATGTGGAAGCGGACCTCGCGGCCGGCGGCGAGGCCGCGGTGGCCCTTGTCTCGCTGGACAACGCCGACCACCTGCGCTACGAGCACGGCCAGCCGGTCATGGATCAGGTGATCTGCAACATTGCCAACCAGTGGAAAAAGCACTACGATACCCCGGGCAGCCGGACCGTCTGCCGGCTCCACGGCGGGGTGCTGCTGATCGCCTGCAAGGGGATGGACGCCGCAGCCCTGGCGGGCGAGATGCGCCGCCATTATGTGCAGATGCCCTGCGACTGTGTGGCGGGCACGGGGATGATGAGCCGCATCTCCTACACCCTGTCCATCGGGGTGGCCGGCTCGAACGACCTGCCCGCAGGCCGGCGCACCTGGGAAAGCCTCTACCACCTGTGCGACGCGCGGCTGCGGGAAGCGGCTGCGGCCGGCGGCAACTGCCTGCGCGCCGGGGACGAGACCCCCGCCTGAGCACCAAGACCAAACGGAATAAAAGCCTCCTTTGGATGTTATCCTAAACACCAAAGGAGGCTTTTTGCGATGGAACACCAGAAAAACGACAACCTGAATATGCTGGAAGCGGTGGTGCAGAACACCGAGATGGGCAAGAACACCCTGGCCCAGATCCTGCCCATGGCCGGGGACGCCCGGTTCAAAGCCGAGCTGATCCGCCAGCGCAGCGGCTACCAGGAGCTGAACCAGGAGGCCCACGCCGGGCTGGACGCCTGCGGCAGCCGGGCGCAGGGGCAGTCTGCCTTTGCCAAAATGAACACCAAAATGGGGATCAGCTTCAAGACCCTGACCGACAAGTCCACCCGCAACCTGGCCGAAATGCTGTCGGAGGGCAGCAGCCAGGGGATCATGGACTGCATCAAGTGCCAGAAGGACTATCCCGACGCGGCGCCCGGCACCAAGCGCCTGATGCAGCGCCTGCAGGCCTTTGAGGAGGATAACCGCCAGAAACTGCAAAAGTTTTTATAACAAAGAATACGCCGCCTTCCCGAAAGTGGGAGGGCGGCGCATTCGTTTATTAAGATATTATAACCGTTCGATCATGGCGGCCACGATGCGGGTGGCGGTGGCCACATACTCCTTGATGCTGAAGTCGCGCACCACCAGCACCTCGTAGCCGTCCTCGTCGGCGTTGTCGCTCATGGCCCGCAGGATGACGCAGGGCACCCCGTTCTTGGCCGCGATCTGGCTGACGGCGGCGCCTTCCATCTCGACGCAGTCGGGGTGGCAGGCGGCTTCGATGCGCCGCTTGGTCTCGGTGTCGCCCACAAAGCGGTCGCCGGTGGCGATGCGGCCCGTGATGGCCTTGACGCCGGCTTCGGCACAGGCGGCCTGGGCGGCGGCGATGAGGGCGGGGTCGCCGGGATACTCGTCCAGGTAGGGCGGGTTCTGGTCCAGCATATCCATGTCGGCGTCGTGGTAGAGGACGGTCTGGCCGATCACCACGTCCCCGATGCCGATCTTGCTGGTCATGTTGCCGGCAACGCCCGAGAAAATGATCTTCTCGGCACCGTATTTGGTGATGAGCACCTGGGTGGTGGCGGCAGCGTTGGCCTTGCCCATGCCGGCGCAGCAGACCACCACCTGGCGGCCGGCCAGGCTGCCGCAGTGGTAGCTGACCCCGCCGTAGTCCTCGACGGTCACGTCCGACAGGCGGGCGCAGAGCTGATCGACTTCTTCGGGCATCGCGCCCATGATTCCAATGACCATAGCGCCCTCCTTACACATTGAACAGGAACTCGATCACGTCCCCGTCCTGCACCACATATTCCTTGCCCTCGGTGTGCTGCAGGCCCTTGGACTTGACGGCGGCGTAGTCGAAGTTGTTGGCTTCCAGGTCGGGGTAGTGGATGACGCTGGCCCGGATGAACCCGCGCTCGAAATCGCTGTGGATCTTGCCGGCGGCCTGGGGGGCCTTGGTGCCCTTGCGGATGGTCCAGGCGCGGCACTCCTTTTTGCCGTCGGTGAGGAAGGAGATCAGGCCCAGCAGGTCGTAGCTGGCGGTGATGAGGTTGTCCAGGCCGCTGGCCTCGATGCCCATTTCGGCCAGGAAGGCCTTCTTTTCCGCGGGGGTGTAGTCCGCGATGTCCTCCTCGGTGCGGGCGCAGATGGGGATGACCTTGGCGCCTTCTTCGGCGGCGCGCTGGGCCACCAGCGGGACATAGCGGTTGTGCTCGATGCCCTCCATCAGGTCGTCCTCGCCCACGTTGCAGGCATAGAGCACCGGCTTGGCGCTCAGCAGGCCCATCTCCCGCAGGACGGTCTGCCAGCCGTCCCCGGCGGACTCCCAGTCAAAGCTGCGGGCCGGCTTGCCGGCGGCGAGATGCTCGGCCAGCTGGCCCAGCCAGGCGGCTTCGGCGGCTGCGGCCTTGTTGTTGCCGCTCTTGGCGGCCTTGGCCATCCGGCCGGCCCGGTTCTGGACCACTTCCAGGTCGGACAGGATCAGCTCGTAGTCGATGACGTCGATGTCGGACAGGGGGTCCACGGCCTCGGCCTTGGTGACGTCCTCCACCACATGGATGATGTTGTCGTCGTCAAAGCAGCGCACCACGTGGACGATGGCGTCGCACTCCCGGATGTGCCCCAGGAACTTGTTGCCCAGGCCCGCGCCCTGGGACGCGCCCTTGACCAGGCCCGCGATGTCCACGAACTCGACGATGGCGGGGGTCTTTTTGTTGGTCTGCCAGACCTCGGCCAGCTTGTCCAGCCGGGCGTCGGGCACGGCCACGATGCCGCTGTTGGGCTCGATGGTGCAGAAGGGGTAGTTGGCCGCCTCGGCGTTGCGGGTCGAGGTGATGGCGTTGAAAAGGGTGGACTTGCCCACGTTGGGCAGGCCGACGATGCCTAATTTCATAAAATGGAACTCCTTTTATCCCTCACCGCGCAAAAGTGCGCGGAGGTTTGCGTTTTGCGTTCGCTCCTATTATAAGCATAGGGGCGGGTTTTGGCAAGGACTTATGCCGGGCAGAGGGCGCTGAACAAGACCGCCCCTCTCCCGCAGGCGTGCAGGGAAAGGGGCGGCCGGGGTCATAGAATTTTGTTGCCGGGGCGGCTCACAGCTCGATGATGAAGCTCACGGCGTGGTCCTCCTCGCCGCTGATGCGGCAGGCGGGCTCGACGTCGGTGCCCCAGCTGTCGATGCCGCCCACGCCGCGGACGGCGCCCATGATGGTCAGGACGGTGCGGCCGGTGTCCGGCAGCTCGTCCCGGTGGGCGGCGCTCTCCAGCTCCTGGGCGGTGTTGGGCAGGGCCGAGAAGGCGAAGGGGGTATCGTCCGCCATGCGGACGGTCAGGGCCGCGGTGGTGCGGCAGGCGGCGTCCTGCTGCTGCAGGGTGAGGGTGCGGGTGTCCATGTGGACGCCGCAGTCCTGGGGCACCAGGTAGGCGGGGATGTGGGGCGTCTCGGCCCAGCGGCCAAACGACGCGCCTTTATAGCGGTCAGGGTACGTCTCGCCCGAAAGGCCGGTCCAGCAGACCCGGGCGGCGGGGTGCAGGGTGGACATCCGCACGCCAAAGACGGGCAGCTCAGGCGCGCCGGGCACGCCGTGGTAGACGGCGTCCACCCGCAGGGCGCTGCCGGTGACGGTGTAGGTGAGGTCGGCCGAGGCCCCCGGCACGGTGGGGAAGGAGAAGGTGTAGCGGATGCGCACCTGCTGGCTGGACTTTTCTTCCACCTGCCAGCCCTCCGCTTTGGGGAAGGCGTCGGCGGCCATCCAGGCGGCGCTGCGCACCGGGAAGCCGCAGCCCTTGTCGTTCTCGGTGGCGGCGCGCCACAGGGCCGGGCGGGGCGCGCGCCAGACCCATTCGGGCCCGCCGGCCTTCCGCAGGGAGGCAAGGCCCCCTTCGGCGTAGGAGAACTGCAGGGCGAAGCCGTCGCCCTCGACGCCCAGGTTGACGTCGCCCTCGATGACGGTGAGGGGGCCGCCGGCGCGCAGGGCCGGCAGGCGGAAGGCGGCCGCCTCTTTGGCGTTGCGGGCGTCATGGGCGGCGCTGCCGGCCGGCGTGTCGTACCAGTAGCGCAGGTCCTGCATGGCGGGCTTTTCCTCCCCGTCTGCAAAGACGATGCCATTGGCGCTGAACGCATAGTCGGTGGGGCGCTCGCCGAAGTCGCCGCCGTAGCCCAGGCGGCGGCCCCGGACGCCCGCCTGCCAGAGGGCCTGGTCCATGTAGTCCCAGACGAAGCCGCCCTGGTACTGGGGATACTCCAGCAGGCGGATATAGCTTTCCATGCCGCCCAGGCTGTTGCCCATGTCGTGCATATACTCGCAGAGGATAAAGGGCTTGGCGGGCCTGCTTTCCAGGTAGGCGCGGATCTCGTCCGGCTTGGCATACATCCGGCTCTCGATGTCGCTGATCTGGTCAAAGGCGCGGCAGTGGAACACGCCCTCGTAGTGGACCAGCCGGCCGGGGTCGTTCTGGTGGAAGAAGTCGCTCATGGCCAGGATGTCCTCGCCGGCGTAGGACTCGTTGCCGCAGCTCCAGATCAGGATGGCGGTGTGGTTTTTGTCCCGCTCGAACATGGAGCGGGCGCGGTCCACCACGCAGTCCCGCCATTCGGGCAGGCTGCCCGGCACGTTCCAGGAGGGTTCCACCGCGCTCATCTTCTGCCAGGAGCCGTGGCTCTCCAGGTTGGCCTCGTCGATCATGTAGATGCCGTTCTGGTCGCACAGCTCATACCAGAGGGTCTGGTCGGGATAGTGGCAGGTGCGCACCGCGTTGATGTTGTTGCGGCGGAAGGTCTCCATGGCGCGGTACATATCCTCGGGGCCGATGGCGCGGCCGGAGGCGGGGTTCCACTCGTGGCGGTTGACGCCGTTGAAGATGATCCGCTCCCCGTTCAGCTCCATCACGCCGTCCCGCAGCCCAAAGCGGCGGAAGCCGGTCTGATAGGGCACCGTCTCCTGGACGGCGCCGGCGGCGTCCCGCAGAGTCAAAGTGACGGTGTAGAGGGCGGGATCGCTGTGGTCCCACTTGCGGATGCCGGGCAGGCGGACCGGCAGGCCGTAGACGTAGCCGCTGCCATCCGCGCGCAGGGGCATGGGGGCGTCCCAGAGGACGGCCCCGCCGGGGGCGGCCACGGTGCAGTGGAAGGAACAGCCCTCCAGGCTGGCCCCTTCGGCGGCGCTCAGGCGCAGGCGGGGGGCCAGGGTGCCGGTGGTGTTGTCGGGCTCGAGGCCGGCCTGGAGCCACAGGTCCTCGATGTGCAGCGCGGGCTTGGCGTAGAGGTACACGGAGCGGAAGATGCCGAAGAAGCGGAAGAAGTCCTGATCTTCCAGCCAGCTGCCCGAGCAGTTCTTGTAGACCTCCACGCACAGGCGGTTCTCGCCGGGCTGCAGGAAGGCGGTCAGGTCAAAGTCGGCGGGGGTGAAGCTGTCCTCGCTGTAGCCCACGAAATGGCCGTTGCACCAGCAGTAAAAGGCCCGTTCCACGCCCTGGAAGGAGACGCAGACCCGCTTGCCCTGCAGCGCCTGGTCCAGGGTGAAGGTCTTGACGTAGCTGCCCACCGGGGTGTCGTCCCAGGCGATGTGGGGCGGGCGGAGGGCGTGCCGGCCGTCCCAGGGATACATGGTGTTGATGTACTGGATCTGGCCGTAGCCCTGCATCTCGATGTGGCCGGGCACGGCGATCTCGTCAAAGCCGTCGAGGCTGGCGTCCGGCTGCCAGAAACCGGCCGGACGGGCGGCGGGGCTGGCGCTGTAGGCAAAGTGCCAGGCGCCGTCCAAACTCTGGCGCAGATCGCCCGCTTCGGTGTACCAGGTGTGGTCCGAGTGGGCGTCCAGCCGGTTGACCGCAAAGACCCGCGGGTCCTCCAGCCATTTCAGTTCGGGGTGGGAAGCGTTCATGAGGATGACCTCCTTGCAAAAATCATGCAAAATGAGACGGATGAGGGGAAAAAACTATCTAAATTGTACCGTCCGCCCGGCGCGCTGTCAACGCGAAAATCGGCGGGGCCGGATAGAGGAATGTTGCACGGAGCGGGGCGGGCAAACTTTTTCGATTTACCTCTTGACAAGCGCTGCCAAACCTGCTATCATAATAAGGCATTCGGTACGGCGTATGGGGTGCCCACGAGGAGAGATGTCCGAGTGGTTTAAGGAAGCAGTCTTGAAAACTGCCGTGCGGCAACGCACCGTGGGTTCGAATCCCACTCTCTCCGCCATTTTTAATTGAATCAGTTTAGCTGACTTTGCTCTGGAGTAGTACTCAAGAGGCCGAAGAGGCGCCCCTGCTAAGGGCGTAGGTCGGGAAACCGGCGCGAGGGTTCAAATCCCTCCTACTCCGCCAGAAAATGCCAGGAACCACAGGTTGGTTCCTGGCATTTTTTTAGCGTGTCGCTTTGCTCCGCGCTTTAGGGGGAACCCATTTCTGCGCGCAGCCGCGCGACAGAAATTCCTTCCCCCTAATATTCCCCTGGGGACAAAATTTGGCACTGAACCGCGCACTCGGCCTTGCGGCCTCGCACACTCTCAGCGCCAAATTTCCCTGTATGTGTCCCGTCCATCCGCACATGTCGGCTGGACGGGACTTTTTTATAGTTTGCGAGATGGCCCGTTTTGCTTTTTTGGCTGTTATCCGTGCAGGGTGGCTTGGCCGGACAGGCGGAGGTGGCGGTAGAAATAGGCGAAGCAGACCAGATGGGCCGCGCAGGTGACCACCCAGGTGACCGGATAGGACAGGTACAGCACAAACAGGCTGTGGGCCGAGGCGAACACCGTGTAGATCCAGACCACCCGCAGCCCGCAGGCGCCGGTGAGGGAGACGATGGTGGGGGTGACGGCGGCGCCCATCCCGCGGACCACGCCGCAGGTGACGTCCATCAGGCCGCAGAGCAGATAGGTCAGGCAGATGACGTGGATGCGGTCCAGACCGAAGGGGATGACCTCCAGATCGGAGGTGTAGATGGACAGCAGCTGACGCCCGAACAGGACGGCCAGCCCGCCCAGCACCGCGCCGATGACCGTCACGATGACCAGGCAGTCCCGCAGGATGAGGGGGATGCGCTCCTTCTTGCCCGCGCCCACGTTCTGGCTGGTAAAGTTGAGGGCCGCCTGGTAGATGGCGTTCATGGCGGTGTAGACGAAGTTTTCGATGTTGGCCGCGGCGGTGCTGCCCGCCACCGCCAGGGTGCCGAAGGTGTTGATGGAGGACTGAATCAGCACATTGGAGACGGAAAAGACCACGCTCTGGATGCCGGCGGGCAGGCCCACCCGGACGATCTGCAGCAGGATGGGGCCGCTGATCCGCATCTGTTTGGGGTGCAGCTGGTAGCGGGTGCCGGGCTGCATCAGGCAGCGCACCACCAGGAAGGCGGACAGGTACTGGGAAATGGAAGTGGCCAGGGCCACGCCCGCCACATCCATGTGAAAGACCACCACGAAAAAGACGTTCAGGCAGGCGTTGGTGATGCCGGCGGCAGTGAGAAAGAACAGGGGCCGCTTGGTGTCGCCGATGGCCCGCAGGATGCCCGCGCCAAAGTCATAGACCATCATGGCGGGCATCCCCAGAAAGACGATGCGCATATAGAGGACCGACTGGTCCAGCAGGTCGGGCGGGGTGTCCATCCAGCGCAGCAGGGCCGGCAGCAGGGGAATGCCGGCCACGATCAGCACGGCGCCGCAGAACACCGCCAGCAGAAGGGCAGTGTGGACCGTATCGTGGACCCGCCGCCAGTCCTGGGCGCCGTAGCTGCGCGCCATGACCACGCTGCACCCGATGGACAGGCCCAGAAACAGGTTGACCATCAGGCTGTTCAGGGAGGAGGTGGCCCCCACCGCCGCCATGGCGCTGCTGCTGGCGAACTGTCCCAACACGATGATGTCCGCCGCGTTGAACAGCAGCTGCAGGATGCTGGAAGCCATCAGGGGGATCGAAAAGCGCAGCAGGTTGCCCACCAGGGGGCCGCTGCACATATCCATCTCAGACGAATGCCGCATATTCGTTGTTCCTTTCTTTCCGGTCAGGGATCGCTCTTTTTTGGAGCGCCTTACAGTGTACCGCGGGGGATGGCAAAATGCAAATATTATTTTGATATGGCGGGATAGACAAAAAGTATAGCGGGACAGAAAGGCGCGCAAAAACGCAAAGGCGGTCGAACACGGGCAAAAGCCCACGGGAGAAAAACAAAAAACGAGAAAAAACAAGCAAAAAACAAAAGCGTTTTTTGCTTCAAAGGACGTACTGTTATGCTGGGATGCTGCGTGGTAGGATGGGGCCAGCGGAACATCATGCGAAAGGAGGAAAAAGATGCAGGATGTGAAAGTCTATTCCCTGTCTGGAGAAGGGCAGGCCCAGATCAGCCCCCATTTCAAGGTGCGGGAGTTCGCCTGCCGGGACGGCTCCGACCCGGTGTTCGTGGCCCCGCGGCTGGTGGAAGTGCTGGAGGCGGTGCGGGCCCATTTCGGCGCGCCGGTCACTGTGACCAGCGGCTACCGCACCGTCAGTTATAACAGGACCGTCAGCGGCAGCAGCGCCGCCAGCCAGCACTGCAACGGCCTTGCCGCCGACATCCAGGTGGAGGGCGTCAGCCCGGCGGCGGTGGCCGACTACGCCGGGCAGCTGCTGCCGGGCACAGGCGGCATCGGCCTCTACGGCAGCTTCGTCCACATCGACGTGCGGCCCGGCCCCAGCCGCTGGAAGGGGTGAGCGGGATGGAGAGCATCGCCGCGGCCCTGGTCAGCGGAGCCGTCACCTTGGTGGGGGTGCTGATCGCCAACGGGCGCAGCCAGGCCGTCACCGACACCAAGCTGGAAGAACTGACCCGCGAAGTGCGGGCCCACAACCATTTTGCACAGCGCATCCCGGTGCTGGAGGAAAAGCTCAAGGTGGCCAGCCACCGCCTCAGCGATTTGGAGCGCAGGGCAGAACAACAGGAAACAGAAAGGAGAACGCCATGAACATTTCGATCGGGACCATCGCCCGCACCGCCTGCCTCGCGCTGGCCCTCACCAACCAGATCCTGAGCGCCACCGGCCACGCTGTCTTGCCCATCGAGGACAGCCAGCTGGAAGCCCTGATCACTTCGGGGCTGACGGTGGCGGCGTCCCTCGCGGCCTGGTGGAAGAACAACAGCTTCACCCCGGCCGCCATCCGGGCCGACCAGGCCCTGCACGCTGCCCGGCGGGGCTGAAACTGCCCCGGAAAAAGCCCGGACCCCTTGACAAAGGGCGGGGGAGATAGTACACTCAGGACAAGGAACTTCATCACCTTCATATAGAAGATGAAAAAGATTCACAGTGGGGGAGTGTACCGGATGACTTTGTTTTCGTATGAGATCTTCGACGCAGTGGCGCGGCAGGGCAGCTTCAACAAGGCGGCCCAGCAGCTCCACCTGACCCCCTCCGCCATCAGCCACGCCATCGCGGTCATGGAGGAGGAACTGGGGTTCGCCCTGTTCACCCGCGGCAAAAGCGGCGTGACCATGACCAGCTACGGCGCGTCCCTCTACCCGGCCATCCGCGCCGTCCTGAACAGCGACGAGGCCCTGCAGCAGAGCATCGCCCGGCTGAACGGCCTGGAAAAGGGCAAGGTCCGCCTGGGCACGTTCAGCTCGGTGTGCACCCACCTGCTGCCCGGCATTCTGCAGAGCTTCAAAGTCCAGTACCCCCAGATCGAAGTAGAGGTCTACCAGGGCACCTATGACGACGTCAAGGAGTGGCTGCGCAGCGGGCAGGTGGACATCGGTTTTCTGGCGTCCAGCTGCCAGGAGGAGTTCACCCTCACCGAGCTGCTGCGGGAGCCCCTGCTGGCCCTGCTGCCCGCCGACTGGCCCGCGCCCCCGGGCGGCGTGATGACCCCCGCCATGATGAGCCAGAAGAATTTCGTGGTCCAGGGAGACGCCACCGACGCCGATATGCGCCGCTTTTTGAAAAAGTACAAGATCGGTGTCCAGCGGTGCTGCCATGTCATCGACGACATGGCCAACATCTCAATGGTGGAAGCGGGCGTCGGAATGTCCATCCTGCCCCAGCTGACCATCAAGGACTGCACCGCCAACATCCAGGTGCTGCCCATCGAGCCGGCCGAGGAGCGTGTGGTGGGCCTGGCTCTGCCCCGGCCCGCGGCCATGGCCCCGGCTGTGGAGCAGATGTTCCACCACATCGTGGACTACTGCAAGGCGCATAACTGAACAAAGCAAGAGCAGCCGTCCCATAAAGGGGCGACTGTTTTTGACGTTTGGTTGACAATAATTGCGGCATATGCTATAATAAAACTGAACCGGAAAGGTTCCGTGTGGCGGCACGTTCAAGCTGTGCTCCGGCTGGGGAGGATAAGTACCAAGCACTTACAGATGCCCGCAAGGGTATCGCGCCCACACCAGGGAGATACGGTGAGTCCGCGCCGGGGACTTTAAGTTCCGGCGGCTTTAGATGCCCGCAAGGGCGTCGCGGCTGACAGCCAGCATAAAACCGCTTTTTAAGATTCATGCGCGCTGGACGATGCAGTGTTGTCCGGCGCTTTTCTTTGTGTTGTGGTTTAAAAAGATGCGGAAAGTACAAGACAGAAAAGAGATCGTACGGCAAGTTTCAGCGGCAGCAGAGCTGTACAAGAGAAATCTGGTGGGCAGGCAATTCCTGTATATTTTCGACGGAAGATTCATCGAGGTCATGTACAAGGCGGAAAATTTTCTCCACCTGACAGGAGTGGGGACGGGTTTGTCTGCGAAACAGTTTTATAAATATGCGGTCAACCGGATCTTGTCCGCTTCCCAGATCGAATTCAATGCGGCGCATCCGTATGACCTGTGTGTGCGAAAATTACAGCATCTGTGCAGCATGACAGGCCTTGCCACGTCGGAATGTTTTATGCTGGAGGAAATCAAGACCAACACCCAGCTGTACAAATTTGGCACGACCAATCTGGATTTTACCCTGTGTTTTGGAGTGGATTCCAAACAGGACGGTTCTTATATCGCACAATCCCTGCGCGATGAAAATTGTTTTGCCAAAAGCCGGGATGTGTACATCGTCACCCATATTTTGTCAAAACAGAACGATAAGAAACGCTACGAGAATATGCTGTACATGGATAAGGCTTCTTCGCTGGCAGAACTCCCGGCGGATGTGCTTCCGATGATGGAGCCGTCCCTGCTGGAAGAGATATAAAAACGGCAGCTTCCCTTGCGGGAAGCTGCCGTTTTGGTTTGAAAGGCTCATTCCGAGTCCCGGACGGGGCGGCGGAAGGTGAAGTCCTGCACGCGGTCGATCAGGAAAGAGGACAGGGTGACGGTGATGAGGGAGAAGGCGATGCGCTGGAAGGGGATATAGGTCAGGGACAGCACCAGCACCACCACGTCGGTGAACAGGTAGCACCGGGCCAGCCGCCAGCGGGTGACTTTGGAGATGGTCAGGGCCAGCGCGTCGTCGCCGCCGCTGGAACCGCCCTGCCGGACGATGATGCCCACGCCAACGCCCACGAACACGGCGCCCAGCAGGGCGGCCGCCAGCGGGTGGGCCGAGAGGTCGGGCAGCATGAGCGGGAACTGCTCCCACAGCTTGTAGAACAGGGACACGCTGAGGGTGGACACCACCGAGATCTTGATGAACCGGCCGCCCAGATACTTGAAGGCCAGCAGGTAACAGGTGAGGTCCAGCACCGGGGTGATGAACGCGGGGGACACCCCCAGCCAGTGCTCGATCAACAGCATCAGGCCCATGACGCCGCCCTCGGTGATGCCGGTCTGCTGATGGATGTTGTGGATGCCGAAGGTGCAGATCATCGCGCCCAGCACGATCAGACCCACCCGCCGCAGCGTCAGGCCGTCCAGCAGACGGCGGCCCAGACCGGCGGCGGTGGTTTTCAGATTGCGAGACATAATAAACTCCTCTTGCTTTTTCAAATGATTTCTGTACACTGTTAGTATAAACGATATAGTAACTATAATGTCAAGGGGGCGCGGCATGGAAAAGAAAGACAACCTGTTCTCCATCGGCGAGGTGGCGAAGTATCAGAACATCTCCAAGCAGACCTTGATCTTTTACGACAAGGCGGGGGTGTTCCGGCCCGCCTGGGTGGACCCGGCCAACGGCTACCGCTACTACAGCGCCAGCCAGCTGGACTATCTGGACACCATCCTGATCATGAAGCAGATCGGCTTTTCCCTTCAGGAGATCAAAGACCATATGCAGCACTACGACCTGGACAGCAGCCTGGCCATGCTCCGCCGCCAGCTGGACGTGATCGACCAGAAGGTGGCCGGGCTGAAACAGGTCCGCCGCCGGGTGCAGAACCGCTGCGACCAGATGGAGGCCGCCCGGGCCCACTGCGCGCCCGGCCAGCCGGAGATCGAGCTGGAGGACGCCCCCGAACAGGAGCTGTTCTGCCTGCCGGTGGAGCCGCCCTATACCATGCGGGAGATCAGCATTGCCACCAAGCAGTGCTTTGCCCGCGCTGCGGCCGGGGCTCTGCCGGTGTTCTATCAGTGCGGGGTGGTGGTGCCGCTGGAAAAGATCCGCGCCGGGCGGTACACCGAAGCGGCTCTGGCCTTCCTGCCGATGGAGCGGGCGGGGCAGGAAAGCTGTGTCCGGCGGCTGCCGGCGGGACGGCGGGCCTGCATCTACCATGTGGGCGATTACCTCTCGGTGGGCCGCTCCTACGAAAAGCTGCTGGCATGGTGCGGGGAGCAGGGGCTGCGCGTCTGCTCCGACTCCTACGAGTTTTGCATCAACGACTACCTGACCACCCACGACGAGAGCGAATATATCACCAAAATCGCGTTTTATGTGAAAGAGCAAGCATAACAAAAAGGCCCCCCGGGTGTTTTCTTCCCGGCGGGGCCTGTGCTGTTATTCGGCTGTGTGGGAGAAGCGGCGGCCGGAAGGCGCCTGCTCCGGCTCGGGCGGGACGGGGCGCGGGGTGAGCCGCACTTCGGTCACGCGGCGGCGGGCCGCATGGGTGACTACGCCTGTGTAATGGCCCAGCTGGAAGCCGTCCCCCACCTTGGGCAGGTGGCCGGTCAGGTCCTGCAGCAGGCCGTTGACGGTGTTGGAGTCGGTCTCCTGCGGCGGGATGTCCAGCTTTTCGTACAGATCGTCCACGCTGGCGGTGCCGGCCACCAGCCAGCTGCCGTCCTTCTGGGGGCGGAAGTCCTCGACGGCCTCGTCGTGCTCGTCCCAGATCTCGCCCACCAGTTCTTCCAGGATGTCCTCCAGGGTGATGATGCCCTCGGTGCCGCCGTACTCGTCCACCACCACGGCCATGTGGTGGTGTTCCTCGCGGAAGGTGCGCAGCATGGAGGAGATCTTGGTGGCGCCGGTGGTAAAGAGGGCCGGCGTCACCAGGGCGTGCAGGGAGGTCAGGCCCCGCATCCGCGCCTTGGAAAAGTCCTTTTCGTGGACCACGCCCACGATGTCGTCGATGGTGCCGTGGTAGACCGGCAGGCGGGAGTAGCCTGTCTCGGCAAAGACCTCGGCCAGCTCATTAAAAGAGACGGTGTCCTTGACGGCCACCACGTCCACACGGGGGGTGAGGATCTCGCCCACTTCCACGTCGTCAAACTCGATGGCGCTGCGGATCAGTTCGCCCTCGCGGTCGGTCAGCTCGCCTTCGCTCTCCGCCTCCGACACCATGGTGATGAGCTCGCCCTCGGTGATGGAATCGGGCTCGGCCTTGCTGTGGAAACAGTGGGTGACCAGCTTGTTCCACAGGCCGAACAGGCCGGTGAGGGGGGTGAGCAGGGGGATGAAAAAGCGCATGGCCGGCACCGACGCGGTGGCCACCTTTTCGGGGATCTCACGGGCCATGCTGCGGGGCCCGATCTCGCCGAACAGCAGGATGACCACCGCCAGCACCACCGCCGAAACGATGGTGCCCCGCAGGGCCCCCAGGGGCCGGATCAGGAGCAGGACGCCCAGCGAGGCGGCCGCCAGGTTGGCGATGGTGTCGCCTACCAGGATGGTGGAAAAGAGCTTGTCGTGCTGCTGCGCCATGGCCAGCACCCGCGCGGCGGCTGCGTCCCCGTCCTCGGCGCGGCTTTTGAGCCGGATCTCGTTCAGGGAGGAAAAGGCGGTCTCGACGGCCGAGAAAAAGCCCGACAGGGCGATCAGGGCCACCATCACCGCGAGGGCCAGAATACTGCCATCGTCCATAATGGATAGATCAACTCCACTTTCTTGATTTGGTTTGGATACAAAAAAGCGCCTTCCACCGCCGGCTTCCGACGATGGAAAGCGCTTTCTAGCTCTTATGATAGCATACTCGGGCGGCGGTTGCAAGCAAAACGCAGATTTTGACCGCCGCTTTACCCCGCGTTTACGCCAGGGTGAAGCTGCTGCCGTCCCAGTCTACCGTCAGCGTAGAGCCCTCGGCAAAGTTGCCGGCGATGATGGCTTTGGCCACGATGGTCTCGATCCGGCTCTGGATGAACCGCTTGATGGGCCGTGCGCCGTAGACGCTGTCGTAGGCGGCGTCCAGGATGGCGTCGCAGGCCGCGTCGGTGACTTCCAGCTTGAGGTGCTTGCCCTCGTCCATGCGGCGGCGCAGGTCGGCCAGCTGCAGGTGGACGATCTGACGGGCTTCGTCCTTGGTCAGGCTCTTGTAGTAGACGATCTCGTCCAGACGGTTGAGGAACTCGGGGCGGAACTTCGAGCGCAGCAGGGCGTCGATCTGCTGGCGGGCCTCCGCGCTCAGCTTGTTGGAGCCGGAAGCGCGGCGCTGCTCCAGGTCGTTCAGGATGATGTCGCTGCCGAGGTTGGACGTCAGGATGATGATGGTGTTCTTGAAGTCCACCGTCCGGCCCTGGCTGTCGGTGATGCGGCCGTCGTCCAGCACCTGCAGCAGGATGTTGAACACATCGGGATGGGCCTTTTCCACCTCGTCGAACAGCACCACGCTGTAGGGTTTGCGGCGGACCGCCTCGGTCAGCTGGCCGCCCTCCTCATAGCCGACGTATCCCGGAGGCGCGCCGATCAGGCGGCTGACGCTGAACTTCTCCATATACTCGGTCATGTCGATGCGGATCAGGTTCTTCTCGCTGTCGAACAGGCTCTCGGCCAGGGCCTTGGCCAGCTCGGTCTTGCCCACGCCGGTGGGGCCCAGGAACAGGAAGCTGCCGATGGGCCGGTTGGGGTTGGCGATGCCGGCGCGGCTGCGCAGGATGGCCTCGCTCACCTTGGTGACGGCCTCGTCCTGGCCGATGACCCGCTTATGCAGCACGTCGGCCAGATGCAGCAGCTTCTCCCGCTCGCCTTCCACCAGCTTTTCCACCGGGATGCCGGTCCAGCGGGCCACGATGCGGGCGATCTCCTCGTCGGTGACGCGGTCCCGCAGCAGGCTGGCCTCCTTCTTTTCGGCAGCCAGCTTTTCCTCGGCGGCCAGCTGCTTCTGCAGCTCGGGCAGGCGGCCGTATTTCAGCTCGGCGGCCTTGTTCAGGTCATATTCGCGCTGGGCCTTTTCGATGGCGGCATTGGTCTGCTCGATCTGCTCGCGCAGGGACTGCACCTTGCTGATGGCGTTCTTTTCGTTCTCCCACTGGGCCTTCATCTGGCGGAACTTATCCTGCAGCTCGGCCAGTTCCTTTTCGATGTCCTTCAGGCGGCTCTGGCTGAGGGCGTCGGTCTCCTTTTTCAGGCTGACCTGCTCGATCTGCAGCTGGGTGATCTTGTGGGCCATGTCGTCCATTTCGCTGGGCATGCTCTCCATTTCGGTCTTGATCATGGCGCAGGCTTCATCCACCAGGTCGATGGCCTTGTCGGGCAGGAAGCGGTCGGTGATATACCGGTCGCTGAGGGTGGCGGCGGCGATCAGCGCGCTGTCGTTGATCTTGACGCCGTGGAACACTTCGTACCGCTCTTTCAGGCCGCGCAGGATGGAAATGGTGTCCTCCACGGTGGGTTCGTCCACCATCACCGGCTGGAACCGCCGCTCGAGGGCGGGGTCCTTCTCGATGTACTGGCGGTACTCGTCCAGGGTGGTGGCGCCGATGCAGTGCAGCTCGCCTCGGGCCAGCATGGGCTTGAGCAGGTTGCCCGCGTCCATGGCGCCGTCGGTCTTGCCGGCGCCCACGATGGTGTGCAGCTCGTCGATAAAGAGGATGATCTGGCCTTCGCTCTTTTTGACCTCGTTCAGGACGCTCTTGAGCCGCTCCTCAAACTCGCCGCGGTACTTGGCGCCGGCCACCAGCGCGCCCATGTCCAGGCTGAAGATGGTGCGGCCCTTCAGGTTTTCGGGCACGTCCCCGCGGACGATCCGCTCGGCCAGGCCCTCGGCGATGGCGGTCTTGCCGACGCCGGGCTCGCCGATCAGGCAGGGGTTGTTTTTGGTCTTGCGGGACAGGATGCGGATGACGTTGCGGATCTCCTGGTCACGGCCGATGACGGGGTCCAGCTTCTGCTTGCGGGCCAGGTCCACCAGGTCCTGGCCGTACTTCTGCAGGGCGTTGTAGGTGTCCTCGGGGTTGTCGGTGGTCACGCGCTGGTTGCCGCGCACGCCGCTGAGCACCTTGAGGAAGCTGTCCTTGGTGATGCCAAAGGCGCGGAACAGGCCCGCGGTGTTGGAGTTGGTCTCGCTCAGCAGGCCGAGCATCAGGTGCTCGACGCTGATGAACTCATCCTTCATGGCCTTGGCCTCGCGGGCGGCGGCGCTCAGCACCTTGTCGGCGGCCTGGGAGATATAGATCTTGTCGGGGTCGCGGCCCGAGCCGGACACCCGGGGCAGGCCGGACAGCTTTTCGGCCACAGCGGCGGTGAAGCTGCCGGGGTCCACGTTCATTTTCTGGAGCAGCTGGGGGATCAGCCCGTTCTCCTGGCTGGCGATGGCCAGCAGCAGGTGTTCGGGCTCCAGGGCGTTGTGCTGGTACTCCACGGCCAGCTGCTGGGCGGCCTGGATGGCCTCGATGGTTTTCTGGGTATACTGGTTGGTGTTCATATGCTTTCCCTCCAATCTTGCCGGGCGTCCCGGCGGATGATGGAATTATCACTGAATGCGCAGGTCTGCTAATGCGCTAGCTGGGGCTCTGCGCTCTGTTGTATGTCTGCTTCATAGGTTGCCTCCTGCTGAGCTGTTAGCACTCTAGCTTTAAGACTGCTAATAGTATACGCCGCCGCGGCCCTTCTGTCAAGAGGGGGAAGGGGCGGAAACGGGGCGTTCACAAAAAATTTACGGATGGGCGGTTTGACAAATTTCCCGCATACAGGCGCTTTTCTGTTGGTAGGGAAGCTGAAAAGCGGCGCGCGCCCTTGTCATGCCGGCGCTGAATGTGCTATAATCATACTGACCAAGTAGCATATATGCCGCCCGTCCCGGCGCGGCATGGCCGCTTTTGAAGATTACCAATGGAGGGATGTTAGCAATGGAAACCTACGGCATCGAGAAATACGGTATCATCGGCCCGAAGGCTGTCTACCGCAACCTGACCCCGGCCGCTCTGACCGAGGCAGCGCTGCGGCGCGGCGAGGGCACCCTGAGCAAGACCGGCGCGCTGGTGGTCACCACCGGCAAGTACACCGGCCGCTCGCCCAACGACAAATTCATCGTGGATACCGAGGGCGTGCACAACGAGATCGCCTGGGGCAAGGTGAACAAGCCCATCAGCCGCGAGAAGTTTGACGCCATCAAGGGCAAAGTGGCCGCTTACCTGCAGGGCCGCGAGATCTTCATCTTCGACGGCTATGCCGGCGCCGATCCCAAGTACACCAAGAAGTTCCGCATCATCAACGAGCTGGCCAGCCAGAACCTGTTCATCCATCAGCTGCTGATCCGGCCCACCGCCGAGCAGCTGGCCGGCTACGGCGAGCCTGACTACACCATGCTGGTGGCCCCCGGCTTCAAGTGCGACCCCGAGGTGGACGGCGTCAACAGCGAGGCCGCCATCATGATCGACTACGAGGCCCACATGATCGTCATCGCCGGCAGCCAGTACAGCGGCGAGATCAAGAAGAGCGTGTTCTCCACCATGAACTACGTCATGACCAAGGAGAACGTCCTGCCCATGCACTGCTCGGCCAACATGGACCCCGAGACCCATGAGACCGCCGTCTTCTTCGGCCTGTCCGGCACCGGCAAGACCACCCTGTCCGCCGACCCCGGCCGCAAGCTGATCGGCGACGACGAGCACGGCTGGAGCCCCGACGGCATCTTCAACTTCGAGGGCGGCTGCTACGCCAAGTGCATCAACCTGAAGGAAGAGAACGAGCCCGACATCTACCGCGCCATCAAGTTCGGCTCCCTGGTCGAGAACGTGGTCATGGACCCCGAAACCCGTGAGCTGGACTTTGACGACGACAGCCTGACCGAGAACACCCGCGTGGGCTACCCCGTGGACTATATCTCCAACGCCCAGATCCCCGGCGAGGGCGGCATCCCCAAGGTGGTCATCTTCCTGACCGCCGACGCCTTCGGCGTCCTGCCCCCGATCAGCCGCCTGAGCAAGGAGGCCGCCATGTACCACTTCGTGACCGGCTTCACCTCCAAGCTGGCCGGCACCGAGCGCGGCATCACCGAGCCCCAGCCCACCTTCTCCACCCTGTTCGGCGAGCCCTTCATGCCCATGGACCCCCAGGTCTACGCCAAGATGCTGGGCGACAAGCTGGACCAGTACGGCACCAAGGTCTACCTGGTGAACACCGGCTGGGCAGGCGGCAGCGCCGCTGCAGGCGCCAAGCGGATGAAGCTGAGCTACACCCGCGCCATGGTCACCGCAGCCCTGAACGGCAGCTTTGACAACGTCGAGTTCAAGCACCACGACGTGTTCAATGTGGACTACCCCACCAGCTGCCCCGGCGTGCCCGACGAGATGCTGGACGCCCGCGGTATGTGGGCCGACAAGGCTGCCTACGACGAGCAGGCCAACAAGCTGGCCAATATGTTCGCCGAGAACTTTGCCAAGAAGTATCCCCACATGGCCCCCGAGATCGCCAACGCCGGCCCCCGCGCCAAGTAATGGTACCTGTAACAGGTAGCAAATAACAAAACAGCCGCCGCCCCGTAACAAGGGCGGCGGCTTTGTTTTGTCAAAAATGCTCTGTCAAAAGAAGATCACTCGTTCTGGGCGGCGCAGGAGTTCTCGGCGTCGGTGAGCAGCGCGCGCTCGCGGATCTTTTCCAGGGTCTGCTCGCTGAGGATGTGCTCGGCCTTGCAGGCGTCCTCGGCAGCGGTCTTTTCGTCCACCCCCAGCTGGATGAAAAAGTGGGTCAGCAGGCGGTGGCGGCCATAGATCCGCTCGGCGATCTCCTGGCCCGAGGGCAGCAGCGTCAGGTTGCCCTCGCCGTCCACCGCGATGTAGCCGTTCTCCCGCAGCTTTTTCATGGCGATGCTGACGCTGGCCTTGGTAAAGCCCAGCTCATTGACGACGTCGATCGAGCGCACTTTGCCCTGGCGCTCGGTGAGCATCAGGATGGTCTCCAGATAATCTTCCGCGGACTGATGGATCGTCATGGTTGGTTCTGCCTCCTGTTTCTGCCCCGGGGGAACCTCCGCCCCAAAAGGGCATGATGAATAGAATTTATACTAGCATATCACATCATGGCCGGCAGTGCAAGAGGGGGAGACTGTTTCGGCGAACAAACCGGGCCCGCCGTCCTTGTTACAGGCTGGCCAGGTACGCGGCCGGGCCCGACTCGTAGAGGTCGCCGCCCACGCTGTCCAAAATGACGGTCAGGGGCATATCCTCCACTTCCAGTCGGCGGACCGCCTCGCACCCGAGGTCGGGCCAGGCGATCACTTCCAGGCTGCGGACGCTTTTGGCCATCAGGGCCCCGGCCCCGCCCAGGGCGGCCAGGTAGACCGCGCCGTTGCGGCGGACGGCGGTCTTGACGGCGGCGTCCCGCTTGCCCTTGCCGATCATGATCTTGTTGCCCAGGTCCAGCAGGCGGGGGGACATGCTGTCCATCCGGCCCGAGGTGGTGGGCCCGGCCGAGCCGATCACCTGGCCGGGGCGCTCGGGGGTGGGGCCGACGTAATAGATGGCGCTGCCTTCCAGCGGGAAAGGCAGGGCCTCGCCGGCGTCCAGGGCTTCCATCATCCGCTTGTGGGCCTGGTCCCGGGCGGTGTATACCACCCCCGACAGCAGCACGGTGTCCCCGGCCCGCAGGGGGGCCAGGTCGGCGGCGGTGCAGGGGGCTGTGAGCTTGTATTCCATGAATGAAGCCCTCCTTTTACAGCTGGGCCGTGGCCCGGCGGGTGACATGGCAGGAAACGTTGACGGCGACGGGCAGGCCGGCTACATGGGTGGGCATCTGCTCGATGGCCAGGCCCAGGCAGGTGGTTCTGCCGCCGAAGCCCTGCGGCCCGATGCCCAGCGCGTTGATCTCGCCCAGCAGCTCCTGTTCCAGCGCGGCGTAATAGGGGTCGGGGTTGGGCACGTCCAGGGGGCGCAGCAGGGCCTTTTTGGCCAGGTAGGCCACCTTGTCAAAGCTGCCGCCCACCCCGACGCCCAGGATGACCGGCGGGCAGGGGTTGGAGCCGGCCTGCCGCACCGTATCCACCACAAAGCGCTTGAAGCCCTCGACGCCGTCGGCGGGCTTGAGCATGGCGATGCGGCTCATGTTCTCGCTGCCAAAGCCCTTGGGGGCCACAGTCACCTTGCAGCCGTCGCCGTCCACCAGATGGACGGTGATGGCGGCGGGGGTGTTGTCGCCGGTGTTGCCCCGGCGCAGGGGGTCGGCCACGATGCTCTTGCGCAGGTAGCCGTCGGTATATCCCCGGCGCACCCCTTCGTGGATGGCGGCCTCAAAGCTGCCCTCGATGTGGACGCCGGTGCCCAGCTCCACAAAGACGCAGGCCATGCCGGTGTCCTGGCAGATGGGCAGGCCGGCTTCGCTGGCGGCCCCGAGGTTGGACCACAGCAGGTCCAGGGTGGTCCTGGCCAGGGGCCAGGGTTCGGCGGCGCGGGCCGCGTCCAGGGCGGCCTGCACGTCGGCGGGCAGGCGGGTGTTGGCCTCGATGCAGAGGGCCGCCACCGCCTCGGTCAGTGTTTCGGCGGGAATGGTGCGCATGGCGATCCCTCCTTACAGCCGGGCTGCGCCGGTCTCGCGGGCAGCTTTGGCCACCGCAGCGGCCACGCTCTCGGCCACACGGGGGTCGAACGCGCCGGGGATGATGTACTCGTCGCTGCGCTCATCGTCGGTGATGAGGTCGGCGATGGCGTAGGCGGCGGCCAGCTTCATCTGGTCGTTGATGTCGCGCGCCCGCACCGACAGCGCCCCCTTGAACAGCCCGGGGAAGCACAGGACGTTGTTCACCTGGTTGGGGAAATCGCTGCGCCCGGTGGCGATGACCCGGACGCCCCCGGCCTTGGCCTCATCGGGCATGATCTCGGGGGTGGGGTTGGCCATGGCAAAGACGATGGCGTCTTTGGCCATATGGCGGCACATTTCAGCGGTCAGGCAGCCGGGCTTGGAGACGCCGATAAAGACGTCCGCCCCCTCGATGGCCTCGGCCAGGCCGCCCTTGATCTGGCGGGGGTTGGTCACTTCGCCCAGCCAGTTCTTGTGGGCCTCGGCGCTGTTGCAGCCCTTGTAAAGGGTGCCGAACTGGTCCACCGCGACGATGTCTTTGACCCCGGCGGTCATCAGCATCTTGATGATGGCGGTGCCGGCCGCGCCGGGTCCGTTCAGGACGATGTGCACATCCTCCGTCTTTTTGCCCACCACCCGCAAAGCGTTGATAAGGGCGGCGGTGACTACGATGGCGGTGCCGTGCTGGTCGTCGTGAAAGACCGGGATGTCCAGCTCTTTTTCCAGAGTCTGCTCGATCTCAAAGCACTCGGGGCTCTTGATGTCCTCCAGGTTGATGCCGCCGAAAGTGGGGGCGATGGCCCGGCAGGCCGCGATGACGCTGGCCGCGTCGGGGGCGTCGATGCAGACGGGGAAGGCGTCCACCCCGCCGAACTGCTTGAACAGCACCGCTTTGCCCTCCATCACCGGCAAAGCCGCCTCGGGGCCGATGTTGCCCAGGCCCAGCACCGCCGTGCCGTTGGAGACGACGGCCACCATGTTGCCCTTGAAGGTGTAGCGGTAGACGTCGTCGGGCTGGGCCGCGATCTTGCGGCAGGGCTCGGCCACGCCGGGGGTGTAGGCGGTGGCCAGGTCGTCTCGGCTGCGCACGTCCACCTTGCTGACGATGCCCACCTTGCCGTGATGGGCCTCGTGCATTTCCAATGCTGCCTTGTTGTAATCCATAGGGGGTTCCTCCTCGATATCCATGTTTTTCTTATTTTAGCACAAAGGGGCAGGGCTTTTCTACCTGTCCGGGGCCGTGCTGCGTGATTTTTATGGGAATTTTGTTAAAGAACTTTCTTTTTTAACAATGTTCCGGTATACTGGGAGGCGTCTTGGCACATGACCCATCAAAATCAGGAGGTTTTACCTTTGTTGAAACAGCTTCGTTCTGCCGCGGCTCTGGCCGCGGCCCTTGCCCTCGCCGTGACCGCGGCGGGCTGCGGCGCTTCTTCGTCCTCGTCCCAGGCCACCAGCTCGGAGGTCCTGGGCCCCGCCGCCAACTACGACTATCAGAACTTTACCTACAGCCAGGGCCTGACCGGCGACGGCCACTGGGAAGGGGTGCGTGCGCTGGATTACGTCACCCTGCCCGAGGACTACGCGGCCATCCCCCTCAAACAGGCGGACATCGAGCCCTCGGAGGAGGAGATCCAGACCCAGTGGGATAACCTGCTGGAGTCCAACCGCATCCAGCAGCCGGTGACCGGCCGGGCCGCCGAGGACGGCGACATCGCCAACATCGACTACAGCGGCACGGTGGACGGGGTGGTCTTTACCGGCGGCACCGCCGAGGGCTATGACCTGACCCTGGGCAGCGGCACCTTCATCTCCGGCTTTGAGGAGCAGATCGTGGGCCACAACGTGGGGGACAGCTTTGACGTGACCGTCACCTTCCCCGACGGCTACGGCGACTCCACCGACGAGGACGGCAACGTCGTCACCCTGTCGGGCAAAGAGGCGGTGTTCCACGTCACCCTGAACAGCCTGGCGGTCAGCGTCCTGCCCGAGGCCACCGACGCCTGGGTGGAGGAGAACTTCGGCGCGTCCAACGACCTGCACACGGTGGCGGACGTGGACCAGTATTTCCACGACAGCCTCTACAGCTCCAACCTGACCAACGCCGTGGTGGACTACCTGACCGAGAACAGCACCGTGTCCAGCATCCCCGAAGTGGTGCTGAACTACCAGGTGTGCAGCCAGCTGAGCTATTATAACAGCTACGCGGCCATGTTCGGCTACGAGACGCTGGACGAGTTCCTCGCTGGCTTCATGGGCTACGACAACGCCGACGCCCTGCTAGCCGACACCGAGCAGGACGTGCTGAACAGCTGCAACCAGCTGCTGATCTTCCAGGCGGTGGCCGAGAGCCTGGACCTGGCCCCCACTGAGGCCGAGCTGGAGACTTACGCCGGCTACGCCGAGAGCATGGGCGAAGGCTACGTCCACCTGCTGGCCCTGCAGGACAGCGTCCTGTCCGCCCTGCGCGATGGCGCAGTGGTCAGCTGAAGCCGAACAGCCCGCATTTCCGGGTTGCAATTTGACCCAGACAGTCGTATAATAAGCATAGGAACGCAAAGAAAGGGAGTGAGCGCCATGAGCGGCCGTGAATTTGCCAAAAGCCTGATCGACCGGATCCCGGAGAGCAAAATGATGTACATCATTGCGTACCTGCAGGGGGCGGCTTTGCCGGATGAAACGCCGAACGCCGAGACCCGCGCAGCCATCGAGGAAGTGGACGGCATGATCGCAGCCGGCAAAGGCGAACACTTTGCCGGTTCGACGGCGGATTTCTTCAGCCAGCTGCTGGAGGAGTGAGCCGATGCTGCAGCTGAATGTTTCGTCCCGCTTCAAACGTGATTTGAAGCTGTGCCAAAAGCGGCGGCTGGATATTGCTTTGCTCCAAAAGGCAGTCGATACCCTGCGGATCCCGGCGCCTCTGCCGGTCAAAAACAGGGACCACCTCTTGACCGGGGATTACACCGGCTGCCGGGAGTGCCATATCCAGCCGGACTGGCTGCTGATCTACCGGGTAGCGGGAGAAGAACTGTATCTTGTCCGCACCGGCACCCACACCGACTTGTTTGATCTGTGAACCGCCGGCGGTCAGCTGAAGCCACAGCCAAAATGAGAGAAAGCGCCCCGCGGGAGCATCACTCCTGCGGGGCGCTTTTGCGCGTTATTGGCGGTTGAGGTAGTCCTTTTCGAGGGAGAAGCCGCGGCCGCGGACCTCGGTCACTTCGCTGACGATCATGAAGCAGGCGGGGTCGATGGCGTGGACCAGCCGTTCCAGCCGGGGCAGCTCCCGGGGGGAGATGACGGTCAGCAGCAGCTGGCCGGGCTGGCGCAGATAGCCGCCCTCGGCCGCAAGCAGGGTGACGCCCCGGTCCAGCTCGGAGAGGATGGCGGAGCGCAGCTCGTCGGTGCGGGCGCTGACCAGCTTGACCTCGGTGCGGCGGCTGCCCAGCAGGATCACTTTGTCCAGCACGATGGAGTAGGCGAAGACCAGCACCACCCCGTAGAGCACCTGCGCTTTTGGGCTGGAAACGGCCTGCGCGAACAGGATCAGCAGGTCAAAGACGGTCATGCTGGCGGCCACCGGGATGCGGAAATATTTTTGCAGCACCAGCGGCGGGATGTCCATGCCGCCGGTCGAGCCGCCCACCCGGATCACGATGCCCAGCGCCCCGCCGATGCCCAGCCCGGCGAAAATGGTGCACAGGAACAGATCGTCGGTGAGGACGTACCCGGCGAACAGCCGCTCCCACACCGCCAGGGTGAGGGGGGATAAAAAGGTGCTGGCCAGGGTGGAAAGGGCAAAGCGCCGCCCCAGCAGCACCCAGCCCGCCAGCAGCATGGCGACGTTGACGGCCAGCAGCACCCCCGACACCGGCACGCCGGTGAGGCGGTTAGCTGCCAGGGCGATGCCGGTGGCCCCGCCGGTGATGAGGCCGGAAGGCATCAGGAAAAGGACGACGGTCAGGGAGTACAGCGCGTTGCCGGCCAGCAGGGCCAGGGCCGTCCGGGCCAGACGGCCCCGTTCGCTGGATTGGATCATGGCGGACACCTCCTTGGTCAGTATGCCACAGAGAAAAGAAAATGCCCCGCGTCCGCCAAAAACAGCCGGCGCGGGACAAAACTTATTGTATCAGAAAGGGCAGCCGGGGTCAAGGCTCAGACCTTGAGCTCCTGCTCCCCGAGCACGTCCGAAGTGGGGGTGCCAAAGGTGGGGATGTTGGCGTAGGGGTCGGTGGTGTCTTCAGGGGGCAGAGCCTTCATGTACTCGTCCATGGCGACGGCCACGTCCTTGGCCATGGCCACCGCCTCGACCACCGTGCGGGCGCCCTTGACCGCGTCGCCGCCCGCAAAGACGCCGGGCCGGGTGGTGCGGCCGTCGTGGTCCACCGTCAGCAGGCCCTTTTTGTTGGTGTCGATGCCGGTGGTGGTCTCGATCAGGGCGCTCTCCGAGCCCTGGCTGACCGAGATGATGACGCCGGTGTGGGGGTAGAAGGTCTCGCTGCCCTCCACCTGCACAAAGGTGCCGTCGGGCTGCTTGACGGTGTCGCGGCAGATCAGGCCGTTGTCCCGGATCTCGACCGGGGCCTTGCAGAACCGGAAGCCCACGCCCTCCAGCTTGGCGTAGCTGACCTCGTAGTTGGAGGCGCTGATGCAGCTCTCGTCCCGGCGGGCGTAGCAGGTGACGTGCCGCGCGCCGTTGCGGATGGCGGTGCGGGCGCAGTCCATGGCCGAGTTGCCCACGCCGATGACGGCGATGTTGTCACCCAGGCGGAAGGCTTTGCTGTTGGCCAGGTAGTCGATGCCGAAGGCGACGTTGCCCAGGCTCTCGCCCTTGATGTGCATGGCGTTGGCTTTCCACAGGCCCGCGCCGATGAAGATGCTCTTGTAGCCGTCCCGGAACAGATCGTCGATGGTCAGGGTGCGGCCGATCTCGGTGTTGGTGCGCACCTTGATGCCCTTCAGCTCGAGGTGGCGGTACTGGAAGTCGTCCAGGACGCTGTCGGGCAGGCGGTAGTTGGGGATGCCGTACCGCATGACGCCGCCGATCTTGTCGCGCGCCTCGAAGATGGTGATGTCGTAGCCCCAGCGGGCCAGCAGCACCGCGATGGTCAGGCCGGCCGGGCCTGACCCGATGATGGCCGCGCGCATCCCGTTTTTGGGGGCGGGGCCCGCCACCATCTTGTTGGCGTAGGTGGTGGAGATGTAGTTTTCGATCACCGAGAAGTGGACCGGGTCATGGCTGGGCATCCGGTTGCGGATGCAGTGGCCCTCGCACTGCTTTTCGTGGTCGCAGACCAGGCTGCACACGGTGGTCAGGGGGTTGTTTTCAAACAGCATCCGGCCGGCCTTGTCCATTTCGCCGGCTTTCAGCAGGCGGATGGCCTCGGGGATGTTGGTGTGGATGGGGCAGCCCTGCTGGCACATGGGATTTTTGCAGCCGAGGCAGCGGTTGGCCTCGTCCAGAACGTGTAACGCCATTGTGTTCCTCCTTGCTTCCGAATCGGGTGTGTTGTATCCAAGAACGCTACTATAATAATACACCCATCTGCCCCGTCCGCGCAATGACGGATTTACTGATTTTCCAGGACAGTTTTTGGCTTTTTCGCCGAAGGCAGCAAGCGCAAAAAATCCGGCCTGACCCGCGGACGGGGTACAGACCGGACAGAGGGGCAGAGCGGGCTGCACCCCGCCGGAGCAGGGCGCGGCGCGCGGCCCGGAAAATTCAGTTGAACTTGACGATCTTGCGGGCCAGCCGGTAGCCCAGGACCGTCACCTTGTCCCCGCCGGGGAACTTGAGGTTGGTGGCGCCGCCCAAAGACAGTTTGATCCGCCGGTAGACCCGGGGGCTGACCCGCTCTTTCAGGTAGGCCCACAGGTCAGCCTTTTTCTGTTTGGCCTCGGGGCTGCCGTCCAGGATCAGGAAGATGCCGCTGATGGCCATCATGGTGGAAAGGTACTGGGTCATATAGCTGCACAGGCGGGCCTGCTCGGGGGGCAGGGCGTCCAGGTCCTGGCAGTCGATCATGTAGCGGGTGACGCGCAGCTGCTGGTCCACCCGCTTGACCATCACGCTCTCGTTGACGCTCTGGTCGGCCCGGCCGATGAAGTAGCGGTACAGGTCCAGATTCATGTAGTACATACTCTTGACGTAGGGCAGGGGCTGGTAGACGAAGATGTTGTCCACATAGAAAGTGTGCTTGGGCAGCACCATCCCGCAGCGGCGCAGCACCTCGGTGCGGTAGATGACCGAGTGCATCAGGATGTTCTGGTCGGGGCGGAAGCGGCCCACGTGCATCCAGGTGAACAGCCGGTTCTGAGGGAACACGTTGGTGTAGCGGACGGTGTGGCTGGTGCCGTCCTCCACGTGCTCGTAGACGTAGTTGCAGAACAGCAGGTCGGGGGCGGTGCCGCGGTGCAGCAGCAGGCGCAGCCGGTCCAGCACTTTTTCCAGCGCTTCGGTGTCCAGCCAGTCGTCGCTGTCCACGACCTTGTAATAAAGGCCGGTGGCGTTGCGGATGCCCTGGTTGACCCCCTCGCCGTGGCCGCCGTTCTCCTGGTGGATGGCCCGGACGATGGAGGGGTATTGGGCGGCGTATTCGTCGCAGATGGCGGGGGTGTCGTCCTTGGTCGAACCGTCGTCGATCAGGATGATCTCGGCGTCCTCGCCGGCGGTGAGCAGGGTGTCGACGCAGTGGCGCATATAGGCCGCGGAGTTATAGCACGGCACGGCAAAGGTGATGAGTTTTTGTTCCATAAAGGCTCCTTCTCCATAAAAGGCGGCGGGCATGGCCCGGCCGCAGCGGCTGCATGAGCTTGCAGGGAAGCTGCGCCTGTCCTGCCGTTTGGAGCAGGCAGGCACTGTCTGCGCTTATTATACCATGCCGTGCGGCAAAAATCCATCCGCCGGTAAGAACTGGCCCCCAAGCCAGAAATGTGGTATACTGCCTGCAGCAGGATAAGGAGGAGGCCGCTGGATGGAAAGCAAGCAGGACGTTTTGAAAAAGGTGTTCGGGTATGACAGCTTCCGGCCGGGGCAGGCCGAGATCGTGGACGCGGCCCTGGCGGGCCGGGACGTGCTGGCGGTCATGCCCACCGGGGCGGGCAAGTCGGTGTGCTATCAGGTGCCGGCGTTGCTGCTGCCGGGGGTGACGCTGGTGGTCAGCCCCCTCATCAGCCTGATGCAGGA
>ERZ1090880.135-NODE-135-length-45716-cov-9.301001_pt1 | contig 45716 bp, 27 predicted proteins | sample MGYA00478471_ERZ1090880 | MGnify/ENA primary metagenome ERZ1090880 (study PRJEB33644, sample SAMEA5815734) | chicken gut metagenome | biome: Chicken; feature: Gastrointestinal Tract; material: Caecum | place: Ireland | collected 2019-01-01 | study: A study of the... | reverse complement strand
ATCACAAAGGGACATACTACGCCTTGTAGTGTGAGCTCTCAATTTCCCTTTGTGAGAAATATGATATGTCGCAGTATCGAGAGCTGCATGAAATAGGGATGCCGTCCTCGAAAGAGGGCGGCATTTTTTATTTAAGTTTCACTATTTTCCGATATGTTCTGGGCGAGTTGCATTCGCCATTTATTCGGCGTGATATTGTAGAACGATTTGAAAATACGGATATAGGCGCTTTGGTCAGCAAAAACAAGACGGTGTGCGATTTTAGAAATCGGAATATCGATATTGGAAAGCAACGTCGTGGAATAGCGACATTTGCAAAAATGGATATAGTCCGTCAGCGTTTTTTGCGTGTATTTCTTGAATTGGCGGCAAATATAGCTTTGGTTATAACCGACTGTTTTGATAATTTCGGGAATACTCATTGTCATGTAGTTTTCGCGGTTCAAGTTCGCAAGCAAATGATTGAGCCATTCGGGATATTCGGCTTTCTCGTAAATTTGATGCTCCAAAGCAGCGCATAATATGTGTGATACGATGACGGAGTGCATATAATCGAAGTCATCGTTTCTGCCTGCGTAGGTATTAAGCAGTGATTCTAATCGGTGCGTTTCTGTTTTGGAAAGATTGACGAATAGCGGCGTTTCACCGTTCAGTAAATCGGAATATAAGTTGTCCTGCAATGCGTTGCAGAGCCGTTCCATTTTTTCAGGAGGAATATAAATGTCGCGGTGAAGATAGTTGGAAGTCTCCAAATCTTCGGGAGTTTTTGTTTGGATAGGGGAAATACAGTGTACGTCGTCGGGACGAAGAATAAAAACGCTTCCGCGGCTCATTTCTATCGGACGTCGGTCGGGAAAGCGTTGCAAGCTGTTGCCTCGGATCACCAGACAAATTTCCCAAAAATTATGTTTGTGATATTCCTGCGTGACGTGCCAAACGGTATTGGTAAGATAATTTCTTTTGAAAATGAATTTGAATCCGTTATCAATCGTCAAAGAATAATCGGAATTTGCATTGAGTTTTTTTAGGATATAAACGGGAATTTCGTTTTTTTCATTTTCAGCGTTCATGTTATCTCCTTTATCGGTCGATCTTGCGTTATGGTCAATCTAATTCTATCCTGAAATTTGAAATGTAACTTTCGGTTTTTGAAGAGCAGGCAACACTTATTGAAAAAATGTTAAAAACTAACAATTTTGACAAATTATTTGATTCGCGGCGGACAATTTTTCTCGCGTCATTACTATATCATTTTTTAGTGCCATTTGTCAAGCATTCCGAAAAAAGTCAATGGTTATATAAAAACGGGGTAAAAAAGTCAATAGCTATATAGAAATCGGAAGAAGAAAGTGATAAAATATAAGTAAGACTGAAAATGTGAAAAAATTTCAACGGGCGCGCCCGTTGGCTCTATTTTCTAAACGCAAATAGAAAAATGGTTCATTGAAAAGGGATTCTGCAACCAAAATGGTTGTTATATTTAAGGAGGATTTTATGAGAAAGGCAAAGGGCATGATTGCATTGGGATTGTGCGCGACGATGTTGCTTCCCGTAGCGGCGGCTTGCGGAGATGGCGGAGATGACAAAGGGGAAATTGAGCTTACCTTTTGGACGACGGCGGACACAATCAACAGCGAAGTAAATCAAAAAATCGTAGATGATTATAACGAGGCAAACAAGGGTGTCGTTAAAATTACTTATGTCGGACAGGGCGCGGGATATAGCGACAATCTATCATCGACCTTGCAAGGGAGCCGCGTTCCCGATATTTTGCAAATCGGGGAAAAAGTTTTCAAGGGGTACGCTTTCCAAAATTTATTATCCGATCTTACGCCTTATTTGACGGAGGAAGATCAGACGGGACACGGTGATTTCTCTCTTGCCGATATGTATCCCAGCATGGTGAATCGTTATCGGCTCGATACTGCTACGGGCGCAGGCGGACCGGGTAAACCAATTATGGGAATTCCCGATAGTGTGGCGACGACGCACCTTTATTATAATAAAGACTGGTTTAAGCGCGAAAACATTAACATCATCTCCGTGGATGAAGAGGATTGCACGGGGAATTTGAAGCCTCACGGTTATTATGTTTACGACACTGCTCCGACTACGGATATCACGTTGAAGAGAAACGACGGAAAGTATCACGTCTTTAACGATCGCGTTGCCATGAATTGGGAGGAGCTTGTAACACTTGCCGAAATCTTTACGAAAAAAGAGGGCGGCGTTCAGAAATACGGCTTCATGAACGAATGGTGGTTTTCTCACGGCTGGTCGGTGGGCGGCGACTGTTTGGAATGGAGCAGCACGATGAACGACGGAAAAGGGCAGTTCTACTTTGCGCTCGGCGATACGGCGCCTGGTTATTTGGTAACGGGTTCGGAGGGTGTTACGCTCGGAACGCGCACTTATGCGGAGGGCGACGTCCTCGATTATGAAGGAAAGCATTATGTGCTCGATCACAAAACGGACGCGGATGTTGCCGCTTATTTGAATAACGAAAATCTTTATCCGTTGCCTTCCACGCGCGACGCATTCTCGGAATTTTGTCAGCTTTCACAGGAAAAGGGAAAAACAGTAGACGGCGATAAAGTCGGTTACGGAATTTCTCCCAATCCCGCAACGCTTTCCAGGCTTGGGAAAACGAAGTATTTCACAGCGCAAAATGTAGCAATGCTCGTTGACGAGTATAACGTGATGAGAAGCACGTTTTATAATTCCTTGAATGTGAATGAAGTCGATTGGGGTGTTGCGCCGTTGTATCAATGGAGAGCCTATGACGCAGACGGTAACGTTCTTGTTAAGAACGGCACGCCCGTCGTTGGGAAGGAGGCGGGGCACAGTCTTACGAATTGCCTTGCCGTACCCAGTAAAGTCAAGAGCGAAAAGCGTAAACAGCTTGCCGTCGATTTCATTAAGTATTACTTAGGAAAAACGGCGCGGGAACAATATGTGAAAGCAACGAATTGTGTTCCGATTTACACGACGCAGTCTGATGTTTTCTACGGATTGGAATCGGTTACGATTAAATCGGGCAAAAAAGAAATTCAAGCAAATATTCCGAACAAAGAAGTCGTTTTGCGGTCGGCGGCATTTAATACGCCCGGCGATTGGACATATGTCGAAAACGGCAAATGGATCGCGGGATGGTCGGCGGTGCTCAATTCCGACGTGAGAAACGGCTCTATGACGCTTACGGACTTTTTCAAGGATAAAAAAGTTCTGGCAACAGATACGCAGTTAAAGGGATATAAGTCGAAAGAAAAATATACGGGAAGATAAGGGAGTTGAAGCTATGCAAGATAATACTGTTGTATCTTTGACGGGGGAAGGCTTTCCGAAAGCGGAAACGGCAAAAAAACCTAAAAATCCTAAGAAACGCCTCAATAAAATCGAAAACATACAGGGGCTTTGTTTTGCCTGTCTGCCTCTCGTCGGGTTCTGTCTTTTTACGCTGATCCCTGCGCTTATCGCATTTTCGGCGCAGTTTACTGCGATGGACGGCTTTGATTTGGGGACGATGACATGGAATAATTTTGCCTCGTTCGGAACGGTGCTTTCCGACCCGTTATTCTGGCAGTCGTTCGGAACGGACTTATTCTTTGTGGCGGCTCAGTTTGCTTCGCTTTTGATTGCTTTGGTCACGGCGGCGATATTGGCGCAGTTGCCCCAAGCGGGTAAGATTTTTACGGTGATATTTTTCATTCCGCAGATATGCTCCTCGGTGGCAATCACGCTGATGTGGCAGAATATGTTCGACTACGATTACGGAATTATCAACTCGATTCTCGTTCAGCTGTTTGGGGAGGGAGCAAAAGTAAATTGGTTGAACGAAAAAGGCGCTTATTTGGCGGTCATGTTTTTTATCACGATTTGGCAGGGACCTGGTTACGGAATATTGATGTATAAAGCGGCATTTACAAACGTGAACGAGAGCTTATACGAAGCGGCTCGGCTTGACGGCGCAAACCGTTTTCAACAAATGCTGCACATTACGTTGCCCGCCATTTCTCCTACGACCTTCTTCCTTGTAATTTCGGGAATCAATGCCGGAATGCAGTCGTTCGATATTCCCTATATTCTCGGCGGACGAGGGGAAGGGTGGACGAGCGAATTCGGACCGGGGAACATCGGTCTGACGACCTCGATTTATATCTATCAGACAGGTATTGCAACTTACGATCCGACGCGGGGAATGCCGATAGCGGCGGTGATGAGTTACGGTTTGTTTGCCGTAATGCTGATTGTATCGATCGTCAATTTCAAATTACAGGATAAGTGGGTGAGTTATGACTGATAATTATGTAAAAGAGGAGAATACGCAAATCGTAACGGGTTCTGCACCGAAAAAGATTAAAAAACGGAATAAAGACGGTAAGGTAAAGGATAAGTCCGTTGTATTTACCATTATATCGGTTGTATGGATAGGGCTGTTTTTACTCGCTCTTGTAGTGCCGTTTTACGTCATCATTATTACGTCGCTGACACCGAACGCGGAAATCATGAGCAGTATGAAATTTATTTGGTGGCCGGAAACGCTCACGGGCGACGCCTATAAGGAAGTATTCACCAATCCTTTGGCATATACGCTTCAAAGCCACTCTTTGAAAATTCTTTTGGGCTTCGGAAATACGCTTTGGCAGGTAATTCCTACTGCATTCGTCGGACTTTTTATATCGGGACTTTCCGCCTATGCGTTTTGCAGAATGAATTTTTGGGGCAAAAACGTACTGTTTTATATCACGATCGCTACGATGTTGATTCCGGGCGCGTGTTTAAGCGTTACGGGTTATCTGATGTACGATAAGCTGCAATGGACGGGAACGGCATTGCCTCTGATCATTCCGGGACTATTCGGAAGTGCGGGAACGATGTTCTTTTTGCGTCAGTTTTATGCGGGCGTTCCGAAGGAGTTGTTCGAGGCGGGTAAGCTCGACGGAATGGGGCATTTTAGAATGTATGTCCAAATTATGCTTCCGCTTACCGTACCTGCGTTTTTGGCACAGTTTATTTTTTCGTTTGTGAACGGTTACAACAACTATGCAACACCACTCTTATACTTAAACGGGATAGAAGAACTTTATCCCATGCAACTTGTGATGTCCAATCTGCAAAAGCAATTCAGCAGTATGGGATCGCCCGTTATCTGCGCGTTTGCGCTTATCGGATTACTGCCGCCTATCGCAATTTTCCTTGTTTGTCAGAAGTTTTTCATACAGGGCGTTGCGGTAACGGGGTTGAAATAAAAAAACGGCATATGCCGAATGAGGAGGAAAGAATGAAAAAAAGATTTGTTGGTATTGTCCTTGCGGGCATGGTTTGTTGCAGCGGACTCGGACTGACTGCGTGCGGGGGATCGACGATTCCCGTGTCTTACGACAGTCAGATCAGTGCAGACGGAACGTATAATAAAAACTTATTTTACCGCAACGATTGCGAGATTTATGCGCCCGACAGTCAGGTGCTGAAAATCACGGAAGGCGAGGAGGCGGGGTACTATTATCTTTACGCGACGAACAGTTTAACGGTTTACCGCAGTAAGGATATGAACAATTGGGAAAATATGTCTCAAATCGTCGGTTTTAACGCCTATCTGCCCGATAAGAACGATTTTGGCAACGGCGTTACCGACTCGTGGTGGGCGCCCGAAGTGATTTACGATAGCGAAGCGGGTGAAAACGGAATGTACTATCTGTACTTTTCTATGGAGCCCCGCCACGGGAATCCCGATCTTTACGACGAAACGCTGATTTGTGCGAAATCGGAAAATCCTTACGGACCGTTTGTAAGCGTAAGAGCGCCCCAAGCGCCTGTAAGCGATTGGAATTCGCCCGAAACATATCCCGAAAAGCTTGTAAAAGGGAACGAAAATTATTTCTTCGATATGGAGCGGCTCGCGCCGATTTTGCGCGAAAAATATCCCGAGCGGTTCGGGGAATCGTACAGCTATGTCGCCGCGCTCGACCCGCATCCGTTCGTTGACCCCGCTACGAACGACAAATATCTCTATTGGGTATCCGAGCAGTGCTATTTGGACACCGAAACAACGGGAACTTGCACGTTCGTAATTAAAATGCAGGATTGGGAAACGCCCATATATGAGGCTGATTCCGTTTGGCAGTTGACGAAAACCGGGTACACGACGGTGAACGGCACCGAGCTTTGCGATTGCGAAATCGAAGGGAACGGAACAAACGAAGGTCCGTATGTCTATGCGAGAAAACAAGCGGATAATTCATACAAATACTATTTGACGATTTCCGCAAACGGGTGGGACAGCAAAACTTATTCGGTGATTCAGGCAGTAGGCGATTCCCCCATAGGACCGTTCACAAAGCTGCAACAGGCGGACGGCGGAACACTCATCGGAACGGATAATACCTTGTGGGATCACATATCGGGTCCCGGACACCACAGTTTTGTGGAAGAAAACGGCGAAGTTTATATCCTCTATCATCAGCACATGGATGTCGTCGTTGCGGGCTCAAGGCGCGCTGTTTCGCTCGATGAGATAAAATTCACGAAAAACGGAAAGGGGCAGGAGGTCATGTATGCCAACGGACCGACGCGCTCTTCCATCCAGCTTTTGCCGTCGTCCGTAAGCGGATATAAAAATATCGCGCCCGAAGCCGCGGTAACGTCCTCCGATAAACAGGACGCAACGATTTTGAACGACGGACTTGTTTCTCTGTATTCCTATATCGATTATGTGAAGGAGTTCAAGACGAAAAAAGAAGTCACTTTGACTTTTACCTTTGAGGATTATCGGGAAATTACCGGCATCATGATCTATAACAGCAAGGAGTATTCTACTGCGTTCGATAAAATTCCAAGCGTTAAAATTCATTTCAAAGACGGAGAAAAGGAATACGTTGGAGAATTGAAAGACATTCCTTTTGATATGGAAACGAATAGCTTTTCCGCACAGTTCGCAATGCGTCCCGGAGCGGCGGCAATCGCGTTGTTCCACCCGTCTTTGATCAACAAAATCGAAGTAACTGTTTCCGTGCCCGATAAGCGCGTTATCGATCAGGACGATGAAGGAAATTATATTTATCAGCAGGAAGTCGCGTTCAGCGAAATAAAAATTATCGGTAAAGTATAAGGGATAAGGAGGACTATTATGAAAAAGAGAATAAAGATTATCGTGCCGCTTGCTGTTTTGTCGGTCGGTTGTATGACGCTTGCCGCTTGCGGCGGTATCGATTTTACCTATCCGGATTATTCTTATCAAAACCCCGATTTTTCGGGAAAGCCGTTAGAAAAAGATGAGGGGATCGTGCTTGACGGTAAAGCGGACGAGGCGTTCTGGAAGAGCGAAGATAGGAATTGGCTTATGCTGAACAAGGCGACGGACGAGGAGGTTTCTCTCTGCGCAACGTCGTATATCGGCGAAAAGGGACTTTATATGCTGTTCGACGTAAACGATCCTTCCGTTTATGTAAATCCCGACCGTGATGCATTCAACAACAGTGGCATCGAACTTTATCTTTGTACCGAAACGACCGCGGCGAATCACGCTTACGAAATCGATTTGAATCCCGATGGCAGAACGAGAATCAGTTTATGCAACGCCGTGGGCACGATGAGCTCTTGGAGCGAACAGTTCGAGTTCGGCGTTACGGCGAAGGGCGGTGAAATTAATACAAGCGAATGTACGGGATATGTGATCGAAGCGTTTTTCCCGAACCGTATGTTCGGCGATGAAGTACACGAATTGTTTTACAGCGATATTGCCGTCATTTCGACGGTCAACGAAACATCGACCGACCGCGAATGGTATCCGTTTGCGCAAAAGGAATACGGCGGTACATGGATGAATCCCGTAAGCTGGTTCACGTTCGACGCCAACGGTTATGTGGGCGGGAAATCGGTTGGGTTAAGTCAATCGAGCGAACACGTCAGCTTAACGAGTCATCCCATGGCAGTGGCGCGTTTCGGTTATTCCGTGCGTTTGGAAGCGGAAGACGGTTATGCGATCACGGGACTTTCGGTGAACGGCGAGCCTGTCGATCCTGACGACTTGACCGAACAGGACGGCGATATTGTTTATCGGCTGAAAAGCGTTCGGGAGGATATCGAACTTTCGGTTACGACGGAAGCAATTACAGCGGGAAACAAAACGTTGAGCGGAACGATCTATCTGCATGAAAACGGCGAAAAAACCGCGGCGGGCGATGTGCAATTATCGTTGAAGAACGAATCGGGCGCGGACGTTCCCGTTACGCTCAATGAGAGCGCGTTTTCGTTGAATGATTTACCGCAGGGGATTTATACGTTTACGGTTTTGAAAGATGGCTATATGCCGCTTACGCGCGAGATAGCCGTCAACCGTAACCGTGAAATAAAGTTAACGCTGGAAGCGAATTCGTTGTTCGCGGAAAATACCAACTGGGATCTAATGGACGAAAATGACGGCGTCGTTACGTTGAAATACGGCGACGGCGTTGTGTTGCAAACAGAAGAGGGACAGGACAATTTCGTGTTCGGCTACACGATTAAGCCGTCCGAAGAGGCGCTTGCAAAGAATGTTGATTTGCGTTACGGCATTCGTGCCTCCTTCCAAACGACGGAAAAGCCGTTGACGGGCAAATTTCTCGAATATGATTTGCTCCGTAAGGCAGGCTCTAAAAATTGGATCATTCAAATCCCTAACCACAACGCCGGAGGCGTCATCACAAATTGGGCTGAACCTTATACGCTTACGGCGTTGCAAGTACACACGTTGCTTCAAGACGGGTTGCATATCGAGCTTGTCCGTCAGGGGAAAACGTTCTATTTGTATTTGAATGGAATTAAGGTTGACACACGGGAAATCGAAGGCGCGGAAACCGTAAAGGTTGCTCCCGGTATCTTGCATTTCGGTAACGACGTTTCCGTAGATTTCGCATACGATTTTTCGACGGAATACAGCGCCGAAACGTGGGACAGCATTACGGTTAAAGCAGACGATGTCACGGGCGGCAACGTTGCGTTCGACAAGGCAACCTATTCCGCAATGGAAAATATCGTGATAACGGCAAATCCAGATCCCAATTATATTTTAATCGATGTGATTGTGAACGGTTATAGCTATGCCGCCGACATCACTGCCGACAATACGCTCACGATAAAAGCCGACGCAGGGGAGCTGAACGTTGAGCCTGTCTTCGTGGAAGCAACGGGAAAGGTGGAACGTAAGGTAGTAAACTTCCCGAATGCCGACGGGCTTCAGGTGCGTTTAACGCAGAACGGCACACCGATCGAAGGAAGCGAAAAGACGGTAGCAAACGGAAAGACGGAATTTACGCAGATTTCGGTCGGGCGTTACCGTATTCAGGTTAAGGCATTCGGCGTATGGGGCGATACCGATAAAATATTAACCGTAAACGGCAGAGGTACGGAGGCAACGATTCAAATCGATAATGCGGCAGTTCTTGCAAGCGGAAATTGGTCGATTGCTAATAACAGCGCAGAGTTGGAAACGTCCGTAGGCGGTTTATCGATTGAAGACGGTTGGTTTGTTACCAAAATCAGCGGTTTGGATCAAACTCAATTTACAAGCGGAACATTCCGTTTCGGATTCAGGATTGACTATGCGGATGCTGTCGGGCGCAACTATATTATTGCCAAAGACGGCGCATGGAAATTCCAGGTGTATAATGATTGGAAAGAGTGCAATCTGAACGACAGCGAGTTTGCAAAGAGCTGGTTGAAAAATGGTACGCCTTTCTATTTTGCAGTACATCGTACCAACGCGGACGGAAATCTCGACGTTTATATGGGTACGTCGGTGGATAATTTGGTAAAGGTATGCACGCCCGAACAATTCCACGGCAATACGCAAATCGTTCGGTTCGGATTGTGGAAATCGAGCGGCGCGTACGACGTGACGTTTTCCGAAACGAAGTACGGGGCAACGGCGCAGGAGGCATTCGGCGTAACGCTTTCTCAAGACGCGCTTACGGTAACGGGAACGGACAATGTAGAACACGGTACGGTGAATGCAGACGCAACAAAGTGCGGCAGAGTAGAACTGACGGTTACGCCGAACGAAGGCTACGTGCTGAGCGCGCTTACGATCAACGGGGAAAATTGGCTTGCAAAGTACGATCCCGAAACGAAAAAAGTGTTTGTTTCCGACTGCTATTTGCGCGACGAATTGGCAATTACGGCTACGTTTGAAAAGGCTGCACCGGTAACTCCCGTCGTGACGTTTGGCGAGGAAGCAAACGGATTAAAGGTTAAACTGATGAAAGACGGCGTTGCGGTAGAAAGCAGTGAGCGTACCGTAACGGATGGCGTTGTTACGTTCCCCGAACTCGAAATCGGTGTTTACGACATTTGGGCGGAAGCATTCGGCTTATGGGGAAATACAGGCTTGAAATTATCCCTTCAAATTGGCGAGAGCAACTATTCTCTGCCGCTTGCGGGTGCGGGAGTATTGCTAAACGGTACTTGGGCGACTGCGAAAGACGCTAACGACGCGCAGGAGGTTTCGCTTGGGGATCTTACAATCGGGGACGGTTGGTTTGTAACCAAAGTGAGCGGATTGACCGATGTAGACGGTGAAATTAGGTTTGGTTTCAGAATCGATTACGAAGATGCGGTAAACCGCGATTATACGATTTTGAAACAAAACGGAAGCTGGAAGTTCCAAGTACTTTACGATTGGAAGGAATGCGGCTTACATCAGAGTTTTGCAACGTGGCTTTCGGATAAAACGAACTTCTATTTTGTCGTTCATCGTACGAAGGAAAGCGGAGCGATCGACGTGTATATGGGCGCGGGCTTAGATAGCTTAATCAAAGTCGGTTCTCCTGAGGCAACACACGCAGGAAAGAATATCGTCCGCTTCGGCTTAAAGAAGGAAAAAGGAGCGTTCGATCTTACGTTCTCCGAAACGAAATACGCCGCAACGTTGCAGGAAGCATTCGGTTTTGAAAACGATGCTACTATTTCCGTGAATAACAATGCGCCCGAAAGCGGGAAAACGGAAAATCACGGCGCGATCTCCGTGAACGGTACGGCTGTCGGCAATGCGGTTACGCTTGGAATCCAAACGGATACTTCCGATTCCTCAAAGCATTATATTTGTACCTCCGTCAAGGTAAACGGTGTAGAGCGTTTACAGGATTTCAAAGAAGGCTCTCTCACGATCAGCCAAATGTATTTGAAGGATACGCTTACAATCGAGGCGACGTTTGCGGAAGCGCAAAAGTACGCCTATGCGGGTACGGCAAAGTATTTCAAAGCAAACGAGTGGCATAACTTTACGGACGTGACGCTTGTGTTTACCGACGGCGCAGGAACGGCAACGGAGGTTGCGGTAACGGACGGCGCGTTCAGCGTGCAGCTTTATACCGATACTTACACCGTGTCGTTGAAGGACGGTAGCGCGTATATTTTGCAACAGACAAGTATTACCGTTGGAGAAGAAGCGCAGGAGAGCGTTGAACTCAAAGCGGCGCAAAAGGTATTTGTTTCGGACGCATACGGTTACGATGAGGTGATTGCACAAAACACCTTTGTCGAAAAGACGGTATACGGGGAAACGGTTACGTTCGACGGCTCGTTGACGCCCAATAAGGAGCATAAGATGACGGCGTTTGCCGACTACGCACAGGCGGATTTAACGGGGAATTTCTCGATCGGAATGTACGTTAAAACCGAAAAGGACTATACCGAAAGTCCGGACGATAAACGATTCCTCCGGTTCGGCATCAGATTCTCCGATAATACTTCCCTCTATATGTGTCTGCATAAGGATACGAAGACATGGAAGTTCCAAGTAACACACGAGGACAATCCTGCTGTAACAGGTTGGGCTGATGAAAAGAATTTGGGCGCGGAAGCGGGAAAAGCGTTGCAGGAAGGCGCGTACGTACAGCTGATTCGTATCGGAAATAACTATCATTGGGTGTTCAACGGCGAAGTGAAGCGGACGGATACGCTCGACAAGACGCCCGCCGAATTAAAATTGTATCGCGGTTGGGAATGGGATATCCGTTTGACGGATTTCGCATTCAAAGTAGATCGAATTACAAGTACGGAGTTGAATATCACGAACAATGCCACCGCCGATATTTCCGATGACGTTCACGGCAAGGTAACGGCAACAGGTACGTTCGGCAGTGCGGTTACATTGAACGTTACGTTGGATACGCGCGACAGCGCAAAGCACTATATTCTCACTTCGTTGAAGGTGAACGGCGTTGAGAGAAAAGACGAGGTTGCAAGCGGTTCGTTAAAAGTATCCGATTGCTACGTTCGCAAAACACTCAAAATCGAAGCGACGTTTGCGGAAGCGCAGAAGTACGCCTATGCGGGCACAGCGCAGTATTTTAAGGCGAACGAATGGCACAACCTCGCAGGCGCAACGCTCGTGTTTACCGACGGCGCAGGGGATGCAACCGAGGTTTCCGTTGAAACAAACGGCACATTCAGAGCGGAGCTTTATACAGGTAACTATACGGTATCGTTGCAGGAAGGTAGCGCGTATATTCTGCAACATACGACTGTCAGCATTGGGGAAGACGCGCAGGAGAGCGTTGATCTCAGAGCGGCATGGCGCGTGTTTGCACAGAGGAATGCAGAAAACAACGGCGATATTGCGTACAGTTATGAGGAAGTAATCAAACAGAATACGCCGGTAGAGAAGACGCTGAGCGGAGAGACAATCACGTTTAACGGCTTGCTTGATCCTGCAAGGTCGCACGGCGGCGCGGTAATTGCCGACAGTACACTTAACGCTCTTACATGCGGCAATTTCTCCGTAGGGATTTACGTAAAGCTGCCCCAAGATTATAACGTCTCAGGCGATCAGAGAATCGCAGCGCCCGGCGTGCGCTTTGAGGGCGGAAAAACGTTTTTTATCTTCTTTATGCCTACGGGCGCTTCGAGCGGCAAATTGCAGATTCCGCAAGGTTGGTATAATAACCTCGCAACGGGCTGGTGGGAAGTAGGCATGACCGAAGCGCAAATGGATAAAGCGAAAAACGATGGCGTTTACGTCCAACTCGTTCGCGTCGGTACTTCTTACTATTGGCTTATCGATAACGAAGTCATGCGGAGAGATACTATCACGGAGACACCGCAGGAATTTATGTTTATCCGCGGTTCCGAAGGCTCTGCGCCTTTGAACGAGCTTTTGTTTAAGATGGAAGCGTTCGACGGCTTCAAAGAGGGTACGTCGTTCCGATCGAGTATGGACGCACTCATTGCCGAGAACGTAACGGGCGATTTCGAAGCGCAGATAACGATTAAAGCAACCAACGCCGGGGATTATCGAGGCGGCTTTGCATTGGATTTCGGAGACGGTAATACGTTCAATCTCGATATGACGAATAACGGTGATACGGGTACGAAATCGCAATTGCAGATGAACGGCGGAATCAGTAGCGGTTGGAATACGTTATCTTGGCCGGAGGGGAGCAACCCCGCGCAAACGGCGATTGCGGGCGACGGCTGTAAGTTCATCTTAAAACGGACGACTGTAGACGGAAACTGTACGATTACGATCACGGCAGAGAATGAAAACGGCGCAACGTATACCATCAATTCGTCTTGCGATAAGTTTAACGATAGTTCGTTTGCTTCTACGCAAGCATATAGCGGCGCGGTATCGATACGGCTTCGTGCCGATAAAAATGTAATGGTTACGATCGATTCCATTCCAAACGGTACGCAACCGAATTAAAAGAGACAGGTCAAAGAACCGTGCGGCGGTTATCGTTGCATGGTTCTTACACCAAAAACAACGAGGACAGATATGAAATTTGAAGAATATTTTGACAAAGTAAAAGGCTGCTATCTGGGAAAGAACATCGGCGGAACGCTCGGTGCGCCCTTTGAATGTTATCGGGGCGTTTACAATATCGAGGGGTTTATGCAGGACGTTTCTTGCCCGATTCCCAACGACGATGTGGATTTACAGCTTGTGTGGCTCGCTGCTGCCGAGCGGGAGGGACGGGCAATCGATTCGCTCGTACTCGCCGATTACTGGAATACATACGTCAGCGCCGTTATTTCCGAATATGGCACGGGAAAGAATAATTTTAATACGGGTATCTTGCCGCCGCTTTCGGGGCATATGCGCAATGTCAACCGTGACAGCAACGGCGCTTGGATTCGCACGGAAATTTGGGCTTGCCTTTGCGCAGGAAATCCTGCTTTGGCGGCAACTTATGCCTATTATGATGCCTGCGTCGATCATAGCGGTGAAGGGGTCTATTCTGCGGTCTTTACGGCGGCGGTTGAAAGCGCGGCGTTTTTTGAAACGAACGCGGAAGCTTTGCTCGAAATCGGTCTTTCATACCTTCCTGAAACGTGCGGCGTACGAACGGCGGTCGATTTAATGCGCGATTGCTATAAAAAGGGCGACGATTGGAAAACAGCCCGTATCAAATTATTCAAAGCCGTGCCTTCGAGCTTCGGTGAAATGAACGGGGTTTGGAAAGGGACCGAGGAAGTGCCCGCCTGTGCGCAATGCCCTGCGCAAAACGCCGACCCCGAAATTCCAAAAGCTGTACACGGTTACGACGCGCCTTGGAGCATCGGCGCGATCGTTTTGGGTTGGCTGTACGGCGGGGGTGATTTCGGCAAATCCATTTGTCTTGCAACCAACTGCGGCGAAGATACCGATTGCACGGCGGGAACGCTTGGCGCGATTCTCGGAATCGTAAACGGAGCAAAGGCATTGCCTCAAAAATGGGTAAACGGCTGTTCGGACAAAATCGTAACCTGGACGCTGCGCACGGACGCGCTTCTGAATACGCCCAAATCGGTAGATGCGCTCTGTAAACGAATCGTAAGGCAGACGCCCGTGTTTTTACAAAACCAATGCAAAATGACGGAAAGCGGAGCTTACGAAATTTTACCCGTTGATACGCTCTACAAAAAGGAAAATCTTTTCCCGGAATATATTCAGGAAGATTTTTCACAGGTGTTCGCTTGCGGACACGATACGGTGCGGAAGCATTTCCGTCCCTATACGCTCCTTGTGACGTTCGATGAAAATTTAGCGTATCTTGCCGAAAACGAGGTAAAGCGCATTCGTATTACACTGCGCAACCAACGGTTTGTTCCGCAATTCGTGAGGGTGCGTCTTTTGGGTGTCCCTTCCGATTGGGAAGTTGCGGGCGGCACGGAACGGCGCGTCGGACTCGAGCATTGGCACGGGGGTTATAACGATAATTCCTTTACGTTTGAAATTGCGCCCCATGCGTTGAATGCAGGGAAATACGATCTGATTTTGGAATTGTGCGAGGACGGAAAGTTTGAAAAGAATTATCTTGCTTTTTCCCTGCTGAACGGAGAAGGCGGATTAAAAGAAAGAGAGTAAGAATGGATTATCGTCGAACAATATGGGAGAACCGTAAATTAAAAAAAACGCCTTTTTTAGCGGCGCACAGGGGCATAAATGGGGCGAATATTCCGTGCAATACGCTGTTATCCTACAAAATCGCGCTTGAACAGGGTGCGGACATTGTGGAAATCGACGTGAGCAAGAGCCGTGACGGGCAATTTTTCGTCTTTCATCCCGGCATGGAGCCTGCGTATCTGGATTGCGGAAAGTATCTTTGGGAAATGAGTGCGGAAGAGATTAAAACATTGCCGCTACTCAACTGCGACAACGCTCCCACGCATTACAGGATTCCCACGCTGCAAGAGGTTTTCGCACTGTTAAAGGATAAAGCGTATATCAACGTCGATAAATATTGGACGGACGTCGAGGGCATTACGCAGGAAATCCGTAGGGCGGGCGTGGAAAAGCAGGTGATCGTAAAGACGCCGACGGACGAGGAGCATCTTATCGCCATCGAAAAATACGCACCCGATTTTATGTTTATGCCGCTCGTGCGGGGAGAGGATAGAGTAACCGAGCTGTTGAAGGGACGCAACATCAACCATATCGGCAACGAAATTCTTTTTGAAACGGAGCATAGTCTGCTCATCCAAAAGAGTTATATCGACGGGCTTCATAAGCGGAAGCTGCTTGTGTGGGTGAATTCAATCGTATATAATGAAAAGGATGTAATATCGGCTGGGCATACCGACGATTCGGCATGGGAAAAAGGCTTCGATCACGGCTGGGGTTGGCTGACAGAACGCGGCGCAGACGTAATCCAAACGGATTGGCTTATGGCGTTAAGGAAATATCTTTGTGATCGGTAAAACGAAAAATGATGCTTGAAGGAAAATTTATCGGCGTTGTCGAGGAAACGGACGTTTTTGCGGTTGAGAAAAAATTTTCGGTGTTAAAACGAGGGAAAGCCGTTTTGCGCGTTACGGCATTGGGGCTGTATTTTGCCGAACTGAACGGCGTGAGAGTGGGAGATCGTTATTTGACGCCCGGTTGGACTTCCTATCACAATACGTTGCAGGTGCAAGAGTACGATGTGACGGATCTCTTGCATGAAGGCGAAAACGAACTTTGTTTTACCGTCGGAAAGGGTTGGTATCGCGGGTGGCTTGTTTATAGACACAACAAAGATATTTACGGAAACAAATGTGCCGTGTGCGCCGAACTCTCTATTGAGAATCACGTTGTTGCCACCGATGAGAGTTGGTCGGCGCGTGAAAGTTATATCCGTGAAAGCGGAATTTACGACGGAGAAACGGTAGATTTTACGGCGGAATTGAAGCCGCTGACCGTGTGTGAAGTCGAATTCGATAAAAGAGCGCTTGTCGCACAGATGTCCGAACCGGTTAGAAATATCGAGCGGCTTGCCGTAAAAGAAGTGATTCATACGCCGAAGGGAGAGCTTGTGTATGATTTCGGACAAAACATTGCGGGCGCGGCGGAGATTTGCACGAACGAAAATTTTGAAGGAACGATTACCTTACAGTTTGCCGAATGTTTATTGGGCGGGAATTTTTATAACGATAATTTGAGAGGAGCAAAGGCGACGGACCGATTTACCGTGAAGGGCGCAAAAACTACCTCATGGAAAAAACGGCAAAGGTATTGCAAAAACCGGATGCGGCAAAAGCATACCGTAGCCGTCGCAGGAAGCTACTAAGCAGCATTCAATCGGAATATTTCACCAAAAGCGGAAGACTTGCGATTCCTACCGTTACGGCGCAGGCGCTCTCGTTATGTTTCGGGATTGCGAAAGGACAGGATCGAAAGCGGCTTGCCGCGGAATTCAATCAAAACGTATTAAGGCACGAATGCCGCGTGACGACCGGCTTTATCGGTACTCCCTATTTGCTGTTTGCGCTATGGGATAACGGCTTTCCCGAAACGGCACAGAAAGTTTTAATGAACGGTGCGTGTTCCGGCTGGCTTTACGAGGTCGATATGGGCGCTACGACGGTTTGGGAACGGTGGAACGGCATTCGTCCGGACGGAAGTCTGACCGATCCCCGAATGAACAGTATGAACCATTATGCGAACGGCGCGGTCATGGAATTTGTTTGGCGCAGGATCGCAGGGATAGAACCTCTGACTGCGGGCTTCAAAAAGATAAAAATCGCGCCCCGTCCTGTAAAAGGGCTTCCCGAATTGAACGCGGAATTTCAAAGCGTAAACGGGACGGTCAAAGTTTCCTATCGGCAAAGCGGAAATAAAATCAAGTACCGTTTGGAAGTGCCGAAGGGAATACGGGCGGAAATTTCTCTTTTGAATGAAAATCCCGTAATCGTCGGGGCGGGGAGTTATACGTTTGAACGGGCTTGCGAAGAACTTTCCGTTCCGCCCTATACGCCCGAAAGTTTTGTGAGAGAGGTTTTTGATAATCCCAAAGCGGTGGAGGCGTTCAATCGAGTGTTCGGGGGAATTTTCACGGGTTCGGAAATCGCCTGGATGTACCGAGATAATAAAACATTGCAGTTTATGGCGGAATTTCGGGACAGCGAAGGGAAAATGAGATTAAAGGATTTTCCCGCAATGTTGAAAAAAGCAAATGAATTATTTATGAAGGATTGGCAATAGGAAAGGAGCGGTTATGACAAAAAAGAAAATTGTTGTTTTTGGATACGGTCAGCGCGGAAGCGTTTATGCGGAATACGCAACGACGTATCGGGAAGAATATGAATTGGTTGCAATTATCGAGCGGGACGAAAACAGGATAGCGCTTGCAAAAAAGCGTTGCGGGAACGTACCCGTTTATACCGATTATCGGCAGTTTATTCAAGAAAAAATCGCGGCGGATATCGTTGTTGTAAGCACGCAGGACGAGCAGCATCCCGAACACGCGATTGCCATGATGCAGGCGGGATACGATCTGCTGTTGGAAAAGCCGATCGCAACGTGCAGAGAAGATTGCATTAAAATTTACGAAACGGCGCAAAAATACAATCGCAGAGTCGTTGTGTGCCACGTTTTGCGTTATACTCCTTTCTATTCAACGATAAAGCGTATCATTGATAGCGGTGAGGCGGGAGAAATTGTAACAATCAATGCAAGCGAAAACGTGGGATACTATCATCAGGCACATTCCTATGTGCGCGGACCGTGGAGAAATTCCCGAACGAGCAGCCCTATGATCCTCGCAAAGTGCTGTCACGATTTAGATATTTTGCGGTATTTGATCGGCGAGCCGTGCAAAAGCGTGTCCTCCTACGGCGGATTGTATTATTTCAACGAAGAACACGCGCCCGAAGGTCATGCGCGGTATTGCTCGGAATGTAAGTATTCCGATTGTATTTACAAGGCGCAAACGCTGTATACTTCGCCCGGAAAAGATTGGTTTGCCAATTATTTTACGACCAAAGAGCACACGCGGGAAAACATTCTGCAAGATTTGAAGTATACGCAGTACGACCGTTGCGTGTATGCCTGCGATAATGACGTCGTTGATCATCAGGTGGTAAACGCGCAGTTCGCTCACGGAAAAACAGCGTCGCTTACCATGACGGCGTTCAGTAGCTTTACATACCGTGATATAAAGGTTCACGGAACAAAAGCAGAAATATACGGTGTGTTGGACGGAAGCGAAATTCAAATTCGTTATTTCGGAAAGGATTGGAAACGGGTGCCTGCCGAAGTTCCGTCGAACATTCCCGACGGGCTGAAAGGGCACAGCGGAGGGGATTTTGCCATTATGAAGGATTTGTTTTTATATTTGAACGGAGAAAAAACGGAAGGAATCTCCCTTTTGGACGTTTCGCTTGAAAGTCATTTAATGTGTTTTGCGGCGGAACAATCGCGCCAAAGACAAGGAGAAGTTCAAGCAATCGAAAAATGAAGAACTACGGTCTATTGAAAGATTATTTATTAAAAAATGCCGCCCGCGTGTTCAAAGAGCCGACAGGCGATTTGCACTATCCGTTTATCGATCCCGGTTCGGGATATGAGGGGGAGCTTTGGGATTGGGATTCTTATTTTACCGCAAAGGGCATTTGCGAAATGTTTTCCCTGTATTCCGAAAACGAGCTGCGTGCGGCGGGATTGACGCGGGAACGTGCGGCGTTATACATGAAGGGTAGCGTGCTGAATTTTTTTGCCGCGCAGGAAGCGGACGGCTACGTTCCGATCATGGCGGCGGGCGGCGGATTGTTCAAGGGTTATTTTCATGCAGAGCACGAAAAAGGAACTCCGCTCAATCAACATAAGCCGTTTTTATGTCAGGCGGCGTTGCAGGCGGCGAAATTTTGTGGCGACGATACTTGGATAGATACAAAAAAATTGGCTTCGTACCTTGCTTATTACGAAAGAAATCAATTCGATCCTGTCAGCGGCTTGTACTTTTGGCAGGACGACATTATGATCGGGATCGACAATAATCCCACCGTCTTTTACCGTCAGCCGCGAAGCTGCGCCGATATATATTTGAACAGCTTGCTTGTATTGGAATACGAAAGTTTTGCGGAAATACTGCGTCGGAAGGGAGAGGACGACAGTTGGACCCGCGAGCGGACGAATGCTTTGAAGCAGGCAATCGAGCGGGAAATGTGGGATGAGCGCGACGGCATTTACTATTCGCAGGATATTGCCTTTTATCAGACGGAGCGCAAGATCGGCGATTTTTCTTTTCACGAGGGGCTTGCCCCGTCTTGGAATACCCTGCCGTTAAAGGTACGTTTTTGGGGCTGTTTTTTACCGCTATATGCAGGAGTTTGTGCGCCCGAACGTGCCGTGCGGCTTTGCGAACATTTTTCCGATAAAAACGTTTTTGCAAAATTCGGGATTCGAACGCTCGCACGCAACGAAAAAATGTATAATCTGGAAAAGAGCAGCAACCCGTCTAATTGGCTGGGCGCAATTTGGGTGATCGCAAATTATCTTGTTTATGAGGGATTAAAGCGGTATCGACAGAACGAGCTTGCCGAAAAGCTGAAGCAATCCACTTGTGAGCTATTGGAAAATAGTCTGCACCAATACGGGGATTTATACGAGAGTTATCAACCTGATACGGGAGAGCCGAATCTGCACGCAGGTTTTTTGAGTTGGAATCTGCTTGCAGCGGAGCTATTGAAATAAGTAAGTATGGAACAAATTATTTTCAGACGTATTCGCGTTCAAATTTACAGCGAGAAGATCGTGCGTGTGGAGTTGCAACAAGACGGTATGTTTTGCGACAAAAACACGTTTTTTATTCCCGATAGAGAGCAGTATGCAAAGAACCGTGTTGCATATAAGCAGAATGCAAACGAAATATCTTTCGGGGAATATCGTTTGCATTTGCCGCCGATGGGGGACGGTCTTTGCGGATTGTTTCTTGAAGAACGGGGAAATCGGATCTATACCTATAAAAAGCAAAGCAATCTCGGGGAGTTGCCCCCCGTAAATCAAACGCCCGAGGTCTTTGTCGTAACCGATTCTCCGCGCATTACCGTACCGAAAGGCGGTTATTCTTCCGTGCGAGAGGGGGAATACCGTGTAAGCGAGAATGCGACGGACATTTATTTGTTACTATGCCGCAGGGATTTCAAAGAGTTGAGAAGACTGTACGTCGAACTGACGGGACGTTGTGAATTTGTACGTCTTTCTACGCTTGGCGTTTGGAACAGCAAATATTTTCCGTATTCGGAGGAGTCGGCAAAAGAGCTGATTCTCGAATACGAGCGTCGCGGTTTTCCACTCGATGTTATGGTGCTCGATACCGATTGGCGTTCCTGTGAGCGTGGATTCGGTTATGAGGTCAATACTCGGCTGTTCCCCGATTTTCGGCGGCTTTTGGATTTTGCGCACGGGCACGGAGTGGAGATCTGTTTGAACGATCACCCCGAACCCGTAGCGGGGAGCGACGTGTTTTCCTCGGAAGAAATTTTATACCGTGAAAGCAATTTGCAAACGCTTATGAAAAGCGGCGTGGATATTTGGTGGTACGATCGGAATTGGCACACTCACTTAATTTCTCCTACCGAATCAATCCGTTGCGAAACGCTGGGCTTATATGCTTTTGCGGATATCACGCGGAATTTTTATAGAGATTCGACGCAGAATGAGAAAAATTATATTCGACCTGTGGTTATGGGAAACGCGGTAGAAATTTACCACGGAGACTATGAATCTATTCAAGACAGCGCTTCACACCGTTATTCGTTGCAGTGGACGGGTGATATCGCAAGCGACGGCGAATCGCTTATGCGGGAAATCAAAAATATGCTTCGTTGCGGTGAAAACTGCATTCCGTATTTAAGCGCGGATATCGGCGGACATACGGGCAATCCCGACGAAATTCAATATATCCGATGGCTTCAATTCGGCGTGCTTTCACCGATTTTTCGTCCGCATTGTAATGAATTGGTTATTAAAACCCGTGAGCCGTGGGTTTACGGAGAAAGCACGGAAAGCATTGCAAAGGAATACTATCGGCTGCGTTATCGGTTGTTGCCGTTGATTTACGGGGAAGCGCATAATAATTATGAAACGGGAGAACCGATTTTCAAATCGCTTGCTTACGAATATTCTGCCGACCGCTCTGCCGAAAATATTTACGATGAGTATTTGCTCGGAAAAAATATTTTGATTGCACCGATTATTTGCAATACGCCTTCCCCGATCGGAAAAGAATTTTATTCTGCTCCCGTGAATGCCTGCTTTTACAGCGGTAGGACGCTTGAAGGGAAATCGATTGCGCGTGCCACATGGGACGAATTACAAATGTCCCTTGATCATGCGTCGCCCGTCGATGGCGTTCCCGTTTATGATTTTTCGGCACGTTTTAAGACAAAATTAAAATTCGATTCTCTGTACAGTCTGTTTTTACGGTGCGACGACGGGGCAACCGTTTGGATTGACGGTAAAAAAGTTTTGGAAGATAAAAGTTTGCATTATGCAATTACGTTTCCGCTTGCAATCCTTACCCCCGACATAGAGCACGTCGTGGAAATCGAATATTTTCAAGCGGGCGGAGAGGCGTTTTGCGGTCTTTACGGCTATCCGTTATCGACAGACGGCAACGATTGCAGAGAAGTTTATTTACCGAAAGGCTTATGGCTCAATGCGTTCCGCGGGAACGTTATTGAAGGCGGCCGAAAAGTCAACGGGCAATTTTCCGTGAAAGAAACGCCTGTCTTTATCCGATTGGGAGCTTTAATTCCTTTGGCTTTTGAAGCGAAAAACACAGCGGCTCAAACGTGGGATCGCATTGTCTATGATTTTTATCCCGATAAGGAATCGTATGACGAAGGGTATTTGTATGAAGATGATACCAAAACGACGGCTTATCGATTCGGAGAATTCCAAAAAAGTAAGTATGAGGCAAGATATTGTAAAGAGGACAACGCTTTTGTCGTTAAGTTGTATGGTTCGGAAGGGTGGTTTCAGGGCGAGAAATGCTTTACCGATCGTACAATTACGCTGAAATACCATTTATTCCCCAATGTAAATCATTTGAAAAAGATTACTGTAAACGGGAAGAATGCCGAATACCGCATGGTTCGTAAAAATCCGAAGATCTTTCCGTTGTCCGCTGACGACGCATCTTGCGATTCGGACACACTTGTTTTGAAATTCACGACGGATGTTCGTTCGGATTATGAAATAAAATTCTTCTTGGGTGATTAAATGAGGAAGATAGAAACATTATAAAATCCATGGCTCAGAGGTAAATAACAATATGAAAATCGGAGTGATTGCGGAGAGCTTCCGCAAACCCTTTGAGGAGAGCGTAAAGCGTGCGGCGAGCCTCGGGATTCAAGGCTTGCAGATGTACGCCAATACCCAAACGGTATTCGCGGAAATGACCGACGCGCAAATCAGGGAAGTCAAGAAAATCATCGACGGCGAGGGCATGGCGGTATCCGCGCTGTGCGGCGATTTCGGTTGCGATATGTATTATACGCACGATCGGAAGCTCATCGACCGCGAAAAGCGCATCATGGAGATCGCCAAGGAATTCGGCACCGACGTCGTTACGACGCATATCGGCGTGGTGAGCGAGGACGACTGCCGCCAATACGAGAGCATGCTTGAGATTTGCCGCGAGCTCGCGGAGTTTGCCGACAGCTTAAAGGGGCACTTCGCCGTGGAAACGGGTCCCGAGAAGGCGATCACCTTAAAGAAGTTTTTGGACAAATTAAACAGCCGCGGCGTTGCGGTCAATCTCGATCCCGCGAACCTCGTCATGTGCGCGGGGGACGATCCCGTGCAGGCGGTGTTTACGCTCAAGGATTATATCGTCCATACGCACGCGAAAGACGGGATTCAGCTTGCACCGTTCGACACGCGCAGGCTGTATTGCCCGCAGCATTACGGGTTGGAGCCCGAAAGCTGGGATAAGATCAAGGAAACGCCGCTCGGCGAGGGCAACGTGCCTTGGGACGAATATCTTGCGGCGTTAAAGGAGATCGGCTATAACGGTTACCTTACGATCGAGCGCGAATGCGGCGAAACGCCCGCGGACGACATCGCCCTTGCGGTGAATTTCCTGAAAGAGAGGCTGTAAAAATGGAAAAGTTAAAGATTGCAGTCATCGGCGTGGGGAACATTTCCTCCACGCATATCGAAGGATACCAGAAGGATGATCGTTGCGAGCTGTACGCGTTCTGCGATATCGACGAGAAAGCCTTAAAGGAAAAGGGCGCGAGATACGGCGTGACCCGCCTGTATACCGACTATAACGAAATGTTCAAGGCGCTGCCCGAGCTCGACGCGGTGAGCGTCTGCACCTGGAACAATTCGCATGTGCCCGCGGCTCTTGCGGCGATCGCGGCGGGTTGTCACGTGTTCTGCGAGAAGCCCATGGCGATGAACGCGAAGGAGGCGGAGGAGCTGAAAAAGGCGGCTGAGAAGGCGAAGAAGGTGCTCGGCATCGGCTTCGTGCGCCGCTTCGGGAAGGACGCCGACCTGTGCCGCGAATTGGTGGAAAGCGGCAAAATGGGCGAAATCTATTATGCTCGCGCGAATTACGTGCGCAGGAACGGCAATCCCGGCGGTTGGTTCGCAGATAAAGCACGTTCGGGCGGTGGACCTTTAATTGATTTGGGCGTGCACATCATCGATTTAGTGCGCTATATCGAGGGGAATCCAAAGCCCGTATCTGTTTACGGCGCAACGTTTACCAAGCTGTATAACCGCGCGCAGTTAAAGGATCAAAAGGGCTACGTTTCCGCAGGCAGTCTTGGCGCGAAGGATAAATGCGACGTTGAGGATTTGGCGTCCGCGATGATCCGTTTCGACAACGGAAGCGTATTAACGGTAGAAACAAGTTACAGCCTGAACACGGGAAAGGATTCGGGCTGCATCGAAATCTTCGGGGATAAGGGCGGCGTTACGATCGATCCAAACGTCATCTATCACGGGGAGCTATGCAGCCGCATGACGGATATTTCATTCCCCTCGCATACGGGCTTCGATGGCTCGGAATACGCGCTCGAGATCGAGAACTTCCTCTCGGCGATCGTGGACGGCGAGCAGATCCGCGCAACGGCGGAGGACGGCGTGGAGCTTATGAAAATTCTCGACGCTATTTACGAATCGGCAAAAACGGGACACGAGGTTATCCTATAAATCGGTATGAAAAAATTACGGGTGGGGATCATCGGGTGCGGGCGGATCTCCGTTATGCACTTTATACCTGCAAAGGAATTGCCTCGCTTGAAATCAGCGAGAAGAAGCCTTTATAACACAGAAAATTTTTTGTGAAATTTATAAAGCGTATGTCGGAGGACAAGGACTATGAGTAAAACCGAAACGATATTACGGTCTATGACGCTGGCGCAAAAGGTGGCGCAGCTCATGCAAATAACTTACGCACATATTCCAAAGGAAGAAGCGGAGGAATGGGCGCGCAGGGGCGTGGGTTCATTTTTGCACGTCATGGGCGACGACGCGCGGCACTTGCAGAAAATCGCCACGGAAAGCGGCGCGAAGATCCCGCTATTGTTCGGGATCGACGCCATTCACGGACACTGTCTGAACAAGCGGGCAACCGTGTTTCCCACGCAGCTTTCTATGGCTTGCTCGTTTTCGCCCGAGCTTATTAAAAAGATGGGGCGGGCGACGGCGCGGGAGGTTTCCGCGGACGGACTGCATTGGACGTTTTCGCCTGTGCTGTGCTTGGGGCGCGACGTCCGTTGGGGACGCGTGGGGGAAACGTTCGGGGAAGATTCGTATCTGACGGGCGAACTTGGCGCGGCAATCGTCGAGGGCTATCAGGGCGACGGTGCAGACGGTACGATTCTTGCTTGTGCAAAGCACTATATCGGGTACGGCGAAGCAACGGGCGGGCGCGACAGCTACGACACCTCGGTAACTTACCGTAAAATAAAGGAAACATTCCTTCCTCCTTTCAAACGTGCGATCGAGGCGGGATGTGCAAGCATAATGACGGCGTACGGCAGCATTGACGGGACGCCCTGTACAGCGGACAAAAAGCTACTGCGCGACATTTTGAAAGACGAACTGAAATATGACGGATTCGTCGTCACCGATTGGCAGAACGTGTCGCATTTGATTCACGAGCAACACCTTGTGGAGAATGAGCGGGGCGCTTCCCGTATTGCGCTGGAATCGGGCAACGACATGATGATGAACGCGCCCGAATTTTACGAAAACATGATTTCCCTCGTGAAAAGCGGAGAGGTGGATGAGGCGCTAATTGACGAAGCCGTCATACGGATATTAAACGTAAAAGAGCGTTTCGGCTTATTGGACAATCCCTTTAAGCAGTCGGACGAGCATTATCTTGGGTGCGATGAGCACTTGCGGCTTGCCGAAGAAATCGCGGAAGAGAGCGTCGTACTATTAAAGAATGATGGGGTTTTGCCGTTCGGGGAAAAGCATAAAAATATTCTCGTCGTCGGGCAGAGCGCGGACGATATTCGTTGTCAGTATGGGGATTGGACGTATTTTACCCATCCGTTACCCAATTATGAACAACCGCCGCACCGTCCCTATTGTACATTACTTGAAGGTGTTCAAGAGATTGGAAAGCAGTTCGGTTGCCACGTCGTCTACAAAAAGGGCTGTGACCTTGAAACGGACGATGAAAGCGGATTTGCGGATGCAGTGAAGGCGGCAGAGGGGTGCGATCTGATTATCTTCGTCTGCGGCGACAATCCGCATCTTGCGGCAGAGGGGCACGACCGCGCAGACGTGGCGTTGACGGAATCGCAGAAGAAATTATTTGCGGAGTTGTGCCGTATGGGAAAGCCGATTGTGAGCGTGCTCGTTGCAACGAAGCCGCTTTGTATTCCCGAAATCGATCAAAAGAGTAATGCCGTTTTAACGGCATTTAACGGGGGTATGTTCGGCGGCAGAGCGCTTGCGAAAGCGATTTTCGGCGAACTCAATCCGAACGGCAAGCTGCCGATTTCGTTCCCGTATCACGTCGGACAGCAACCCGTATATTACAATCAGCTTCCCGGTTGGCACGCATCCTCTTATGTGGATATGCCGAGCAAGCCGTTATATCCGTTTGGGAAGGGGCTTTCCTACACTTCATTCGCATATTCGCAGTTGCAATTCGACGACAAGACGTTGAAATTGAAAGTAACGGTAACGAATACGGGCGCGCGCGACGGAAAAGAAGTTGTGCAAATTTATTTTAGAGATATTGTAAGCTCGGTGATGACCCCCGTAAAGCGGTTGATTTCTTTTCGTAAAATCGCGCTTTCAGCTGGTGAAAGCAAAACGTTGGAATTCGATTTTACCCGCAACGATTTTTCGTTCGTGAATGCACAGGAAGAACGCATTACGGAAGCTGGAACATTTGAAATCATGGCGGGCGGAAGCTCGGATGATAGCGATTTATTGAAAACGAATTTTATTCTACAATAAAAATGGAATGAGTGATGAAGTTAGTTTTTACAAAAAATTACGAAGATTTGAATATAAAGGCATTCGAGGTTATGAAAAGGGTTGTGAAGAACAATCCATACGCCGTGTTGGGGCTTGCTACGGGTACGACGCCTTTGGTTTTATATCGCTATATGATCGAGGATCATAAAGCGCACGGGACAAGCTATGCGCATATCCGCATGGTCAACTTAGACGAATACAAGGGTTTGCCGAAAGACCACCCGCAGAGCTATGCTTACTTCATGTGTGAAAATTTGTTCCGTCATTTGGATATTGAAGCAAGTAATACTTATATCGAGAACGGCACGGCGCAGGACGAGCAAGCGGAGTGTGCACGTTACAACAAACTACTTGCCGAAATGCCGCGGGATATTCAGTTGCTGGGGTTGGGAAGTAACGGGCATATCGCGTTTAACGAACCGAATACGCCGTTCGGGAGCGAAACGCACGTTGTCGATTTAACCGAGAATACCATTAAAGACAATGCGCGCTTATTTGCCGATATTAGCGAAGTGCCGAGGAAGGCATTTACCATGGGCATTAAACAAATCATGCAGGCAAAGCAGATACTCATCTTGGCAAGCGGAGCGAATAAAGCGGACGCGGTGTATAAAACGGTTTGCGGAAAGGTTACGGAAGAAGTCCCCGCGAGCGTGTTGCAGCTACACCCGAATTGTATTTTGATAGCAGATAAAGAGGCGGCAAGTAAATTATGAGAGTAACGTACATTCCTGATGGGACGGAAGAAAAACAAGCGTTAGAACGCATCACGCATTTATGTATTGCGGCGCATCAAGACGACATCGAATTTATGGCGTACGCGCCCATTGCGGAATGCTTCGGCAAAAAAGATAAGTGGTTTTGCGGGGTAGTGGTTACGGACGGCGCGGGCAGTTCGCGCAACGGCTTGTATGCAAACTACACGGACGAAGACATGAAAGCCGTACGGATCGAGGAGCAGAAGAAAGCGGCAATGATCGGAGAGTACGGCGCGCAATTATTGCTCGGACATCCGTCGAAACAGGTCAAGGATAAAAACGATACGGAAATCGTAAAAGAGCTTGTTGAGATATTGAAAGCAACAAAGCCGCAATACGTTTATATCCATAATCTTGCGGACAAGCACGAAACACACGTCGCTACGGCATTAAAGGCAATTAAAGCGTTGCGGGAGTTGAACGCAGACGAGCAACCCGAAAAGGTATACGGCTGTGAGGTGTGGCGCAACCTCGATTGGATAAACGACAATGAAAAGGTGTATTTAGATTGCAGTGCGCACCCGAACTTATCGCGTGCGCTTTCAAGCGTGTTTGATAGCCAGATCGTCGGCGGCAAACGGTACGATTTGGCGGCAGAGGGGCGCAGACTTGCGAATGCAACCTTTTCCGAAAGCCATGCTTGCGATACCTATACCATGCTTAATTACGCTATGGATCTAACGTCGCTTATCAAAGATAAATCGCTCGATATCGCCGACTATGTTGCGGGTTATATTAAGAGGTTCGAATGTAACATACGAGATTTAATTATAAAGCTGATATAACTGATATAAAAGAATGGCAGAACAAAAGAAAACACACAAGGCAATCATGCAGGGATATTATTATGCCTGTTGTCCTTTTTGCAAGATGATATTGACGCAAGGCAAAAACGGTACGGATTGTTATAATTTGTGCCCTACTTGTGGGGCGTACATCAGAGTAATAGTTCATAACGGCAAAGTTTTAACACAATTAAAGGAAGGCGAAACAGCACCCGAATAAACGGGTGCTGTTCGATTATATACGATAACATTCGTCAAAATGTTTCTATAAATTCAGTTCTAAAAATGATAAAATGAGCATAGTTTCGCGGATTGATTTTATAATGAAACGTTAAACGAAATTTTATACTGTATAGAGCTACAATCCGAAAAAAGATACAAGCCATGCAGAGCGATATGCCTTCATACAGAAGGTTAATTTTGCTTTGCATGGCTATTAACTTTTTACCCGATGGCGTATTGCGCTGTCGGGCTTTTTTTATTTTCAAAAAATATTTTTTATTTTTGTTCGTCCGAGGAACAAAAGTGAAAATACAATGTGTTCAAAACAAAAGGAGTAGCGGTGTCGGGAAGCAGTAGACAACTGAAAATGATAGAAATTCTCTGTCGGCGCAGACATGAAACATATTACAATTTGGCTAATGAGTTCAATGTTTCTTACATGACTATACGGAGAGATATAGCGGACTTATCCGAATTGTTTCCTTTATATACAACAACGGGAAAGAACGGAGGAGTGAGTGTCGTTGACGGTTTCTATTTATCGACAAAATTTTTACCCGAAATATTTGTAAATGTATTTGAGCGTATGAAAGAAAGATTACAGGGCGACGAATTGCGTGCCGTAGAGTACATATTAAAAAATTATAAGAAACCGGAAAGGAGGGGCAAGTGAAGATACGAATAAAAGCATTAAACAAATTTGTAAAGCGTAGGCGGATCAGAAACTACATAGAGCTTGCCTACGAGCTTGGCGTAGACGAAAATCTTTTGCGGCTTGCGGAATACGGACAGCGTATCGGATATGACGCAGTAAAAGAAATTTACAACCATATCGGGGAACGGGAAACGCTGAAAATCATCAACTTCGAGGGGGAAACGATGCGTGGGTTCAAAAGCAAGTATCAATACATCCGCGGACAGTTGTATTAAACCTTTCGGCGTGGTATTAAAGCGGAATAATTTTTTACGTTGGCTGCGGTCAAACGGCTATAACTATTTCAGCATTGCTTGTGAAATGCGAATTCACCCGCGGCAGCTCATGAGAAAACTATACAAGGGGAAACCGTTCCCCGAAGGTCAAATTCGTAGACTGACTTTCTTGTTGGGGGCAAAGGATATGTTTTTTATCATTCAATTTCCCACAAGGCAAGAGCGCAGGTGTGTGTATCGAAAAACGTTCGGGCATGAGTTATACGAACGAAAACAGAAGCGGAGGCGGCAACGAATCATATGGGCGAAGTAAAAACAACAAGGAGGGAAACTATGAGCGAACGGTTGACGAGCCGTAATAAGATGATCGCGGAATTGTTTTCAGACGGTGAGAAACTGAAAGCGTTTTATCGTTTCGCAGTAAGGAATCCGCATATCACTTTACGCGATGCTTGTCAGATTTTAATACTCCGTCCGGATGCTACGGTTTGTTACGGCTATGACGAATGGAACGAAGTAGGACGGTGGGTAAAGCGCGGGGCAAAAGGAATCTCGTATTACGATTACGACGGGTTAAGACAATTCGTTTACGACGCGAGCGACACGAAGGGTGAAAACCGCGCTTTGTTTCCGATCATTCCCGTAGAACATTTGCTTTCGGGCTTGGACGAGCTGAACGACACGAGCTTTGCAGACGGGCAGGAAAACGACTACGACAAGATAAAAAAGGGTGTTCGCTTCTATTTGCACGAACAGGGATTATTCACGGGCGACGAAGAACGGGACAAATTTATGTGCGAGGGCGTTGCATTTTCCCTTTATGCGCAGACAGGGTTATCACAGGGTGAGGAAGTAACGCTCACGGGCTTGCCGTTTACTTATTCGGAAAATGCGGAGTTCGTAAAAGAGGTTTATGTGCAGACAGCAGGGCTTGCACAGGAAATCGAGGACGCATACCGGAACAAAAAGTCGGAAGTTTCCGTTATCGACGACACCGAAGAAGAAACCCCAACGGACGAGCCGATCAGCATAAAAGAAATGTCTGCAACACTACAAACTCCGCCTGTCGAACCGAAGTCCGCAGAACTGCAATCTTTCACGATTGATTCTTACTACCAAACGTATCTGAACGTTCAAAAGCAGTACCCGCAGGCAATCGTCTTTCAGCGGCTTGGCGATTTTTACGAGGTTATGGGCGATAATGCCAAAATAGCGGCAGAGGAGCTTGATTTAACGCTCACGGGCAGAAACGTAGGACTTCCCGATCGGATACCCATGTGCGGCGTGCCTTATCACGCGGTAGATAAATACGTTCAAAAACTACTGAAAAACCATTCCGTAATCATTGTCGAACCCGAAAGCGAGCCGATCCGTATTTTATCCGAAGCAGAAGCGCGCGGGAAAAGCGCGGAAGAAAAGCCGAAACAGACACCGCATGAATTTCCCGATGACGAACCGAACCCGTTTGAAGACAAACAGTCCGACGAGGACGATTGGCGCAACGATCTTGCAGACGAACTGGGCGGAATGGACGAGCAAGAAGAAGCCGAGCTTAATGTCGAGGAAGAAAGTGAGAACGACGAAGAAGGCGACGAGCATGAGGATGAGGACGAACAAACCGAACAGGACAGCGAGTCAAAAAGGGAAGTTAAGTCCACGCCGAAGAAACCCGAACAGGGAATCAAAGACCGTAAGCGAAACAATAAGCCGCTTTCCCTATTCGATATTGTTCTGCCGCAAGAGCAATCACGGCTTGAGAAAGTCATTGAGGCGGAAATAAAATACGGAAGCGGTGTAGAACATGGCAAATTCCGTATCTTTGAAAAATATCAGGAAAATCCAACCGAGCAAGCGTTTATCGCATTCTTAAAAAAGGAATACGGTTGGGGCGGGCATAGCGGATACGGTAGCACGGGACAACTACATAGTGCGCGGGGCATAGAAATTTTCTTGGACGGAGAAAATGGGGAAGAACTTGAACGAACATTCTTAAAATGGAATGAGGTCGCCGTTCGCATCGCTGATTTAATCGACGACGACAAGTATCTGACCGAGCAAGAAAAAGAAAAGTATCTCGAATACCGAATCGAACAACAGCGTTTACGTGAACAACGGGCGGAGGAAGCACGGCAAAAGAGAGAGTTGATCGATAAAGTGATAGTTTCCGCCCCCGACGAACGAAAACAGCGCATTTTGGACGAATACGCCGACACGACGAAGATAACGGAATTTGCCGAGTTCCTGAAAGCCGAATACGGTACAAGCGACGAGCACGGGGAAGGTTATGCCGCAGTTTATAACGTACAGGGTATTTGGATCAGCAAGGGTGAAAACGTCCACGATGATCTGAACCGTATCTATCTCAACTGGAATGAATTTGCGGATAAAATCTGTACGCTTATCGAAAATGACAAGTACATAGACGAGCCGAAGGTTGAGGACGAGATTCGATCGTTTAACCGTTTCAAAGAGCTTACGGCAGAGGAACGAGCTTTTTTCGAGAGGGACCAAAGCAGATTGATGCGTGAGCCTACGATGTCGCCGTGGGGCGAAGTAGATAATTGCAGAACGATTGCAAACGGCATTTACGACGTATCGACGGAAGGGCACGGTGGCATCATGATAACAGAAATGCTTGCGGCAAGAATTCTTTCTCTTGAAGCGTTAAAGGTTTGTTTTCGGGAGAACGGATATTGCTGTTATGAAGAAGATTGCGATGCGTGCGTTCCATTGCGCGAGTTATGGGATAAAGGAATTTTAACGCCTGCGCATGAGTATTTTACACATTTCTCGGTAACGTCGGAAAGACCCGAAGCGACGGATAAACGGGTAGCGTTTTATAATGCGACCGATGAAGAAAAAACGGCATTTTTTGATTGGTGGAATAAGGCTGTTGATGAATCGTTGGAGGAATGGAACAAGGAATATTGGCAGGCGCACGAACAGGCTGAAATCTCGCTTGAACAGCAAAAGATAAAGGCGATTGCAGACCGCATTATAAAAGAGGGAACGGAAAACACTACCTCTGGAAATTACATAACGTTTTTTGAGGGGTTTGCAGAGGACGAGCCATTTGTAAGGGATCATGCGCAGGAAATCGCGGAAGAACTCGAATCGCGGGCAGAAGTATCGGATGTTATCGTAACGCTTGACGGACTTGATACTAATTACTATCTCAAATATTGTTCGAATTATGAGGATATTTGGCACGAATTTGATGACGAGGACGACAACGCCGAGAATACCGATCTGAACGCGGTATTAGACCAGAGCGAATTAGGCGGAGCAAAGACACGATTCAAAAATAACGTAGCGGCGATCAAGCTCGTGAATAAGCTGTACGAGGAAAACCGCAATCCAACGAGCGCCGAGCGCAAGGTTTTGGCACAATTTGTCGGGTGGGGCGGACTGTCGCAAGCGTTTGACGAAAGCAACGCACAATGGCAAAAGGAATATGCCGAGCTGAAAGGGCTTTTATCACAGGAAGATTATGAACAGGCGCGTTCAAGTACGCTGAACGCCTATTATACGGCAAAGGACGTTATTGAGGGTATTTATTCCGCTCTGAACCGCATGGGGGTAAAGGGAAACAACCGCATTTTAGAGCCTGCGATGGGAACAGGAAATTTCTTCGGGTATATGCCGCAGGAAATCGCCGAAGGCGCAAGATTATACGGTGTGGAACTGGATAATCTTACGGGCAGGATTGCGTCGAAACTATACCCGCAGGCGAACGTGCAGATCAAGGGGTTTGAGGATACAAATTTTCCGAATGATAAGTTTGATGTTGTAGTGGGCAACGTGCCGTTCGGCGGATACGGGATCGCGGACAGCGCCTATAACCGTTATAACTTCATGGTACACGATTACTTTCTTGCCAAGAGCATTGACAAGGTAAAACCGGGCGGGATCGTAGCAATTATCACGAGCAAGGGCACGATGGACAAGATCAACCCAAACGCGCGGAAATATGTTGCAGAGCGTGCGGAACTGTTGGGGGCGATACGACTACCGAACACGGCTTTTAAGCAGACGGCAGGCACGGAAGCGGTTGCGGATATCCTGTTCTTTCAAAAACGGGACTTCCGAAAATTCGTAAGTGTAGAAGATACCGAGTGGCTTATAACGGAAAAAACGGAAGAAGGGTACTTTATAAACAAGTATTTTATCTCTCATCCCGAAATGGTGCTCGGAACGCTTGCAGAAGAAAAAGGGCTATACGGCGGGATAGACGTAACGGTAAAGCCGGACGGACGAAACTTAAAAGACGCGCTCTCGGAAGCAATTCAAAACTTGCCGCAGGAACTCTATCTCAACCCCAAAACACCGCCTCAAATTGAACTTGCAAAACCGGAGGAATTTGACGTCAAACCGTTTTGTTACAAAGCGGTGAACGGGAAATTGTTTATGCGTGTTTGGGATCACATGGAAGAACAACGTATCCCAAGTTATCCCCAAGATGCCTATGATCGCATCGAAAAGATGATTGAACTACGCGAAGAATTACACAGTATCTTAAAACTGCAAACGGACGGCTGTTCGGACGAAGTACTACGCTATGCACAAAGCAGGTTGAACCGTAAATATGATTCCTTTGTGCAACAGTATGGCAATTTGAACAGTCAGACAAACGCGCGGCTTTTCAAAGATGACGGTGACAGCGCGCTTCTCTTTACTTGTGAGGACGTAGACAAGGATACGGGCAAAGTTAAAAAGTCTGATGTGTTCAGCAAGCGTACGATTCGTCCGTATACCGTACCAACAAACACGGACGATTCCTTTGAAGCGTTGCAGATTTCAAAAAACGAGCGCGGCGAGGTGGATCTATCTTATATTGAAGAACTGACAAGCAAGGATTATGATACCGTAATCGCAGAGCTTGGGAACGCGATTTTTCGAGACCCTGAATTAATAGAGGACGAGGATAGGTATTCGGGTTTTGTTACGGCAGAGGAATACTTATCTGGCAAAGTAGTCGCGAAGCTCTCTGCGGCGCAAAGCTATGCGGCGGATCACCCCGAATATCAAAAGAATGTAGATGCGCTTTTGGCAGTACAGCCCGAACCGATCACGGCGAGCGAAATTTCGGTGCGGCTTGGTCAGACGTGGGTGGGAGAAGAGTATTACAAGAAATTTTATCTTAAACTTATCGACGCTTATTGGTATATGCAAAATGATGTGGCGCTTTTTTATAATCCGCACGATAGTAGTTGGCGGTTGGATCAAAAAGAGAGCGTTCGCCGTGATACCAAAATGATGCAAACGGAAGTGTTCGGTACGAAGCGTGCACCCGCGTACAGGCTTTTTATGGATTGCATGAACGGGCGGGACACGAACATCTTTGATACGATAGAGGAAAACGGCAAAGAGGTACGGGTGCTCAATCAAGCGGAAACGATCGCCGCACGGGAAAAGCAAAACAAGATACGGGAGGAGTTTCAAAACTGGATCTTTGCCGATCCCGAACGCAGAGAGGATTTAGAGCGCAAATATAACGCCGTATTCAATCAGACGCGCTTACCGAGTTATGACGGAAGCTACCTACGTTTTCCCGAAATGAATCCCGCAATCGAGCTAAACCCGCACCAAAAGAACGCCGTGCATCGCATCATCACAAGCGACGGAAGCACACTTTTACATCACGTCGTAGGCAGCGGAAAGACATTTACGATGATAGCGTCGATTATGAAAATGCGGCAGTTGGGGCTATGCAAAAAAGCAATGGTCGCCGTCCCCAACCACTTGGTAGAACAATGGGCGGGGGAGTGGCGCAAGCTGTATCCAAATGCAAATATTCTTGTCGCAACAAAGGAAGACCTGGAACGGGAACATCGAAAAAGGTTTGAATCGAAAGTTGCGCTTGGAGATTGGGACGGCATCATTATCGCGCAGAGCGCATTTGCCAAGATTGGTATTTCCAAAGAACGGAGGGTGAGGAAGCTCAACGAGGAAATTGAAAGTATAAGACACACGCTTGAGAGCCGCAAAAAAGAGCGCATGTCTGGCGGTGCGGTAAAGAACCTTGAACGCATCATCAAGAACAAGGAAAAGCAGTTAAAAAAGCTCATGGACGACAAGACCAAAGACAGCGTGCTTATTTTCGAGAACCTCGGCGTGGACTATTTGTATATCGACGAAGCGCATTATTATAAAAACTTATTCCTGTATACAAAAATGAACAATGTGGCGGGAATTTCAACTGCGGCAAGTCAAAGGGCTTCGGACTTAAAACTCAAATGTAATTATTTGCAGGGCATACATAAGGGCGATAGAGGAGTCGTGTTTGCAACGGGTACGCCTATTTCCAACAGCATGACTGAAATGTATACCATGCAGACCTACTTACAGCCGAACGAACTTGTGGAAAAAGGGATCACTTTTTTCGACGGTTGGGCGGCAGACTTCGGTGAAACGATTACGAGCTTGGAATTATCGCCGAGCGGACAGGGGTACAGGACGCGCACGCGCTTCTCGAAGTTTACGAATCTTCCCGAATTGCAAAAGATGTATCGCTCGTTTGCGGACGTCATTACCTCGGACATGGTAAAGCTCGACGTGCCCGAAGCAGAAAAGAAGGTGATCACGTTAAAGCCGTCGGAAACGGTCGTAGAGTACGCGGAGGAAATCGCGGCGCGTGCCGACAGGATCTATGCGGGCGGCATAGACCCGCACGAGGACAATATGCTAAAAGTGACCTCGGACGGCAAAAAGCTCGCGCTCGATCCGCGCTGTTTTGTAAGCGACGCCAAGGACGAAGCGGGCAGTAAGTTAAACGAAGCGGCACAACATATTTACGAAATTTGGGAAGAAACCAAAGCGGGGAAGGGAACGCAGATCGTCTTTTGCGATTTGTCCACGCCTAAAGGAAGATTTGCGGAGTACGTGCAGGGGGTAGATTTTGACGCTTACAACGAACTCAAATATAAGCTCGTGCAAAGCGGAATCCCTGCGGAAGAAATTGCTTTTATTCACGACGCGAATACGGACGAGCAAAAACAGGCGTTGTTCGATAAAGTCAACGGCGGCGCGGTGCGCGTTCTGATCGGCAGTACGGAAAAATGCGGCGCAGGAACGAACGTGCAAAAGCGGCTTGTGGCTCTACATCACTTGGATACGCCGTATCGCCCCTCCGACATGGAACAGCGCGAAGGCAGAATTATCCGTCAAGGAAATACCAACAAGAAGGTACAGATTTATACCTACGTCATGGAACGCACGTTCGACAGCTATTCCTATCAGATTTTGGAAAATAAACAGCGGTTTATTTCGCAGATTTGTAAGGGCGATTTCACGGCGAGAGAGTACGAGGACGTGGACACCACCACATTGAGCTATGCGGAAATTAAGGCGATTACGGCGGCGAACCCGCAAATCAAACGCAAAATGGAAGTGGATACGGAAATTATCCGTTTGCGCGTGTTGGAGGGACAGTATAAGAAAAATCTTTATGCCTTGCAAGACAAAATCCGCAAAGATTTTCCCGAAGAGATCCGAAAGCAGGAACTTTTGATAGAACGGGTGGGACATGATTTGCAGACGGCAAACAGCAACCGTCCCGCGCCCGATACGTTCTTGATCAACGTAAACGGAATTGCTTATGCAGACAAGAAGGAAGGCGGCAGAGCGCTCATGGACGCGCTGTATGCGAGCAAACCCGATGTGCCCGTTGCGGAATATTGCGGGTTCAAAATCAGCTTGTTACCAATCACGATTATCGGCGGGGAACGGGAAATTGCATTGAGCGGCGAGGGACAATATACGCTTACCATAGGCGACAGCGCAAGCGGTAATTTAACGCGTATCGAGAATTTTATCGAGGATCTGCCCGCCCGCAAAGAGCGTCTTGAAAAACGGTTGATACAAATGAAGTCCGATTTAGAGATCGCGGAAGAACAAGTAAAAAAACCGTTTGAACACGCGGGGACATTATCCGAATTATTAAAAGAGCAGGCGGAGTTGAATGCCGAGCTGAATTTGGACAAGAGAGAGCAGGTAATTATGGACGACGGCAACGGGGGCGAAGAAGAAAATTATAAGGGCTTGCCCGTGCAAGAAAGATCGGTCAGGGAGGTGGACATTTTGGAGGAAGAAGTAAAAAATACAACCGGGAATAACTACGAGCAGGAGGTAAAGAAAAGCGTAGTAAAAGAGTATGACGAGTTCAGAACAAATATGCTGCGCTTATCGTCCGAAAAGGTATTCGAGGAAAATTATAAAATCCGAGCCTATAACGAATTTTCGTCGGCGATAGAAGATATGGAAGAATATTTTTCGGAGGACGATTACAAAGCGTTATACCGTGAGCACGGGCATATTCTCGAACATCTTTACGATGATTTTTTGGGAACGGAAGGCGCCGCTTTGGACAGTTATGACGATACGGTAGCTTTTATGAAAGATTATTGCAGGCACTATCACAAAGATATTTACTGCAATAAGCCCGTGTATTTGCAGACTGCGGCGTATGCTAATGCGCATGATGAAATGGAATTGTATCGCGCTTCGCATGGATTGAGTCAAGGGTGTAAACGTGATATTGATGAGGCTATCCGAAGCAATTATGACGGTATGTCCTTAAAGAGCGGGTTCGAGGACGAGCTAATCAAACAGTACGGTTTGGAGCGCGTTGCATATATTGTAGCGACGACGATCAACGAGCACGAGGACGACGGCAGGTATAGCCGCGAGAACAAAGAATGGGCAAAGACCGTGCCCATGTCTGAAAGTGAGGACGAACGCAGCGGTTGTTGTTTGAACATTCACCCTGCGATATTAGACGGTTTTGCAAGCATGATTCGTAAAAAAATAAAAGAAAAACAACAGGAGGGACAAGAAACAATGGCACAGGAAAGACAGGAAGAAGAGGAAAAATACTTAAACGTAACCCCGCAAGGGCACAAGGTTGTAAGCATCATCAAAGACAGGGATAACCGCAATATCGCAATTCTTCACAGGGAAAGCCACGGCGATTTCGTGGTTGCGGCGCGGTACGATCCGAAGGACGGAAAATGGGCGCAGGGCAGATACGATTTCCCCACGCTCGAAGCGGCGGAGGAATATCGCAAGGAAAAGTATGTAAACGCCGCGGCGAGCGCGGTGATCGACGAAATAAAGCCCGAAAAGAGCAGTATCTTTATTCACGTTGCAAGAGAAGCGCAGGTCGCAAAGCACGAGTTCAGCACGTTTTTCCGTATGCCTACGGAAAGCGAGTATGCGGGATACGGATACAGCATCTACAACAACCGTATCAAGAACAGTAAGCAGCTCGTCGATTTGCAAAGCGACACGCGCGAGCTTTGCTACGATATTCGTTTGAACGAAGATGAAACGGTGAAATTAACCCGTTCAAACGGGGACGAAATCGAGCTTACGGCAAGGGAACTTATGGACGAGGTGTCGGGCACGACGGCAAAGGATTACGAGCCCAAGCCGCGCGTTACGGTTATGATCCCGCGGGAAGCGAAGGGAAACGTGTACGACAATTCCACGATGTTCTCTCTGCCCAATTCGGTATCGAGCGAAAGATACACCTATTTTTTGCCGAGCCGATTCGTGCAGGAAGGCGAGGGTGAAAATGCAGACAAGCTCATCCTTTCCATTCCCGAAGATTTTACGGTAAAAGCGCAAAACTTCGACGGTGACGATATGGAGTATTCGGCGCAGAAATTTATCGAGTTATGTAAGGATACGACCGCGGACGATTATTACTTCGATGACGACGAGGAAAACGATGACGAGGAAAAAGCGACGTGGTTTTATGTAACCGTAAACGACGCGGCGAAAATAACGGCATACGAGAACAGTACGCTGTTCAAAATGCCGAAAGGCGAGTATGAAGGGTTTACCTACTATATTCCCAACGGATTTTTGAAAGAGGACACGGAGAAAGGAACGATCCGGATCGGCTTACCCGAAGATTTTGTCGTAAAGCCCAAGAACATGAAAACGGGCGAGGAAATCAATTTGAGCGCAGAAGCGTTTGCCGATCATGTGCGAAACAAAAAACTTTCGGCGTACCGTTATCTTCATCGTCCGAGCGACGAAGCAAAGGCGCAGTTTTCTCTCATCGAACAGGCGCTCAGGAAGAACGTTCCCGAAGAAATGAAAGCGCGGGACAACTGGGTAGCGATCACTACGTTCGAGAAAGAGGACGGTAAAATCGGGAAACGCCCGATCGATTGCAATACGGGCAAATATGCCGAAGCGGACGATTCCAAAACGTGGACGAGCTTTGAAAAGGCTTGTAAATTTGCGCGGGAAAACGGTTGCGTTACGATTGCTTACGCGTTGGACGGCGAGGACAAGATTGCCTGCATTGATCTCGATCATTGCATGGGCGAAAACGGGGACTTTACGGAACTGGCGAGCAAGACGTTTCAGCTTGGGAAAGGGACGTATTGCGAGCGGTCTTTGAGCGGTAAGGGGTTGCACATCTTCGGCAAGACGGAGGGATCGGACTTGCGTTCGTTCAGTCAGGACGGGGACTTGGAGTATTACCGCAGTTTTCGGTTTATCGCCATGACGGGGGATAACTACGGCAGTAGTGAATTAAAGAGCTTTGATAACGCCCCCATGAAAGCGTTGCTCGAAAGCAAGCTGCAAAAGCGCGAGGAATGGAAGGGCGCGGGCATGGGCGTGGAAGGACTGTCGCTCATGGGGGACAGAGAGGTATATGAAAAGGCGTGCTCGGCGTACAACGGCGAACGGTTCAAGGCGTTGTTCGAGGGGCAGGATCTTCAAAATAACCACTCTAACAGCGATATGTCGCTCATGCACTATTTGGCATTTTGGTGTAACGGGGACAAGGATCAGATGCTTCGTATGTTTTCTTCAAGCGGATTGTTCCGCAGGAATAAATCGCCCGAATACTACGAATATACGGCAAATAAGGCAATCGAAACGACGCCCGAACGTTATACGCCGAAGGTACAAAGCGCGCCGAAAAAGCCCGCGAGCGGGAACAATTCGGGCGGCAACGGCAAGCGATAAAGACAAAAAAGAAAAGCGGCTATCGGATTAGCCGATAGCCGCAGGAAAAGGTTAATCTTTCAAACAGCCGATAGGAATAATACAAACGCCGTCGTTTCTGCGGTAAGCAATTTCGCCACCTGTAATTACGATGAGAAGGTCGGGTTCGCGTAAGTGTTGTTGCGGCTTTTCTTCATTGTGTTTACGAATTAAATCGCGCAGTTCGCATAAATGCTTTGCACCTTCTTCGATAGCGCGGCTGCCGAGCTTAAATTCAATCAATGCATATTTGTCGTTATCAAGATGCAAAACGCAGTCGGCTTCCAATCCGTAACGGTCATGGTAGTACGATATTCTTCCGCCGAGATTATTCGAGTAAACTTTCAAATCTCTTATACATAGAGTTTCGAAAATGAAGCCGAATGTGTGCAGATCCATGAGTAGTTTTTCGGGGGAAAGATTAAGAGCGGCGACGGCAATAGAGGGGTCGGTAAATTCTTTTTTGTCGCCCGAACGGATTGCCGAGGCGGAGCGGATTGACGGATTCCAAGCGGGTACGTCCTCTATAACATAGAGGCGTTTAAGTACATTCAAATACGAGTACAATGTCGGTTCGCTCACGTCGGCAAAGTTAGCTTGTATGTCTTGTAAAAGCGAAGTGTTAGAGGCAAGTGTGGAAATGTTTCTTGCATAAGAGCGCAGGATAGCCCGCATTTTTTGCGGGTCGCGGCTCACATTATCTATTTTGGAACAATCTTCGTCGCAAACGCTTTGCAAATAGGTTTTCGCAATGAAAAGTGCGCCCTTATCGCTTTTGGCGTTTAGGCTTGCAGGCCAACCGCCTCGGCAAGCGGCAAAAACCAAATGTTCGATAGTAAGATTGGATTTTTGACCGTCTATGTCATAATCGGGGTTTTCAAACAGCTTATGCAAAGAAATCGAACCGTTGGATTCTTTCGATTCGTAAAGGCTCATCGGGTACATTTGCAGTTTGGTTATTCTGCCCGTACCGGAGTGCATAATTTGTTTCTCGTCAACAGCATTAGAACCCGTAAGGATAAATAAACCCGTTTCTCTGCGGTTATCTACGGCGGTACGAACGGCATCCCAAAGCACGGGCGCAATTTGCCATTCGTCGATAAGACGCGGATTTTCGCCCATAAGCAAAATTGACGGTTTGGTTTCTGCGGTAGCCAAATATCCTTTTGTTTGGTCGGGATCTTGCATTTTAAGCACGCTTTTCGCTTGCATTTCAGCGGTAGTAGTTTTGCCGCACCATTTGGGTCCGACGATCAACACAGCGCCGATATAGTCAAGCGTTTCATTCAGTTGTACGTCCATAAGACGGGGGAGATACTGATATTCGCTCATTAACGTCTCCGTAAATATTTTCACTTATTATAACGCAAATGATATAAAAAGTCAATCTATTTTAGAAGTTTGCGGTATTTTATTTAAGTGATTTGCTCTAAATCATTTAAGAAATTTGTCAAAAACGATCGTTTAATAAAAGGAGGAAAGAATTTGAAACAAAAAAAGACAAAGGTAATACCCGAAATCGTGATTCCGAAGGGATACACCGTTGAAGAAATGGTAGACATGGTAAACGATTATGCGGACGAAGAAGCAATCAGGGAGCAGGAGGTAAATATCCGTTTTGAGCGAGAATAAGGGAAAGAACGGTTACGAAAAGCTCACCCCGCAACGGCGTCGGCTCTTTGACCGCGTTATGTACAACTTGCAAAACAACGCGAGCGTATGGCAACAGGGTTGGAAAAGCACGGGCGTGCCCGTATCGGGCATTTCAAAAAAGCGATATAACGGCGTAAACCGTATGTTTTTGAGCGCCGCCATGATGGAACGGGGATACACGGATAATCGTTGGGTAACCTTCCGTCAGATGAAAGAGCGGGGCTGGACGTTCAAAAAGGATGCGGAAGGGAACAGCTTGGGCAAGAACGCGGGCGAATCCGTAGAGTATTTCGAGCTTCGGGACAGGACGACCAAACAACCATTTGACGAGCACACGTTGGACGGCATGACCGCGGCAGAGAAAGACGATTATAAGGACGAGAACGTATATGCGATCCGCAAATATTATTGCGTATTTAATGCCGAAGTCATAGACGGAATACCCGCGTTGGAACGTAGCGAACCTCAACCGGGCGAACGCAACGAGCGCGCAGAGCACATTTTAAGTCTTTGGAACGACACCGAAGCGAAGATTACTTACGGCGGGAATAGCGCGTATTACAACAAGGAAAAAGATGAAATACGATTGCCGCGACGGGAAGATTTCCTGACCTTGCAGGAGTTTTATTCCACGGCGTTGCACGAAGTGGGACACAGTACGGGACATGAAACACGGCTGAACAGAAGTTTCGGAAAACTGGGAACGCCCGAATATGCGGTGGAGGAGTTGCGGGCGGAAATTGCATCCATGTTTATTGAACAGGATTTGGGGATCGAAGCAGAGGAAAAGCACGTCGAAAACAACAGTGCGTACATCAAGCATTGGTACGAGAAACTGAAAAGCGACCCCAACATTCTGTTCAAAGCCATTGTGGACGCAGATAGAATTTGTGGCTTTGTCATGGCAAAAGAGAACGCGGCGAAGAAGGAAGTCGTGCATTATTCTATCCGTGGGGACGAGCTTGAACAGGGTGTGTTTTCGTATATGCTTTTAACGCAGGGGGACGGGAAGCTCAATCTCGGTTTAGGCAGACCGTTTCCCTCGCGCGAAGCGTTGCTGAACAAATTTCATGAAATGCAAGCTCTGCCCGAAAATGCGGGGAAAGAGTATCGGGAAGTAGAGCTTGACGAACTCAAAGCAATGAGCGGGATAGAAGAAAAGCCGAAGAACGGAAACGGCGAAGAAACCGAAGAAGTGCAACCCTCCGAAACGTTTCTGCCGCCGAGCGCGGTCGCGGCGATAAGCACGGAGGCGCCCGCGCCCGTGAAGATCAAGGAAGAAAAAGTCGCGGCGCACGGCATAGACGCTCTGACGCGCATGGACGACAGGGAAATAGTGGATCGTGCCGCGCGAATGAAACACGGTGAAAAGTTCCTCGCTCTGTTTAACGGCGAAACGAAAGAGGGCGGCGAGGAAAAGGACGAACGTTCTTTAATGGCGCGTCTTGCAATGATGACGGGGGACAACGAACGGCAACTTATGCGTATTTTCCGTGTATCGGGGCAGTTCCGTGAGGATAAGCCCATTTCCTACTATGAGAAAATGGCAAAAGAGGAAATGAAATTCGTTGCGGGATTGCGGGCAAGTACGCCGCGCGCGGCAACAAACGGGAAGCAAGGCGGCAGGTTCGCAAACGCGAAATAAAACTCCTTTCGATAAAGGGAATAATTGAAGTTCACAGCTGTTCGGGAGAATTCCGAGGATTAAATGGTTTACGTGCAGCAAGTAAATGGGTGGGATTGTTGGGGAAACAAAGTTTAAGTTAGGAGGAACACATTGGCGGAAAAAATTATTAGGTTCAAGAAGGCGTACTATGAGCTTTTGAAAGAGCTTACGGACAAACAGGCGGGCGAGCTTATCAAAGGACTCTGCGCGTATGCCTACGAGGAAAAGCCCTTTATAACGAAGGACGATTACTTGAAGGGCGCGTTCCTTTACGTTAAGCGCGAACTGGACGTGTCGCAGAGAAACAGTATCAACGGCAAAAAGGGCGCGGAGAAACTCGCCGAGAAAAAGAAAGCGCGCGCGGCGATGATGAGCGCAAATATGGTGCGCGTGATAACGGTACGCGCGGGGAACGGCGAGAAGAAGGCATGAGTGAAATTTATTGCGGCGACGCGGCGGAAGTGTTGCGGACGCTTCCGCCCGAAAGCGTGAATATGTGTGTAACGAGCCCGCCGTATTACGGGCTTCGGGACTACGGCGAAAGCGGACAAATCGGGATCGAGAAAACGCCCGCGGAATACATAGCTCGGCTTGTAGTCGTCTTTGAGGAAGTGCGGAGCGTGCTTTCAAAGGACGGAACGTTGTGGGTGAACATCGGGGACAGCTACGCGGGAAGCGGCAAGGGTCCCATGAGCATGGCGGTCGCGGGAAACGGCAAAAACAAAGAGCTTTATCAGAAGGATAGCCGTATCTACGACGTGCCGAAAACGTGGGATAAAATCAAGCCGAAGGACTTAATCGGTATCCCGTGGATGCTCGCGTTTGCTTTGCGGGAAAGGGGTTGGTACTTGCGTTCAGACATTATTTGGCACAAACGGAATTGCCTGCCTGAAAGCGTAACAGACCGCCCCGTGAAATCTTACGAGCACATCTTTCTCTTGTCGAAATCGCCCCATTATTACTACGACTACAAAGCGATCATGGAGCCGTTAAAACAGGTGAGTATCGAGCGGTACAAACGCGGACGGGGTGAAAGGAATAAATATGCCGCACAGCAAGGCATCTCTCGGAAACGGGAAAACTTTGCGGACTTTCCGCAGGAGGGAAAGCGAAAGCGCGACGTGTGGGAAGTGAGTACGAATACCTACCGCATGGACGAGCATTTTGCAATGTATCCCGAAAAGCTCATAGAGCCGTGTATTCTTGCAGGGAGCGCACAAGGCGGCGTGGTGCTCGATCCGTTTTTCGGAAGCGGGACGACGGGCGCGGTAGCGAAACGGTTGGGACGGGACTTTATCGGGATCGACATCAGCGAGCGGTTCATAGAAAAGGCAAAAGCGCGGATCGCACAGGTAACTTGCGGGGGTTAGGACTATGGAAAAAGTGTTGCAAAAAGTGGGGATCTGCAAGCAGGTAAAGGGAATTGCCACAGCAATTCCGACCCGCCCGAAAACGGGCGGGGAACAAGCGGGAAACCCGCTTTGATTTGTACCCAGAAAGTTGGACTTTTTTCAAAC